>Ga0315292_10000698_pt1 | contig 16489 bp, 11 predicted proteins | sample YL17G13_0_MG_FD_204029 | JGI IMG/M metagenome (GOLD analysis project Ga0315292, IMG submission 204029) | Sediment microbial communities from Yellowstone Lake, YNP, Wyoming, USA - YL17G13_0 | ecosystem: Environmental > Aquatic > Freshwater > Lake > Sediment | place: USA: Wyoming | collected... | reverse complement strand
CGAAAGACTTCATCAAATTGCTCATTATTATATGCTGACATGCTCATCTTCTATTTTACAGCAATATATGCCGTCTGTCATATTTATCATCGACTCATTTGGCATCGGTGTTTCTCCTTACAACTGCAATAAACACAACAAACAAAATCGCCGACAACCCCGCTGTTATCGCGCCGAAATAGAATGTTGCCGATGGAGAGACATGGTCCCAGAGCCACCCTCCTATGAGGCTTGCAGGAAACGCAGCAATTCCGACTGCCGTATTGAAAACTCCAAAGGCTGTTGCCTTAAAGTCCTGAGGGATGATGGTGGCAAGAAATGCCTTTTGAATTCCTTCCGTAAGCCCCATGAAGAGACCGTAGAAAGCGAATAAACCCCAGATTGCTGTAGCATCTCCTGCAACAGCAAAGCCATAATAGAGGATTGCAAAAAGCACAAAGCCAACAAGAATAACTCTCTTCCTTCCGAATTTATCTGCTGCGATACCCGCAGGGATAGATGACAGTGAATAGATGAGATTGAACAGGAGGTAAAGTATGGGAATCATGACAGTCGGGACCCCGATCTGCTGGGCCCTGAGTATAAGAAACACATCACTTGAATTGCCAACGGCAAACAGGGTTGCAATTGCCACAAAAAACTTGAATCTCCAGTCAAAATGTTTGAGTGTCAGTTTCGGCCTCTCCAAATACGGGAGGGAAGCTTTCTTTTTTTCCGTGATAAAAAAGATAATCAAAAGCACCGCGATAGCTCCGGGGACCATCGAAAGCCAGAAGACCCATCTATAATTGTTTGAGAACAGACCGAGAAGGAAGAAAGCGAGCGCAGGCCCGACCACGGCGCCCATGGTATCCATGGAACGGTGAAAACCGAATGCCCTGCCGAGATGCGTTTTTTCCGAAGATTCGGCGATGATGGCATCGCGCGGCGCCGTGCGGACGCCTTTGCCGAACCTGTCTATAAAGCGTGAACCCATGACATGCTGCCAGCCCGTTGCAAGCGCAACAATCGGTCTGCTCAGAGTAGATATTCCGTAACCAACAGCCATAAGCCATTTGCGATTTCCAATCCTGTCGGAAAACCATCCCGAAAATACCTTAAGCAGACTTGCGGTTGATTCGGCAATGCCTTCGATGAGACCTATAACAGATTTATTGACGCCGAGAACATTCGCAAGGAAAAGAGGCACAAGGGGATAGATCATCTCGGAGCTTACGTCCATAAAGAAACTGACAAGCCCGGCGATAAAAACGTTTTTGCCGAAGCCAAAAAACTTTTTTTCTTTTTTCATTTTTGGTTTTCCGAAAACTAAATAACTCCTGCTAAAAACACCTTCAGCAGGAGTTATCAGTCCCCATGAGTCGGAACGGTTATCGGCGAACTCCATCGCCGTTTATAAACTATCACAATTATAAATAGTATATCAAAGTTGTAATCCCATTTATGTACCGAAACCTTCTGCTCATAAAATCTTGACACTATTATGGTCATATGCTCATAATAATCCCGGGCATAAAATAATAAACAGATGAGCAGCATATGTACCCTTGATTCTAATTATTAAGGGTCTCATAATTGAATAGACATTTACCTAAAAATCTCCCTTAACCCCTCTTTACCAAAGAGGGGGGTTATTCCTCCCATTGGTAAAGGGAGGTTAGTAGGGATTTTATGAACATGAATATGTGTAGTCATTTATGAGACGGTTAATAGCTTCTGTGAATATACCGCTAAAAGAGATTTAAAATATTTTATATGGAAACCGAAACTAAACAGGGCAATTTTAATACTAAATTATTCGTGGATAAGCCTTTCGTTCTATTGTCAATCATACTTTATTTTTATATACTTTTAAGATATAACATTATCAAAAGGAGAATTAACAATGATGAAACGGACCGAAGTGTTTAAAGAAAGCGGATTCAGCGATAAAGGGATGCAAAAGTTATTAATTCACGATTCACCCTATTTCAGGGTAATAAATTTCAATTTCAAGAGCGGTCAGGAATTAGGAATTCATTCCCATGATGTAGAAGGACAGTTAAGCATTGTGGTCATTGAAGGTGAAGGCGAATTTTTAGGTAAGGACGGATTAACATTGCCTGCGAATACCGGTGATGTCTTGATTTCAGATATACGCGAGCCGCATGGTATCCTTGCAATAAGTGATATGAGGGTAATAGTAACAATCGCTCCGCCGGTATAAACTCACCTTATGGGGTCGCATGCCGCAGGTATAAAATCCCGGGGAACCCCGGGAATACGGACATTTGCAATCAAATATAAGAGGTGTTATATGCAAAAGTATTACAGCGTTAAACTATTTTTATTTATGGGGATACTTGTTGGAAGCCTGATGTTGACCGCATGTGGAAAAAAGAACGGGGCCGGCGGACCGATGCAGAGCGGTACTCCCGAGGTATCGGTAATGGTCGTGAAGCCGGAACGTGTAGCGCTTACTATGGAATTGGCCGGCAGAACGTCAGCCTACCTTGTTGCTGAAGTGCGTCCTCAGGTGGGAGGGATCATTCAGAAGCGGCTGTTCACTGAAGGTTCGGATGTCAAGGCCGGCGAGGTGCTCTACCAGATCGACCCGGCCATGTACCACGCGGCCTATGCCGGCGCCAAGGCGAATCTGAGCCGGTCGGAGGCCAACATTATTTCGGTCCGGCTCAAAGCAGAACGGTACAAGGAACTGGTGGACATCAATGCGGTCAGCCGGCAGGATTACGATGACACTGCTGCGGCTCTCAAGCAGGCCGAGGCTGAAATCGAGGGAGGGAAAGCCGCACTCGAAATCGCACGCATCAATCTGGCATACACCAGTGTCACCGCGCCCATTTCCGGGCGAATCAGCAGATCATCGGTTACGGTGGGAGCTCTGGTATCGGCAAGTCAGGCAACGGCTCTCGCGACGATTCAGCAGCTTGATCAGGTCTACGTTGATGTTACTCAGTCGAGCGCTGAAATGATGCTCCTGAAACAGGCGCTGGCGAGCGGAAAACTCAAGAGTGCAGGCGCCGGACAGTCAAGGGTAAAGCTGCTCCTCGAAAACGGCGTCCCTTATCCGTTGGAAGGCGCCCTGAAGTTCTCCGAAGTCACGGTAGATCAGAGCACCGGCTCTATCACTCTGCGTACGGTCTTTCCCAATCCGAAACATATTCTGTTACCGGGCATGTACGTACGCGCTATCATCGAAGAAGGGGTGAACGATCAGGCGGTCCTTGTCCCGCAGCAGGGTGTAACCCGCAATGGCAAAGGGGACCCTACCGCATTAGTGGTGGACGGATCCGACAAGGTTGAACTGCGGGTACTCAAGGTTGAGCGCTCCATTGGAGATAAATGGCTGGTCAGCGGAGGGCTGAAATCCGGTGACCGGGTGATTTTGGAGGGGCTGCAGAAGGTACGACCAGGCAGCCCGGTAAAAGTGGTGACGTTCGGCAGCAAGCCGGACGCAACTCCGGCCGCTGCTGCACAGCCCGCAGCAGCCAGGAAGTAAAGGAGCCGCTCTATGCCCAGATTTTTTATCAATCGTCCTATTTTTGCCTGGGTGATCGCCATCATGATCATGTTGATCGGCCTTCTGGCAATCAAGACATTGCCGGTCTCTCAGTATCCGCCGATTGCGCCGCCGCAGATCACCATTAACGCCATATACCCCGGGGCCTCGGCCCAGACTGTACAGGACACGGTAACCCAGGTCGTAGAACAGAAGCTGAACGGGATTGACAACCTGATTTACATGTCGTCCACCAGCGACTCTGCGGGGACGGTAGCCATCAACCTGACCTTTAAGGCCGGCACCGACCCGAACATTGCACAGGTGCAAGTGCAGAACAAACTGCAGTTGGCTATGCCGCTCCTCCCCCAGATTGTCCAGCGCCAGGGGATCCAGGTGGTCAAGTCCACCAGGAACTTTTTGTTGATAGTAGGTCTTGTCTCGGAAGACGGCTCCATGGACCGCAATGCCCTGACCGATTATGCGGTATCCAATATCCAGGATATCGTCAGCCGGGTCGAGGGGGTGGGTGAACTTCAGATATTCGGTTCCCAGAACGCCATGCGGATTTGGCTGGACCCGACCAGGCTGAATAACTACCACATGACCCCCAACGATGTGATCGCAGCGCTGCAGGCACAGAACGCCCAGGTATCGGCCGGGCAGTTCGGCGGCAATCCGGCCACACCGGGGCAGCAGCTGAATTCCACCATCACCGCCCGTACCTTGCTCCAGACGGTCGAACAGTTTGATGCCATCATTCTGCGCACCAATAGTGACGGTTCCACCGTCAAGCTCAGGGATGTGGCTGAAAGCAGGATCGGCACTGAGAACTACGACGTGCTGGCCCGCTACAAGGGAAAACCGGTGGGTGGTATGGCAATCCGTCTGGCAGCCGGCGCCAATGCCCTGGATACCGCCAATCGTGTGAAGAGCAAGATGGCGGAACTGTCAAAATTCTTCCCCGCCGGCATGAAGGTGGTCTATCCCTACGACACTACACCGTTCGTCAAGATTTCGATCGAAGAGGTGGTCAAGACCCTGGCCATGGCGGTCTTCCTGGTATTTGTCATCATGTTCATCTTCCTGCAGAACATCCGCGCCACTCTGATACCCACTATCGCCGTGCCGGTGGTACTGCTCGGCACCTTTGGAGTGCTCTCAGCCGCCGGTTTTTCCATCAATACACTGACCATGTTCGCTCTGGTCATTGTCATCGGCCTGCTGGTTGACGATGCTATCGTGGTGGTAGAGAACGTCGAACGGATCATGAGTGAAGAAGGTTTGCCCCCCAAGGAGGCAACCATCAAATCCATGGGGCAGATCACCAGTGCGCTCTGGGGCATCGCCACCGTGCTGACGGCAGTCTTTCTGCCGATGGCGTTTTTCGGCGGTTCTACCGGTGTCATCTACCGGCAGTTTTCCATAACCATTATTTCCGCCATGGTCCTCTCCGTGCTGCTTGCCATGACCCTGACCCCGGCCCTCTGCGCTACCTTGCTCAAACCTATAGCGAAAGGTCATACAGCGGGAGAGTCAGGCTGGTTCAGGTGGTTTTTCCGCAGGTTCAATAAATGGTTTGACCGCCGCAGAGAACAGTACGAGGGCATTGTCGGACGTTCCTTCGGCAAGCCGGTGCGCTACCTGATCATCTACGGCGCCATCGTTGTGGTGATGGTCTTCCTTTTCCTGCGTCTCCCCACCGCCTTCCTTCCGGATGAGGACCAGGGTTTCATTATCTGTCAGATTCAGCTCCCTGCCGGCGCCACAATGGAGCGAACGCTGAAGGTCATCGAACAGGTGGAACGGCACTTTCAGGAGAAGGAACAAAAAACGGTTGATGCCGTGATCACGGTTGCCGGGTTCAGCTTTGCCGGTCGCGGCCAGAACATGGGGCTTGCCTTTGTCAGGCTTAAGGATTGGAAACTCCGCAAGACCCCTGACCTGAAGGCGCCGGCTGTTGCCGGCAGGGCCATGGCTGCTTTCTCCCGTATCAAGGATGGTCTTGCCTTTGCTTTTTCACCACCTGCGGTGGTGGAGCTTGGGCAGGCAAACGGCTTTGACTTCATGCTGCAGGACCGCGGCGGCATAGGGCATGAGAAGCTGATGGAGGCGCGCAACCAGCTGTTGGGTATGGCAATGAAAAATTCGAAACTGATAGCGGTGCGGCCCAACGGTCAGGATGACAGCCCCCAATTCAAGCTCGACATCGATGATGTACGGGCCGGCGCGCTTGGAGTCTCCCTGGCGGACATCAACAGTGTCCTCGCTACTGCCTGGGGGAGTTCCTATGTCAACGACTTCATCGAAAATGGCCGGGTCAAGAAGGTCTTTCTCCAGGCGGACGCACAGTACCGGATGCTGCCGGAGGATATCGGCAGATGGTATGTTCGCAACAGCGCCGGCGAGATGGTGCCGTTCTCGGCATTCGCCAACGCCCGTTGGCAGTATGGCTCGCCACGCCTGGAGCGGTACAACGGCATACCATCCGTGGAGGTCATGGGACAGGCTGCGCCCGGTATAAGCACCGGTGAAGCAATGTCTGAGATGGAGAAGATGGCAGCTCAACTGCCGCCGGGGGTAGGTTATGAGTGGACAGGTCTCTCCTATGAGGAGAAACATGCGGGCGCACAGGCGCCGGCGCTCTATGCGATTTCGCTGCTGGTGGTGTTCCTCAGCGTGGCGGCTCTATACGAAAGCTGGTCCATCCCCTTTGTCAACATGCTGATGATACCGCTGGGGCTTGTGGGTGCCGTTACGGCGGTCACGTTGCGGGTACTCCCCAACGATGTGTATCTCCAGATCGGGCTGCTCACCACCATTGGACTTTCCACCAAGAACGCGATTCTGATTATCCAGTTCATCAAGGCTCAGCTGCACCAGGGACATGAACTGGTTGAAGCTACCCTGTCAGCAGTGAAGATTCGACTCCGCCCGGTCATCATGACCTCGCTGGCGTTCTTCTTCGGCACACTGCCGCTGGCGCTTACCAAAGGGGCCGGCGCCGCAGCCCAGAACGCCATCGGCACTGCTGTTACCGGCGGGCTGCTATCGGCCACCTTCATCGATCTGATCTTTATTCCGTTTTTCTTTGTTTTAGTCTTCCGCTTGTTAGGGAAGAAGCAGCCCCCCGTAGCATCTGATATTGCCGGCAATTCCCCGGAGGTGAACTGAGATGACTTTCAAAAAATGGTTTCTATTTACGACAATTATAACCTTAACCGGCTGCTCGTCCATGGCCCCGAAATACTCTCAGCCAACATTGCCCGTTCCGAACGAATGGCCGAACGGCCCTGCCTACAAGGAAGTCGCTGCCAAGCCGGATGATATGCCTGCCGCAGACATTGCATGGCGCGATTTTTTTGTTGCTGAAAAGTTGCAGAAGGTGATCGAATTGGCCCTGGCCAACAACCGCGACCTGCGGGTGGCCGCACTCAACATCGAAAAAATGCAGGCGGTCTATCAGATACAGCGCGCTGAATTCTTTCCGCCTGTGGATGCTGCCGGCATCGGGAGCAAACAACGAGTGCCTTCAGGCATTTCCGAAACCGGGCACTCGATGACCGTTGAACAATACAGCATCAACATAGGCATTAGCTCATGGGAGATTGACTTTTTCGGACGTATCCGAAGCCTGAAAGATCGTGCGCTGGAGCAGTACCTTGCCACCGAACAGGCCCGGCTCAGTACGCAGATCGTCCTGGTCGCCGAGGTTGCCAACACTTACCTGACCCTGGCTGCTGATCGGGAACTGCTTAAACTGGCACAGGATACTCTTACGGCACAAGAAGCCTCTTACAAACTTATTCAGCGCCGCTTTGAAGTTGGGGCCTCGTCCGAGTTGGACCTGCGGCAGGCACAGACCCGCGTGGATGCGGCACGCGTGGATATAGCCCGATACACCGGTACGGTTGCCCGGGACGAAAACGCCCTAACGCTTCTGGTCGGGTCAACGGTTTCTGATGATCTTCTGCCAAGGGAGCTGGGTCCGGTTACCGCGCTGAAGGACATATCCCTTGGACTGCCCTCCGAGGTCCTGCAACGCCGTCCTGACATCCTCCAGGCCGAGAACCAGCTGAAAGGGGCCAACGCTAATATCGGTGCGGCACGGGCAGCTTTCTTTCCCCGCATCTCTCTGAGCAGCAATATCGGAACTATCAGCACCGAGTTGTCCGGACTGTTTAAATCCGGCTCGAACACCTGGACTTTCGCGCCGCAAATTGTTTTGCCGCTCTTCGATGCCGGCAGTAATTTGGCCAATCTCAGGGCGGCAAAAATTGATCGCGAAATTGCCGTGGCCCAATATGAAAAGGCGATCCAGGGCGCCTTCAAAGAGGTTGCCGATGCGCTGGCCCAACGGGGAACAGTGGGGGACCAGATGGAAGCTCAACAGTCCCTCGTGGATGCCGCCGCTCAGAGCCATTTCCTTTCTAATGCACGCTATAAAAGCGGGATTGACAGTTACCTGAGCGTTCTGGATGCGCAACGCTCGCTTTATGGCGCACAGCAGGGTCTAATCGCCGTTCGCCTCTCTAAGCTGACTAATCTGGTAACGCTCTATAAGGTGCTGGGTGGAGGTGCAAGGGAGTAAGTGTGTCAATAAAAGATGGAGCAGATATATAAGAGCCTCGGCTCAAATATTTAAAAGATTAACCCCACCTTATAATGCCGTTTATCTGCTTTTTCGATCCATTGTACCGTTGCTGTTTTTGACGAACCATAAATGTCAAAATCCTTTAACGTTATCTCCTGACCTATACTAAGATGGTTAGATGTGAGAAAGCATATCCCGGTATCACTCATATTGAGGACAAAAGCTTCAAAGGTTTCGGGATCAAAAGCACCCCTGGCATATTCTATTTTCTTCGTTTCAATAATCTCATTACGGAAATAGTCTCTTCTTTCAAAGGAACTTGACACGATATTAACTCCTTATCAGTAACTACGTTACCGTCCCTTTATAGCCATTTTACTTGAGGTTCTCTCTTGGGCGGCCGTTCAGGATAATCTTTTGGATAACCAAGAAGAACAGGACCGAATATTCTTTCATCCCCATGCAATTCCAGCAGGTTTCTTACTTCATTATCTTCCGTTACTGTGGCTCCAAAACCGACCCAACAGCTTCCTAATCCTAACGAATAGGCGGCAAGCATCATATTTTCACAAGCTAAAGGACATGAATGGTCCGCATACCGTCCGGAACCAATAACAAAAATGATCGCAGGGGCTGAATAGTAAACAGGGTCCCTTAACTCTTCATAGCGTTTTTTTATCATTTCGTATCTTTCCGGATCAACATCTTTAAGCCTTTCCAAAATCTTCTTTGTATTTGGCAGCGCAGCACCAAGGAGCTTTTCTTTGATCTTAGTATCTTCGAAAACAACAAACCTCCAGGGTTGGCTGTTCATAGCAGATGGTGCTTCATTGCCGGCTTCTATTATTGTGTTGATGATATCCCTGGGAATGGGCTTAGACTCATAAGATCGAACTGACCGTCTCTTTTTGATTGCCTCGATTACTGCATTCATTTTTCTTCCTCCTTACGTATTATTGATATACCCTACAACAAATTAGCCATTTTGTGAAACAAGTGTTACGGCACGAGTTGAATATTAGATAAGACTGCGGATTACACCCCGAAATAAAAATAGGAGTTTTGTTGAAGCCACCTACGAACAAGTAAATTAAGGGATTGTAAATATTTGAGGATTATCAGGAGAATGTATAACGCAGAGTTTACCAGCACCTCGTCAGGCGCATCCGCTGGAACAACGGGTTATGCCGCTGATTGCGATTTTGTTGCAGAGGTCTGATGCGGGGTCCAACCTTCGCTTGATGTTTTATAACTTTTTTTTGCGTTTGGTACCCGTCATTAGATTTATTATATTAGTTAGGGAATGGCTCTTAGGATAGCTGATAGTTTCACATTTCAGAATCAACAATCCTGGACATCTTACGTCTCGTGAGAGGTTAGCTTAAATACTTCTTTATCTCAAATTCAATCGTTTGGGAAGGGACAATAAACGGCTTGTCCTCAATTATAATCTCTATTTCGTTGTCAGAAATGCTACGATATTTTACCTTAATTGTTCCCAGTACCGACTTCCCGTCAAAGAAGCCACATTCTATGTTTCCCTCAAATTTTCCACCCTGCCCCGTTATTATGGACTTAACTTTCATTAAGATTGAAGATATTTCATTTGTGAGTTTTACAATGAAAGAATGTTTAGTTAGGGATGTGCCTTCACAAACACATGGTCGCTCCAATGCAGGGGGTTTTGTTGTAACTTGGTCAGGCTGTGCGTAAATCACTGCCGGTATCAAAAACAACCCAATAACGATGGTCATGGCTTTTATTTGAAGTGACCTTTTCATATTTCATCATGCCATAATCTTTTTCGCCCGGTATTCCTCAAATTTTCCCATTGTTCTGACAAACATGATGTTAAGGAGGGGTGGCAGCCTGTCATAGTGGGTAAACTGGCTGCCACATGAAATTAACAGTTTGTCATTAGTCTTAATATACGAAAAGAATATGAAGAAGTGATGAATAAAATATGAAGAATTAGCACAATTTTTTCTTGAAAGAAATCTTACAGTACAGAGCCTCTTGCAAAAGTCCTTAAAACAGCGCTTATGTCATTCTGAGCTTGTCGAAGAATCATGACAGGAGAATAATCCCAAACACACGCCCTCCCAAAAACCAAGTTGTTATTTAATTGTAACAGTTAACATACGGCAATTATGGGAAGAAGATTTCTCAGTATTGTCTGGTCACGCGATCGCGCATAACGAGGTCACGGGCACATGATTGTTCAGGCCCTAAAATGGACCCCATGTCTCCTGACCATATGGGGTTAATTTCAGAGCTTTCTTTGATTCTCACGACATTTAGGATACAATAAATATGGTGAAGATACCAAAAGGATTCAATCGGTTTGTAAATCTTGCAGGGTCTTATATGAAAGACCCTCAGAAGCGTTCATACATGCTTGCAGCAGTGAAAGACTATGCCAAAACCAAAAAGCATTTTACACAACATTTTAAAGATGAACTCCAAACGCTTATTTGCCTTCTCCGGGACTGGAGTAAGGGCAAATATACGGATGTTCCGGCGCATACGATACTGCTTGTAGTTGCAGCCCTTCTCTACTTCCTTTCACCTCTTGATACCATACCTGATTTTTTTGGAGTTATAGGATTCACTGATGACGCGGCAGTTGTTCTGTTTGTGCTCAACGCGATAAAAAACGAGATAAGCCATTACAGGGATTGGCGATCAGAAAAATAAGAGATTAGAAAGACATTTTTTACGCTCATTGATTCCCCAAAGACATGCTTTGGATGCTTTTCATGGGATGCAAATAACACCTGCAAGTGCGCGGAACAGGCATATGATGGAAAATGATGAATACCATTTAAAACATGCATTCGGAACTTTTGCAATCCATTACATTTTATAATTCAACTAATTCATCACCGTCCCTCATTGTTTTATCTGGCACACCTTGCATTCGAGCTTATCTCCCCCATCGATCCCCAACCTTACGACTTAAAAGGAGACGATAGGACGCAAAAGATGGGTCTGTGATTACATCCGCCAATCATTTTTTTTCCAAATCTTATTCTTGACTTATTCCGTATAATCTTGTTAAATTCCATGCCAACATCCTCTATGATGAATCATTAAACAAGACAAAATACAAATGCTGGAATGATACCTTTAAAAAGGAGGGTAACAATGCATAACGATTCCAAAGTATCGATTATTTTGACCCTGATTTTGATTCTCATCGTTCCCACTCTCTCTTTCGGGCAAGTAGATTTTACCATCCTTCATACCAACGATGTCCACGGACAATTGGAACCTTCAGGAAGCAATCCCGGGATGGCGCGCGTTGCAGAAGTCATTAACGATCAGCGGACTTTATTGGGGGTCCAGAATGTCCTCCTTGTTGATGCTGGAGACGAGATGCAGGGGAGCCTCCTTTCAAACCTGGGAAAAGGCCTACCCACCATCGCCACCTTCAATGCCATGGGTTATGCTGCAGCGACCTTTGGAAACCACGACTTCGACTGGGGTCAGGTGGTCCTGAACGATCGGACGACGCAGGCGACCTACCCTTTTGTCAGCGCTAATATCGTGGTGAACGATACAGGCGATTGCAGCACCGCGGGTTGGACGACTCCATCCTTTGCAGAGCCTTATGTGATCCAAACTCTCAACACGACAACGGGCACTGTGAAGGTGGGTTTGATCGGCGTAACCACCACTGAGACCCCCATCATTACCGTTTCATCCGCAACTGCTGGGCTCTGTTTCAAGGACCCGGCAGATTCGATCATCCACCACTACGATACTCTAAAGGCACAGGTCGATGTGATTGTCGTGCTGAGCCACCTCGGGTACTCGGATGGCGGCTACGGATACGGCATCCTGGTCTATGGTGATCAGACCTTGGCTGGGAGACTAATCGATGCGGGAAAACCTGTCCCCCTGATCATTGGGGGCCACACTCATACCAATCTCTCTTCGGCGTCGGTGATTGATGGCGTCACTACCGTTGTACAGGCATACTACAATGGTCGCCAGGTAGGTCGAGCAGATCTCTCCTACGATCCGGTGACAAAAAATGTGACGGTAGCCTGGCAGAAGCTGACGGTTGGCATCGCAGATCCCAAAGATCCGGTTATCGATGCGCTGATCACGGCCTATGCCACCGACCCGACTTACGTGGCTTTGGTCAATACGCCCGTTGGTTATTCGGCGGTTGACCTGCCCCGCAATGGCGGCAGTGTCGACAATATGATGGCCACGTTTATCGATGATGCCATCTATAACTATCTAAACACCGATGGTAACCCGACCAATGACGTCGATATCTTCTTCAATAATGCAGGGGGTATCCGAACCGATTGGTGCTACGATGGTGCAACTTGGGTCAACACCGGTTGCGTCGGCGGTGTGCATGCACCGGCACTTTTGACCTATGCCCACATGTTTACCGTCCTGCCATTTGGCAATGCCACTGTCGTGGGCGATATGACCGGCGCCCAGATCCTGCAGGTACTCAACCAGGGGCCTTTGGTGAGCAATGGCACAATCCAGCCCGCCGGCCTCAAGTACAAATACTACGCCTATTCTGACGCACTGCCTGGTCCGCAGCCTTATGTCTGGGGCGCATTCGATTACTGCGTAGTGAACAAGACCACCAAGATTTGTGAACCGCTGGATATGAACAAGACCTATCGAGTGGGGACAAACGAGTTCTTAGCACCGGCTGGCGGGGATGGTTACAATGGATTCAAATACATGACCAATATTACTTACTGGGGGGATATACTCAATTCCGTGGATGCTTATGTGGTTGCGAACTATGGTACCCCGGCCACCGCCTACATGGGTCCTAACGGGGACGGTACCCTTGACGGCCGTATCACTCGAGACGGCACGGATGCCGGCGGATCAATCATACCTATTACATTCCTTCACCACAACGACTCGCATGGTAACCTGGCTAAGGGGACTTACGTGGGCTATACGCAGCTGGCCACTCTCATTAATCAGGAACGAGCCCACAATCCCAACCGGACCCTTCTTCTTACGGCAGGGGACAACATCCAGGGCGACGCCTTGATGTACTACTTCAGGACGGCTCCCCAGGGATATGCATCGGATGGAACGCCTCTGGCTCCCCCGCTGACGACACACCCACTCATCGCAGCCTTCAATCCGATGGGCTATGATGTCATGACTGTAGGCAACCATGAGTACGACTTCGGAAAGGAGGTCTTTAAAAGCGTCCTCAAACAGGCAAGCTTCCCGATTCTTCAGGCTAATGTTTCAGATGCAGGGGCATATGGGCTTCCCGAGGTCCCCGTCAACTCCCACATAATTAAGACAGTCGGGCCCGAAAATCTTAAAGTCGCTGTTCTCGGAATCGGCAACCACCGTGTTCCCAATTATCAACTGCCCACAAATATCGCAGGCCTGACGTTTGCCGACCCGCTTGTCTCCGCCCAAGGACTGGCGGATACGCTCCGACCCACCTCAGATATCGTCGTGGCCCTGAGCCACATAGGATTTACCGAGAACCCACAAAGCCTCGAGGTCGACAACAAGGTGGATACCAACATGGCGGCTCTGGTTTCCGGTCTCGATGCCATTATCGGCGGCCACAGCCACACCAATCCCGAGACAGGGTTTGGAAATTACAAGTTCCTCCCAACGATTGTAGGAGGACCGGGCAATACGCCTGTTCTGATCAATCAGGCGTATCGGTACAACAACACCCTGGGTGAAGTGGTCATTGGTGTCCGGCCAAAGGGAGGCGGTGGTTATGAGGTCGTAAGCAGAGTCGGACGATACATTACCGTTACAATGTCGACCCTGGAGGATGCTGCTACGAAGGCAATTGTCGACCCTTATGTGGCGGCCCTGAACAGTTACAATGGCAACGTGATCGGCCAGACAACCGCTCCCATCGATAGCCTGACTGCCTTCACTCAGGAGACTAACGCCGCAAACCTGCAGGCGGATGCCTCGGTCTGGAAACTTGAGCAGAAGGGGATTACGGTGGACTTTCATCTCTCCGGTGCTATGACCAACAGGCGTATTGCAGATACCGCGACGCCAGCTACTCCATACACCCTTCATGTATCGGACTTCTTCACACTCATGCCCTATGAAAACTCACTCGTGGTGCTCAGCATGAACGGGCCACAGATCAAGGCTGTCCTTGAACGGTCCTACCGGAATTATTACTATTACAAGTACGTTCCGGGTTACGGTGGATATTCCTACTACACGACCTGCATGCTTGATATTGACTCGATAGGTCAGATTATGTACCGCGACACCTATCCAGCCCTTCCTGGCGGGAATAACGTTGTTGCACTGTTGATCAACGGCCAGCCGGTGGATTTCACGGATCCCTCCACGTTCTACAACGTATCGACAGTCAATTATCTTGCAATGGGATCCTGTAACTTCAACGACGGGGGCGTCAGCCTCTGGCCACTCAACCGAATCGTTAACGACACGCAGTACTACGCCCGAGACGCAGCTATTGAGCACACAGCCGCCCAGGGGACGATCTCCCCACAGATCGGGGGGAGACTCATGTTTCAGGATACCTCGGTGCCCACGCTTACGATCAACTCCCCGGTCGCAAAGGAATATCATTATTGGGAAGAAATCAATATCGACGTTATCGCAAATGACATCGGTTCCGGGGTCAAACAGGTATGGGCCGAGTTGGACGGTAAACCCCTCACGGATGGCCAGCCAATCGAGTGCCACTCCCTTCTACCAGGAGATCACACGTTGATTGTCCACGTCATCGACTGGTACGGGAATGAGACTACCCAGTCGATCACCTTTAGTGTATCAGCACGCCCAGTCGCAATACCTGCTCTGTCGGAATGGGGAATCCTGGTCGCTTTCCTGTTGATTTCAGGAGCCGGAATTATGAGGATGAGGAGTCGTTGAAGAATACCCGTTAGCGGCACAAAAGATCATTCCATCACCGACTTCCTTTCCCAGAATGGTCCGGCTGAGCGATAAAGTTCCTTCAGCACGGGGGGTATTACAAGGACTTTGTAAATTGGGATTGGAAAAGGTAAACGGTGATGCAAAGACATTTTTTCGTTGACAAGGCATGGAGACAATAGGGCACGTTGCCAAAAATAATCACCTTTTCTGAGTTTCCCTTTTCTCAATCGCCTTTGCCAGTGGGGACTTAGATTTTCATAGGGGGATATAGGGGACGTAGTTAAATTCATTGAAAGAGAAACGCATTTAAAGGTGTAGAATTGATAGATGATCTCTAACAAATCACTCAAGCCGACCCGGAATAACGCTGGTTTGGTTGTCAAAGGTTTGTGGCCGGGCGGCATAGTTTCGCCGTTAAACAATTCTTCTGTAAATCATTACGTTTCGTCTTTCGCAACTTTTGAGCACTTGCGGTGAAGTTCGCGCCTATCGATCACTATTGAGGGCGTTTATTTGTTGAAATAGTCAACATTTCAACTGACGTTTTCTGAAAGGACAAGTAGCGGCAATTACATTTCAAAATATGGCACTTTGTCGCATTAGTCCCGAAAGCTTTCGGGATTGAAAACACTGGATTCCCCGATCCCTCCCAAAAAGACGGCGGGCAAGCATGTCTTTTCAATGCCTTCCGGATCCCCCGGTCAAGCCGGAGGATGAAAAACCATGACTTTATACACAGACTCTAATTAGTTTTAAAAAGCCGGCCTTTTTATTTTCATGTTTTTACTCTCTGCTCTATGCTCTATGCTATTTCCCCATCGGCATTGCCATCTTTTTCAATTGCTCTTTTGTCAGAGGCGTGCCAAACCCGGCATATTGCAATTTTGGGGCAGGCGGGTTCTCGATCGGTACCCAATTTCCATTTTGATAGTCCTGATATACACAATTGTATTCCGTATCAGCGGCAACCGGGATTACCCCCCTGATGTGTTTTACATCTTTACCCTCAAGCCAGGTAAGGCTTATCTTGCCGTTTTGGACCTGCTTTACAATATCCGTTCCGTGACACTCGCCGCATTTCCTTCCGTCCTTCATAATAGAATGGCTGTTTTGGGGAGCGAACATCATAAAAGTCTTGTTGCCCGGCGCTACAAAGTTCTGCATATTTGCCGAGGTCACCTTGCCGTTGTAGTTCATGAGGAATACCCAGCCGGAAAGCTTGATATCAACACGCTTGCGCTCGCTGACGATAGTTCCGATATGGCAATTGGTGCAACTGACGACATGCCGCACATGGCACGCCTTGCATTCGAGCTTATCGCCGTGGATTTTATGGGAAGTGCTTGCGGCAATAGAACTGTGACACTTCCCGCAACTCGTGTCCATTGCTCCCTGCTGTTTCATCGAAGAGTACTGAACACCGTCTCCGTGTATTTCTCTCGCCGAATGACACTTCATGCACTGCATCCCCTTTGCTATATGGACGTCCTGCCAGC
>Ga0315292_10000697_pt1 | contig 16496 bp, 10 predicted proteins | sample YL17G13_0_MG_FD_204029 | JGI IMG/M metagenome (GOLD analysis project Ga0315292, IMG submission 204029) | Sediment microbial communities from Yellowstone Lake, YNP, Wyoming, USA - YL17G13_0 | ecosystem: Environmental > Aquatic > Freshwater > Lake > Sediment | place: USA: Wyoming | collected... | reverse complement strand
GCGAGCAGCGTGAACCGGCGCCTGACGGTGTTCAAACGCTATTTCCGTTGGGCCTTGCGCGAAGGTCAGGTGCGGTTCGACCCGACGCTCAAGCTGCTCGGCGCCAAACAAGGATTGCGCGTGCCCATAGTCCTGAGCGAGGCCCAGGTCGAGGCGCTGCTCGCGGCTCCGGACGTGCAAACCGCGCTCGGCCTGCGTGACCGCACCATGCTCGAACTGATGTATGCGAGTGGCCTGCGCGTCAGCGAACTGGTGACGCTGAAGAGTGTGCACCTGGGGTTGAATGAGGGCGCATTGCGCGTCACCGGCAAAGGTTCGCGCGAGCGTCTGGTTCCTTTCGGTGAAGAGGCGAATCAGTGGTTGCGCCGTTACTTCGCTCAGTCACGGTCCGAGATCCTGAAGGGCAAGGCGAGCGACGCGCTGTTCGTGACGGCGCGCGGCGCAGCCATGTCGCGCCAGATGTTCTGGAAGATCGTCAAGGCCCATGCCTTGCGCGGCGGCGTCGCGGTGCCGTTGTCACCACACACCCTGCGCCACGCCTTCGCAACCCATCTGTTGAACCATGGCGCCGACCTGCGTGCGGTGCAACTGTTGCTCGGCCACGCCGACATTTCGACGACAACGATCTACACCCATGTGGCGCGTGAACGCCTGAAGGCCTTGCACGCGGCGCACCACCCGCGTGGTTGATGCATGGCATCGGGCAGCGGCGCGGCTTGATCTGTGCCATGTCAATCGTCGGCCGCGGAGGCAGCCCACACGCCTGATGGGGCTGCGCGCATGATGTGTGCCTCACCCACCATGCCTGCTGCACATGCCTTTCGACACACCCGCCATCCTCGAGCAGCTCGACCGCGTCGAGTTGCAACGTCGGCGCCGCAAGGCTGACCCTGACCTGGGCTTGCGCGTCCAGGGCGTGAAGCACTACCAGCAGCTGCGCTTTGCACATACCTATGCAGACCTGTTGGCCAGCGCCCGCTACCGCGGTGCAGCGCGCTACTTTCTCGACGAGCTGTACGGCCCGCAGGACTTCACCGAGCGCGATACACAACTCGCACGCGTGGTGCCGGCGACGGTGCGGCTGTTCCCCGCGGAAATTGTCGACGTCGTGGGCAGCGTGGTCAGTCTGCATGCCTTGTCGGAGGAACTCGACAGCGCGCTGGCGCAGCAGTTGCCCGGCGCCGAAATCGACGCGCCGCGCTACCTCAGCGCATGGCAGGGAACCGGGCAAAGCGCGCAACGTGAACGTCAGATCGCACTCACCCTCGAAGTCGCCAGCGCGCTCGACGCCCTGGTGCACAAACCCTTCTTGCGCCACAGCCTGCGCCTGATGCGCGGCCCGGCGCGTGCTGCCGGGCTCGGCGACCTGCAGCAGTTCCTGGAAAGGGGTTTCGACACTTTTTGCTCGATGCGAGGCGCAGACGAATTCGTCGCTCTCATCGGGCGCCGCGAACGGCTGCTCGCCGCCACGCTGTTCGAAGCCGGCAGCGTGGCGCAACAACAGGCGGCGTTTGCGCTGCTACCGAGCCAAACCCCGACAGGCGCCTAGCTCGGCCAAACCCTCACGGGTTTCTGGTCTCCCGGCCTGCCACGCTCTCAGGCCAGCGTGACCGGAATCTTGCCGATGCGCGCCTGCCACTCGCGCGGGCCGGTCTGGTGCACCGACGTACCGTCCGCGCTGACCGCCACCGTGACCGGCATGTCGCGCACTTCGAATTCGTAGATCGCTTCCATCCCGAGGTCGGCGAAGGCCACGACTTTCGATTGTTTGATCGCCTTGGCCACCAGGTACGCCGCGCCGCCCACCGCCATCAGGTAGGCGCTGCGGTGCTTCTTGATCGCCTCGATTCCCAGCGGCCCGCGCTCGGCCTTGCCGATCATGCCGAGGAGCCCGGTTTGCGCGAGCATCATTTCGGTGAACTTGTCCATGCGGGTTGCGGTCGTCGGCCCGGCCGGGCCGACGACCTCGCCGCGCACCGGGTCCACCGGACCGACGTAGTAGATGACGCGGTCCTTGAAGTTCACCGGCAGCTGTTGGCCCCGGCCCAACATGTCCTGGATGCGTTGGTGCGCGGCGTCGCGCCCGGTCAGAATCTTGCCCGACAGCAGCAGCGTCTGGCCGGGCTTCCAGGCCGCCACATCGCTGCGGGTCAGCGTGTCGAGGTTGACTCGGGCGCTCTTGTTGTAGTCGGGCTGCCAGCGCACGTCGGGCCACAGGTCCAGGCTCGGCGGCTCGACATACGCCGGCCCCGACCCGTCGAGCACGAAGTGCACATGGCGTGTCGCCGCGCAGTTCGGAATCATCGCCACCGGCTTGCCCGCGGCGTGCGTCGGGTACAGCGCAATCTTCACGTCCAGCACGGTGGTCAGCCCGCCCAGGCCCTGGGCGCCGATGCCCAGTGCATTGACCTTGTCGCACAACTCGATGCGCAGCTCTTCCGTCTTGTTCTTCGGCCCGCGTTGTTTGAGCTCGAACATGTCGATCGGCTGCATCAGTGATTCCTTGGCGAGCAACATCGCCTTTTCGGCGGTACCGCCGATGCCGATTCCCAGCATGCCGGGCGGGCACCAACCCGCGCCCATCGTCGGCACGGTCTTGAGGACCCAGTCCACGACAGAGTCGCTCGGGTTGAGCATCACGAAGTTGCTCTTGTTTTCGCTGCCGCCGCCCTTGGCCGCGACCTGCACCTCCAGCGTATTGCCGGGAACGACGCACATGCTCGTCACCGCAGGCGTGTTGTCGCCGGTATTCCTGCGGTTGAATTGTGGGTCGGCGACGATCGAGCCGCGCAGCTTGTTGTCGGGGTCGAGATAGGCCTTGCGCACGCCTTGATTCACCGCGTCTTCGATCGACCCCGGGAAGTCCTTGAAGCGCACGTCCATGCCGATTCTGAGAAACACGTTGACGATGCCCGTGTCCTGACAGATCGGGCGCTTGCCTTCGGCGCACATCCTCGAGTTGGTCAGGATCTGCGCGATCGCGTCTTTCGCCGCCGGGCTTTGTTCACCCTCATAGGCGCGCGCCAGATGCTCGATGAAGTCGGCCGGGTGGTAATACGAGATGTATTGCAGGGCCGCGGCGATGCTCTCCACGAAATCGGCGTGGCGGATCGATGTGCTCTTCATGGCGACGGTCCTAGTGTTTTGCAGCGTTGCCGGCGAGGGCGCCGCCGGCGGTGCCCGACATCAGGCGATCGGTCGCGGCAATCGCGATCGCCGAAGCCAGGAACGCGACATGGATCAGGGTCTGCCACAGCAGCACCTTCTCGCCGTAGTTTTCGGCGTTGATGAAGGTCTTGAGCAGATGAATCGAACTGATGCCGATGATGGCGGTGGCGAGTTTGATCTTCAGCACCGACGCGTTCACATGGCTCAGCCATTCAGGCTGGTCCGGGTGGCTCTCCAGGTGCATGCGCGAGACGAAGGTCTCGTAGCCGCCGACGATCACCATGATCAGCAGATTCGAGATCATCACGACGTCGATCAGGCCGAGCACGACGAGCATGATGATGGTCTCGGTCAGCTTCGGTGCGCCGCCGCCGAAGTCGCCCTTGTAGCCGATGGCGCCCACCAGCATGCTCAGTGCCCCCTTGTCGCCCATCACCGCGGAAATCAGGTGCGTCAGCTCGACCCAGAAATGAAACACGTAGACGCATTGCGCGAGGATCAGGCCCAGGTACAGCGGCAGCTGCAGCCAACGGCTCATGAAGATGAAATTCGGGATCGGCCGCAGTTTTGCCTGGGTCGGATTCGGGAGCTGTGGCATCAACGGGCTTTCCAGGGGACGCGGGCTTGCGCAATGACAAGGGCGCGAATTGTAGTTGCGGCGTCCGGCGGGCGCGGCCCGCGAAGCCGCTAAAGTCTGGGGGCAATCCCACGCTTTCAGGAGACGTCGATGAGCACCCCTTCCGCCGTATACAACCCGAGCGCTGCCGCGGTACGCGATGCCCATATCTCGGGCATGGCCGCCTACAACGAGCTGTGCGCCCAGGCGCAGTCCGACTATTCGGGTTATTGGTCGCGCCTGGCGCGAGAGCTGCTGAGCTGGAAGAAGCCCTTCAGCAAAGGCCTGGACGAGTCGAACGCGCCATTCTTCAAATGGTTCGAAGACGGCACGCTGAACGTTTCGTACAACTGCCTGGACCGGCATGTCGAGGCCGGCCTGGGCGCCAAGAGCGCGATCATCTTCGAAGCCGACGACGCCAAGGTCACGCGCGTCAGCTACAGCGAATTGCTGGCGCGCACTTGCCAGCTCGCGAACGCATTGAAGGCCCGAGGCGTCAAGCGCGGCGACCGCATCGTGATCTACATGCCGATGTCGGTGGAGGGGGTGATGGCGATGCAGGCGTGCGCCCGCATCGGTGCCATCCACTCCGTCGTGTTCGGCGGGTTTTCGGCGCAGTCTTTGCGCGATCGCATCGAAGACGCCGGCGCCGTGGCGGTGCTCACTGCCGACGAACAGCTGCGCGGCGGCAAACAACTGCCGTTGAAGGCAATCGTCGACGACGCGATTGCGCTGGGCGGCTGCGAAACAATTCGCGACGTGATCGTCTACCGGCGCACCGGCGGCAAGGTGGCGTGGAATGCCCCGCGCGACAAATGGCTGCACGAGGTGATGGAGAACCAGCCCAAGACCTGCGAGCCCGAGTGGGTGGGCGCGGAACACCCGCTGTTCCTGCTCTACACCTCGGGCTCCACCGGCAAGCCCAAGGGCGTGCAGCATTCCACCGGCGGCTACTTGATGTTTGCGGCGCTGACGACGAAGTGGACCTTCGATCTGAAGCCCGACGACGTGTTCTGGTGCACCGCCGACATCGGCTGGGTCACGGGTCACACCTACATTGCCTACGGCCCGCTCGCGCTGGGGGGCACCGAAGTGGTTTTCGAAGGCGTGCCGATCTACCCCGACGCCGGGCGCTTCTGGAAGATGGTGCAGGACCACAAGGTCACGATCTTCTACACCGCGCCGACCGCGATCCGTTCGCTCATCAAGGCCGCCGAAGGCAATGCCGCGGTGCACCCGGATCGTTATGACCTGAAGTCGCTGCGTATCCTGGGTACGGTGGGCGAACCCATCAACCCCGCTGCGTGGGAGTGGTACCACAAGCACATCGGCGGCGGGCGCTGCCCGGTGGTCGATACCTTCTGGCAGACCGAAACCGGCGGCCACATGATCACGCCGCTGCCCGGTGCCACGCCGCTCGTGCCGGGCTCGTGCACGCTGCCGTTCCCCGGCATCCAGGCGGCGGTGGTCGACGAGACCGGCAAGGAACTGCCCTGGGGGCAGGCTGGCATCCTGGTCATCAAGAAACCATGGCCAGGCATGATCCGCACCATCTGGGGCGACCCGGAGCGTTACAGGAAGAGCTACTACCCGCAAGACTTCCAGGGCAAGTACTACCTCGCGGGTGACGGCGCGATCCGCGACACGATCACCGGTTACTTCACGATCACCGGGCGCATCGACGACGTGCTCAACGTCTCGGGGCACCGCATGGGCACGATGGAAATCGAGTCGGCGCTCGTGGCGCACACCGAACTCGTGGCCGAAGCAGCCGTGGTCGGGCGCCCCGATGAGACCACCGGCGAGGCGATTTGCGCCTTCGTCGTGCTCAAGCGCAGCCGGCCCACCGGCGAAGAGGCGAAGCGCATCGCCAACGAACTGCGCAACTGGGTTGCCAAGGAAATCGGCCCGATCGCCAAGCCGCGCGACATTCGATTCGGCGACAACCTGCCCAAGACGCGCAGCGGCAAGATCATGCGGCGCCTGCTGCGCGCCGTGGCCAAAGGCGAGAAGATCACCCAGGACACCTCGACGCTGGAGAATCCGGCGATCCTGGACCAGTTGTCGCAGTCCAACTGATGCAGGGCCCGGCGCGGCCGGCCTCGCCGGCCTCGCCGTCCGGCGCGGTGGCGCAGTCCGCGCAGCGCCAGGCGTCAAAAGCGAGCGTTCGCGAAGTCGCTGGCCACGGCTGCATCCTGGGCGCGCGTCGGCTCTGCCTACAATCGCCGCCTGCGTGACTTCGCACTCCCAGACCATGCTCTTCGATCCCGCCAGTTTCAAGGCCTACGACATTCGCGGTGTCGTCGGCAAGGCCATCGACCCGGAGTTCGCCGAAGCGCTCGGCAAGGCTTTCGGCTCCGAGGTGCTGCTCGCGGGTGACCGCGCCGTGGCAGTCGGGCGCGACGGCCGCAATTCGGGCCCGGCGCTCAGCGCCGCCTTGATTCACGGCCTGGCGAGCACGGGGCTGGACGTTGTCGACCTCGGCGCGGTGACGACGCCGATGCTGTACTACGTGGCCGCGACACGCGCCGAGCATGGCTGCCGCAGCGGCGTCATGGTCACCGGCAGCCACAACCCGAAGGACTACAACGGCTTCAAGATGGTGCTGGCCGGGCAGGCGATCCATGGCGAAGCGATCCAGGGCTTGCGCCGGCGCATCGAGGCGCGCGACTTCACGCAGGGCAGCGGCCGCTCTGCAAGCATGGATATCGAGCCCGAATACACGCACCGCATCACCGGCGACTGCCGTCTTGCGCGCCGCATGAAAATCGTTGTCGATTGCGGCAATGGCATTCCCGGCGCGACGTCGCCGGCAATTCTGCGCGCGCTGGGCAATGAAGTGACCGAGCTCTACTCCGAAGTCGACGGCAACTTCCCGAACCACCACCCCGACCCGAGCCAACCGGCGAACCTTGCCGAGCTGATCGCGAGCGTGAAGTCCAGCGGCGCCGAACTCGGCCTGGCGTTCGACGGCGACGGCGACCGCCTCGGCGTCGTCACGCGCGACGGCGCCATCATCTACCCGGACCGGCAGCTGATGCTGTTCGTCGCCGACATCCTGCCGCGCCATCCCGGCGCGTGCGTGATCTTCGACGTCAAGTGCACCCAGCGCCTGGCGCCGGCGATCCGCGCTGCGGGCGGCGTGCCGGTGATGTGGAAGACCGGCCATTCGCTGATCAAGGCGCGCATGAAGGAACTCAAGGCGCCGATCGCCGGCGAGATGAGCGGCCACATCTTCTTCGGCGAACGCTGGTACGGCTTCGACGACGCCACCTACACCGCGGCGCGCCTGCTCGAAATCCTGAGTCGCAGTGCCGACCCGAGCGCGGTGCTCAACGCGCTGCCCACGAGCTTCAGCACACCCGAGCTGAATGTGCCGTGCGCGGAAGGCGAGCCGCGGCGCGTCGTCCAGGACATGAAGCGCACCGCGAGTTTTCCGGGGGCCTCGCGGGTCGTCACGACCGATGGCCTGCGGGTTGAATACGAAGACGGCTTCGGCCTGATCCGCTCCAGCAACACGACGCCGATGCTGGTGCTTCGTTTCGAGGGCCAGACGCAGGCGGCGCTGCAGCGCATCGAGAGCACGATGCTCGCCGCGCTGCGCAGCGTCAAGCCTGATGCGCGCATCGACAACGCGGCGCACTGATGCAGCGCCAGCCGGCATGCGGCGGGACGGCGGCGTTGGTGTGACCCGCTGAGGGCGAACTCGAAGACTGCCGCATGCGCGTCTTGCTCGTGAAACTGTCTTCGCTCGGCGACGTGGTGCACACGATGCCCGTGGTGCACGACATCGCCACCGCGTTTCCCGCTGCGCGCATTGACTGGGTCGTCGAGCCCGCATTCGCGCCGCTGCTGCGGCGCATTCAAGGCATCGCCGAAGTCATCGAATGCCCGCTGCGCCGCTGGCGCCGGCGCTGGTGGAGCAGCGCGGTGCGCAACGAGTGGCGCGCCTTTCGCGAACGCCTGCAGCGCGAGCGTTACGACGCCGTGATCGACTTGCAAGGCCTCACCAAGTCGGCGTTGGTCGCGCGCCTGGCGCGCGTTGCGCCGGGCCGGCGCCACGGCCTTGGCAACGCCACCGAGGGCTCGGGCTTCGAATGGCCGGCGCGCTGGCTCGTCGACAACGCCATTCGCATCGAGCCGCGCATCCACGCGCTGGACCGAGCGCGCGTGCTGACTGCGAAAGCCTTGGGCTATTCACACCAGGGCAGGCCGGAGTTCGGCTTGCGCACTGTCGCCCTGCCCGTGAAGCAGCAGCGCCCGAGCGTGGCCTTCGTGCACGGCACGTCACGCGACGACAAACTCTGGCCGATCGAGAACTGGGTCAAACTCGGCGAGCGCTTCACTGATGGCGGCTGGCGCATCGTCTTGCCGCAGGGCAATGCGGCGGAACAGACCCGCGCCGACCTCATCGCCGCGGGTTTGCAACGCGTCGGCAACGCCCAGGTCGAGGTCTGGCCGTCGATGCCGATCGACGCTGCGCTGGACCGCCTGGCCGCGACGCAAGGCGTGGTGGGAGTCGACAGCGGCTTGAGCCACATGGCAGTGGCCTTGAAGCTGCCGCACGTGCAGCTCTACAACCATGCCACCGCCTGGCGCACCGGGCCGTTGCCGGAGCACGGCATGCGCCATCAAATCGCGATCGAAGGCCGGCCGACGCCCGAGTTGGAAACCGTGTGGGCCGCCTGGAACCGGGTTCTCGAGGCGGCGCGGGCGTGACCATTTCATCGCGTCGCATCGTCTCCCCGCTGCGTGGCCCCGGTGCAAATGTGATGCCGGCGAAAGCTCGACAGGCTCCCAGCTTCACGACCCGCGGACGATGAAGCCGAGCCGCCCGATCGCCGAAGCTGCCGCGCTCGCGCTTTACTCCGCGGCGCTGCGATTGCTGATTCCGGCGGTGTTGCTGCGCTATGGGTGGCGCAGCCGCGCCGAGCCGATGTACCGGCAGGCGATGCCGCAGCGTCTCGGCCACTACCTCGGTGCCGCCGAACCGGGTGCACTCTGGGTGCACGCAGTGTCCCTGGGCGAAACGCGCGCCGCGGCGGCGTTGATCGAGGCTCTGCGCGCGCTTCACCCCGGCATGCGCCTGCTGCTGACGCAAGGCACTGCGAGCGGCCGCGAAGCCGGCAAGGCGTTGCTGCGCGAAGGCGACACCCAAACCTGGTTGCCGCTTGACACCCCCGGCGCGGTACGGCGTTTTCTACGTCATTTCCGCCCGAAGCTTGGTGTGCTGATGGAAACCGAGATCTGGCCGAACCTGCTTCACGCCGCGCAGCACGAGCACGTGCCGATGGTGCTGGCGAATGCGCGCCTGAGTGAAAAGAGCCAGCGCAAGGGCGAGCGCCTTGCGCCGCTGCTGGTCCCGGCGCTGCGCAGCCTGCGCCTGGTGCTGGCCCAGACCGCTGACGATGCCCTTCGTCTGAGTGCCAGCGGCGCGCGCGAAGTGAGGGTCGCCGGCAACCTGAAGTTCGACATGGCGCCCGCCCCGACGCTGCTGGCGCGTGGCCGGGCCTGGCGCGACGCGCTCGCGCGCAAGGTCGTCCTGGCCGCGAGCACGCGCGAAGGCGAGGAGCAGCCGCTGCTCGATGCCTGGCGCGCGCTGGCGCCGCCGCGACCGTTGCTGCTGATCGTGCCGCGCCACCCGCAACGCTTCGACGAAGTCGCCAGGTTGGTGCAGGCCAGCGGCCTGTCGATCCTGCGCCGCAGCATCTGGACTGATGCGCCGCCGCAAGCGGCTCACGCGGCCGACGTCTGGCTCGGCGACTCGCTCGGCGAAATGGCGCTGTACTACGCCGCGGCGCATCTGGCGCTGCTCGGCGGAAGCTTCGCGCCGCTCGGTGGGCAGAACCTGATTGAAGCCGCGGCCTGCGGCTGCCCGGTCGTGATGGGGCCGCACACGTTCAACTTTGCCGACGCGGCGCAACTTGCGATCGCCGCGGGTGCCGCGATTCGGGTCGCGGGGTTCGCCGAAGCGGTGGCATGCGCGGTGGGGCTCGTTGGGCAGCCCGACCTGGCCGCATGGAGCGCGCGCGCGAGCGCCTTTGCGGCAGGCCACCGCGGCGCGGCGCAGCGCATGGCGTTGGCGATCGCCAATATCGATGACGTGCGGCCATAAGAATAAGACGCAGGCGGTCGGGGCGAGGTTTCAGCACCTGCCGGCACTTGGGCTCAGGTTGGGCCCCGCAGGTTCTGAACAAGCCTTGCGCCGAAGTTGAATGGTGCAGCCCGCGCATGTGCTGACAGGGCACCATCTCGACGCACAGCGCGCTGCGCGCCGCAGCGCTTGAAACAGGCCTATTTGCGGAACAGACGATCCGCGGCAATCACGTCGTTGGGGGACAACTGGCCCGAGGCCTGGCGCAACTTGAGACCGTTCAGGATGACGTCGTAGCGCGCCCTGTCGAGGTCGCGGCGGGTCGTGAACAGCTGCGTCTGTGCGTTGAGCACGTCGAGGTTGACGCGCACCCCGACCTTGTAGCCGAGTTGGGTCGCCTCGAGCGCGAGTTGGCTCGACGATTCGGCCGCCTCGAGCGCTTTCACCTGGGCCTGCAGCGACTGCCGGCCGAAGTAGCTGACGCGCGTGGCCTGCGCCACGCCGCGCTGGGCAGCGTCAAGGTCATTGCGCGTCCTCTCTTCCAGCGCGAGGGTTTCCTGCACGCGACTCTGCAGCGAGCCGCCGGAGTAGAGCGGCATCTTCAAGATCAGGCCGAGGTTGGCCGACTGCGTGGACCCGGGCGCGGTCGTGCCGGTGCCGCTGACGCGGCTGCTGAGCAGCTGGCCGGTCAGGTCCACTGTGGGGCCGTTCGCGGCGCGTGCTCTTTCGGTGTCGAGCCTGGCGATATCGAGTGCCAGGCGGGCTCTTCGGATCGTGGGGTGCGAGTCTGCGCTGCGCACCCAGGCATTCACATCGGCTGGCATGAGCGCTGGAATCACCACCGGCCTGGCGAGCGGCAGTGGCTTGACATTGCTGCGGCCCACCAACACCTCCAATGCAATCAGTCGGGTGTGCAGGTCGTTTTCGGCCGCCAGCTCCTGCGCGCCGGCGAGATCGAAGCGTGCCTGTGCCTCGCGGGTGTCGGTGATCGTCGCGGTCCCCACCTCGAAATTGCGTTTCGCAGAGGCCAGCTGCTCGCTGATGGCGCGCTTGCTGGTCTGCGCGGTGGACAGCGAGTCTTGTGCCGCAAGGACTTCGAAGTACGCCTGCGCCACCCGGACGATCAAGTCCTGCTCGGCGGTTTCGAGGTCTGCGGTCGAGACTTCGAGCGTGTGTTGCGCTTGCCGAATCGTGGCGCTGTTGGCCGGGTTGTAGAGGGGGAGGGATGCCGAAATGCTGGTCTGAACGTTGGTCGTGCCCTTGGTATCGTTCGAGCCGGGCACGACAACGGCCGCGCCACCACTGCCAACGAAAGCGCTGGGCCCGTTCGCTTCGAACTGGGTGGCGCCGAGGTTCAGCCCGACTGTCGGCCGGTTCAGCGCATCGGCCTGCGCCGCCTTGAACGTCACCGCCTCGGCCTGTGACTTGGCCGCGAGGTAGGCCGCGTCGTACACGCGCGCCGCGTCGTACAACTCGCGCAGACTTTGCGACCAAGCGCCGCCGTGAATCGCACAGCCGATGCCGACGGCCAGGACGAGGGGAATCAGGCGCGGACGAAGCATGGGATTTCCTTGCGTCAAAAAGTGAACCGGCTCGGTTCATCGAAGCTCTTCAGCCGCGGTGCAACGGTGTCGAAAAGGTCGACGCTCGCATAGGCGCGTTCGCCGCTGCGGGTGGTCAGCACCGCACGCATGATGGGCAATTGGCCGACGATGGCCACGAGGCGGCCACCCAATTTCAACTGTAACAGCAGCGGCGCAGGCACTTCTGCCACCGAGCCTGAGAGCACGATCACGTCGAACGGTGCTTCCTCGACAAGGCCGTGTGCACCGTCGGCGTGGCGCACTTCGGCGTTCACGACCCAGGCACGTTTCAGGTTGGCCGCGGCGAAGCATGCCAGTTCGGCGTCGATCTCGAGCGTGATCACATGCTGGGCTCTGCGCGCCAGCAGAGCGGCCATGTAGCCCGATCCGGCGCCGATTTCCAGCACCTGCTCGTGTTTGCGCACATGCAGTTCCTGCAACAGCCGGGCTTCGACCTTCGGCGCGAGCATGCATTGCCCACCGGGCAGGGGCAACTCGGTGTCGACGAAGGCCATGGCGCGATACGCCGGGGGGCAGAAATCTTCACGCTTCACCAGCGCCAGCAGCGAGAGCACGTCTTGATCGAGCACGTCCCACGGCCGGACCTGCTGTTCGATCATGTTGAAGCGGGCTTGTTCGACGTTCATCGGCGGCATTCTTGGGCGCAATCGGGCGGCATCAGCATCGGCATTCTATTTCGCCGGGCCCGGCGCGCCCTCAGGCTGGCGCGCGCTGGGTCTATTCTTGCGCAGGGCCCAGTTCGCCAGATCGTCGAGGTAGCAGTAGATCACCGGCACGACCACCAGCGTGAGCAGCGACGAAGTGATGACGCCGCCGATCACGGCCTGGCCCATCGGCGCGCGCTGCTCCGAACCCTCGGTGAGCGCGAACGCGAGCGGCACCATGCCGAAGATCATCGCCAGCGTCGTCATCAGGATCGGGCGCAAACGCACGCGCGCCGCGTAGATCAGCGCGTCGTCGCGCGACATGCCGCGGCCCAGGTCAGCTGTCGCCTGAGGCGCGCCGTGCAGACCGTCGGCGCGAACCGTGCCCTCGCGCGCGCGGATCGCGAAGTCGATCAGCAGGATCGCGTTTTTCGTCACAAGCCCCATCAGCATCACGATACCGATGATCGAGAACATGTTCAACGTCGAGCGAAAGATGAACAGCGCACCGACCACGCCGATCAGCGTCAGCGGCAGCGAGCTCATGAGCGCGAGCGGTTGCAGAAAACTCTTGAACTGCGAGGCCAGGATCATGTAGATGAAGATCACCGCCAATCCCAGCGCCGAGACTGCGTAGGCAAAACTTTCCTGCATGTCTTTCGTCGAGCCGCCGAAACGATAGCCGTAACCCGGCGCGAACGCGGTGGCGTCGAGGACTTTGCGGATATCGGCCGCCACTTCGCCGAGCGCGCGCCCCGACACGTTGGCGGTGAGTTCGACCTCGCGGCTCAGGTCGCGCCGATTGATCTGGTTCGCGCCGGTGGCGGCGTGGAACTCGGCCACCTGCGACAAACGGATCACGCGCGGCGAGCCGTCGGCGTTGCTGCCCACCACCAGGCCGAGGCGTTCGACGTCGCCCACGGCATTGCGTGTCTGCGGCGCGAGCCTGACCTTGACGTCGTAATTCTGGTCGTCTTCGGCCTTCCAGTTGCCTACCGTCTGGCCCGCGATCAGGGCCCGCAACGCGCTCGTGATCGCGCCCACGCTCAGCCCCGCGTCAGACGCGGCGTCGCGCTTCACGACAACGCCCAAGGTCGGCTTGTTCGGCTTGGCGCTGCTGTCCAGGTCGACGAGTCCGGAGATGGCTTGCAGGCGCGGCAACACCCTGGCCGTGATGCGCTCCAGTTCGCGCAAGTCGCTGCCTTGGATCGACACCTGAATCGGTTTCATGCCGCCCACGGAGTCGAGCAGGCCGACATGCGTGACCGTGATTCCCGGCACGCGGGAAAGGCGCTCGCGCAGCGGCACTGAAAGCTGGTCGACGTTCAGCTCGCGGTCCTTGCGGTCCACCAGGCGCACGTAGATCGAAGCGTAGATCTTGCCCGCGGCCTGGCCGGTGTTGATCGTGGCAAGGGTGTACTTGACCTGCGGCAGCTCGCGCAATATGGCCTCGACCTGGCGCGCCTTTGCCTGCGTGGTCTCGATCGACGAGCCCACCGGTGTGTAGAAGGTGACGAAGGTTTCCGAGTAGTCGGCCTTCGGCACGAATTCGGTGCCCAGCAGCGGGACCATGGCGAAGCTGGCGAGCAAGGTCAGCAGCGCCAGCCCAAGCGTGCTGAGCCGGTGCCGCAGCGACCAGCCCAGGATCGTTTCGTAGAGCCGCCCAAGAGAATGGGCGAAGCGGTCGACCGCGCCGGTGATGCGGCCGATGCTGCGGTCGTACAGCGTCGCCGGGCCGCGCGGCGCATTGCCGGCGTGAATCGTCGGGTCGTGCCAGATGCTCGAGAGCATGGGGTCGAGTGTGAAGCTGACGAACATCGAAATCAGCACCGCGGCCACGATCGTGATGCCGAACTCGTGAAAAAATTTACCGACGATGCCGCCCATGAAGCCGATCGGCAGGAACACGGCAACGATCGACAAGGTGGTGGCGAGCACGGCCAGGCCGATCTCGTCCGTGCCCTGCAGCGCCGCGTCGTGCGCGTTCGCGCCGAGCTGCACATGGCGCACGATGTTCTCGCGGACCACGATCGCGTCGTCGATGAGCAGACCCACGCACAGGCTGAGCGCCATCAGCGTCACCATGTTGATCGTGAAGCCGAAGCCGTACATGAACAGGAACGTGCCGATCAGCGAGATCGGCAGCGTCAGCCCCGTGATCACGGTGGAACGCCAGGAATTGAGGAACAGGAACACGATCCCGATCGTCAGCGCCGCACCTTCGAACATGGTGCGCCGCACGTTGTTTACCGAGACCCGGATCGGCCGTGAGCTGTCGCGCACCAGCTCCAGCTTCATGCCCGAGGGCAACTCCGCTTCGAGCTTTGCGGCCACCGCGGTCAGGCCGTCGACGACGTCGATCGTGTTCTCGCCCTGGGCCTTCTGCACCTCGATGGCCAGGGTCTGCTGGCCGTTGTAGAGCGCCAGGCTCTCCACCTCTTCGGGGCCGTCGATCACTTCGGCGATCTGCGCCAGCCGAATCGGCGCGTTCGCGCGGCGCGCAACGATCAGGCTCTTGAAGTCCTCCGGCCGCGCGAACCGCCCCAGGATTTGCACCACCTGCTCAGTCTGCGCCGAGCGCAGCGCACCGGCCGGCAGTTCCTGGTTCTCGCTGCGCACCGCGCTCAGCACCTGGTCGACGCCCACGCCCAGCGCCTCCATCGCCTGCGGCCGCAGGTAGATGTTGATCTCGCGCTTGCGCGCCCCCACCAGCGTCACGGAGCCGACTCCGCGCACGTTTTCCAGGCGCTTCTTCACCACCTGGTCGGCAAAGGTCGTCAGCTCCAGCGTGCTGCGTGTAGCGTCGGGCGAGGTCATCGCCAGGGTGTAGATCGGGCGGCTCGCCGGGTCGAAGCGCGAGACGCGTGCCTCTTTCACCTCGTCGCGCAGGTTGGGGCGCACCGAGGCCACCTTTTCGCGCACGTCATCGGCCGCCTTGCGCCCCTCGACATCGAGGTTGAACTGCACGATGACGACCGACACGCCGTCGTAGGAACGCGAATACAGCTGGTTGATGCCGGCGATCGTGTTCACGGCTTCTTCGATCTTGCGCGTCACTTCGTTCTCGACGATCTCGGGCGATGCGCCCGGATAGTCGATCTGAATCACGACCGTCGGGAAGTCGACGTTCGGAAACTGGTCGACCTTGAGGCGTTGATACGAAAACAGCCCGAGCACGACAAACGCAAGCATGACCATCGTGGCCATGACCGGATTCGAAATCGAGACGCGCGTGAACCACATGGTCGATGCCGCGTCAGCGGCTGGCCGCGACGGGCGCGGCCGGCGCGGCGGACATCGGCGCGGGACTCGCGCCTGGCGTCTCGGCGGCAAGGCGTACCGCTGTGCCGTCGCGCATCGCACCCACGCTGCCGGCCAGGACGCGTTCGCCGGGTTCGAGCCCGGCGCCGATTTCAACCCAGGTCTGACCCTGCACCTCGCCGCGCAGGCCCAGGCTCACGTCGCGCAGGCGCACCTGCTCGCCCTGCAGCAGCAGCACATGCGGCCTGGCGCCGTCGGTGCGCACCGCGGACAGCGGCACCGCCGTCGCCGACTTGCGCGCCAACTCGATCTTGCCGGTGGCAAACATGCCCTGGCGCAGCTGCGGCTGGCCTTGCACCGCGAGATAGGCCATGATCGAGCGGCTGCCCGCCTGCGCGCTGGGGTTGATGCGCGCCACTTTCGCCGCGACGCGTGCATCGGTGCCATCGATGCTGAGCAGCGCCGGGCTGCCGATGCTCAACCGGGCAACGTCTTCCGACGCGATCGCCACCTCGAGCTCGAGTTGCGACAGGTCGACAATTTCAAGCAGGCGCGCGTCGACCGCGACACGCTCGCCGGGCTGCGCCAGGCGCTGCGAAATGAGGCCGGAGATGGGCGCGACCAGGGTTGCGTCGGCGCGTCCCTTGCGCGCCAGCTCCACCGCCGCGAGCGCGGCTTCGAGCGTGCCCTGCGCCGCGGCCTCGTTGGACACCGAAGTCTCCAGGCCGGTCGGCGAAATGAAGCCTTGCGCGACCAGGGCACGGTTGTTCTCCAGCGCGCGCACCGCGATCGTCCATTGCGCCTTGGCCGAGGCGGCGGTTTGCTCGGCCTGGCGCAAACGCCAGTCGAGCTCGGTGCTGTCGAGTTGCCCCAGCACCTGGCCGCGGCTGACCTTGTCACCTTCGCGCACCGTCAGCGTCTGCACTTCGGCCGCGACCTTGGCTTTCAGGAACGCACTGTTGGTTGCCTTGAGCCCGCCTGAGATTTCGAGCGTGCGAGTGAGTTCGACCGTGCGCGCGGTCACGATGTCGGACGCGGCCAACTCCAGTGCCATGCTGGTTTTTGGCGCGGCCGCCGCCGGCGGTTGTGCCGCCTGGCGTTGTTTCACG
>Ga0315292_10000696_pt1 | contig 16496 bp, 15 predicted proteins | sample YL17G13_0_MG_FD_204029 | JGI IMG/M metagenome (GOLD analysis project Ga0315292, IMG submission 204029) | Sediment microbial communities from Yellowstone Lake, YNP, Wyoming, USA - YL17G13_0 | ecosystem: Environmental > Aquatic > Freshwater > Lake > Sediment | place: USA: Wyoming | collected... | reverse complement strand
AGGTTCTCGTCACGTCCGAGACATAACGCCTGTACGCCGCTCCGAAGTCGAACAACGCGAGCTGGCCGCGCTTCAGCTTCCTCCCCTGGGGCTGGTAGTGCGGTTCCGCGGTGTCAGGTCCGAACGCGATCCCGCTAACGAACGCAGGGCCGGTCGCGCCCATTATCATCATCTTGCGGTTGAGCTCGGCCGCGGCACCGGTGTCGGTCTGCCCCTCGTGCACGATCTCAGGGATCTCCTCTCCCGCCTTCGACGCGATCTTGCATGCCTTCTCGATGAGGTCGATTTCGTCGGGCTGCTTCACCACGCGCGCGTTGAACAGGTCTTCGGAGACATCAACGAGCTTCGCGCCCTGCGCGGCCTTCTTGATGAAGTTGTAGTTCTTGACAGTGAGATCCTCGTGGTTGACTCCGATCCGCTTGAACCCTCTGAGCTTCTTCTGGGCGAGCTTCATGCGGCCGTCCGAGTCGTCGAACACCGAGGTCCTGATACCAGCGGACCTCGCGCTTGTCTCTTCGAGGGTCGATGATAGCACCTCCATCCTGTCTGGCCGTACGATTGCGAGGCACTCTTCGAAGAGCCCGTTCGGGATTCCGGTGGCGTAGAAGAATGCGGTGTCGATGTTCGGCTCGCCGCCGTTCATGAGGACTACTGCGTCGACATCGGATTCCATGACGGAGAAGATCCTACGCTCCTTGGTCGCCAAGTGATCACTCTGCCCGGAATCTTCCCGAGCGTATAAAGAACTGGCGAGGCTACACTCCGACCCAGGTCGTCCCGGTGATCTTCTTGATCGCCGATATCGCGGAGAGGGCCGCGAGATAGCTCGTCTTCGGGTTCCTCGGGGACGGTACGTTCCTGGTCACGACATCCAGTTCGCCGAAATTACCCTTGGCCTGGAGGTGGTGTTCGTTCGTCTTGACCTGGGGGTCGCAGACGATCCGTATCCTCGTCTTCTCAAACCCTATCCCTCCGAGGGATATGGTCGCGGCGACATTGATGTTCTGCGGGAAGATCTTCACAGCTTCCCTGGCGGACCCGAAGAACAGTTCCGTCCTAGTCCTCAGCTCCGATGCGATGATACCCTTCGACTCGAGGTACGGGTTCGGCCCGAACGCCGACGGGGGTTTCGTCGTGGTCAGTGTGACTTCCTGCATCTCCTCGATGCTTGCCGCGCAGAGGGCGTCGATGCCACCGATCGCGCCGCTCGGCAGGTATATCTTGGCGCCCTTGCGCTTGGCGAGCCGGAAAGTGTCGTTCTGGAACTCCTCGTCCTGGAAGACCCCGACGCTCATTATCAGGACATCCACACCGGCCGACAGGGTAAGCGGTACGTAGTACCGTGCAGCATCCTGGCTCGCAGCTTCGGCCACGAGTCTTGTGTCGCCGAGGATCGGCACGATGTCAGGGACGTACGTGACCTTGCTCAGCTTCTCCTGGGCCCTCGTCGCGCACTCCTTCGAACGATCCGTCAGGTAGACGGTCTGTATGTGTGGCATCTCCTCCACCGCGCGTGCGATGGTGGTGCCGATTGCCCCGCAACCGATGACGCAGATGTTCACGAAGGAAACCTAGGCCTGGCCGATATAAAAGCTTTCACGGGCAACATCCGGTCTTGGTCGGACCGGTCCGGAGACCCCCTGCCAGAGCCCTCAAGTATTTGTGGGTGTAGCCAATTCCACCCCTTGAGGGGATGCCACCTGCTGGATACTCTGTCCAAGGCTCTAGGTTCGAAGGAGGCCCGCGGCGTCGGATACATCGAGCTCAGGGCAGAACGCACGGTCCAGACGGCCATAGATGTGAGGCAGACTGGTGTCGATGTCCTGTCGAAGCGGGAAGAGACCGGCCACTCCGCACGCGTCCTCGTGGACGGAGTGTGGGGGTTCGCGGTCTCCAGCGGGTACAAGGATGTCCCAGGCACCATCCGCGATGCGGTCAAGGCTGCAAGGGCGCTGCCGTCAAACGCCCGCCGGGACCGCGCACAGATCGGGGATGTCGCCGTCATCAAGAAGCGATTCCATGTCAAGGCGAAGAAGCCGCTCGGTGAGACCGAGGACGAGGTCAAGATATCCTACCTGAAGCAGATCTGTGCCAGAACCTCCTCGGCGGACCCACGCATCGTGGTCTGCAAGGCGAGTTACCGCGACTATGTCGGTGAGAAACTCGTCGTCACCAGCGAGGGCACTTCCGTCGAGTCCGAAATAGCGCTGTCCTATCTCATGACAAGCGTTTCGGGAAGGGCCGGGCCGAGGCTGTGCTCCGCGCGGGACGAGAGCGCCATCGTCGGAGCCGGCTGGGAGTTCTTCGAGGCCAGAGACCATGCCGAAGTCGTCAGTGGGCGGATCGCCAAGAAGATCAATGGTCAGATGGACGGTGTCTCATGCAGGCGCGGGTCGTTCCCGACAGTCCTTTCCCCGAAGGTCGTAGGCATGCTGGCGCACGAGGCCCTCGGCCATCTCTCCGAAGCGGATTATTTCGCCTCGGGGGCGTTCAATGGATTGCAGGGCAAGGAGGTCGCCCCGGAGTTCGTCACCATAATCGACTCGCCGCGCATAGCCGATGGTTTCGGCAACATCTCGGTGGACGACGAGGGGGTCAAGCCAAGGAAGGTGACTCTGATAGATCACGGTGTTCTTGGTGATCAGCTCACCAACAGGGAATGGGCGGAGAGGCTCGGTTCAGAGCCCACGGGCAACGCGAGGGCCGAGAACTACCGTGTGCCTCCCATAATCAGGATGAGAAACACCTACTTCGAGGCAGGGGACATGTCGGTGGAGGAACTGCTCGAGGGTGTCAAGTTCGGTTACTTCTGCGGAGATGTCAAAGGTGGCCAGGCAGAGGCGAACTCGAGCTTCCAGGTCGCCATCCAGGCCTGTTTCGAGATACGGGACGGTGAACTCGGAAGGCCTGTCCGCGATCTGGCGATAAGCGGGGTCGCCGTGAGATCCCTGCCGCTGATCGACGGGATGGGCAGGGACTTCGGAATCGAGTCCAGCTACTGTGGCAAGCTCAACCAGTTGATGGCGACCAGCGACGGCGGCCCCCACATGCGCCTGAAGGAGGGCGCCATCATATTCGGAGGTGCCACCGAATGACACGACAATCGACCAGGCGCGAACGCGTGGAATCCGCACTCGACAGCGCCACGCGGGCGGCGAGGTCGTTCCGGACTCTCGATGCGGAGGTGTTCGTCCTCAGCTCAAGGGTCAAGAGCCTGGCGGTCGAGCAGGACACCGTGCGGTCCGCAACATCCACAGATGCTGATTTCATGTTCGTTCGCGCGGTACGGGACAAGCGCATGGGTGTGTCCTTCACCAACCTCTTGGATGCCAAGAGCATCAGAAGGTGCATCGGCTCGGCGCGCAAGTTGACGTCGCTGACCGACCGTGACCCCGATTGGAACGGGTTCCCTTCTGCGCCCAAACGGTATCCGATCGTGAAGGGCACGTGCGACCGCGCTCTGGTCGATGTGGAACTCTCGACACTGGGCGCCAAGGCGGACGAGATGGTCCAAGCCGCCCAGGAGGAGGCGGTAGGGGTCACCGTCACGGACGGTTCGGTCGATGTGACCGAGAGGACGGTCGGAGTATCCAACACCGAAGGCCTGTCGGCTGTGACGGGCGAGACCTATATTGGCGTCATGTGCTCCTCCGTGAGTGGCAGGGGGGGGAGCGTGTCCCCGGACTGTCCCTATGGGATGTACTCGACATCCCTAGACATCGATTTTGAGCACATCGGATCGGAATCCGGCCGGATCGCGATGTGCTGTGCGGTCACGGCCGAGCCGTCCACTGAGGACTGCGAGGCCGTCTTCTCCCCCGTGGCCCTGGGCAGTGATGAGGCGGGTCTGTTCTGCAACATACTCAGAGGGGCGCTCTCTGGTGAATCGGCTGTCCGGAAGAACACGCTGTTCGTCGACAGGGTCGGGGACAGGGTGGCGTCAAAGGCCATCACGATCACTGACAACCCGATCGCACCTTCGAGGGCGGGATCGAGACCGTTCGACGATGAGGGCATGGCGACGCAGCGGACCGAGCTGATCAAGGACGGCGTCCTGAAAGGGTTCCTGTGGGACAGCTATCACGCGTCGCTTGCGGGGAAGAAATCGACTGGGAGCGCGGTCAGGAATATGTCCACTGGCTCCGTGTCGACTGGCCCGCTGTTCCTACACCTCAAGCCGGGCACAAAGTCCCTCGACGAGCTCGTCAGGGAGGTCGACCGCGGATATCTCGTCTGGAGCTGTCAGGGGGCGCACACCAGCAGCCCGGAGACCGGGATGTTCTCTTTCGTGGCCAGCCCTGGCCTCCTGATCGAGAAGGGGCACATAGTGGGTTGCGTCCGGGGCGCGATGATCTCGGGGAACATAGCAGACCTCATGTCGAACGCAGAGAAGGTCGGTTCTGACCTGACGGATTTCGGCTCGACGCTCATGCCTAGTGTGCTCTTCACGGGCGTCAGGGTCACCACGGGTTGACTGTCCATGGGCGCCCCGAAGACGCGAGCGGATCTTGCGAAGAAGGCAATGGCGATCGACAAGGTGCTTGTGTCACTCTACGGGACGCCCGAGGTCGGTCACGACAACGATCCACTGGACACCCTCGTGGAGACGATCCTCTCGCAGAACACCACCGATGCCAATTCGCACAGGGCGTTCCTCGCGCTGAAGGCTCGATACCCACGATGGGAGGACCTGCTCGGGGAGGCGCCCCGCACCGTGGCCGGGATCATCCGCTCGGGCGGCCTCGCGGAGATGAAGGCCATGCGGATACTGGACGCGCTTGCCCTCATCATGAGGGAACGGGGCGAGCTCGACCTTGACTTCCTCGTCCGCATGTCCCCTTCGGATGCGGATTCCTGGCTGTCTCGGATGAAAGGCGTCGGCCCGAAGACGAGGGCCATCGTGCTCCTCTTCTCACTGGATATGCCGTCCTTCCCGGTCGACACACATGTCCACAGGGTCACGAAGCGCATCGGACTCATAGGTCCGAGGACATCCCGGGAGCAGGCGCAGACTGAGCTGGCCAGTCTTGTGCCAGAGCGCAAGTTCTACAGTTTCCACATCAACCTCATAGAGCATGGTAGGAGGGTGTGCCACGCGAGAGGCCCCGAGTGTCCCGTCTGCAGGATATCCCGTTACTGCGAGTCGTGGAATGCCAGAGGGAATGCACAGACTTGATATATCTGCGAGGGCCCTCTTCCAGCGATGAGATACAGGCTCCTTGAGCACACCGCGGATGCGATGGTCGAGGTCCACGGGAAGACCCTGGGCGAGAGGTTCGCCAACGCGGCCTATGCGTTGTTCGACCAGATCACCGATGTGACGAAGGTGCGGCCCACGGGCGAGGTCAAGTTGGTCATGTCGGCCGAGAGCCGGGAGCAGCTGGTCGTCGACTTCCTCCAGGAGCTCCTCTTCATCCATGATACTGAGAACATCGTCCTGTGCCAGTTCGAGGTCGAGACCGACGGGAAGATCCTCAAGGCGGTTGTGAAGGGCGAGGAGTTCGACGAGGACAGACACCCGAAGCGGTCGGTCGTCAAAGCGGTCACGTATCACAAGCTGGAGTTCGACGACGAGAAGGGCACACTGACGATCCTGTTCGACGTGTGAGGGTATGAGATGAAAGCATCCGCAGTCGCCCACCCGATACAAGGCCTGATCAAATACCACGGCCTCCGTGACGAGGTGCTGAGGATACCCTTCCACGATTCGATATCCGTTGCCACGTCCCCGACCGCTTCCCACACGACGATGGAGTTCGGTGGGTTCACCGAGGACACGGCCGAGGTCGACGGCAAAAGGTTGGCGGGCCGCGAACTCGAACGAGTCCTGGCCGTCGTAGACGAGGTCCGACGCAGGAGCGGCATCAAGGGCCGGTTCAGGATGGTCTCGAAGAACAACTTCCAATCCAATGTCGGTCTTGGTGCGTCCGCATCGGGGTTCGCTGCCCTCTCGATGGCAGCATGCTCCGCTGCGGACCTGAAGCTCAGCCTTCAGGATGTCTCGGTCATAGCGAGGCGAGGTGCTGGTTCGGCGACGAGGGCAGTCACGGGTGCGTTCTCCAGATGGAAGGCGGGGCACGAGGACGAGGAGTCCTATTCCTATCAGATCGCATCGGAGGATTTCCAGATAGGCATCGTGGTGGCGCTCATACCGGCGTTCAAGTACACGGAGAACGCCCACCGGGCGGTCCTCGGATCGCCGTTCTTCCACTCACGCCTGGCATACGTCCACGGCGCCCTCGCCGAGATGGAGAGTGCCATCGGGAAGAGGGACCTGAGCCGGATCGGGCATCTGGCGGAGAAGGATTCGCTCATACTCCACGGCATCACTATGACCGGCCTTGACGAGATGATCCTCTGGCGTCCGGAGACCGTCCAGGTCATACTGGAGGTCAGGAGGATGCGCTCAGAGGGCCTGGAGGCCTACTTCTCGATAGACACGGGTGCGACGGTGTATGTGAACACGCATCCGAAGAATGTCGATGCGGTCGAGTCGAGGATACGCGGTCTCGGGATCCAGACCCTCAGATGCGGCGTGGGTGGTAGTGCCCGGATCGTCGAGGAACATCTGTTCTGAGATCAGGGTCCTCGTCGGTGACGACCCTGTCGAACGGGACCCGATCCCTCTCCCCTCTCGTAGTAGGTCCGCGGGTCCTCCGTCAGAAGCCCTGCCGGTTTCATCTGACGGAGACATTCGGGACGAGATGATAAGAAACTTCATTCACGGCCGCCGTCTGAAACCGCCGAAGACCGTGCCCTTCCTGTCCGATGCTTTGTACTCCCCGACGGACTCACCGAACTTCCTCAGGAGGTCCTTCTGCTCGGCTGTGAGCTTGGTGGGCGTGACGATGGCCACCGTGACGAACTCGTCCCCTGTGCCGTGTCCCCCGATGTCCGGGAGGCCCTTCCCCTTGAGCCTGAAGACCGTCCCCGTCTGGGTGCCTGGGGGTATCGTGACCAGCGCCGTCCCGTCGAGCGTCGGGACGTGGACCTGGTCTCCCAGGGCCGCCTGTGAGAACGTCACAGGCGCCTCGACCACCAGGTCCCGGCCGTCCCGTTCGAACACTTCATGCTCGGCGATGTGCACGACTACGTACAGATCGCCTGGCGGGCCCCCGTTCGGGCCGGCCTCTCCCGCGCCCCTGATCCTCAACCTCATGCCCTCGTCCGCGCCCTTGGGTATGGATATGCTGAGCGTGCTGATGGTCTGGACGGCACCCTCGCCGCCGCAGTCGGTGCACGGTTTGGTTGTCTGCTTCCCGGCTCCCTTGCATGTCGGGCAGGCGGATATCGTGACGAACGTGCTGTAACCGCGCTTCTGGCCGCGCTGGATCTGGCCCGCGCCCTTGCACATCGGGCAGGTCTTTATGTCCCCTGGCTTCGCGCCGGCGCCGGAGCAGGTCTTGCAGGTGACGGAATGCGGTACCCGGATCTCCTTGTCGGCGCCCTTCGCCACCTCGTCCAGGGTCACCTCGATGTCGTATCTGAGCGACTGTCCTTCCATCGGCCCGCTCCTGCGCCTGCCGCCTCCGAAGAACTGGTCGAAGATGCTGCCGCCGAACCCGCCCCCACCGAAGATGTCGCTGATGTCACTGTAGTGGGTGAAATCGGACCAGTCGAACCCTCCGGTCCTGAAGGCGCTCGCGACGGCCTCGTGCCCGTAGGTGTCATATCTGGCGCGCTTCTCCTTGTCGGCGAGGACCTCGTACGCCTCTGAGATCTCCTTGAACCTCTCCTCGGCTTGCTTCGGGCTGTTCTTGTTCATGTCTGGATGGTGCTTCATGGCGAGGCTTCTGTATGCCTTCTTGATCTCGTCGTCCGAAGCGGTCCTGGACACGCCGAGGACCTCGTAGTAGTCCCGTTTCGAAGCCATCGTTCAGCCCCTTGGTCGAGCCGGAGCTCATCCGGTGAAATATGAGTAGGGCGGAAGAGGTTTGTGGCGCTACTTCTTGTCCTCGTCGTCGACGATCTTGTACTCGGCGTCGACGTACCCCTTGTCATCACCAGGGGCAGGCCCTGCCTCTTCAGAAGGTGGCGGGCCCTGCTGGGGGGGCTGCTGTGCCTGTTTCTGCTCGTAGACCTTCCTGCCTATGTCGAGGAGGGCTTTATCGAGCTCGTCCAGCTTCTGCTTGATGAGGGTGATGTCATCCCCTGGCAAGAGAGCCTTCAGCTCCTCCGCCATCTTGTTCAGCCGGTCCTTGAGGTCCTGCGGGACCTTGTCCCCGAGCTCCTCGAGCACCCGGCCGACCTCGTAGGCCCGCTGCTCCGCCCGGTTCTTGACCTCGGCCTTCTCCTTGCGCTTCGTGTCCTCGTCGGCGAACTTCTCCGCGTCCTTGATCATCTGGTCGATATTGCTCTTGTCCAGCTTCGTGGTCGCGGTGATGGTGATCTTCTGCTCCTTCCCGGTCCCGAGGTCCTTCGCGCTCACATCGATTATCCCGTTCGCGTCGATGTCGAATGTGACCTCGACCTGGGGCAGTCCCCTCGGGGCCGGCGCTATGCCTATGAGGTGGAACCTGCCGAGCGTGACGTTGTCCGGTGCCATGGGCCTCTCCCCCTGGAGGACGTGTATCTCCACGCTGGTCTGTCCGTCGGCCGCCGTGCTGAACACCTCGCTCTTCCGGGTGGGTATGGTCGTGTTCCTCTCGATCAGCTTGTGGAACACGCTGCCCAGGGTCTCGACGCCCAGCGAGAGCGGCGTGACGTCCAGCAGCAGGATGTCCTTGACCGTGCCCTCGAGGACGCCGCCCTGGATGGCAGCACCCATCGCGACGCACTCCATCGGGTCCACGCCGCGTTCGATCTTCTTGCCGGCGACCTCCTCGACGAACCTCTGGACGATCGGCATCCTGGTGGGTCCGCCGACGAGTATGACCTTGCCTATCTGCTCCGGGGTCAGCTTTGCGTCTGCGAAGGCCTGTTGGACTGGCTTCCTGCAGCGCTCGATCGTGGGCCGTACCAGGTCCTCGAGCTTCGCCCTCGTGAGTTTCATCGCGAGGTGCCTCGGGCCAGAGGCGTCCGCGCTCAGGTACGGGAGGTTGATCTCCGTTTCGAGCGTCGAGGACAGCTCGATCTTCGCCTTCTCCGCGGCCTCCCTGATGCGCTGCGTGGCCATCTTGTCCTTCGAGAGGTCCATGCCAGTGTCGGCCTTGAACTCCCCCTCTATGTAGTCTACCATCACGTTGTCCATGTCGGTGCCGCCGAGCTGCGTGTCGCCGCTCGTCGATATGACCTCGAAGACCCCCTGTCCGAACTCCATGATGGTGACATCCAGGGTGCCGCCGCCGAGGTCGAAGACCATTATCTTCTGGTCCTTCTCACCCTTGTCGAGGCCGTAGGCGAGTGCCGCGGCCGTCGGCTCGTTGATGATCCTGACGACTTCGAGGCCGGCTATCGTGCCCGCGTCCTTGGTCGCCTGGCGCTGGTTGTCGTTGAAGTACGCCGGGACGGTGATGACCGCCTTGTCGACCTTGCCGCCTACGAACGCCTCTGCGTCGCGCTTGACCTTCTGCAGGATGAACGCCGATATCTGCTGAGGCGTGTACTCCTTCCCGTGGACCTGGACCTTGTAGTCCGTGCCCATCTTGCGCTTGATGGCCATGACGGTGCCTTCGGGGTTGGACACGGCCTGCCTTCTGGCAGGCTCCCCGACCAGCATCTGCCCGTCCTTCGTGAACGCCACATATGACGGGAAGGCCTTGCCGCCAAGGCTCGTGCCCTCCGCGCTCGGGATGATAGTCGGCCTGCCGGCCTCTATGACCGCCGCTGCGGAGTTGCTCGTCCCCAGGTCGATGCCGATTATCTTGCTCTTTGACTCAGCCATGTTATTCACTTCTCCGTCTCCTTCTGTTCATCCTCCGTCCCTTCGGACTTTGGGTGATCGTGACACTGTGATCCCCCGGCCTCCTTCCTCGTTGAGACCTTGACCTTCGCGGTCCTTATGACCTTCGGGCCTAGGGTGTAGCCCTTCTGGAAGACCTCCAGGACCCTTCCGTCCCGGCCTTCCTCCGTCTCCTCCCGCATCATGGCCTCGTGCATGAACGGGTCGAAATCGCCGTCCGTCCTGATATCCCTTAGCCCTTCGCGCTGCAATGCCTGCACGAGCTGCCTGTGTATGCTCTCGAGGCCCTTCCTCAGGCTCTTGGCGTCGCCGTTGTTCTTGGCATCGTCGAGCGCCTTGTCAAAAGTGTCCAGCACCGGGAGGATGTCCGCTATGACCCTCTCCCCTGCCAGCTTGACCCTGTCCGACCACTCCCGCTCCATGCGCTTCCTGTAGTTCTCGAACTCTGCCTGGAGCCGCTTGAGGTCCGTCTCGAGCTCCTCGACCCTCCGGTCCCTCTGCTCGAGTGGGTCAGGGCCAGGCTTCGCCTGGTCGTTCTCGGCCTCGCCAGCCGGATCTTCGGTAGCTTCGGGTATCTCGTCGTCGGGCGTGCTGATCGCCTCCCGTGCGTCGGGTGTCGAGCGCTTCGGCCCGGTCTCAGAGCCAAAGAAGTTGAAAGGGGTTTGGGGTTTTGCGCGTTTTCTCGCTCAGTCCATGTCAGAGCCTTCGCCACCGGGCGGGCCCCTCGGGCCCTTGCCCCCGGCGCCGCCCTTGGAGGCGATGACGTCGTCGATCCTCAGTATCATGACCGCGGCATCGGTGGCCGAGCTTATGGCCTGCCTGCCGACCCTGATCGGTTCGAGGACCCTCTCCTTCTTCATGTCGACGACCTTGCCGGTGAAAACGTTGATGCCGGCGTAGATTTTGCCCTGCTTGTGGGCCTGTCTGAGCTCGATGAGCACATCGATCGGGTCGAGACCCGCGTTCTCCGACAGCGCGGTCGGGATGACTTCGAGGGCGCTTGCGAACGCGTCGATCGCGATCTGCTCCCTGCCACCGATTGACGCTGCGTACTCCCTGAGCTTCAGAGCGATGTCCACAGCCGTTGAGCCGCCGCCGGTGACAAGCTTCCCGTCCTCCAATGCGACAGCGACGACGCTGATAGCGTCGTTGAGCGACCTGTCGATCTCGTCGATGACATGCTCAGTGCCGCCCCTGATCAGGATGGACACGGCCTTCGGGTTCTTGCAGCCCGTTACGAATGTCATCCGGTCGTCAGCGATCTTCGTCTCTTCGACGAGCTGTGCGACCCCCAGGTCGTTCGCCTTCAGATCGTCCAGCTTCGTGACGAGGTTGGCGCCCGTGGCCTTGGCGAGCTTCTCCATGTCGCTCTTCTTGACCCTGCGGACCGCGTATATCCCTGCCTTGGATAGGAAGTGCTGCGCGAGGTCGTCGATTCCCTTCTGGCAGAAGAGCACGTTCGCACCGGACTTCTTGACCGTGTCGACCATCTCCTTCAGCATCCTCTCTTCTTCGTCGAGGAACGCGTGGAGCTGCGACGGGTCGGTTATCTCGATCTTCGCGTCTATCTCGGTCTTCTTGACCTCGAGTGCGGAGTCGACGAGGGCGATCTTGGCCTTCTCGACCTTCTTCGCCATGCCCGGGTGCACGGCCTCCTTGTCCACTATGATGCCAGCGATCATCCGGGTGTCGTCCATGGACCCGCCCTGCTTCTTGACGATCTGGATGTTGTCATCGTCCACGGACCAGGTGCCGTCCGCCTTCTTCTCGGCGACAGCGCTCACGGCTTTCACCGCGATGTCGGCCATCAGGTTCCTGGATGCCGCGACGCTCTTCGAGATCATCGCCGTGCGTGCGATGTCCAGGAGCGCCTCCTTGTCGTTGGACGTGATGTCAATCGCGACCTCGTTGAGCAGCTCCCTGGCCTTGTTCGCGGCTGCGCGGTAACCGGCGGATATGACCGTCGGGTGGACGTTCTGCTCGATGAGGGCCTCGGCCTTCTTCAGCAGCTCGCCCGCGAGTATGACCGCGGTCGTCGTGCCGTCCCCGCACTCTTCGTCCTGGGTCTTTGCGACCTCGACGATCATCTTGGCAGCCGGGTGCTCGACGTCGATCTCCTTCAGGATCGTCACGCCGTCGTTCGTTATGATCACATCGCCCATGCTGTCCACGAGCATCTTGTCCATGCCCCTCGGTCCAAGGGTGCTCCTGACGGCGTCGGCGATCGCTCTAGCGGCAGTGATGTTGTTGAACTGCGCGCCCTTTCCCTTCTCTCTTTTAGTTCCTTCCCTTAAGATGAGAATAGGTGTCTGTCCAATCATTTCATACCCTCCATCTAAATCAATCTGGATGTCCAGACTTTCGCCCTGATACCTATTCGGGGCGGATTTGTATATGTTAGTACTTCTATATAAGCGTTATGCGCGAGGGCTCAGGCACTCGCGCCGGTTGTGCGCATCATCCCAGCATCGTGCGCTCATAAACCCGTGAACTGCGGTGCCGAGGACGTTTTGTCGAATTCTCGAATAACACGTTTTATCTATCCTTTCCACGTTCTGCGCCCGCTCATTATGCTAACCGTACCTTATGTCAGCGTCGCAGGCAGGACTCTGCTCTCTCGACCGTACACGCGCTCGTCGATGGCGGCCTTCGCGTCCAAGCTAGCGGACAAGTACGAGAAGGTCTACGTCGCCGATTTGGACGGGATTGCGAAGAACAAGCCGCAGCTCGATATCGTGCAGGTCATCGCCGATGAACTCCCGATGATGTACGAGGGTGGTGTGAGATTCGGGCAGAACGTGATCGACATGCTGATCACGGGCGCGGCGAAGGCGGTCGTCGGGACCGCGACGATTGTGAGCCTCGACGAGCTGCAGCAAGCATTTAAGCTCTCGGAGAACATTACCTTCAAAGTAGACAACCGGGATGGGATTTCGAGTTTTGACCCGCGCATATCTGGCCGGGGGCTTCTCGACCTCTCTCGAGACGTAAAGGCCATTGGAATCGATGACCTCATCGTCCCGCTGGAGCTGGTCGAGGAAGGAGCCATGGCGAAGGAGGAACTCGGGTTCAGCCTAGGGGTCTTCGCACCGATGTCCGAGCACGACCGCATGGCCGCGCTCGGTGTGGATTACATCGTAACAGAAGATTTCAGGGGTTCGGAGATTGATGAGTGAGCTTCAAAGGAGCATAGCGGTGCTCTTCAGGAGGAAGGGGAAGGAGCTCCTGACAGAGCGTGAGTTCGTGTTCTCTGCGTCCATGGACCTCAGATGGTTCTCGCCGAAGGACGCGCAGAAGCTGCTTGACATGGGGGTCAGCGGTGGTTTCCTCGAGCGCAAGAACGGCAACCTCATGCCCACTTTCGACACCTCGAGCGTGCAGGTGCCCCTGGACTACAGGCCGCCGAAGGAAGTGCTCCTGGAGTGTGCGAAACGGAGCACGGACCTGTTCACCGAGATCGTGGAGAAGATCGTCAAGACCAAGTCCGTACCGAAGCGCGAGGTCGTCTCCAGGGTCAACAGGAAGCAGGAGATGCTGGGCATAGACGTGGAACCTGCGGCCCTGCTCGTGGCCTACGATTACGGTCTCCCGCTGGAGAAGCCATACATCGACCGTGCGGCATGCGAGGTCCTCGGAAGGGACCTCCCAGCAAGGTGAGCAAAGCACGCGTCGTGGCTAGTTCTTCTGTGTCTTCATCAGGTCCGCGAGAGTGAACGACTTCGCGCCCGAGGCTTTCGCGACGAGCACCTGGGCCACCTTCTCCTTGAGCACGATGCCGAGCTCCTTCTGGAGCTTGCCGATCATCCTCTCGTCCGGACGCATGTCCCCGGTCTCTATCTTCTGGAGGACCGTGAGCTTCTCGTTGAGCTTCATCGCGAGATCCTTCTGCGACAGGCCGAGCTTCGAGCGCGCGTTCCTGATCCTAGCGGGGAAGTCGTCGACGAGGTCCTCTTTCTCGACCCCCTCTAGCACGTCCTTCGGCTTCCCTCTCCGCTCCCGCATCTCGAGTCGCTGCACGATCACCGGCTTCGGTCCTTCCTCCTTCTCCGGCGATTTCTTCGCTTCAGTGCCGAATTTTGCGCATTCGGAGCAAACCTCAAGATGCACGCCTTCAATCGTCACCTTCTTGCAGAAGGTGACCTGCTTTCCGCACATCTCACATAACATGAAAATCACACATCTAGGTGCATTCAGCAAAGGCTAAATAGAGTATTTAACCCTATATATTCCAACGCTCGACAGTTCGTGAAACCACATGGGGTGCAACGTTTTGGAACAGTCCCAACCGGCCGAAATGCTCGAAGAGTTTCAACGCAGGATTTCGGTATTAGAGGAGCGCAACCTCGAGCTCGTCGAAGAGGCTAGGCGCTCCGAGGGCGAGAAGAGATTCGTAGAGGGCGAACTCATCCGGCTGCAGAAGGAGCTCAAGAGGCTCAAGGCCGAGCTGGAGAGGCTCAAGACCCCTCCGCTGATCATCGGACAGATCAAGGACATGCTCGCGGACGGCAGGGTCGTCGTGAAGAGCTCAACTGGCCCGGACTTCGTCGTCAGCACATCGGACTACGTCTCGCCGGAGCTGCTGATCGTCGGCGCGCGGGTCGCGCTCAACAAGCAGACCTTGGCGGTCATGGGTGTCCTGCCGCCGTCCCTGGACCCGATCGTCGTGGGCGCGGAGATCATATTGAAACCGGATACGCGCTATGCGGACATCGGCGGCTTGCAGGACCAGATCATCGAGATCAGGGAGGCGGTGGAGGACCCACTGCTCAGGCCGGAACTGTACAAGAAGGTCGGCATCGACCCCCCGAAGGGAGTCCTTCTCGTGGGCCCGCCTGGTACCGGCAAGACGCTCCTCGCAAAGGCCGTCGCGCAGCAGACCAACGCCACGTTCATCAGGTTCGTGGGGTCGGAGCTGGTGCAGAAGTACATCGGAGAGGGTGCGAGGCTCGTCAGGGAGCTGTTCGACCTGGCCCGTCAGAAGGCGCCGTCCATCGTCTTCATCGACGAGCTGGACAGCGTAGGGGCCAAGAGGCTCGAGATGGCCACATCGGGCGACCGCGAGGTGCAGAGGACTCTCATGCAGATCCTGGCAGAACTCGACGGCTTCAACCCGCTGGGCGATGTCAAGATCATCGGGGCGACGAACAGACCCGACATACTCGACGAGGCGCTCCTGAGGCCTGGTAGGTTCGACAGGATCATCGAGATACCTGTGCCGAACTACGAGGCGAGGTCGCAGATATTCAAGATACACACCAGGCGCATGAACCTCGACGATACGGTGAACCTCGATGACATCGCGGCGAAGGCCGACGGCGCGACGGGCGCGGACATCAAGGCGATTGCGACAGAGGCAGGCATGTTCGCGATAAGGGAGAACCGGGACATCGTGTCGATGGTCGATCTAGAGAAGGCACTCTTGAAGGTGCTGGACGACGGCTGCCAGAAGGCCATGGAAACGGGTCCGATGTTCGCCTAGGAAACCTCACGGCAACGATGACCGGGTCAGTCCTTGCCCGGCACATCGTCCTCTATATCCTTCTCGATGACGAACGCGCCGATGTAGCCGCACCTCTTGCAGTGGTACTTGTAGCCAGTGATCAGGGCGTTCTCGTAGTACATGTCCGCTGAGCCGCACTGCGGACAGGTCAGCACGGTCTTTTTCATCTTCATGCCTTTCAACGCGGTCTATACGCCCGTCGGGGCATTTACCTGTTCCGACGTCCCCGGATGCTCAGTATCTGCCGATGCCCGTCTTCATGAACTCCCTCAGCAGGCTGGTCGCGTAGCATCCCTTGTTCAGCGCGAACTTGAACCTGACGTCGCCCTCGCCGAACTCGATGGACATGTCCTTGTACGGCGCGAGCAGCTCCCGCCTCGTGCCCTTGGACGATGCCTCTCGGAGGCCCACGATCTCGAAATCGAGCCGCGCGATGTCCTCGCCCTCGACTATCCGCCGCTCGATCTCCCCCATCCTGCCGGATGCGAAGGTCGATTCGCTCCCGTATATCAGTCCACTCACGAAGGCCTTCCCCTCGCGGGCGTTCCTCGAGGCTTTCGCCAGGTTGTCCGCGGTCACTGGTATGGGGTTGTCGTGGTCGGGCACCCCCTCCTTGCTGAGGGGCAGGACGAGGTCGCCCACCTCGGGCTCCTTCAGGGACATCCCCTGTCGGATCCTCTCGCTCATCGTGCGGTTGAACAGGTGTGATTGGTACGCGTGGACGAACATCATGAGAAGGTTCCTCGGCAGGGTCCTCAATGCACCGAGGTAGTCCCCGGGTTCGTCCTTCAGGTGCCCGATCATCGTCCGCTCGAAGGTCAGCTTCATTGGGAATTCCCTGAAGGCGCGGTCGAAATCCCTGGTCTCCTGCAGCATCCGTCTGGCGTCGTTGGCCTCCGATTCGTCGTCGAGTGGGTTCGCGGCGTACCTCATGACCGCCGTCTCGAAGTGCCCTCGGACGAGGTCCTTCCCGATCAGGTGGGTTATCGGTCTGACGGACCCGAACCTTTGGACGCCGAAGAAATTGGGGAAGCCGCCGACGGCATCCAGCCGTTCCCTGACCCTGGCGCAGGAGTCCTTTGCATCCACGGAAGGGTCGGTCTCGGTGACGACGATCCCGAACCTGTTGCCCACGAGGTCCCCTATCTGAATCAT
>Ga0315292_10000688_pt1 | contig 16565 bp, 17 predicted proteins | sample YL17G13_0_MG_FD_204029 | JGI IMG/M metagenome (GOLD analysis project Ga0315292, IMG submission 204029) | Sediment microbial communities from Yellowstone Lake, YNP, Wyoming, USA - YL17G13_0 | ecosystem: Environmental > Aquatic > Freshwater > Lake > Sediment | place: USA: Wyoming | collected... | reverse complement strand
CCATCATTGGCCATCGCGATGACCCTGGCGGCAGGTGTGACCTGGGCTGTCACAGGCGGCTGGAAGCATGGCTGAGCAGCCCGTGGTGCACGTCAGTCTGCATTCGACCGACACTGCATCCCGCCTCGCTGCGTTGCTCAACGCGTGAATATTGCCCGATATTCTCGCGTTTCGCGCCTTGCGATCCGGGCGCATCGTCGGTCTCGTCCTTCGGCGAACTCAGGACGCCCTGAGCTTGTCGAAGGGCGGTGCGACGACCGACTTCCACCACGGGCTGCTGAGGAGGATTGAGCCATGTCAGAGACGTCGCGCCGGTACATGGATCCGTCGGTGCCCCCGCGCGTGGCCGCGGCGGTGGAGCAGATTCGCGCGATGGCCGCGCACCCCGGGATCGAGGTGCGCGTCACCTGGGTTGAAGAGTGGCCCGCGTCGCAATCGCGCGCAGCCACATCCGGCGGATGAGCGCGCTGCCCGGGTAGATCACGCGCCAGTAGGCGGCGAACCGCCGCCGCGCGTCTGCGCTGGATGCCCACACCCGCGTCTCGGTGGTCACCACCGACCCGCCCGCATCATCCGCGCGCACGAGGAAGTGCATGGTCGCCAGGGCGAACCCGTCCGGCCAGGGCTGGCGGTAGCGTTCGGGTGTGAGCGTGCCGCGCAGGCTCGGCGTCCCCGGCGGCGCGATGACGACGGCGCCAACCACCAGTTCGCGCGGGGCCTGGTCGGCGAGCCAGACGAAGCCGCCGCGCACGGCCGCGTCGAGCAGCGGATCGTCCGCGCCGGGACTGAGGATGCCCGGCGGCAACGGCTGGCCGCCACGGCGGATCCACGTCAGCAGGTTGAAGAGGGCAATCTCGTCGGCGCGCACGTGGCGGACGGCGTCGTAGACGCGCGCGGGCGGCGCGGCGATGCGCAGTTCGTGCACTTCGTGGAACTGCCACGTCGGCGCGAACAGATCGAGCCGGGATTGCGGGCGCGGCGCGCGGAATTCGGAACCCGGCAGCACGAGGCCGGTAAGCGCGAGGGCCACTCCGGCCGCCGCGACCACCAGTGCCCGGCCGCGCGTCGGAACACGCAGGCGCGCGACCGGGCGCACGAAGAGCGCCAGCCCGACGACGAGCAAGACCAGCCCTGCCCACGTGACCGCGGATTCCCACATGTCACACCTCGGGAGCGCGCAACCGCGCCTGCGCGCCTGAAGTCTAGCAGGATCACCGCCCGGCCCGCGTCTCGGCCCGTACCGACTCCTCGGCACGCTTGGCGGATCCCACGACCGTCTCACGGACAACGCCGGTGGCGTCCGCAGCGTGACAGACATGGGAGCTGGCCGGCGAAGGCGGGCGCGCGCCCGTCGGGGTTTCTGGGTCGGCACGTTGCGGCGATGCGTCCCGAACTCCGGTTGCCCCCGCGGCTTGAGGACTGGTCGGATCACCACATCCTGATCGCGCTGGCGCGCTGGAAGAGCAACGGGCGGCCACGACCTCCGCTGTGCTGGCCGTACGTGCGCCCGGAACTGTGGTGCGGCGGCTCAACCGGCGGCTGAACCGGCGGCTGAACCGATGACAATCGCCCCGTCATCTGGTACTCTGCGCCCGTGACGTCGAAGCAGTTCTACGACTGGCAGACGGCCGGCGGCACCAACGACGTGATGCGCCTGGTCGACTGTCTCGAGCGCACCGACGTCGCCTGGTGCGCCATCGGGGGCGTGGCCGTCAATCACTGGGCCGCGCAGCCGGTGGTCACGCAGGACGTGGATTTCGTCGTCGTGGCTGAGGCCGTCGACCGGGTGGTGCATCTGCTCGAAGAGGCGGGGTTTCGGGCGGAACGGTTCGAGTGGTCGATTAACTTCACCGGCAGTTCAGCCGTGAGCCTTCAGCTCAGCACGGAGCCGGTCTACCTCGACTTCCCCTCCCGATCCGTCGCGGCCGACGTGCACGGCATCCTGCTCCGCGTCGCCTCGCTCGACGACACGCTGCGCGGCAAGATCCGCGCATGGTCGGACCCGACGCGCCGCCAGAGCAAGCGCATCAAAGACCTCGCCGATATCGCACGGCTGGTCGAGGCGCACCCGCACCTCTGGGAGTCCTTGACCGACGAGCTCAGGCCCCAGATCCAACGGCCGACGTCGACCTGACGCGCCTTCACGCCCGGCGTGTATAAACACGCCACCCATGGCCCCCCATGCCTGACACCACCTCGCCTCCCCCGCCGATCTCGCCCGCGCGCCCGCTCGCCGGCCTTCGTCAAGGCTACGGCGAGGCAGGCAGGCACGGGCGCGTTCGTCCCCGGCACACTCCTGGCCGGTCGCTATCGTATCGTCGCGCGCGTGGGCCGCGGCGGCATGGGCGAGGTGTACGGCGCCGACGACCTGAAGCTCGGGCAGCCCGTCGCGTTGAAATTCCTGCCGCCCGAGCTCGAGCGCGACGAGGTGGTGCGCGAGCGGCTCCTCGGCGAAGTGCGCCTGGCGCGGACCATCTCCCATCCCAACGTCTGCCGCGTGTACGACCTGGGCGAATTGCCCCCGTCGGCTGGGCCGGGGGAAGGCGACGGATCTCGCTCAGGGCGCGCGTTCCTGACGATGGAGTACATCGACGGGGAGGATCTGGCGTCGCTGCTGCGGCGGATCGGGCGGCTGCCGCCGGCCAAGGCGCTCGAAGTGGCGCGGCAGTTGTGCGCGGGGCTCTCGGCGGCGCACGACAAGGGCGTGCTGCATCGCGACCTGAAGCCCGCGAACATCATGATCGACGGCCGCGGCCAGGCGCGCATCGCGGATTTCGGCATCGCCGTGGAAGCGACGCCCGATGCGGCCGCGACCGACGACTCGGGCACGCTGGCCTACATGGCGCCGGAGCGGTTCGCGGGCAAGCCGGCGACGGTGCAGAGCGATCTCTACGCGCTCGGGCTGATTCTCTACGAGACCTATACCGGGAAGCCTGCGTTTGCGGCGGCGACGCAGGGCGAGTGGCGGCACGCGCACACGGATTCGGCGCCGAGCAATCCGTCGGCGATCGTGGCGGACATCGAGCCGGCGGTGGAGCGCGCCATCCTGCGGTGCCTCGCGAAGGAACCGGCGAAGCGGCCCGCGTCGGCGGCGCAAGTGGCGGCCGCACTGCCGGGCGGCGATCCGCTGGCGGCGGCAATCGCGGCCGGCGAAACACCGTCACCCGAACTCGTCGCGGCCTCCGGCGAAGAGGGCACGCCCCCGCGGTGGCAGGCGTGGACGTGGCTTGCGGCGGCGGTTGTAGCGCTGGGCGTCGTCGTGCCGCTGCGATCGTCGGTGCTGCTCATCAATCACGTGCCGATGCCGCTCGACCAGCGCGCGCTCGAGCGGCGCGCGCGCGACATCCTCGTCTCGATCGGCTACCAGACACCGCCGGCAGACTGGGCGTCGGTGTGGGTACGAAGCGACGGACAAGCACGGGCGGCGCTTCTGGTGCTGGCCTACAGGCAGAGCCCGGATGCGCTGTTCGAACCTGTCGGCATCAGCATCACCGCGCTACGTTCGAATCACCAGGACGACGTGTGGCTTGACCTGGACACAGAGGGGCACCTGAGGGGCCTGGATGTCGGCGGCATTGAGGACTACAGCGAGAGCGGCGCCACGAAAGCCGTGAACTGGACGCCGCTGTTGGGGGCGATCGGTCTCGACCGGCCGCCCGAGCCCTCCGAGTCTCGCCGCTGGTCCCCAGCTTTCTACGCCGACACCCGAGCCGCGTGGACGGGGACGATTGACGCCCAACCGTACGAGCTCGAGGCGGCGGCGCTGCGCGGCCGGCCGGTATCCCTGCGTATTCGCCGGTCAGGCGCCCCGGACGAACCGTCCGCGCCCGAGCTGATCCCACGGGGGACGGTTCTCGCCTTCAGTTTGGCCGTTCTTCTTGGCGTGCCGATGGTGCTGGCGCTGGTCGCCCGCCGCAACCTCCGCCTCGGACGAGGCGATCGCCGTGGCGCGGCCCGGCTGGCAGGTTTCACGTTCAGCAGTCTCGTCATCTACTTCGTCTTCGCCCGCCACTGGAATCCAGGCACGCCGATTCTCCTGATAGCGGGGCTGCTGAACGCGATGTGGATGCCGCTGACCTGGGCGGTTCTGGTCTGGGTCACCTACGTCGGTATCGAGCCGTACGTCCGCCGGCGATGGCCGGCGCTCCTGATCGGCTGGACGCGGTTGTTGGAGGGCCGGGTTCACGATGGGCTCGTCGGACAGGCCCTCATCGCTGGCGCCGTGGCCGGAACGCTGTTGGTTGGCTTACGGGCAGTCTACAGCGCGGCGCACATGTCACTGTACGGGTCTGGCCCCACCTACTTGGCCGGCTGGTCGGAGATCGCCACGAGTTTCCGGCTCACCGGCCTGGCCTGCCTGCAGGGGGTGGTGGCCGTGGGCGTGCTCGTGCTGGGCCGCCTGATCTTCCGGCGGGACTGGGCGGCGTGGGCCCTCTTGCTCCTCGTCGGTTCGATCGTGTCCGTCAGGGGCACCGCGCCCACGCCGGTGATCGCCGTGGAATCGCTCGTGTTCGGTGCCCTGGTTACCGCCGTGCTCTACCGGTTCGGCCTGCTGGCGCTCGTGGTCGCCGCGGCGGCGATCGGCATCCTCGCCAACGCGCCGCTGACGCTCGACGCGTCACGCTGGTACTTCTGGCGCGGCGCGTTCGGCGTCGCGATCGTGCTCGGCCTCGCCCTCTGGGGATTCAAGAACGTGCTGGGCAAGCAGACGCTGTTTCCGGCGGGCGCGCTGGAGGAATAGCGCGCGCCTATCGTGTGCCGCGCGCACTCCCGGGTGCGTCACGGTCCATCGTAATGACGACTTTCCCCCTGGCGTGGCCTTCCTCGAGATAGCGAATCGCGTCGGGAACTTCGCTCAACGGGTAGCGCCGATCGATCACCGAAGTGATCGTGCCGGTGGCCAGCAGGTGCGCCAGTTGTTCAAGGTCCGCGCGGTCGATCTTCGCCATGAAGAACGCGAACGTCCTGCGCCCGATGCGAGAGAGCAGCGGGCCCAGTACCATCCCCTGGATCAGCTGCGGCCACGCGCCGCCGGCCATGACGAAGATGCCCTCGCCGGCGAGCGCGCGCCGGTACTCGAAGATCGAACGATGGGCGTTCGCGGCCAGAATCACGTCGTAGCGGCGCCCGAGCCGCGTGAACGCCTCCCGCGTGTAGTCGATGACATGGTCCGCACCGAGCGCCCGCGCCGTGTCGACGTTCCTCGTGCTGCAGACGGCCGTCACCTCGGCTCCGAACGACCTCGCGATCTGGATCGCGAAGGTGCCCACGCCTCCGGACGCGCCGTCAATCAACACCTGCTGGCCCCGCTGGATGCGTCCCCAGTCGCGGAGGCCCTGAAGCGCCGTGATGGCCGCCACCGGCACGGCGGCGGCGTCGTCGAAGGAGATGTTCGCCGGCTTCAGCGCCAGCCGGGTCTCGGCGACGCACACGTACTCCGCGAAGGCCCCGCGGCACCCGCCGAACACCTCGTCGCCGGGCTTGAAGCGGGCGACGTTGCGGCCCACCGCTTCGACCTCGCCGGCGACATCAGCCCCGGGCCGCCCGGCCTTCGGCCGGCGCAGCCCCCCGATCATGACGCGCATCGGCAATGGCTTCCCTCTCATGAGGCGCCAGTCGAGCGGATTGACCGACGCCGCACGCACGCGCACCAGGACGTCGCCGTCTCCGGGGACGGGCTTCTCGACCTCGACGAACCGGAGCACGTCCGGGGAGCCGTATTCTGTGTGGACGAACGCTTTCATCGGTGCCCTCGCTGCGATGACTCTGGGGTGCCACGCGGCCTCGGAGTAGGATGACACAACTCCGTCCACCCAAAGGGGGCCGCCGCCGTGCAGGTCATTCACTTCCCGAAACCGTTCGAGCACGCGCACCCGCCGGTGCGCAACGTCAACCAACTCGAGGCGCACAACGACTACGAGATCAACCGCAAGGCCGAGGAAGAGGTGCGCGCGGTGCTCGAGCACCTGAGCGCGCAGGACGAGGCCCTGGCGAAGATCGTCGAGACAATGGCGGCGCGGATGAACGGGAACGGGCCGGCGATGGGGTGAGGCGGACTGGGCGACGACGCTATGTCGCCCGGGCGTCCTTGACCGTGAATTCGACGTAACAGTTGAGCGCTGACAGGAGGCGCAACATCTGATCGACAGACTTGCGCACATTCGTCGGATCCAACAGGCGATAGAACTGCGTCGGTGAGGTCTTCAATCGGCGCATCACCTCACGCTTGCTCAAACCACTGCGTTCCAGGCGAGTTTCCGCCTCGAGCGTCAGGCCGTACAACACCATCTCCCTGACGTAGCGGGGGTCGTCATTGAAATCCAGCACCTGGTCGGACAGGACGGTACCCTCTCGGCCGTCGCTCAATGTATAGGTGAATCCCTCCCGACCCAACTCCGGGTCCATCGAGACGCGCGTCACTCGACCACCGTTCATGGGCTGCTCATCGAGCCGCGCGTAGGGGAGCCAATACTCGGTGGCGCCAATGTGAACGCAGAAGGCCTTCCGCCTGTTGTTGAAGTTGACCGATCGGATCTTCACAGGATGCCCTCGGCGCGGAGTTGTCCAATAAGCCTGAGGACGCGCCGTCGTGGTCTTCCGCTCAACGGCCGGTTGTGATCGAGGTCCCATTTCAACACCAGCTTTCCATCGCGCCTCACGTGGACATGACGGGGGCTATGGTCGCCCTTCCAGAGTATGAAGATGTAGCCGCCCCTCCGGATCAGAGGCATTAGATGTTACCTTTCAAGATAACACTTTGCAAGATCGCAGAAACCGACAATATCAGGAGCCGCGACGATTGCAGATTCTGCGTACTGCACCGCGCACGCTTGGAAAACAAAAGCACGCTCGACCCCAGGAGCATTGGGCAAACCAGGCACGAGGCTAATCTGTCCCGAACCGTCGGTGAGGAATCAACTGCAAGCGGGAAGCCAGCAGTGCGCGAAGGCGTGAGGCGAGAGGCTTTGCGGATCAGCCGATGACGGGGACCCCAAGTACACGGCAGATCTTCCGGGCGAGTGTGTTGGGAATCTCGGTGTGGCGCGGAACGGCTTCGACGGCGCCCGATCTGGGATTGTGCCACAACAAATGGGAGGCGCCTTCGCGCTTCAGCACGCACCCGTGCCTGCGCAGGTGCTGAAGCAGCGCCGAGCGTTTCACGCCACCGTCACCGTGTCACGCTCGGCGTCGGGTGGCACGCCGCGCAGGCCGTCCTCGAGACGATCCGCGAGGATAAGGGCAATCGCGTCGGCCAGACTCTGACGGGCCTCGTCCTTGGTGCGGCCCTGGCCATTCGCGCCGGGAATCTCCGGGCAGTACGCGACGACCCAGGCGCCGTCCCGTTCGAAGATCGCCGTGAACTGATTGGCCATGATGGCCGCAGTATAACACCCGGCCAGCGTGATGCGCTTCGTCGTCTACGACTCCAACGACGACGACGTTTACGACGCGCACGTCGAGGCCACCGCCGTCGCCAACGGTCGGCTGGCCACGCAGCCCGCAGCCCGCAGCCACGGCCATCATCCGCCTGGCCGCCCGCGACCGCCTCGAAACGCACAACGACTACGAGATCAACCGCAAGGCCGAGGAAGAGGTGCGCGCCGTGCTCGAGCACTTGAGCGCGCAGGACGAGGCGCTTGCGGAGATCGTCGAGACGCTCGCGGCGTGGATGAACGGGAACGCGAAAGGGTGAGCGGAAGGCGCGTCAGGCCGATGCATCGGTGACCCGCAGGGAGCGATACGCCGCACGCACCGGCAGCCAGAGCGCGTAATACAGGAGCGGTGCCACGACGATGGCCAGCCAGCGGGCACCACTCGGTCCGCCCAGCCGCGCGGGGATGTCCAGCACAGGACCGGCCACGATCCCGCCGCCGACGCCGAGGATCGCGCCCCACACCGGCAATCGGTTGGGAACCCACCGTGCGGGCGCGAGCATCGCCCACAGACCCCAGGCCACCGGAACAAGGCACCAGGCGGTGGTCAGTGTCCGCGTGAGGTCGAGCGGGAACCCCGGCAGCAGACTCATGAGGGCTCCGGCGGAGATGACCACTGACGCCACAGCGCAGGCGGCGGCGAATCGATGAAACATGTCGCACCTCCAGCAGGCTGATTCTAGACCTCCCGCGCGGTTCTGTCACTGCGCTGGACGCCGCCGGTGATCCGCGTCGCCGCGCGCGAGCGATCCTGCAACCACACCTGCCACCACCGGCAACCACGAACGCTTGCCAACAGCCGCGCCGGTCCCGCAGAATACAAGCCAAAGGACATCCATGACGAAGACGCGAGCCGGTCGATTCCTTGTTGCGGTGACACTTGCCGCAGCCGTGGCCCCCATGTCGCATCCCAGCGCACAGTCGCCGCTGGCGCCTCAAGCGCCGCAGCCTGCGCAGTCTCCGCAGGTCACGCCGGCCCCCGCGGCCGCCGGCGAGCGCTGGGAAACGGCGTTCCGCGCGCTGCCTCTGCCAGCCAACATCCGCGCCTACGACGAGCGCATGAGCGCCCGGCCGCACCACGTGGGTTCGCCGTACGACAAAGATAACGCCGAGTGGATCCTGGCGCGCTTCAAAGAGTGGGGCTGGGACGCGACGATTGAGCGCTTCGACGTCCTGTTTCCGACGCCGAAGACACGGCTGCTGGAAATGGTGACGCCCACGCGGTTCGTCGCGAAGCTCGACGAGCCGGCTCTGGCGGTGGACCCCACCTCCGCGCAGAAGACCGAGCAGCTGCCCACCTACAACGCCTACTCCATCGACGGCGACGTGACGGCGCCGCTCGTCTACGTGAACTACGGCCGGCCCGCCGACTACGAGGAGCTCGAGCGCCTCGGCGTCTCGGTCAAGGGCGCCATCGTCATCGCGCGCTACGGCGCGTCGTGGCGCGGCATCAAGCCGAAGGTGGCCGCCGAGCACGGCGCGGTCGGCTGCCTCATTTACTCTGACCCCAAAGACGACGGATATTTCGGGGGCGAGGTGTTCCCGGAAGGCCCGCTGCGCGGGAAAGACGGCGTGCAGCGCGGCAGCGTCGCGGACATGCCCGTCTATCCGGGCGACCCGCTGACGCCCGGCGTGGGCGCCACGCCGGGAGCGGTGCGGCTGGCGCGGGCCGACGCGAAGACGATTACGAAGATCCCCGTGCTGCCGATCTCCTACGGCGACGCGCAGCCGCTGCTTTCCGCGCTGGGCGGCCCGCTGGCCCCCGCGGCCTGGCGGGGCGCGCTGGCGATCACGTATCGCATCGGCCCCGGGCCCGCCACCGTGCATCTGAAGCTGGCGTTCAACTGGGACACCGCGCCGCTCTATGACGTGATCGCGAAGATCCCGGGGTCGACGTACCCCGACGAGTGGATCATCCGCGGCAATCATCACGATGCGTGGGTGAACGGCGCGGGCGACCCGACCAGCGGCATGTCGGCGGAACTGGAGGAGGCGCGCGCGCTGGGCGAGCTGCGCAAGCAAGGCTGGCAACCAAAGCGGACCATCGTCTATGCGGCGTGGGACGGCGAAGAGCCCGGGCTGCTCGGATCTACCGAGTGGGTGGAAGCGCACGCCGCCGAGCTCGAGGCGCACGCGGTGGTCTACATCAACACCGACGCCAACGGCCGCGGCTATCTCGACATGGCCGGGTCGCACACGCTCGAGCCGTTCATCAACGGCGTGGCGCGCGCGGTCGAGGATCCCGAGGCGCACGTCAGCGCGTGGGCGCGTCTGCAGGCGGCCACGATTGCGCAGGGCACGCCCGACGAGCGGGCCGAGGCGCGCACGCGGGGCGATCTGAAGATTGGCGCGCTCGGGTCCGGATCGGACTTCACGCCGTTCCTGCAGCACAGCGGCGTGGCGACGCTGAACCTCGGGTACGGCGGCGAAGACGACAGCGGCAGCTACCACTCCATCTACGACGACTTCTACCACTACACGCACTTCTCGGACACCGACTTCGCCTACGGCCGCCTGGCCGCGCAGACGGTGGGGACGGCGGTGATCCGCCTGGCCGACGCGGATCTGCTGCCCTTCGACTTCACGCGCCTGGCGGACACGGTGAAGGGATACGTGGGCGAAGTGCAGGCGCTCCTGAAGAAGCGGCAGGACGAGGTTCGCGAGCGCAACCGGCAGATCGAGGACGGCGTCTTCGCGGCCACGCGCGATCCGCGCCGGCCGCTGGTGGCGCCCGCCGTCGAACTGATGCCGCCGGCGCTGAACTTCGCGCCGCTCGAGAATGCCTCCACCGCGCTCACGGCGGCGGCCGCGCGCTACCAGAAGGCGTTGGCCGGCGCGACGGCGCGGCTCGGCGCGGTCACCACAGGCAGCGCCGCCTCCACCGCGGCCGCCAACACTGCCGGCACCACGGCCGGCAGCGCCACCACCGCCGCCAGTGCCGCGGCGATCCGCGCGGTCAACGCGAAGGTGATGCAGAGCGAGCGGCAGTTGCTGGACCCGGCCGGCCTGCCCCACCGCGAATGGTACCGTCACCTCTTGTACGCGCCGGGCTTCTACACCGGCTACGACGTCAAGACCCTGCCCGGCGTGCGCGAGGGCATCGAGCAGCGGAAGTACACGGAGGCCGACGCCGAGATCGCGCGCGCGGCCAGGATGCTCGATCGCGAGACCGCGCTGGTAGACGCCGCGACGGCCGAACTGGCGCGGGTTGCGGCACACGCGAAGTGAGAGGTCTCGCACCACTGGCGCGCGATGGGTTCAGGCCCGCCTGGGCTACAATAGCGAAGCACAAGAACGCTCGCGATTGAGGTGCTCTGATGGTTGACGGCTGGATCGTCTCGAATCCGGATATCCTCAACGGGAAGCCTTGCGTGCGCGGTACACGCCTCAGTGTCGAGTTTCTGTTGGAACTGGCGGCGAGCGGCGCCACCCCTGCTGAGATCATTACCCGGTACCCGCAACTGTCGGCCGAGGGACTGTCTGCGGCATTTCTGTACGCCGCGAACGCGCTCAGGCACGAACGGCTCTTCGATCTGCCGGCCTCGGCGTGAACCCGCTCTCCTTCCTGCTGTTCGCTGACGAGAATATCGATCCGATCGTCGTGGCCGGTCTGCGTAGCCGCGGACATGACGTATGTCGTACTGGGGAGACGGGTCTCAACGGCCGATCCGACGTGGAGATCCTCCGTGTCGCAACGGCCGGGCGCCGGGTCGTCATCACGCACGACGCAGGGTTCGCCAGTGCAGCGATTCGGGGCGGTGAACCGTTCGTCGGCATCGTCTGCCTGCGTCCGGGCCACATCGTCGCGGAGACGGTGCTCGAAGCGATCCTCGCATGATCACGGGTGGACATCGACGTTGAACCCCCGTTCTTCGTGGTCGTGGAGCGCCGGGAGGGCCGGGTCAAGATACGCCTTCGTGAGGGCGGCTCCTGGTAGGGTGTCGCCGTACCCGATCCCCGGGGATTCGAATGCGGCCTGACGTGCGCGAATCGGTGGAACATTTCGCACCTCCAGCAGAGCGACCATAGCCCCCCAGCCGGACCCTTGCCCCTTTCTGAGATAATCGCTCCGGCATGTCCATTTCCGACTTCACGGTGTACGTCATGATCGCCGGCTGGTTAGGCTTCGCCGGGGCGATGCTCGCGGCGAGGCGTCACTCGGGCCAGGTGGAGCGCCGCCGCGAGCGCTCGTCGGTGACGGGCCTCGCCGTCCAGATGGTCGCGTACTCAGCCGTGTGGACCGTGCGGCGCCCGTGGACCTCCCCGCTGCTGGGCCAGACCGTCGTGCCCGAGGCGCTGCTGTCGGCGCTGACGATCGCGCTGGTTTCCGGGTCGATCTGGATCGTGGTGGCGGCCGTGCGGACGCTGGGCCGGCAGTGGAGCCTGACGGCCCGCGTCATCGAAGGCCACGAACTGATGACGGCCGGTCCGTACAGGCTGGTGCGCCATCCCATCTACTCGGGCATGCTCGGCATGCTCGTCGCGACGGGCATCGCCCTCACGCGCTGGTGGTGGCTGCCGATCGGCGTGGCGGTGTACGTGGCCGGCACCCTGATCCGCACGCGCGCCGAGGAGGGCCTGCTGCGCGAACAATTTGGCGCCGCCTACGACGCCTACGCGGCCGGGGTCCCCGCGCTCATTCCCTTCACCTAGTCCCCTGGATCCGTGATGCCTTGGATGAGTCCCGGAACGCGGCGCCCGGATGGCCAGGCGCGACGACTGAGGATAGCGGGCCTCTCGGAGGGAGGGGCAACGCCGCCAGCCGGGATGCCCCGCCCGGGAATGATGTGAGGAATCACGGTTCCAGGGGACTAGCGGCGCGCGCGGCGGGGCTGCTGCGCGGCCCGCTGTCGCCGACCGCCGGCCGCCCGCCGGGCCGAGGCGCGCGCCTGCGCGAGCTGTTCGAGCAACGGGACCGTCCGGTCCAGCGACAAGCACGCGTCGGTGATGCTCTGCCCGTGCACGAGCGGTGCGCCGGGCCGCGCGTCCTGCCGACCCTCCACCAGGTGGCTCTCGATCATCGCGCCGAAGATGTGGGGCGATCCGTCCGCGATCTGCCGGCTCACGTCGTCGACCACCTCGGCCTGGCGGCGGTAGTCCTTGCTGCTGTTGCCGTGCGAGCAGTCGATCATCACCCGCGCGGGCAGTCCGGCCGCCTTCAGACGCGCGGCGGCCTCGTCCACGTCGCGGGCGTGGTAGTTCGGGCCGCTTCGTGTGCCGCCGCGCAGCACGACGTAGCAGGTGTCGTTGCCCGTGGTCTGCAGGATGGCCGCCACGCCCTGCTTGGTCACGCCGGCGAACCAGTGCGGCTGGCGCGCGGCGGCGACGGCATCGACGGCGATCTGCATGTTGCCCGTTGTACCGTTCTTGAACCCGACGGGCATCGAGAGGCCCGACGCCAGCTCGCGGTGCACCTGGCTCTCGGCCGTGCGCGCGCCAATGGCCGCTACCGACGTGAGATCGGCGAGGTACTGCGGCACCTGGGTGTCGAGGAACTCCGAGGCGGTGGGCAGTCCGCGCTCGTTGATGTCGAGCAGCAGGCACCGCGCCAGCCGCAGCCCTTTGTTGATGTGGTAGCTGCCGTCCAGATCCGGATCGTTGATGAGGCCCTTCCAGCCGGCCACCGTCCGCGGCTTCTCGAAGTACGCCCGCATCACGAGCACCAGGTCGTCGGCGAAGCGCCGGGCCAGGCCGCGCAGGCGATCGGCCATTTCGAGGGCGGCCGAATCGTCGTGGATCGAGCAGGGCCCCACCAGCGCGATCAGGCGCGTGTCCTCGCCGCGGAGGATGGCGGTCACCTCGGCGCGCGTCCGCCGGACGGTCGCGGCCGCACGAGCGGTGAGCGGCAGCTCTTCGACGAGGATGGCCGGGGGAATCAGCGGCCGGACGTCGCGGATACGAAGGTCGTCGGTGCGTCGGATCATAGGTGATGCGCCGGGCGCTGCTCGTCACACTATCCCACAGGTCGGCCCGAGCCGTGACGGTCGGCCGCCTCCCGGATGTGCGCCGGCCGCGATTAGGGCCCACAGACACTCCCTGCTACCAGGATTCCTTAACAGCGCCTAAGCTGTACCGATGGACACACCTTCCTACGGCACCGTCGACGAGGCCGTCCTCGCCGGGCTCCGGACGATCGTGGGCGACGCCAGAGTGCTCGTCGATCGCGACGTGATGGAGCCTTACTCGCACGACGAAACGGTGGGAGTGCGGGGCCAACCCGACGTCGTGGTTCGCGCTGATAGCGCGGAGCAAGTGTCCGCCATCTTCCGGCTCGCGCAGCGGGAACGCATCCCGGTCACGCCGCGCGGCGCCGGGTACGGCCTGAGCGGCGGCGCCGTGCCAGCCCTTGGCGGCATCGTGCTCTCGCTCGAGAAGATGAACCGGATCCTCGAGATCGACAAAGCCAATCTCATGGTGACGGTCGAGCCCGGCGTCATCACGGGCGACATCCACCACGCCGTGGAGGCGGAGGGCCTCTTCTACCCTCCGGACCCGGCCAGCCTCGACTCGTGCACGATCGGCGGAAACGTCGCGGAAGGCGCGGGCGGCCCGCGCGCGGTGAAATACGGCGTGACCAAGGACTACGTGTGCGGCCTCGAGGCCGTCCTGCCATCAGGCGAGATCATCGAGGCGGGCGGGAAGCTGGTCAAAAACGTCACCGGCTACAACCTCATCCAGCTGCTCGTCGGCTCGGAGGGCACGCTGGCCGTCGTGACGAAGATCATCCTGCGGCTGATCCCGCTGCCGAAAGTGCAGGTGGACCTGCTCGTCCCGTTCGCGAAGTTCCAGGACGCCGCCGATGCGGTGTCGGACATCATCGCGCACCGGATCCTGCCGACGGCCATCGAGTTCATGGAGCGCGACAGCATCCTGGCGGTCGAGCGTCTGCTGCAGCGGGACGTGCCGTTCCACGACGCCGAGGCGCACCTGCTGATTCAACTCGACGGCAATACCGACGAGGCCGTCGATGCGGACCTCGAGGTGGTGAGCGAGCGGTGCCTGGCACACGGCGCGCAGGACGGCCTGGTCGCGCGCGACCGGCCCACGCGCGATCGCCTGTGGGAGGCGCGGCGCAAGATCATCGAATCGCTGCGGCGCGAGAGCCCCATCAGCCACATGGAGGACGTCGTCGTGCCACGCGCGGCCATTGCCGTTCTGCTGGGCGGGATCCGGGAGATCTCCCGCCGGCACGGCGTGCGGATTGTCAGCTTCGGGCACGCGGGCGACGGCAACGTGCACGTCAACGCCCTGAAGGACGACCTGCCCGAGGCCCGATGGAGCGACGTCGTGCCCCTGCTGCAGGCGGACATCTACCGGCTGGCGCTCTCGCTGGGCGGCACGATCACCGGCGAGCACGGCATCGGCTCGACCCGCCGGGCCTACCTGTCGATGGCCCTCGATCGGCATCAGATCGCGCTGCAGCAGGGCATCCGCGACGTGTTCGATCCGAACCGGATCCTCAACCCGGGCAAGATCTTTCCCTGACCCGCCCGATGATCTGCACGGATCCCGCCTACGCCCGGCAGACGGAGTACGTCGTACCGGCCCAGTGGGTCCCTGGCGCGAGGCTCATCGACCGAATGCCTCGTGCAATCGGTCCTGCCAGCGTTGGGGGTGGCGCTTCATGTGCATGATCGCGCCAACCAGAATGCAATCGTGGCGGACCTGGTACACGACGCCGTATGGGAAACGATTCACCATGCACCGCCGTGAGCGCACTGAGAACAACGGCCACGCCTCTGGAAAGGACCGAATACGTTCGAAGGTTCTCTGCACGTCCGCGGCAAACTCGTAGCCGAGCCCAGGGCATTGGCCGTTGTAGTAGTCCACAGCCTCAGCGAATTCCTGCTCGGCGCATGACAGGACGACAACCTTCATCTCTGGTTGATCCTCGCCAATACGGCCTCGGCTGAGTCTGCCGAAATGCTCCCCGTCTCGTAGGCGTCAATGCGCGACTCGGTTTCGTCTGCCCACGCCGCGTCGGCACGTCGGTCGCCTGTGTGGTCGAAGCTGTGAAACAACTCCTCAATGAGCTCGGCTCGCTCAATGGGGTTGAGCCGGAGCGCCTCCTGAAAGAGCTGCCGCGCTGTCGTCGTCATGACGTTGTCCTTGATGTGATGTGAGAGCCAGCTCAAGCATAGCCATCGTGGAAGGAACCAGCAAGTGCCCCTTCTCGTGCCCGTTCACGGCGCAAAACACCGCAGTTCACGCGAGATTCAGCCGCGCGCGCTTCTCCGCGAGGCGCGAGGCGTAGAGGACCAGCCCGATGGCGTCGTAGTTCTCCGCCGCCTCGGCGTAGAGCGTGGCGGCGCGGGCGGCATCGTCGCCTGCGTTACGCATCAGCAGCATGTCCGCGTAGAACTCGCGCGTGGTGCCCTGGCCGACCTGGATCGGCGTGGTGTCGCACAGGGTCAGGCACGTCGTGAAGTGGACCTCGGCAGCGTCCCACGCGCCGGCGCAGGCCGCCGCGAGGCCGGCCGCCCCACGGGGCAGCGCGGCGACGGCCATCACGGTGACGTCAGAAGCCGCAAGCCGTTCCGTCAGCGGCCGCAGCGTCGCGACGGCGGCGCGTTCGCCGAGCACATAGAGACCTTCCACGACATTCATCAGATTGACCCAGTGGCCGTAGGCATTCACGGCGTCGCCGGCGGGCAAGGAGATCTCAGTGTCGCGCAGATACGCGCGGGCGGCGTCCGGTGCGACGTAGCTGAGATACCGGAACAGCAACCCCCGGCTGTGCTGTTTGTATCGAGTCGGCTGCTCGCACGCCGCGACGTGGCGCACAACCTCGATCGCTTCGTCTGTCCTGCCTTGCAGGAACAGGATTTCGGCGAGCCGCACTTCCGTGAGATACACCCACGGGTGGCGCTGCGCCGACACGAACTCCACGACACCCCTGGCGATCCGTTCCGCGCCGGCCAGATCGCCGGCGAGGTAGCGCAGCGCCGCGCGCAAGCCCTGGAGCGCCCACTGCGAGGTTCGGTTGCCGATCCGCTCGGCTCGGGGCTCCAACTCGTCGATCAACGCGGCGGCCTCCTGGAGGCGGCCCTGATGTGCCGCCGCGAGGACCGACACGTAGGCCACATCGATCGCCTCCCACGGCCGGCCGAGCGCGGTCATCCCCACCCGCGT
>Ga0315292_10000686_pt1 | contig 16577 bp, 20 predicted proteins | sample YL17G13_0_MG_FD_204029 | JGI IMG/M metagenome (GOLD analysis project Ga0315292, IMG submission 204029) | Sediment microbial communities from Yellowstone Lake, YNP, Wyoming, USA - YL17G13_0 | ecosystem: Environmental > Aquatic > Freshwater > Lake > Sediment | place: USA: Wyoming | collected... | reverse complement strand
CATGGGTGAATCCTCCTGAGATTCACCCTCCCAGCTAGCCTAACGGCTAGCTGGATATTAAAATTTTAAGATTTTAAACGCACCCTATTTTCTGCAATACTATGGGCTCGGATTTGATTATGCAAAAAAAGTCATTCCGAAAGAGGAGCATCATGGTTGGCTAGCAGGGCTACTTCTTTTTTTATAAAGAGATTCGGAGAATTGACAAAAACCAAAAAGTTTTTGGTACACAAAAATCCCGAGGATTTTTGTTGTAACGAAGTTAGTTTCCGAAGGAACCTCCAAAAAGCATTTGCTTTTTGTTAACCTTTTCGCAAAAGGTTTTATAGAAACGTTTTTATACTGGAGTGGTTACATATCCATGTTTTTGAAGGGTGGTTAGGGGATGGATGATACTGATTTTGACGTAGCAATCATTGGCAGCGGTCCTGCTGGCTTGTGGGCTGCTGATGAACTAATCACGAACAAGCCAGGCTTAAAAGTAGCAATCTTTGAGAAAAGGTCAGCCTCGTCAGGTGGGATGATTAATGACTGCAAGCTCATACTATCTCCTTATGTTGGCATGGATTTGAAAGAACTTAACATGGAAGAAGGTGAAGCCTTAAAATACATCAAAACTATTGACGATAAATTTCTCGAGTATGGCGCAGACCATTTTGTGCACGGCACTGATGAGAAAGAAGTAAAAAAGCTTATGGACCGTGCAAGGCGGTGCGGAGCACAGCTCATACCAACTCAACAAAGGCACATAGGAACTGATAACGCCGGCCATATTGTAAAGAAATACAAGTCTGACCTTGAAGCTAAAACAGTCAAGTTCTTCACACGGACTAATATAAGTGATATCCAAAAGCACGATGATTATTTCAGGCTCTGCTCAGATACTTCTAAGTACAATGCAAAATTTGTTATATGCGCTCCTGGCAGGAACGGAGCTTATTGGTTTCGAGACCTTGCAACAAGATTAGGGATAGAATACAAGTGGAACCCTATTGATGTTGGGGTCAGGCTTGAAGTGATGAAAGAAGTATTTGATCCTGTGACTGATGTCATTTACGACCCGAAGTTTATATTCTACACCAAGTGCCATAATGACAGGGTAAGGACTTTCTGCACCAATCCTAGCGGATTTGTTAGGGAAGAGCCTTACGAAGGGTTCAGTCTCCTCAATGGGCACGCATTAAAAAATAAAAAATCTAACAACACCAACTTTGCATTGCTAAGCACCATGAATTTGACACAGCCATACGCAGACACCACAGAGATGGGACGTTCCATAGCCAGCGAGACAAACAGGCTTGGAGGAGGCTTGCCCATTGTGCAGAGGATGGGAGACTTCATTGCAGGCAACAGGTCAAGACTTGAAACATTTTATGACAAGAGCAAAGGATATGACCAGATAGAGCCGACCATGATTCCAGGCAGCCAAGTAGTCCCAGGTGATATATGTTATGCTTATAGAGCCAGGACTGTGGACAACCTAAGAGAAGTATTTAACACACTAAACATGATAGCTCCAGGAATAACTGACCCAGCAACCCTGATTTATGCTCCTGAGATTAAATTCTACGATACCAAGTACCCTACAAGCAAGGATCTAGAGACAAATGTACCTGGCTTCTACGTTGCAGGCGATGGTGCAGGCAAGAGCAGAGGAATTGTTGGGGCAGCCATGACAGGCATTATTGCTGCAAAAGGCATTCTTGATAAGATTTAAATAGTAGTAAAGATAGTAGTAAATCAGGAATAACAGCATAAAAGAGGGTGATGTGATGCAACCCGTTATTTGTGACCATTGCAAGAAACCGATGAACAAGAAAGGTGTCCTGTTCATGAGCAACAGCAAGTTTGAAGTTTACAGGTGCTCTTGCGGCTTTGAAAAAAAGATTTGCCTTGGATTGGCTAATCCCTGAGTAAAAAGCACATTTTTTTAAAGTGTGCAATTCTTCTTTTTATTATGAATATCCTGCCTAACATAAAGATTATTGGCTTAACTCTTTTTCTTGAGAAGCAGAAAATCCTGGTGATTGCTGACAGTCATATTGGCTTTGAGGAAGCTCTTAACAAGCAAGGAGTAATGATTCCTAGGCTGCAATACAAGGAGATTATTAAGAACCTTGAGCCTGTTCTCAGCCAGGTAAAGCCTGAGCTGATTGTGATGCTGGGCGACATCAAGCATGAGTTCGGAACAATCTCCAGGCAGGAATGGCGTGATGCATTAAACCTTCTTGACTACCTAATGAGCAAAGCAAATAATGTTGTGCTTATCAAGGGAAATCATGACACAATCCTAGGCCCATTAGCTGACAAGAAAGGCCTTGCTGTAAGGGAAAACTTTTTTGTTGATAACATTCTTTTCTGCCATGGACATAAACTATTTGATGAAAAAAGCGCAGCATTCAGGAAGGCAAAAACAATTATCATCGGGCACGAGCATCCTGCCATTAGCTTGAGAGACGGCCCCAGAATTGAGAAGTACAAGTGTTTCTTGTTGGGAAAATTCAAGAAAAAGAATCTTATTGTCATGCCCAGCTTTAATTTTGTGACAGAAGGAACAGATGTATTGCAGGAGAAAATCCTTAGCCCTTTTATTAAGAGCATATCTGATTTTGAAGCGTTTATTGTTGGGGACAAGGTTTATAAATTTGGCAAGATTAGCAGATTAAAATAGGTTAGAAAGGGGACGCTATCATATTATGGTATTGGAAAATAAAGTCAGTGAATCGTGGGCTTCTGTTGAGAGGATTGAGAAAGGCAGCCAGAAAAAGAGAAAGATAGTCCTGAGCTGCATCTACGGAGAATACTCTGTTGAGCTGAAAGACTCTGCAGCCAGGAAGCTATGGGTTGGTGACATGCTCAAAGCTGGATTTATAACTGTTCCTAGCAGCCTGACAGATTTCATCGGCCAGAAGCCAGAGCCAGGCGATGTGTTCACTGCTTCCCTGGAGCTAGAGTACTTACGCATAGCAGAAGGTAATTACGTTTATCAAAGGAAAAAAGAAAAGCAATGAATAAAGAGCGTCAAGCTAAGATTATTTTTTCTCTCTCTTATACACAAAATATGAGTAAACAATAGTGTACATTGAGACCAGGATTATTGGCACAAGCACAAGCCATATTGCAATTCTTGGCAAGAGTATGCCAAGGAGAGCTATTATTCCTGCAAGCATGAACAACTTGGCCCCCAGTTTGTGGGTCTTGTCCCACACATTATCGCTGCTCATGGTCCATGGAGTCCTGATGCCTATGAACCAGTTTCTCTTTGCTTTCTGCAATAATAATCCCATATAAAAGAAGAGCAAGCCCATTGCTGGTATCATGAGCTGGACCATGTTAAACCTCGCGCCAAGGTTCCATAGTATTGTGAGCATATTAACATACAGCAGGAAAAGCAGAAAAATAATAATGAACCAGTCGAAGTATTTCCTGAATTTCTCAATGTTAGCTTTCAAAGGGTCAATTTTTGGTATTAGAAGGAAGAGCAGCACCAGCCCCAGGGATATAATCGGCACCAGGAATACCCCCCAGAATTTTGGCATATAGCCATTAACTACACCTTGGGCATCCCAGTGAGAAGCTACAACTTCAGGTATGTATGGGTAGAAGAAAAGCCCTATAAGAAAGGATAACACAATTATTGCAATAATAACTTTTTCACTGCTTCTCATAGGCTTAGGTTTTTATTTTCTTCTTATTAATGTTTCGAATTACGAATTAAATGTAATTCTATTTGACAAAATTTATAAACAAGCGCTTCAAGAAAAAACAGATGCGATTTTTTGTGAGGTGATTAATTTGAGTAAATACTTTTTTACAAGTGAGAGTGTTACAGAAGGTCATCCTGATAAGATTTGTGACCAGGTGAGCGATGCTATTCTTGATGATTTAATCAGGCAGGACCCTTATTCAAGGGTTGCTATTGAATGCTTGACAACAACAGGCTCTGTGCATGTTGCTGGCGAAGTCACGACCAATGGCTATGCTGATGTGCAGAAGATTGTGAGGAAGACATTAAAGGAAATAGGCTACACAGACCCGAGGTTTGGCATAGACTTTGAGGATGCTGGAGTCTGGGTTTCTATTCATTCACAAAGCCCTGATATTAGCCAGGGAGTGTCTGATGGCAAGAACAAGGAGCAGGGAGCTGGTGACCAGGGGATGATGTTCGGCTTTGCCTGCAATGAGACAAAAGAACTAATGCCTTTGCCCATAATGCTTGCTCACCAATTAGCCATGAAGCTTGCAGAAGTAAGGAAAAAAGGAATTGTCAAAGGCCTTGGCCCTGATGGCAAGAGCCAGGTAACAGTAGAATATGATAATGGCAAGCCAAAGAGGATTGAGGCTGTAGTTATTGCCCAGCAGCACATTGATGATATTTCAGAGGATAAATTAAGAAAGGAAATCACAGAGAAAGTGATTAAGCCTGTGTGCGGTAAATATCTTGATAATAAGACCAAGGTTTTTGTTAATGCAACTGGCAGGTTTGTCATTGGCGGGCCAGAAGGAGACACAGGAGTTACTGGCAGAAAAATAATTGTTGACACCTACGGTGGGATGGGAAGGCATGGAGGAGGATGCTTCTCAGGCAAAGACCCGAGCAAGGTTGACAGGAGTGCTGCCTATGCTTGCAGGTATATTGCAAAGAACATAGTGGCTGCAAAACTGGCTGATAAGTGCGAAGTACAGCTCTCATATGCTATTGGCATTGCTGACCCCATGGGAATATTTGTTGATACTTTCGGGACAGGAAAGGTTTCTGATGAAAAGATTGTTGAGCTTATCAAAAAGCATTTCCCACTCAAGCCTGCTGAGATTATCAAGCATCTCGACCTGAGAAGGCCTATATATAAGAAGACAGCTGCCTATGGCCATTTTGGCAGGGATGACCCTGAGTTTACGTGGGAGCGCATAGATAAAGCAGAAATCTTGAAAAAGGAATGCAGACTCAAATAATTACTCAGAATAAAAAGCAAATTCTTATTTACTTTTCTTTTTATTAAATAATTGTTCAGCAGGGCATCCAATCTCTCTTTGTTTGCAATATTTACAAGCTAATTGGCTTCTTATTATTCCATTGCCAACAAAAGTCAGAATGAATAATATGAACACTAATAACAACAGAATCCAATTGAACTTTTTTATCAGGAGTATAACCCAAATTATCGCAGGCACTAATGAAACCATAAAATCAGGGACAATGTCTTTCCATGTAATCTGTTTTTTGCAAAATTTGTTCAAATCTCCCTTTTTGAAGAATATTCTGCTTATCCTGCCTTTGCCAAAGGCGCAAGTTTTTCCGTAGTAATAACAATTAGTGCAATGTCCCTTTAGTAGCCTAAGCTCCAGGATTCCGATAAAGATTAAGTATAAAATCAGCCAGATAAGGCCTAGCTGATAGATTATGAATGCCCCGATGAAATAAATTGCAATTGAAACAAGATTTGATAAGAATACTATCCAAAAAGGGTAGTTTTCATAGCCTTGTTCTTTTTTCATGCCATAAGCATGGAATAACTAAAAGAATATAAATTTTTCTACCTGAAAACCGGGTGTATGTACTCTATCTCTGCATTCGGCATCTCTGTCATGTTCTGCTTTGGGCAGTGGTCGCATTTCTGGGCTACAAAACCTTTCTGGTGTTTCTTCGGGTCAAAGCATATTCCGTTCATTAGGTATTCACACATCTTATCTCACCGTTGCTACTTGTTTTTCTGTATACATACACTTGATTTCTGGGTTTTTAAATGTTGCGCAAAAACCCTTCACACAATAACCATTATCTAATGGTTACAGAATAGAAAAAGTTATAAATTAAATGATTGTACTATTTTTAACAAATGAAAGAAAAAAATTCTCACATAAGAATGCCATCTAAAAAGCCCTATCCGGCGCTTTATGAGAGTCTTAGCTCTCTGCAAGAGTCAGGACTTAGCACGGATGAGATAGGAAGGATTTATGTTAATTTCCTGTTTGAGAATAAATCCGGCAGGACTCTAGCGCATCTCCGGTCCACCAAAGGAGGAGCGGAGCTTGAAAAGGTTAGGAGGGTTATCAAGAAAGAAATCCAAAAAGACACCAGGCACTATTTTGCTGAGAAAGCAAACAACCTGAAGTATGATGGCTTGAAGCCAGAAGAAATCATACCAGACCCTGATCCTGGAACAGTGCAGGATATGCTCAACCTTTTTTTCGGAAAAAGCGATACCATAGAGGCTGTTGTCAACAGCCTGATGGATGACAGGAAGCGAGCATATGGGAGGATAGGGAGCGCACTGCTCCAGGGAGCAGAAAGATATTCACAGAGAAAACAAGCCGCATCCAGTTCTAATCTTTACAAGCTATTTCTTGAATATGATGGAATCCACCGTGCCATGAAAGGCAGAGCGACAGAGAAAACCACGACTATTATATAATGGTTACAGAATAGAAAAGATTATAAACCAGTTTTTCTGTGAAGCAAAAGTAAGGGTGATTGGAAGAAACTATACAGCAAGCACAGTGAATTCTGGTGATAAGATAAATTCTGGTCTTGAAGCAAGAGCAGAACCGGGCCAAGACAATCTTAGTGAACACGATACAATAGTCGTGGAAATCCAGAGAAGGTGCCTGCTTGGTTACAGGTTCAGAGGGCAAGTTTATGCTTTTCAACAATATTCTTATGGCAAAAAATTTGTTAAGCCAGTAGGGCTGATGCACAACAGAAAAGGTGTGCCAAAAATGGGAGAAATTGACATTTATTGTCTGAATCACGCAGATAAAAAAGGAGTTATTCTTGAAATAAAAGCAGGAAACAATGGTCATGACACTGCCCGCAACCAGCTGCTCAGGGCAGAAGGCTATCTGGTTCAAAGATTTCCAAAATATTCATTTAAGAAAGTCTACATTAATGCAAAAATGAATGGCTCTGGATTAAAATTTATCTCCACCACTTCAATTGATGAGACAATATTTGACGTGCTAGCTGATGAAGGTGCAAAGATGATTAAAGCTGCAAAGATGATTGAAAGAGCAAGGGAAGCCGGAGTACATGATGAAAAGCTTCCATTAAGAAAAAGACCGCGCCTGATAAAACTTGAAAAGCTTACAACTTACTTTTCACGGCTTTCTCAGAAATAATTGCAGAATTGCCAGAAGGGTCTTCTATTATTATCTTGAGCTTTTCCTGGCCCCACATCACGCGAAGAAGTTTTTTCAGGATGTTCTTTGCTTTTTTCCTGTCTTCCTCATCCTCAGAATCATCACGGAGAACTTCAACCATCTTCTTCATTCTCTGCAGCAAGCCTTCAATGTTGGTTATGTAGCCGTTGCTTGCTTCTCCTGGCTCAATGTTCCCGACATGGGGGATCTTAACAGTAGCATTTGAAGACTTAATAACCCTGATTTTCATGTCATCTTCACAACTGGTCTCAATAGTATATTTGCTTGGCTCTTTTTCTTCATCAGCCTCAACATCAGCCTTGTGATAGCCGCAATTACTGCAATTCATAGAGAACAGGTAAGTCTTGCCAAAGAAAGGAATTTCTGTCTCAGCCTCTATCAAAGTCAATGTCTTGTTATGGCAGATGGGGCATTCTTCTCCTTTTATCAGGGAAGGAACATTATCTGCCTCTGCAGCCTTAGCTTCTTTTCCAGATTGCTTTGAGGTTTTCTTCTTTGTATCTTTAGGTTTAACCTCTTTTTTTTTCTCGACCATAACTTTCTTTATGGGGAACTTGCTTTTTATATATTGTTGTGTTTCAAACTATGAGTTCACAACACCTATTTTGTTTTATAGAAATCTTTTTAAAAGGCTAATCAGGAATTTTTAAAACTTGTCATTAGCATTTTTCTAGTCCGTCTGAAAAATTAATTAAAGAAATAAGATAAGAAAGATTAAAAAAACAAAAAATTTATTCGTCAGCTCCTGCGTCTCCGCCAGTCATCTCTTCTTTCAGAGGATTGGTTGCCTTTGACCTGAAGATGGTTGCAAAGCTGGGTGTGATGACAATATAGTCATCCCCGAATCCTGCAATGTCTCCTTCAATTGCGTCACAGGTCTTCTTGAGCTTGTTAACTGCTCTCTTGAGCTCTACCAGGTCCTTTTCCTTGAGTGGCTTGATGTTAACCAATGCTATGGTGTAGCCTTCTCTTAATGAGTCCAGGACTGGCTTGATGTCTGAGAAGTCGTTCATGACAAAAGGCCTGACAATGATTCTTGAGTTCTTGCCTTTCTCTCCTTCTGTGTTCAGCTCAACATAATCATCCTGAGCCTGAAGCCCTTCATCGTCATCATAACTCTCTCTTTTCTTTCTTTTGAAAGATAAAAATTTCCAAGCCATGAATTCCCCTCCTTATTCCTCCTTAACCAGAGGATTTATCTTGATTATACAATTAAGCTTTGGTTTTGTTCTTTTAATATATAAAGCTTTTGCTTTTTTGTTATATTCATTATATACGGAAAATAAGGTTAGTGCTGATTTCACGCAACCCATTGGCCAAGCTTTTCCTTGAAATCTTCAATGAGCGAGACATCAGAAGGGTTTGTCCTTAGCCTAAGCGCAAGATAATAGCTGGTCAGGTCCCCAAGAATGATAGCTGAGAATATCTTGCTCAGCAATGAAGCGCCATGTATAGCTATCTCAGTGGCACTCACTCCTTTCTTCAGCATGATTTCCTTGGTTAATGTCATCCTTTTCTGCACTCGCCTATGGTCCTCGTCAAACTTTAGAAACAACGCATAATAGCTTCCTGAGAGGTTCTCGAATCCTTCCATCTCATTATGATTCATCTCAGAAAACACATGGCAAAAAGCCATGGTCTTGGAATTCTCATTGAACTGGCACTTCCACCTGTAACTAATAGCTTCAAACCTCTTGCCTGCATAAACAAGAGGAGTTTTGTGCAAAAGCTTTTCTGACAGCAGGATTGCATTTCTTTCCAAGCCTTGCAATTGGGCTTTCAAGTCTTCTTTCAGCCTGAGAACGTCCTTGGCTTTGCTCTCAACCAACCTAAGCTTCTCAAGTATTCTAAGGATTGCAAAGAACTGGTAAGCAAGAGCAGCTCTTGGCTGAAAGCCTGTTGGAATATTAACAACAATCAGCTTTGAAACATTGGCATACTCTTCAAGCTTACCGCCAGTGGTGACTGCTATCACATCGCAGCCCTTTCTCCTGGCTTCCTTGTAAACACTCAAGGTTTCTTCTGTGTTGCCAGAATAAGAGCAGGCAATAACCAAGGTTTGCTTGTCAGTCCATAATGGAAGAGAATAGTCCTGGACAACAGTAATGCGCATTGGCTGGTCTGCCAGGAATCCTTGCAATAAAAGCCCTGCAATTGCAGAGCCCCCCATTCCTACTATTAGCACACAATTATACTTGCCACCAGCCCTGCTAAGGTCCAAGGCTTCTGCAAGCTTATAGCCCTGCTCTGCCTGCTCAGGCATTTGCAATATAACCTGCCTCATATTGTCAACATCAGGCTTGTAAAAGTCTGCAGGCAAACTGATTCCTTCCTCTGCCATCAAAAATCACCTTCGTGATTTTTGGGGTGCCAAAGAGCCTGGCTCTTTGCACAACGAAACAAGTTTCGCTTGTTCCAAAAAACTTGTTTTTTGTTAGCCATAAGAATGCTTCCTCCTCTTTTTCCTTTATAACTAATGATTTATTACGGGTTTTAAATAATTTGCTAAAAAAACATTTATTAATAGCAGGTTTATTCTGTTTTTCATGAAAATCTTCATCAGGACGTTCGGCTGCACCTTGAACCAGTCTGACAGTGAAGTTATGGGAGGACTGCTTGTCAAGGCAGGTCATGAACTTGTCAGCGACTTGAAAAAAGCAGAGCTTGTTCTGTTCAACACTTGCACTGTGAAGGACAGGCCTGAGAAAAGGTTCTTTTCTGAACTCGAGAAAGTTCTTGGAATGAAAAAGAAGGTTGTGGTTGCTGGCTGTATTCCCCAGGCAGAGCCTGGCAATGAGTTATTAAAAAAAATTTCGGTTGTTGGGGTCAGGAATCTTGACCAGATCAGTGAGGTTGTTAATGAAGCTTCAAAAGGAAATATTGTAAGGCTATTGGATTTCAAGAATAATCCCAGGCTTAATCTTCCGAAGATAAGAAAGAACTCTGCTGTTGAGATTATTCCCATTGCAGTTGGCTGCTTGGGCGAGTGCAGTTATTGCAAGACCAGGCTTGCCCGCGGAAAGCTTTTCAGCTATGATGCTCGCGCTATTAAGCAACAGTTTGAAGCTGCTCTTGGTGATGGTGTCAAGGAAGTTTGGCTTACTAGCCAGGACTGCGGTGCTTATGGCAAGGACATTAACTCAAGCCTTCCTGTTTTGCTAAATGAGCTCTTGAGTGTCAAGATGAGCCCTGAAGTCAGGATCAGGCTTGGCATGCTCAACCCTAATCATGCTCTTGAATTCCTTGATGAGATGATAATAATATTAAAGCATCCTAACATGTTCAAGTTCATCCACCTGCCTGTGCAATCAGGCAGCAATAAAGTGTTAAAGTCAATGAACAGGGAGTATAAGGTTGAGGATTTTGTTAAGATTGTGAAAAAGTTGAGAAAAGAAATTCCTATGATTACAATAGCCACTGATATTATTTGCGGCTATCCAGAAGAGACTGATGCTGACTTTGAAAAGACTTGCCAGCTACTTGAAAAACTAAAGATTCCAGTGGTCAACATTACCAAGTTCTGCCCGAGAAAAGGCACTCCTGCTTTCAGGATGCCAAAGCTTAACACCAAGATTGTCAAGAAAAGGTCAAAGCAACTGGTTGAGTTGCAAGCAAGAATTATTGACAACAAAAATTCATGGAGATTATGGGATAAGAAACCTTCAGGGGTTTCCCATAACAATGAATGGTTTGGCTGGAGAGGAAAAATCATTATTGATGAGATTGGCAAGGATGGTTCAGTGGTTGGCAGGAATGATTATTACAAGCCGGTTGTAGTTAAGAATTCTAAGCTCAAGATTGGCTCTGTTGTTGAAGTGAAGGTCAAGAATACTAAACAACATTATCTAGAAGCAAATCTTGTATGAGAGCAAATACTCACATTGAGGCTCTTATGTTCTCACTCACATCCTTTTTTTGCTGGCATTATATAATGGCCTTCAAATACCCCCTAATGAACCTTGCCCTTGCAGGGTCCTTTCCCTCGATATCGTCGAGGTCTATCTCGAGGGGATCTTCACTGTATTTGTCAATTCCTTCCATCTGCACCACCCCATAATTATTAAGTGCATATATGAAAATGAAAAATTTTCAATAAATTCCGTAATATTACCATGTAGTGTTTTTCTAGTATTTAAATATTATTGTGATTCATCATACTTCATCATACCATTTCATAATATTTAAAAAGACAGCCTCATTTCCCTAAGATTAACTTGCACGGGGAGAAGCAAAATGAAGGTATCAAAAATGAAATTTTTGGGACCTCATAATTTCACAGAGGTGAAATTATGAAGGAGAGGATAACACTAACAATTGAAAAAGAAATTCTTCAAAGAGTAGACCTGAGCGTGAATGGCACAGATGTAAGGAACAGGAGCCACGCAGTAGAGCTCTTGCTAAACAGAGCCTTTGGAGACAACAAGCCATCTAAGGTAATAATCCTTGCAGGTGGAAAAAGCTCAGGCCTCAAATCACTCACAGAGATAATCCCAAAGCCAATGCTCAGAGTACAAAACAAGCCAATACTCGAGCATAATATTGAAACAATAAGAAATCACGGAATAAAAGATATAATCATCAGCCTAGGCTACAGGGGAGATAAGATAAAAGAATACTTTGGCGATGGTAGCCAATTCGGAGTGAACATAAGCTATGTTGAGGAGCAAGAGCCAATGGGAACAGCAGGGCCCCTGAACTTACTAAAAGGACAGATAAACAGCACATTCATATTAATGAACGGCGATGAGCTAAAAGACATAGATATTGAAGACATGTTTGCATTCCATAGAAAAAACAAGAGCATAGCAACCCTTGCTCTCACTACAGTAGAAAACCCTTCAGAATACGGGGTGGCAGTCATGAATGGCAACAAGATAATGACCTTCATAGAAAAGCCAAGCAAACAAAATGCCCCAAGCAAGCTCATAAGCGCAGGGCTTTACATTCTCGAGCCAGAAGTCCTTAAGATAGTGCCAGAAGGGTTTTCAATGATAGAGAACGATGTTTTCCCAAAGCTTGCCAGCAATGACAAGCTGCTAGGATACATCTTCGCAGGCCAATGGTTTGATGCGCGAACACCAGACCGATACAATGAGGCAAAAAGAGAATGGCAGAAAAAGAGATGAAAGCCCTAAAAATTTAAAAACAACGCCTGATTTTATCAAGAAATAATATGCCAAGGAAAAAAGCGCAAGCCATTCTGTTAGCGTCAACTATTCTTCTAGGCAGCTGCACATATAAGGGCAAGGACAAAACATTTGTCCAGTTGCTAGAAAATAAGAGCGTATATGAAATACAAAAAGGGCTTGAAGAAATAATAAAGCCAAACATCCAGATAATCAAAGAGCTTGAGCAAAAACAAAAGAAGCAATGGCTCAGGTTCGCAGTCATAGGGGACACTCTTTCAGATAATAATCTCACATACAAGGAGATGCTGGCAAGAATATCAGCCATGAGCCCAAGCCCGGAATTCATAGTGAACCTCGGCGATTTCAGCACTGGAAGCCCAGAAGGGTATAGCTATTATATTAGTACAATCAAAAACTACCCGCGCCCCATAATACATATGATTGGAAACCATGAGACTGAGAAAGGAGGAGAGATTATTGCAAAAGCCTTGTTTGGCGAGAGGGATTTCTCATTTGATTACAATGATGTGCGTTTTGTATTCATGGGAGCGCATGAACAAGGACTGACAATCCCACGACTAGAATGGCTTGAAGAAAAGATAAAATATGATTATCCCTCGAAAAAGATTTTCCTAACTCACAAATTCCCAGTTAAGCCATTCAAGGACTTATTCAAAGGGATTTACTCTCTTTTTGTGCAGGAAAGAAAAAACGAGGGAAAACTGCTAGAGATGCTTGACATGCACAACATAGATTTGGCTTTTTATGGGCATTTGCACAGGTTCAAGGCAATAACGTACAGGGGAACTGCCATGATTATCAGCGGAGGAGGAGGGCAGAGAAGCTCTATTGAGCCAAGAGACAAGCAGCCTTTGTCCACAAAAGAAAAGAATTTCACATTAGTGGATTTGCTAGCAGAAGAAGGATACCTGCCCCAAGGAGTAATAACCTGCATAAACAGGTATGGTGAGCCATTGTTCATGAGCTCATTCTATGAGAGCAAAGAATATGGAGAAGGTAAGGGCTCAAATTGGAAGAATGGAGAAGCATCAATCCATCTTGTACCCTACATCCCAGCCGACAATAATCTAGTACACCCACCTTATATTGAGAGGATGTATAACTCGTATTTATCATATCTAGAAAAAAATATTCAAAAGGAAAAAAGAAAATGAAAAACATCACTCCTTTCCAGAAAAGAGTGTACGCGCTCACTAAGAAAGTGCCGCGTGGAAAAGTCACAACCTATTCTGCGATTGCAAAGAAACTAAACAGCAGCCCAAGAGCTGTTGGCCAGGCGCTTAGAGTGAATCCTTTTGCTCCAGTTGTCCCTTGCCATAGAGTTATCAAGAGTGACGGAACAATCGGGGGTTTTAGCGGCGAAACCACTGGCAAGCCAATACATAAAAAGATTGCGATGCTAAGAAATGAAGGTGTTGTGATAAAAGTTAATAGGATAGAAAAGAAGTTTTTATGCTGGTAATCTCACTATAATAGATTGTTATTCCTATAAGACTCATAAGTTCTTCTCATACCATCTTCAAGGCTGACCTTTGGCTGATAACCCAAATCCTTCTTTGCATTCTGGTTCGACGCGATCCAATAACTTGGTTTTGAAAGCTTAATCTTCTGCACATTAATAATAGGAACTTTTCCAGAAACATAAGCATAAGCATCTCCGAGGTATGAAAGCGCCTTGACAAATGGAAAAGGAATATTAATATTTGATGGCTCTTTGCCAACTGTGCTGAAAATTGTTTCATGCATCTGCTGCCAGGTAATTGGCTCGTCATTGCACATGAAATAAGTCCTGGCAATCGCATTATCAGAAAAAGAGGCTTTGAATATGCCGTTAACCAGGTCATCAATGTAAATCAGGGAGAAATATTTTTTCTTGTTGCCGGGGTAAATGTTAATGCCTGACTTAGCCATCTTGAAAATGTTAAGGAAGTCAAGGTCTTCAGGGCCATAAACACTGCCCGGGCGTAGAGTAGTGCATGGAAGAACAGCACAATAGGCTTTCACCAACTGTTCTGCCATCAATTTGCTCTCGCCATAATACTCAATAGGATTCTCCTCTTCTGATTCTGTCTTATAGTGAGTTCTGTCCCTGGAAGGGCCTGCTGCTGCATGAGATGATATAAACACAAATCTTTTCAGACTAGGGCTTTTTTGTTTCAAAGCATTGAGCAGGTTTGCTGTCGGAACAACATTGGCTTTATAGAAATTCTCAAAAGAAGCTTCTCTTGTTATGCCAGCAACATGGAATGCATAATCAACATTCTTGCAAGCCTCACAATCCAGAAGAGTCTGGGCATCAGAGTAATCTACTGAGTGCTCATCTGCCAATAAGGCTCCTCCTCTTTTTAGAGCAACAATCTCTACATCGCTGAACTGCTTCTGCAATGCTTTTTTCAGGTTCTTGCCTATGAATCCACTAGAGCCTGTCATTAATATTTTCATTGCAAAGTAAGAAATAAGTACTCTAATTTAAATACTGTGTTTTCAGCCCTTCCTCTTCTTGACCTTCTTTATCTCTTTTTCAAGCTTTAATTCTTCAAGAAGTTCCTTGTACCTGTTCCTAATAGTAACTTCAGTCACACCAGCAACATCAGCAACTTCTCTCTGAGTCCTTTTCTCTCCGTTAATCAGGGCGGCCACGTAGAGTGCTGCTGCTGCTATTCCTGTCGGTCCTCTTCCAGATGTTAATTCAACATTCTGCGCAGACTCAATAATCTCAACAGCCTTGCTCTGGGTCTCTGCATTAAGCTTGAGGCTTGAGGCAAATCTTGGGATGTAATCAGCGGGATTGCTTGGCAATATCTTAATGCCTAGTTCTCTTGTTATGAATCTATAAGTTCTGCCAATTTCTTTTTTCTCAATATTAGAAGCCTCCCCCAATTCATCAAGAGTTCTGGGGACATCGTGCCTTCTGCAGGCAGCGTATAGTGCCCCTGCGACTACTGACTCCATGCTTCTGCCCCTGACAAGACCTTTTTGCACAGCAAGAGTATAGATTCTTGCTGCTTCTTCCTCAACGCTGCTTGGCAATCTCAGGTATGAACTTACTCTCTTTAGTTCTGACAATGCAAGCTTCAGGTTCCTCTCAATTGCAGTGCTAATCCTCTGCTGCCATTTTCTCAACCTAAAGAACTTGCTCTTGGCTTTTCCGCCGAGCTGATACAAGTCAGATTTCTTTCCAACATCTGTTCCAAGGCCCTGGTCAAACTGGGTGTAGCTCATTGGAGCTCCGGTCCTTCGCATCTTCTCTGCATCTGCTCCGTCGAACTCCCTCCATTCCTGGTCAAAGTCAACCATCTTGTCCTCGACCACAAGACCACAGTCCCTGCAGATTATCTCTCCTTTTTCTTTGTTCCAGAATAAGTTAATGCCGCCGCATTCTGGGCATTTTTTTACAAAAGTGCTCATAAGCTCCCCCCGCTGCAATCATTACCAGGGCTCTAGCGCCCGCGATAAATTTATAAACCGAAACAAGCGATGGTTTATAAAGTTTTTGGTGGCTCTCGTCTAAGGCATTTTTGGGCTTTTTTTGCCATAATATAAAAAGAGCAAAAACTTAAAAAAGAAAGTATTAAAAAGGTAAGATGGTTAAGCCTAAAGTAGGATTTTAAAAAAGAGGAGTGTCTCTGGCATAAAGCATTATTCTGAAAAAAAGGAGAGAGGACATGAGGAAAGGACAGGTGTGGAGCATTGACATTCTGCTTGCAGTAGTCATATTTGTGTCAGTAATACTGATATTCTATGTTACCATGGTTCCAAGGCAGAAGCCCCAGATGAAAGACCTGGAAGCAGAGTCAGGGGCATTAAAACTAGAGCTTGAGAAAAATAATGAATTTGGCTTCTTGATAGATGATGAGGTTAATGACGCAAAGCTCCAGGCATTTATTGACAATGCAACTGCTAATTACTCGGCACTAAAGAAAAAGCTGGGAGTGAAAGGAGAGTTCTGCCTTTTCTACGAGGATAGCGAGGGCAATGTTGTACCCATTGGCTCTGGTGACCTGGTAGGAGTTGGCAACCCAAGCATCATAGTGGCTGGGGATAATTGCAGCTCATCAATAAGTTAATAACAAACACACCCCAAATATTAAAAATATTTATAAACTGCCAACCCCTGTGCTTTCACCATGATACTAATATATCTGCTCTTGCTAGTCCTGGCATTCCTTGGATTGTTCATAGGCCTTCTAGTCGGGTATTTTTGCAAGGAAGAGCTTAAGCCAGGCATGAGTTACCTTAACTGGCTGAGGCACCTTATATTCATAGCAA
>Ga0315292_10000684_pt1 | contig 16579 bp, 8 predicted proteins | sample YL17G13_0_MG_FD_204029 | JGI IMG/M metagenome (GOLD analysis project Ga0315292, IMG submission 204029) | Sediment microbial communities from Yellowstone Lake, YNP, Wyoming, USA - YL17G13_0 | ecosystem: Environmental > Aquatic > Freshwater > Lake > Sediment | place: USA: Wyoming | collected... | reverse complement strand
CCTGCTGGCCGCCGAACGCTTCCTTGAGCAGAGTCCAGCCGGAAAACTTCCGCATCAGGCCCTCAGGTCGGCGTTCTGCGGGTCGTACGGCGAATCGACCAGCACCGTGGCGCGCTTGCGTTCGCCGAGCACTTCGACGACGAGTTCGGTACCGACGGCGGCGAACTCAGGCTTCACGTAACCGATTGCCAGGCTCTTGCGCAGGCAATGCCCGTAATAGCCCGAAGTGGCGCGACCGACCAGCTTGCCATCGGGAGTGAAGATCGGCTCGTTGCCAAGCGGATCGGCATCCGTGACCCCATGCACTTCGAGCGTGATGAAGCTCAGCGGCATGCCGTTCTGCTGTTGCTGCTCGAGCGCCTCGCGGCCGGTGAAAGGTCCCTTGTCCATGCGCACGAAACGGGCGAGACCGCCCTCCAGCGGCGTATTGTCGCGCGTCAGGTCGCTGCCCCACATGCGGTACGACTTCTCCATGCGCAGCGACTCCATTGCCCGCATGCCGGCCATGCCGATGCCGTATTCGGCGCCCGCCGCGAAGATGGCATCGAACAGGCCGTGTGCGTATTCGATCGGGAAATGCAGCTCCCAGCCCAGCGCACCGACGAAATTCACGCGCAGCGCGTAGACGTCGGTGGCGAGGCCGGCTTCGATTACCTGCCCCGTCAGCCAGGGGAACGATGCGTTGTCGAGCGGCACGTCGGTGAGTTTCGCCATGACGTCACGTGCGCGCGGGCCCGCGAGCACGAACACGCCGCGCGAGCCAGTAATGTTGCGCAGCGTGACCGAACCGTCGGCAGGCAGGCGCTTCTGCAGGAAGTCCGAGTCGTAACGCTCAGCCGCGCCGGCGCTCACGACGTAGTAGTGATGATCGGCGAGCTTGGTGATCGTGAACTCGGAACGGATTCCACCCCGCTTCGTGAGCGCATGACAGAGCGCGATGCGTCCCACCTTGGTCGGCACCTTGTTGGCGACCAGGCCGTCGAGCCAGGCTTCAGCACCAGGGCCCGTCACCTCGAACTTGGTGAATGGCGTCAGGTCGATGACGCCGACCTTCTCGCGCAGCCGACGGCATTCGTTGCCGACATGCTCGAAGTAATTCGTGCGGCGGAAGCTCCAATGGTCCTTGGGCTCGACGCCTTCCGGCGCGAACCAGTTGGCGCGCTCCCAGCCGTAGCGCTGGCCGAACACGGCGCCTAAGCGCCGCAGCTTGTCGTACACGGGGCTCGTCTTGACCGGACGCGCGTCGTGACGCTCTTCGTCCGGGTAATGGATCGTGAAGACGTCGCGATATGCTTCTTCGTTCTTCGCCACCAGGTAACGTTTGCTCGTGTAAGCGCCGAAGCGACGCGGATCCACCGCCAGCATGTCGATGCCCGGCTCGCCTTCGACGATCCATTCGGCGAGCTGCCAGCCCGCGCCGCCCGCGGCCGTGATGCCGAAACTGTGGCCTTCGTTGATCCAGAGGTTGCGCTTGCCCCAGGCCGGTCCGACCAGCGGGCTGCCATCGGGCGTGTACGCGATGGGACCGTTGACGATGTCCTTGATGCCGCAACGCTCCAACCCCGGCACGCGACGCTGCGCCGCCTCGACGTGGGGCAGCAGCCGCTCCAGTTCGCCTGGAAAGAGGTCCTTGCCGAACCAGCTCGGCACCCCATCGGCGAAGCGCGCAGGCGCGCCGGCCTCGTAAGGGCCGAGGATCCAGCCCATGCGTTCTTCGCGGAAGTAATACGATTGGTCCGGCTCGCGCAGCACGGCGAGCTCGCGGCCGCCCGCATTGCGATACGCCTTCAGCTCGGGTGATTCGTCGTAGACGATGTACTGGTGTTCGACCGGTATCGCCGGCACCTTGAGGCCGAACATGCGGCCCGTCTGGCGCGCGTAGTTGCCGGTGCAGAGCACGACGTGCTCGGCGGTGATCTCGCCCTTGTTCGTCGTGAGCTGCCACTCGCCGCCTGGCAACTGCGCCGCGCCGGTCACTTCAGTCTGTTCGTTGATCTCGGCACCCGCGGCGCGGGCGGCTTTGCGCAACGCCATCGTCAGGTCGGCCGGCGCAATGTGGCCATCGTCCGGGTGATAGAGCGCGCCGATGACCGCCGGCGTGTCGGCGTCGCCACCCAGGTTCACGAGCGGCCACAGTTCCTTGACCTCGGCCGGAGAGATCAACTGGAATGGCACGCCGATCGTGTTGGCCGTGCCGCAGTACTTCTTGTACTCGTCCATGCGGTCGCGGCAGGTGGCGAGACGCAGGTTGCCGGTGACGTGAAAGCTGACATCCTGGCCGGTCTCCGCAGGAAGGCGCTTGTACAGGTCGACCGAATACTTGTGCAGCTGGCCGACCGTGTAGCTCATGTTGAAGAGCGGCAGCAGGCCCGCGGCGTGCCACGTCGAGCCCGCCGTCAGTTCCGTGCGCTCGAGCAGGACGACGTCGGACCAGCCCTTCCTGGTGAGGTGATAGAGCGTGCTCACGCCCACCACGCCGCCGCCGATGACCACTACGCGCGCATGCGATTTCATCCGGGTTCCCCTTCAGCGACAGCGCGCGTCCGCACGGGCCAGTTCCCCCACGGTTGCACGATCTTTCGCCGCAGTTTAGCAACGGTGCCGACCGTGAGCACTCTGTTTGCGACAGAGGCTTATTTAAATGCGTCAGCCGGCCGTATACTGGTTCGCGCCGGCGCGATCCGGCGGGGAGACACCAGTGAGAATGTCCGCGACCGACGCGAACCGGCAGTCCGCCACGCCCAAGACACGGTACGCGTTCCTGACGCTGCCGGACTATTCCATGATCGCGCTGACAAACGCGATCGAACCGCTGCGCATGGCCAATCGCGTCTCCGGCCAGGGCGCCTACGAGTGGCTGGTGGTCTCGTCGGACGGTGAGCCCGTCACGGCCAGCAATGGCCTGATGATGACGCCGACGACGCGCCTGGTCGACGCGCTCAATGTCGACCTGGTGTTCGTGTGCGGCGGCATCAACGTGCGCGAGGCCGTCTCCCCTGCCCTCGTCACCGTGCTGCGCCGTCTTGCTGCCAAGCGCATGCCGCTGGGTGCGCTCTGTACCGGCGGGTACGCGCTCGCCCAGGCAGGCTTGCTCGACGGGTTTCACGCGACGATCCACTGGGAAAACCTGTCCGCACTGCGCGAGCAGTTCCCCCGCGTGCTGCTCTCCGACCATCTCTACACGATCGATCGCAATCGCTACACGTGCTCGGGCGGCGTCGCGCCACTCGAACTGATGCTGAAACTGATCGAGGACAAGCTCGGCCCGCAGGTGTCACAGCGCGTGTCCGAGCAGTTTATCGTCGAGCGCATCCGCGATGCCGACGACCGGCAGTACGTGCCGTTGCGCGCACAGGTTGGCAACGTGCATCGCAGCGTGATTGCAGTCGCGTCGATGATGGAAGCCAACATCGAGAATCCACTGCCGCTCGAGCAGATCGCCCGGCAGTCGGGGCTGTCACGACGGCAGATCGAACGGTTGTTCCAGCGTCACGTGAACTGCGTGCCTAAACGGTACTATCTGGAGCTGCGCCTGAAGCGTGCGCGGGAGCTGCTGGTGCAGACGTCGATGCCCATCATGGCCATCAGCACGGCGTGCGGGTTCAAGTCGCCGCCGCACTTCTCGAAGTGCTATCGCAGTCACTTCGGGCGGCCGCCAACGGCCGAGCGGCAGCCTCGGCGCGGTGCCGTCGCTGCGTAAGCGCTGTAGACTTCGTGTCGCATTGCGTTGCGCGACTCAGCAAGCGGGCCTTGGCAAACACGGCTCAAGACAGCGCGACAGCGAGTTCCGGGCCGTTTGAGCGGGACACGCCGTGAACCCATCCGTGGGGGCTCGCGCGCGCCGTCCATGGCGCGCGACGGTCCCGCCAAACGGCCCGGAACCCGCTATCGCACCGCAGAGCGGCTTTGCCGCCGCAGTTTGCGTGATAACGCTAACGCGATGCCGCTCCTCGCCCAACCGACTGACGATCTACTGACGCGAAGGCATACGCGCTCGGTGGTTGCGCGGGTTCGGCGTAGCAACGCCTGAGAGTGATGCTGGGGTAGTACTTCGAGGCGTGCGGCGCGAGTTGTCCGCACGGCTTCAGAGCAGCTCCGATTCTTGCCGTATTTCAGCGAAGGCTGAATACGTCAGGCGCATCGACACCGGGTCGGTTCGAGGCTCGGGGGACCGTCCCGCGCCATGGACGGCGCGGGCGAGCCTACAGGGATGTATTTACGGCGTGTCCCCCGAGCCTTGAACTGACTCGGGGGCGTGCGCCTTGCACAAATTCTCTTAAGCTGGAACAGACGCAAGATCAGGAACGCATCCGCAAGCCCTGCGGATCGACGAGCGCACCCGCGCTGCGAACCGCAGCCCGCCGCTCACCCATCAATTCGACGGCAAAGCCGCTCGTCTCCCCCGCCACCGCGTTGTCGACGTAACCGAGCGCAATCGACTTGCCGATGGTGTGGCCGTAACCGCCCGACGTGACCCAGCCGACGACCTTGTCGCCGTGCCAGATCGGTTCGTCGCCGATCGCATCCGCATCCTTGGCGTCGACGGCCAGCGTGATGAGCTTGCGCACGCCACCGCTCGCCTTCTCGGCGGCAGCCGCGCTCTTGCCGATGAAGTCCGGCTTGTCGAGATGCACGAACCGGCCCAGGCCCGCTTCGTACGGCCCATAGATCGGGCGGAACTCACGCGCCCAGTTGCCGAAGCTCTTTTCGAGCCGCAGCGAGTTCAGTGCGCGGCCGCCGAAATTCTTCAGGCCATGCGCCTTGCCCGCGTCGTGCAGCAGGTCGTACAGCGTGCGCAGGTATTCCGACGTCACCCACAGCTCGTAACCCATCTCGCCCGTGAACGACACGCGACCGACCAGCGCCGGCACCATGCCGACGTCCATCTGCGCGAACGACATGAACGGGAACGCAGCCGTCGACAGGTCGTGATCCACGAGCTGCTGCAGGACCGCGCGCGACTCGGGGCCCGCAACGGAAAGACCGAGGTACTCCATCGCGCAGGGACGCACGGAGACGCCGGTCGGCGGCAGGTGGCTCTCGAACCAGCGCAGGTAGAACACCTCGGCCGCGTACGTGCCGACGACGAAGAAGCGCTCGTCGGATACACGGCACAGCGTGAAGTCGCCGATCAACCGGCCGCGGTCGTTGAGCATGGGCGACAGCGCGATGCGGCCCACGGCCGGCACCTTGCACGCCATGATCATCGACAGCCAATCCGCGGCGCCCGGGCCCGTGATCTCGAACTTGCCGTAATTGGAGATCTCGATCAGGCCGCAGGCGTCGCGCACAGCGCGGCATTCGGCGGCCACGTGCGGATGCGCATTCGAGCGACGGAAGGTCGCATCTTCCTTCGCCGGCGTGCCCTGCGGCGCGAACCAGAGCGGATGCTCGAGCGTGCAGTAGTCGCCGAACACGGCGTTCTCGGCCTGCAGCTTTTCGTAGATCGGCGTGGTGCACAGCGGGCGCGCAGCCTCAAGTTCCTCGTTCGGAAAACGGATGCGGAAGCGCCGCGAGTAGTTCTCGCGCACCTTTGCATTCGTGTACGGCCGGTTGGCCCAGTCGCCGTAGCGCGCAATGTCCATCGCCCAGATGTCGGCGCCCGGATCGCCTTCGACCATCCAGTTCGCGAGCGACAGGCCCACGCCGCCACCCTGGCTGAACCCGGCCATGACGCCGCAGGCCACCCAGTAATTCTTCAGTCCCTTGATGGGCCCGACCAGCGGGTTGCCGTCCGGCGCGAAGGTAAACGGTCCATTGACGACCTTCTTGATGCCGGCGCTCTCCAATCGCGGGAAATGCTCGAACGCCACGGTGACGCTCGGCGCGATGCGCTCGAGGTCGTTCGGCAGCAGGTCCTGGCCGAAGTCCCACGGCGTCGTCTTCGGCGACCAGGGCACGCCCGCGCGCTCGTACGTACCGAGCAACATGCCCTGCCGCTCCTGGCGCATGTAGATCTCGGCTTCGAAGTCGATGACGTGCAGCAGCTCCTTCTGTCCCTTCAGTTCGGGCAGGTCCTCGGTGATGAAGTACTGGTGCTCCATAGCGAGAATCGGAAGCTCCAGGCCGACGAAGCGGCCGACCTCGCGCGCCCAGAGGCCGCCCGCGTTGACGACGTGTTCAGCGTGGACGGTGCCCTTCTCGGTGACGACGTCCCAGGTGCCGTCGGGACGCTGCCTGGTGTCGAGCACGCGGTTCTGGCGCACGACCTCGGCGCCCGCGAGCTGCGCGGACTTGGCATATGCATGGGTGACGCCGTACGGATCGACGTGGCCTTCGATCGGGTCGTAGATCGCGCCGAGGAAGTGCTTCTCATCCAGCAGCGGATAGACGTTCCTGGCTTCGGCCGGCGAGATCAGCTGCAGGTCCATGCCCAGGTAGCGGCCGCGTGCAACGGCCATGCGCAGCCAGTCGACGCGCTCGGGCGTGCCGGCGAGCATCAGGCCGCCCGTGATGTGCACCCCGCACGACACGCCGGAGATCGCTTCGATCTCCTTGTAGAGTTCGATCGTGTACTGCTGCAGCTTGGCGACGTTGGGGTCGCCGTTGACCGTGTGCATGCCGCCCGCAGCGTGCCAGGTCGAACCCGAAGTGAGCTCGGCGCGCTCGATGAGCAAGACGTCCTTCCAGCCCGCCTTGGTCAGGTGATACAGCACGCTCGCGCCCACGACGCCGCCACCGATCACCGCCACCTGTACATGGTTCCGCATGCGTATCAACCTCAGACTGCAATTGAATAAATCGACAAGGGGTTAGGGGTTAGGGGTTAGTGAAGAGTGGCGCGGCAGCGTATGGTGCAGATGCACCTCCGACTAACCCCTAGCCCCTATCCCCTAACCCCTTTCCTCAAGTGATCGGTGGTGCGCCGCCTTCAGCCGTGCGCCGATCGACGAACGCGTTCATTTCTTCCACCAAAGCCGGATCGCGTTCCGGCGCGACATAGCGCGCAAGCGTCTCGTGGTACACGGTGTTGGCGCGCTCGGTCGCCGTCTTCGCGCCGTCGTTCTCCCACGTTCCATAGTTGCGCCAGTCAGAGATGAGCGGCGTGTAGAACGCAGTGCGATAGCGTTCCATCGTGTGCGCGCACGCGAAGAAGTGACCGCCATAACCGACTTCCGCAATCGCATCGAGCGCCATGTCCGATGCTTCGGCGCCCACGGGCTGGAACAGCTCCGCGAACATCTGCAGCATCTCGATGTCCATGATGAATTTTTCATAGGACGTCGAGAGGCCGCCTTCGACCCAGCCGGCGGCATGCAGCATGAAATTGGCGCCACCCATCAGCGCGCCCCAGAGGCTCATCTGCGCTTCATAGGCCGCCTGGGCGTCGGGCGTGTTGGAAGCCGTCGCACTCGAAGAGCGCCACGGCACCTTGATGTAGCGCGCGAGCTGGCCCGCGCCAAACGCAGCCTTCGCGTACTCCGGCGTGCCGAACGCCGGCGAGCCGGACTTCATGTCCACGTTCGAGGTGAAGCTGCCGTAGAGGATCGGCGTGCCCGGTCGCACGCTTTGCGCGAGCGTGATGCCTGCGAGCGCTTCGGCATGCGCCAGCGTCAGCGCACCCGTGATCGTCACCGGGGCCATCGCACCGGCCAGCGTGAACGGCGTGATGATCAGCACCTGCCCCGCCGCGGCAAAGTCGATGATGCCTTCGGCCATCGGGATGTCGAGCTGCAGCGGCGAGTTGGTGTTGATCACCGTCCAGACGTACGGCTTCTGCCTGAATTCCTCCACGCTGACCTTGTGGGCGATGCGGATCAGTTCGAAGCAGTCCGCGATCTGCTGCGAGCCGCGCGAGAAGATGAACGGCGTCTTGTCCGAGAGCAGCAGCATCGACCGCGTGGTCTCGAAGTGACGCACGTGGACCGGAACGTCCTGCGGTTCGACGGCGCCACCGAGCGTGTGGATCACGTCGAAGGACTGGCACAGCTTCATCAGGTTGCAGAAATCCACGAACGTGCCGGAGCGCCGTCCGTGATGCATGTCCATGATGTTCGGCGGGCCGGACGTCGGCGCAAGACAGACGTGCTTGCCGCCCACCTTGACGTTGAATTCGGGATCGAGCGCCTGGAACGTGAAGTGGCTCGGCGTCGTCGCGAGCGCCTTGGCGACCAGGCCGCGGTCGATGCGCACGACCTGCGTGCTTTCGTCCACCGTCGCGCCGGCCTGCGCATAGCGCTTGCGTGCGATCGGCGAGAGCACCTTCATGCCCTGGTTCTCGAGCAGGGTGAGCGCGGCGACGTGAATCGCCGCCACCTGGTCGTCAGAGTAGATGCGCGGGTTTTCGAACGGGTTGACCATCTTGCGGTACGCGCGTGACCGCTCGGGTGCCGGAGCAGGCGCGTTGGCGGGCGCCGGGCGGCGGCGGCCCGTGCCGCGGCGCGGGCTGCTCGATTCGATTTCGCTCATGCTCGATGGACTCCAGGGATAGTCGCGGCCGCCCGACCGGCGGCGCTGGCAGGAGGCTTGGACTCCGGGCCGAACTGTTCGATGAGCCACGAGCGGAAGAGCGCGGTGGCGGTGTCGCTCAGCGCTTCCGGGTCCGTGACGAGGTAGTAGCCGAAACCGTCGTTCAGCGTCGTCGGGTAAGGCTGCACGAGCCTGCCCGCCGTGAGGTGATCGCGGAACAGGTCGAGGTCGATGAGTGCGATGCCCGAACCGCTCAGCACGTATTGCACGGTGAGGATTTCGGTGTCGAACACGAGCCCGCGCTCGACGTCGAGTCCGGTCAGGCCCGCCTGCCGCACGAACTGCGACCAGAAATGCCGGCGCGGCAGGCCTTCGACGCGCATGTGCACGAGTTCGTTGTCACGCACGAACGCCTCGATATCCTTCTCCGCGTGGCGCGCGGCGACGTCGGGATGGCAGACGACGCCGAGCCGCACCGGCCAGAGCAGGTCGCTGACGCGCTCCGTCACGGTCGGACGCGAATACAGCACCGCAATGTCGACGTCCGCCGCCGGCGGTCCGATGCCGTATGGGCTGACCAGGTCGATTTCGACTTCCGGGTGATCCGAACGGAAATCCTGCAGCAGCGGCACCATCATGTGCGCGGCGAAGCTCGGTGGCATCTGCACGCGCAGCGTGCGCAGCCGCGGCGTCCGGGCGTCACGGATCTCGTCGATGGCATGTTCGAGCCGATCGAAGGAACGCGAAACGACGGGCAACAGGTGTTCGCCAGCGGCGGTCAGCACGAGGGAATGCGGTCGGCGTTCGAACAGCTTGACGCCGATGAGATTCTCGAGCGAGATGACGTGCCGGGAAAGCGCGCTCTGCGCGATGCTCAGCGCGCTGGCCGCGCCGGTGAAACTGCCGTATCGCGCGACGCCTTCGAACGCCCGGAGGGCGTTGAGGGGCAGCCAGCGACGGTCGATGCGAACTTTGTCGATCATTTGGGACCCCCTGAACGGCTGCGCCGGGCCCGAATCCGGGCTTGGCGGTGGCCCGCAGGTGCAAGGCTCACCGGGCGGCAAGCGTGGCGCATTCGCCACACCCGGGGCAATGCTTTTTTTGGCGTCCGGTTAATGCTTTTTTCAGATGATCATTTTGTGGACGTACCCGTATTTCTCTTGTTATGGTCGGGCGCACCTGGCGTTTTCCCTTATGGGATTACGTGGGTTTCTCAAAGGGTAACGAACCCCGCCGACAGGGGTCGTTGCGTAGACAACACGAAGCCTTGGGGGTTCGAAATCGCATGAATTACAGACTCGCATCTGCGGTAGCCGCCGTGCTCGCCGCCAGCCCGACTCAAGTTGTCTGGGCGCAGGCAGCGCCTGGTGGTGGCCTCGAGGAAGTAGTCGTCACCGCGCAGCGCCGCTCGGAGAGCCTGCAGGACGTCCCCCTCTCGATCCAGGCCCTGACCGGCGAGGCCCTCAGGGAGCTGAAGGTTTCCACGATCGACGAGTTCGTCAAGTTCCTGCCCAGCGTCACCACCGCCAACCTCGGCCCCGGCCAGAGCAACATCTACATGCGCGGCCTGAGCGTCGGCGCATTCGGCACGCAGGGCACTGGTTCGGTCGGCCCCTGGCCGAACGTCGCGGTGTACTACGACGAGCAGTCGACCCAGATCCCGGGTCGTAACCTCGACGTGTACGCGGCCGACCTCGAGCGCATCGAAGTGCTCGAAGGCCCCCAGGGCACCCTGTTCGGCGCCGGCGCCCAGGCAGGCGTGCTGCGTTACATCACGAACAAGCCGGACCTGAATGCCACCACGTTCAGCGCCACAGCGGGTTACGCGACCACGGCGCACGGCGACGACAGCAACAATGTCGAAGCCACGCTCAACGTCCCGCTGATCGACGGCAAGCTGGCCGCCCGCGTGGTGGTCTACAACGACAGCCGCGGCGGTTACATCGACAACGTCGAGAGCACGTTCACGCGTCGCGGCACCGACCTGGGCTTTGCCCTCCGCACCAGCGGCCGCGTGCCGACCGATTCCGTGGTCATCAACAACTACGACATCGCCCGGGACAACATCAACGACGTCACCTACAAGGGCATTCGTGCCGGCTTGAAGTGGCAGATCAACGACGACTGGGATGCCCTGCTCATGCAGACCTTCCAGCAGATCAACGCCAACGGCGTGTTCTACCAGATGCCGAACGGCTCGGAGACCCAGAAGCTCAAGCCGCTGGAAGTCACGCTGTTCAACAACAGCTACGTCGACGACGAGTTCTCGAACACGGCGCTGACGGTCACCGGCAAGATCGGCTCGCTTGACCTCGTGTACAGCGGCGCCTACCTGACCCGCACGGCGAACCAGACCGGCGACTACACCAACTATGCGCGCGGCGTCTGGGGCACGTACTACCAGTGCACCGGCTATTCAGGTAACTCGGTCAACAAGTGCTACACGCCGTCCAGCGTGTGGAAAGACGTCTCCGACAACACCAACATGAGCCACGAAATCCGCCTGAGCAGTCCCACCGACTGGCGCATGCGCTTCATCGGCGGCCTGTTCTACGAAAAGCGCGAACTCAACGGCCAGACGGACTGGCTGTACAAGTCAGTGCCGGAGTGCCCGGACGGTGGCCAGGCTGGCTTGAGTTGCTTCCTGTACCTCGATCCGAACGCTGCACCGAAGTTCCAGTCGGCCATCGGGGACATGAACAACCCGAACCGCCGCAACTCGCGCGTGGGTTTCTTCAACGACTTCCAGCGTGAATACGATCAGTTCGCCGCCTTCGCATCGGTCGACTTCGACATCCTCGAGAACCTGACCCTGACCCTCGGCACGCGCTACTACGACATCAAGAACGAGATGAAGGGCGCGAACATCGGCAGCTTCTACTGCAAGTCCTACGGGCAAGTGGTCGATGGTCCTTGCAATGGCGATGCGCCCCTTCATTTCACTCCGGACGGGCTCGTTGGCTGGGGCGACGAGCTTGCGCCCTACGGCACCAACGTTAGCGCGCAGAAGGACAACCACAACCAGAACGATGGGTTCAAGAGTCGCGCCAACCTCACTTGGCGGGTCAACAGCGACGTATTGCTTTACGCCACCTGGTCTGAAGGCTACCGCCCGGGCGGCTTCAATCGCGGCTCCGGCTGCGGTCTGCGTCACCCAGGGACCAATGCCCAGCAGTGGTGTATGCCGACCTCCTACGAATCTGACGATCTGACCAACTATGAAGCGGGCTGGAAGACCACGCTGTGGGACGGTCGCCTGCAGTTCAACGGCGCGATCTACCAGGAAAAATGGGAGAACGTGCAGTCGAGCATCTTCGCGCCGCAGCTGGGTTTCCCGAACCTGACGGCCACTGTCAACGGTCCGGAATACGAGGTGAACGGTATTGAGATGAGCGTTGTGGTCGCCCCGATGGACGGCCTGACCGTCCAGGCTGCGGGCTCGTACAACAAGGGCGAGCTGCAGAACTCACCGCAATTCATCAGCAACAAGCCGGGCAGTCCGACATTTGGCCAGCCGATCACGGAATCGTGTCTCGCTTACACGGGCACCGCGCCGAACGGCACCTGCACGAACGTGGTTCCGGTGGTGAACGTGTTCGGTACGCCGGGCACGGAAATGGCGAACTCGCCACAACTGCAGTTCAACATCCGCGCCCGCTACGAGTGGGCCATGGGTGACTACATGCCGTTCGTGTCGGGTGCCATCCAGTACCAGGACGAGTCGTACTCCACGGCCCAGCAGGTCAGCCGCCAGACGATGCCATCGTGGACCACGATGGACGCGTCCGTTGGCGTGGCCAAGGACGACTGGACCGCAGAGCTGTTCGTGGTGAACCTGACCGACGAGAACAAGAGCCTGTTCTCCTCGACCTCGCAGTTCATCCTGGTCGAAGTTCCGATGCGTCCCCGGACCATCGGGGTGCGCTTCGGGTATAGCTTCGGCGGCAAGTAGCCGTCGACCGACGACGGGCCGGCGGGGCAACCTGCCGGCCCGTTTTCTTTGGGCAGCACTTTCCTTCATCATTTCGCGATGGAACCCGACGCTATCACCGCCTCCCCCGCCCCAGGTCCTGCCATCGACCCAGCCACCGAGCTGCCGCGCCTGCAGCAGCTGATCGAGCAGGGTCGGCACGCGGAGGCCGAAACGGCCACGCGTCAGCTGCTGGCCATCGCGCCGGCGCACCGCGACCTGCTGTACATGCATGCCGTCGCACTGCGGCTGCAGATGAAGATTCCCGCAGCCCTCGCCGCGCTCGAAGCGCTGGAAGAGGCGTATCCCACCTATCCGCGGCTGTTCCAGGAACGCGGTCATTGCTACGTCGGGCTGCGCAACGCACCCGACGCCATCAAGGCTTTCTTACGTGCCGTCGAACTGAACCCTGCCCTGCCGGTGAGCTGGAGGATGCTGCAATCGCTCTACAGCATGACCGGCCGTCCGGACGATGCCCAGGTTGCGAGCCAGCACGTGGCGATGATGAATTCTCTGGCTGTCGAAGTCGTCACGGCCCGCAGCATGCTTGCCGACGGCAACCTGCGCGAAGCCGAGGACCTCATCCGCGGCTACCTGAAGCGGAATCCGCGCGACGTCGAGGCGCTGCGGGTACTCGCGCTGATCGCGCACCAGAACGAGTTCTCGAAAGATGCCGCCGTGTTGCTGGAAGCCGTCCTGGCCGCAGCGCCGGACTATCGCCCTGCCCGTCACGATTACGTGCTGGCATTGATCGCGCTGCACCGGCACAAGGAAGCCCGCGAACAGATCGACATCCTGATCAAGGCCGAGCCCGAGCGCATCAGCAACCACATCACGCTGGCCAGCATCCTGGTAGGCCAGGGCGACACCGACGCCGCCATCGCGCTGTACCGCGAGCTGATTGCGCAGCGTCCCACCGACCCCGAACTGCACCTGTCGATCGGCCACGCCTTCAAGACGCAGGGCCTGCGCGCGGACTCGGAGAACGCCTACCGCGAGGCAGCCTGCTTGCGCCCCGCCTTCGGCGACGCCTACTGGAGCCTGGCCAACCTCAAGACGTATCGCTTCTCGGAAGCCGAGCTCACGACCATGCGCGAGCAGGTCGATGCCCGCCGCACCCCGAACGAAGACCGCATTCACCTCTGCTTTGCCCTCGGCAAGGCGCTCGAGGATCGTGGCGAGCATGCCGAGTCGTTCCGGTTCTACTCGATGGGCAACGCGCTGAAGAAGGATGAGTGCAGTTCCAGTTATTCGCCGGCGTTGCTCGAACGCACCATCGACAAGCAGATCGAACTGTGCACGCGTGGGTTCTTCGAGCAACGGCATGGCTACGGCTGCGACGACCCGTCACCGATCTTCATCGTCGGCCTGCCGCGCGCCGGCTCGACGCTGCTCGAGCAGATCCTCGCCTCCCACTCTCGGGTGGAGGGTACGATGGAACTCGCGGACATTCCGCGCCTGGTCAGCGCGCTCGACCTGCATCCGGGTGGCGCGCGCTATCCGAGCGTGCTCGAAAGCCTGACGGCAGATGACTTCCGCAGTTTCGGCGAAGCCTATATCCGCGACACGCAGCACTATCGCGTCGAAAGCCGGCAATTTTTCATCGACAAGATGCCGAACAACTTCCGCCACCTGGGGCTCATCCACCTGATGCTGCCCAACGCGAAGTTCATCGATGCACGGCGTGAGCCGATGGCCTGCTGCTTCAGCAACTACAAGCAGTTGTTCGCGTCGGGCCAGCAGTTCACGTACGGCCTCGAAGACATCGGCCGCTACTACCGGACGTACGTGCGCCTGATGGACCACTGGGAGCAGGCATTGCCACCCGGCCGCATTCTTCGCATGCAGCACGAAGACGTCATCGAGGATCTCGAAGGCAGCGTACGCCGGCTGCTCGACCATTGCGGGCTCGCGTTCGAGCCGGCGTGCGTCGAGTTCCACAAGAACGAGCGCCGGGTGCACACAGCCAGTTCCGAGCAGGTGCGCCGCCCGATCAACCGCGAAGGCGTGGACCAGTGGCGGAACTTCGAGCCGTGGCTCGGCGAGCTGCGCGCGACGCTCGGCTCGCTCGCGGCGAGCTGATCCTTCCTGTCCTTCCTGTCCTTCCTGTCCTTCCTGTCCTTCCTGTCCTTCTTCCGGGTGCGATGACCATGCGAACTGGATTCCAGGCAGCAGCTGCCGTCGTGGCTCTCACGGTCGCGACGACCGCTTCGGCGGCCGGTCCGTGGCCCCTGCCCCCGACGACACCGGCGGCAGCCGGCTTGTCGGCCGAGCGGCTCGGAGCGATGTCCGAATTCTTTCGCGGCGAGGTGGCGAAGAACAACGCCGCCGGGTACGTGCTGCTGGTTGCGCGTGACGGCAAGCTGGCCTATTCGTCCGCCGTCGGACTGCGCGATCGCGAACGGCAGCTGCCGATGGAGCTCGACACGCGCTTCCGCATTGCCAGCATGACCAAGCCGATCACGTCGGTGGGTGTGCTGATGCTTTACGAAGAAGGACGCCTGCACCTGGACGATCCGGTCTCGCGCTTCCTCCCCGAATTTGCCAATGCACGCGTCTACACCGGCAAGGACGCCAGCGGCGCTGCGACGACCGTGCCGGCAGCACAACCCATCACGATCCGGCATCTGCTCACGCACACGAGCGGGTTGGGCTATGGCGCCGGATTCGACAGGTCCTCGGACCTGGCGAAGATCTGGGGTGGCCTCGACCTTGCAACGCCGGGCACGCTTGCGGACAAGGTCCGTGCGATTGCCGGGCTGCCGCTGTACTTCAATCCCGGTGAGCAGTGGCGCTACAGCTATGCCGACGACGTGCTGGGCCGCGTCATCGAAGTGATCTCCGGCCTGCCCTTCGAGCAGTTCCTGCGCCAACGGCTGTTCGAGCCGCTTGGCATGCGCCACACGGACTTCTGGATGGACGAAGCCGATGAGGGACAACTCGCACAGGTCTACATGGCGGACGGCAAGGGTGGCCTGACGCCGTTTGCGGCAAAGTTCATCGGCTCGCCGCACGACCGCGGTCGCTGGCCATCCGGTGGCGGCGGCCTGATTTCGACCGCGGGCGACTACCTGCGCTTTGCGCAGATGCTCGAGAACGGCGGCAGTTTCGAAGGCCGCCAGTACCTCTCACCCGTCACCGTGAAGCTCATGACCTCGAATCAGGTACCGCCGGATGCGATGGCGAAATACTTCGGACCGAACTCGCTCGGCCTCGGCTACGGCCTCGGCGTGGCCCCGGTCATCGATGCCAGCGCGGCCTGGCAGGCCGGGCTGAATGGCGATTATTCGTGGGGCGGCGCCCTCGACACGCACTGGATCGCAAGCCCGCAGAGCGGCCTGGTCGCCGTCTTGCTCACGCAGATGAGTCCGCTCGGAGGCACCGAGCCGCGACGCACCTACATCGACTTCCGCAACCTGCTGTACGGCGCGGTGACGACGCTGGAGCCGGTCAAGGCGCCCGCCAGGCGTTGAGGCCTGGCGAACAACCGCAAAGCCCCTTCACGCAGGCCGGATTCCCGTCGCGCGCTCCTGGTCCTGGACGATGCGCCTGGCTGAGCGGAAATAGTGCCACGTAGCCCAGCCACCCACGGGTACCAGGCACAGCATGGCGAGCCGCAGTGACTGGCCGTTCGCGACATGGTTCGGGGCGAACGCGTCACTCAGGAAACCCACCAGCTGCGGCGCGACGATCAGGTTGCCCACGTTCGCAACGAAGAGCGTGGCGGCGCAGAACTGCGCCCGCATGCGCGGCTCGCAGAGGTTGTTGAGCAGGCCGAAGCACGGCCCGATGTAGAAATAGATTGCCGGGATGAAGAGCCAGAACAGCCACCTCGCCAGCTCCAGCGAATGCGTCGAGTAGATGGCGCCAGACACCAGCGTTGCGATGCCGACGCCCCAGCCCATCATGCGTACGATCTTGCGTGGGTCTTTCATGGTCGGTTGCGCCAGCCACCAGCTGGTGGCAAGCGTCGCCAGGCCGCCGCCGATCAGGTGGACGGGCCCGAGGATCGATCCTGCCTCGCCAGGCGTCAGTCCGAAATTGCGGATCAGGTAGGTCGGCGTCCACCACATCAGGCCCCAACCCCACAGGGCCGTGAGCGCGCTGGCCGCCATGACGTGCACCGCGGAACGCTGGGTCCAGAGGTAACGCATGCTCTCGGGGAAGGACGCACCCTTGTGGTCGCCGCCCTTCTTGTCG
>Ga0315292_10000682_pt1 | contig 16590 bp, 17 predicted proteins | sample YL17G13_0_MG_FD_204029 | JGI IMG/M metagenome (GOLD analysis project Ga0315292, IMG submission 204029) | Sediment microbial communities from Yellowstone Lake, YNP, Wyoming, USA - YL17G13_0 | ecosystem: Environmental > Aquatic > Freshwater > Lake > Sediment | place: USA: Wyoming | collected... | reverse complement strand
TCTTCGTCCAGCGGGTGATCGCCCTGGCCCTGCTGGGCTTGTTGCTGATCGTCTTTCCCAGACCCACCGGCCTCGTGATCGGCGGGCTGGCTCTCTGGGTGGCACTGACCACCACCGTGGACGTGGTCCGCGACCGGCTGCGTCGCCCCGACTGACGACTCGGTTTCCGTCCCGGTCACGATAAACCGTTGTACCCGAAAGCGTTGACCCTGACCAGGCCACCGGCCTCACCTGACGCGGTGCGGCTAGCCCGGTCATATTCTCTGGTTGCCTTGAGGATTCCGGCCTGCGTGCCGTTCAACAGATGGAGCCGTCCCTGCGTACTCCTGACCAGACGGACACCGAACTCGCCACCGCCGCCGTGCGCGGCGACGGTGATGCATTCGGGACGCTGGTGGAACGCTATGGGTTGGCGGCCCGGCGGGTTGCCCGGGCCGTTCTGGGCCCGGGGGATGACGCCGACGATGCCGCCCAGGACGGCTTCATCGCCGCCTGGCGGGCGATCGAGCGGTTCGACGCCACCCGGCCGTTCCGGCCATGGCTGATGCGGATCGTCACCAACGCGGCGCTCGATCTGGTCCGTCGGCGGAAAGTCCGGCGGGCGGTGGCGATCTCCGAGACGGTGGAGCTCCGGCAGATCAGCGCAGACCGCAGGGCCGAAGACGCGATTTTTCGCGAGCGGTTCGCGGTGGCGCTGAACGCTTTGCCGGAGCGCCAGCGGGTGGCCGTGGTGCTCTTCGATGCCGAAGGGTACGGCCACGCCGAGATCGCCGAGGTGCTGGGAGTGCCTGAAGGGACGGTGCGGTCCTACGTGTTCCACGCCCGGCGGGCACTGCGACAGGCCCTTGGTGTCTACAGGGAGGAACCAGATGCGTGAACCATCATTGTTCGACCAGGAGCCCGACCGGGTCGTGGGCGACAGGCTGCGGCAGGCGCTGGACGGCCCGGATCCGGAGGCCTTCGTCGCGCGGGTCCGTTCAGCCATCGGGCAGACGGGCCGGGAAACGAGTTGGGATGTGCTGGCACGGTGGGCGCCGGCCGGCCTGGTAGCTGCCGGCGTGGCGGCGGTGCTCGTCGGGATGTTGTTGCGGCCAGCGGCCGATCCGCAGGACAATGGGTCGATGCTGGCATCGGCGCCCGTCCAGATGGAGGTCACCCCACAGCAGGCCGAATCGGACGTGCTGACCACCACCCTGCTGGAGGGACGATGACTCGCTCGCGGCTTGCCGCCGCCGGGTTGCTGCTCGCCGTCTTCGGACTCGGAGCCCTGGCTGGGGCTGTCGGGGTGTCCGCGGTGGAACATGGGGGGCTGGCGGTCGGTACGCCGCCTCATGGCCGGGAAGGCATGCTGGCACGGTTGACCAGCGAGCTGGAGTTGTCTGGGGCGCAGCAGGACAGCATCCGGGGGATCTTCCGTCGTCACGAGCCGGCGATGGATTCGATGTGGCGCGAGGTGCGTCCCCAGTTCGACTCGCTCCGCGGCGTAGTGCGCGACGAAATCCGGGTCCAACTCACGCCCGACCAGGGAAAGAAGTACGCCGCCATGATCGAACGACGCGACCGTGAATACCGTGAACGGAGGTCTGATGGCCGGGACTGACCTGGCGCGCCTGGCCGTGGCGATGCTGTGGCTGGCGGCACCGGTGGCCGCCCAGACCAGGAGCGTTACCCTCGAGGAGGCCGTCGCTCGCGCCAGCCGGGTGCAACCGCGCGTGATTCAGGCCACCGGCCAGGTGCGCACCGCGGAGGCACGAATCAAGAGCGCCAAGGGTGCCTATCTCCCCAACCTGACCGCCAACGCCAACGGCTCGGACTTCTATTCGGAGAACACCCGGATCGACGTGACCACCGGACTCCCGGTGCTGAGCGGCGGCACCAGCCGGAGCATCACCAGCTCCCTCAGCTCCTCGCTGGAACTGTTCGACGGGATGCGGCGGAGTTCGGAGCTGAAGGCGGCGAGGGCCAACAACGACGCGGCCTTGGCCGGCCTGACCGATGCCACCTACCAGCAGGCCCTGACCACGACCGGCGCGTTCTTCGACGCTCTCTCGGCCCGGAAGCTGGTGCGGGTGCGCGAGTCGAGCGTCAGGCGGGCCGACGAACAGCTCAAGACGTCCGTCGCCAAGCTCCGGTCCGGCGCGGCCACCCGCTCGGACTCACTGCGATCGCTGGTCGGCGTCGGCAACGCGCAGTTGCAGCTTCTGACGGTGCAGGCCCAGCTGGCCACTGCCGAGGCCAACCTCGGCCGGCTGATCGGGGAGACCGAACGGGTCGAGGCGGTCGACGACTCCGCCTTCTACCGGGTCGTGTCGGGCCTCGACACCCTCGTGCTCCGGACGGAGGCCATGTCCCGGTCTCCCTCGGTCCAGTCGGCGGAGGCGGCGTTCCGCGCGTCGCAGGCGTCGGTGGGCACCGCCAAGGCCTCCTACTGGCCTTCGCTGACCCTGACCGGCAGTACCTCGCTCAACGGCACCCGGTCGCAGGACTTCAAGATGCTGAACCAGCGGCAGCTGAGCCTTGGCTTCAACTGGCCGCTGTTCAACCGTTTCACCCGCGAGCAGAACATCTCGAACCAGCAGGTCGTGGTCGACAACGCGCGCGCGACGGTCGACGAGGCGCGCCGCGCCGTGGTCGCCAACCTGACCGCCCGGCTGGCGGATCTCGATGCGGCCCGGCTCCGCATCCAGATCACGGCCCGCAGCATCGAGGCCAGCCAGGAAGATCTCCGGGTCCAGCAGGAGCGCTATCGGCTGGGCGTTTCCACCATTCTCGACGTCCTGCTTACCACCGAAAGCCTGACCCAGGCCGAAGTGGACGGGGTGAGCGCACGGTTCGACTATCTACGCGCCAAGGCCGCCATCGAGGCGCTGATCGGGAGGTCGTTGTGACCGAAGCATCGATCGAGACCACCGCCGAGCGGATGGCGATGCTCCCCGGGGACGTGCCGCGGGACGCCATGATCGTCACCAGGAACCTCAAGCGGGAATACGTCATGGGCTCGGAGGTGGTGCGCGCCCTCCGGGGCGTGGACGTCACGATCCGCCGGAACGAGTTCGTGGCGATCATGGGCCCCTCGGGTTCGGGCAAGTCCACCCTGATGAACCTGATCGGCTGCCTCGACAGCCCGACCGATGGGGAGTACTGGCTCAACGGCTACCGGGTATCCGAGCTCAACGACAATGCCCTTGCCCGGATCCGCAACAAGGAGATCGGGTTCGTCTTCCAGACCTTCAACCTGCTGCCGCGGGCCACGGCGCTCCAGAACGTGGAGCTGCCCATGGTGTACGCCGGCATGCCCTCCAAGCAGCGGCGTGCGGCAGCGGCAGAAGCCCTCCGGCGGGTCGGCCTCGCCGACCGCGTGTCGCACCGGCCCAACGAACTCTCCGGCGGGCAGCGGCAGCGGGTGGCCATCGCCCGGGCGCTGGTGAACACCCCCAGCATCATCCTCGCCGACGAGCCGACCGGCAACCTCGATTCGAAGACAAGCGAGGAAATCCTGCAGCTCTTCGAGCAGCTCTACGCCGAGGGCCAGACCATCGTGCTGGTCACCCACGAACACGACATCGCGGCTCACGCCCGCCGGCAGGTGCACCTGAAGGACGGCCTGGTCGAGAGCGATTACGCCACGGAAAAGACGGAGAAGCATCAGTGACACGCGCACAGATAATCGCCCTCGTTCTCCTGGCGGGCGCCTGCAAGAAGGAAGTGCCGGCGCCGATCTACCAGGCCGTCCCGGTCGAGCGCCGCTCGATCGTCGTCTCGGTCCGCGCCAAGGGCGTCGTCCAGCCCGACACGGTCGTCGAGGTCAAGTCGAAGGCCTCCGGCGAAGTTCTCGAGATGAAGGTCGAAACCGGCCAGGTGGTCCAGCGCGGTCAGCTGCTGGTTCAGATCGACCAGCGCACTCCGCGGAACACCCTGGCGCAGACCGAGGCCCAGCTTGAGGTCGCCAAGGCACGGCTGGAAAACGCTCAGACCCAGAAGCGGCGGAGCGACGAGTTGTTCAAGTCGGCGTCGATCACGGAGCAGGAACACGAGCAGGCCCTGCTCGCGGTCGCCAACGCCAAAGCGGAGGTCGTCAGTGCCCAGGTGAGCGTCGAGAACGCGCGGATCCAGATGGACGACACCGATGTCCGCGCGCCGGTCAGCGGCACGATCATCTCCAAGACCGTCGAACGCGGCCAGGTGATTTCCTCGCCCACCCGCGACGTGGGCGGCGGGTCGGTGCTGCTCAAGATGGCCGATCTTGACCTCGTCCAGGTCCGCACCCTGGTGGACGAGACCGACATCGGCAAGATCCGGGCGGGCCTGGCGGCCTCGGTGGTGGTGGACGCCTACCCGAACCAGCCGTTCCAGGGCCGGGTCCTGAAGATCGAGCCGCAGGCCGAAACCCAGAACAACGTGACCATGTTCCCGGTGCTGATCCGGATCGAGAACCGGAACGGCCTGCTCAAGCCGGGGATGAACGCGGACGTGGACCTCCAGGTGGGCAAGCGCGACAGCGTCCTCGCCATTCCCAACGCCGCGCTCCGCACCCAGCGTGACGTCAACTCCGCGGCCCAGGTCCTGGGCATCGATTCCACCAGCTTCCAGGCGATGATGAAGGTCGCCGACGCCGCGCGGGACTCGGCGCGCGCCGCGGACGCGCCCGGTGGCGGGGCGGCGGATTCCGCGAAGAAGACCGATTCCGCCAAGGCCGGGCCCAAGGGTGAAACCCTGACCACGCCCGACGGCCGCGAAGTCCAGCTGCCACCCGGCATCTCCGCCGCGCTGGTCCGCGAGCTCTTCCGGAAGCGCTTCAGTGGCGGCACGCTCACGCCGCAGGAGCAGGCCACCATGCAGACGGTGATGCGCTCCTTCGGCGGGCGCGGCGGAACGCGGCCGCGGAACGGCGGCAGCGACTACCAGTTCGGCGGCAGCTACATCGTGTTCGTGGAGCGGAACGGCCAGCCCACTCCGGTCCACATCCGCACCGGGCTCACCGACCTCGACTACTCAGAGGTGGTGTCGGGCCTGAAGGACGGCGACTCGGTGATCATCCTGCCGAGCGCCAGCCTGGTGCAGTCGCAGCAGGAGTTCAAGCAGCGGATCAGCTCGTTCAACCAGGGGGTGCCCGGGATGCGGCAGCAGACCAACACGCCGACTCCGCCCACTGGAGCTCGTTCCCAGGGAGGAGCGCCCCACTGATGATCATCGGCGAAATCATCAAGGTCGCCTTCCAGAGCATTCGCGCCAACAAGCTCCGCGCGGCGCTCACCATGCTGGGTGTGATCATCGGCGTCGCGGCGGTCATCACCGTGGTGGCGATGTCCACTGGCGCGCAGAAGGCCGTGGAGGAGCGGATCCAGGCGCTCGGGGCCAACCTGCTCTCCATCTACCCGGGGCAGTCGTTCACGATGGGTCGGGCCTCCGACGTGCGGGTCAGCCTCACCACCGACGACGCCGACGCGCTGGCCCGGGACGGTCAGCTGATCGAAGCGGTCGTGCCCGAGCTGCAGCGCTCGCTCCCGGTCACCTATGTCAACCAGAACCTGAACGTCAATATCACGGGCACGACGCCCAACTTCACCACCGTCAAGCACTACCAGATCACCCACGGACGGATGTTCAGCGATGGCGACAACGGCGCCCGCCAGCGCTACGCCGTGCTTGGAGCCGGCGTGCCCACATTGCTGAACGTGAATCCGGGCGCCATCATCGGGCAGATGGTGGACATCAGGGGACAGCCGTTCGAAGTGATCGGCGTGCTGGAACCCAAGGGGTCCCAGGGGTTCATGAACCCCGATGAACAGATCCTGATCCCGCTCAAGACGGCGCAGTACCGCATCTTCGGCACCGACCGGGTCCGGTCCATCACCGTGGCCATCAAGGAAGGCGTGCCGCTCGACCAGGGGATGGTCGACATCGAGCGGATCATGCGGCGGGAGCACAAGGTCCGGCCCGGCGGCGACAACGACTTCCAGATCCGCAACCAGACCGAGATCCTGGCGACCCAGCAGGAGACGACCCAGACGTTCAGCGTCCTGCTGGCCAGCATCGCGGCGGTGTCGCTGCTGGTGGGCGGCATCGGCATCATGAATATCATGCTGGTGTCGGTGACCGAACGGACCCGCGAGATCGGTATCCGGAAGGCGCTCGGGGCGACCAGGTTCAACATCATGTTCCAGTTCCTGGTCGAAGCCATCGTGCTCTGTCTGGCCGGCGGCGCCCTGGGGATTCTGCTCGGCTACGGCGCCTCGACGCTGATGTCCAGCAAGTTCGGGTGGAACACAATGATCTCGACGACGGCCGTGGCCGTGGCCTTCGCCTTCAGTGCGGGCGTGGGGCTGTTCTTCGGGATGTGGCCGGCCCGGCGGGCCGCCAACCTGAACACGATCGACGCGCTGCGCTACGAATAGGGCGGGGCGGCAAAAGGGGATGCGGCGGAGCCCACCTTGCGCCCGGGGTAATTGCGCGGGAGATTGCGGCGATCCACGTTACCACCTCAGGAGCACCGCTTGCCGCGCTCGATAGTCCTCGGCACCGGACACGCCGTCCCGGACCGCGTCGTCACCAACGATGAACTCTCGCCGCTCATGGACACCTCCGATGAGTGGATCCGGGAGCGCACCGGCATCCAGGAGCGCCGCTGGGCGCGTGAAGGCGACACCGGCGTCGAGTATGCCCGGCAGGCGTCGGTGCAGGCGCTCGAGATGGCCGGGCTGGACGCGAAGGACCTGGACGCCATCGTCTACGCGACGCTCTCACCAGACCACTTCATCCCGGGCAACTCGGTCTTCCTCCAGCGCGCCCTCGGTGCCGGCCACGTCGCCTCGGTGAACCTGAACAATGCCTGCAACGGGTTCCTCTACGCGATGTCCGTGGCCGATGCCTGGATTCGGGCGGGCATGTTTCGTCGGATTCTCGTCGTGGGACAGGAACTGGTGTCGAGCCGGCTCGACATCTCCCCCCAGGGTCGGGCCGTGTCCGTGATCTTCGCCGATGGAGCCGGGGCCCTGGTGCTCGGTGCCACCGAGGAGCCGGGGCGAGGGGTGCTGGCCTGGGACCTCCACACCGACGGCAGCTACGCCGAAAACCTCTGGGTGGACGGCCCCGGCGCCGCCATCTGGCCCCCGATCGCCGTGCAGCACATCGAGTCGGGCCGATACTTCCCGCACATGGATGGCCGGGAAGTGTTCCGCCACGCCATCGTGCGGATGCCCGAGTCCGTCGGGGCCGTCCTGGCGCAGGCGGGCCTGTCCCCGGCCGACATCACCCTGCTCATTCCGCATCAGGCCAACCTGAGGATCTCCGAGGCGGTGCAGAAGCGTCTTGGGCTCCGCGATGACCAGGTATATAACAACATCCAGTTCTACGGGAACACCACCGCCGCCACCATCCCGATTGCCCTCGACGAATGCGTTCGCGCCGGCCGCCTCAAGGCCGGTGACGTCTTCGTCATGACCGCCTTCGGTTCCGGCTTCCAGTGGGGCAGCGCCCTGATGCGCTGGTGAAACCCGGGGCCGTCTTGTTTCGTACTGAAACACAGGCCCATGGCACGCCGACGAACCGTCGAACCCCGCAGGGCCTGACTGGAGGGTTGTATGATCGGGTTGCTCGTCACGGTCGGGGCGGTGATCGGGGGCTTCGTCATCGCCCGTGAGTTCGTGCGGAGCCGGTTGCGCTTCGTGGACGCCATTCACCATCCGCTGGCGCCCTTCATCGCCGGCATCGCCGCTGCCCTGGTGACTTGGCCGCTGGCCCTCCTCCCGGTGATCACCACCGGGACCGCCGCCGTCTTTGGACTCGGCGCCGGGCTGGGCACGCGGCGCGGGCAGAAGCTGCTGAAAAGCGGCCAATGACAACCGTCACCTGCGTCCGCTGCAAGCAGGATCGCGCCCGGATGGCGTTCAAGCCGTTCCGGAACGACCTCGGCCAGCGACTCTATGATGAGATCTGCGCGACCTGCTGGGGGGAGTGGCTCAAGTACCAGCAGCAGTTGATCAACCACTACGCCCTGAACCTGCAGGACGCCGCGGCAAAGCAGCTCCTCTACGACAACCTCGACAAGTTCCTGTTCACCACCGGACCCCAAGCCTGAACACCAGGTCGATCCCGGGACCGAAGGCGTAGATGTCTTCGACCAGCCCGGCGATGATCTCGGGCCCGGCCCCGGGCTTGAGCAGGAACCCGAAGTCGAGCGATACATCCAGGTTGTCCATGCTGCGAAACGTGGTGCCGTCGTATGCCTGCGAGTGGAGGAGCAGGTTGGTGTACACCGATTGCTTGCCGACGACCCGCAGACGAGCGCCGGCGCTGGCCCCGTAGAAGAACTCCCGCTGCCACTTTGCCAGATCGCCGTGTCGCGGCGTGTAACCGATGCCGAGGCTAGCCTCGGTGGTGACCCGGTTCCAGAGTACCGGGCTCCGGTAGGTGGTGGAGAGCGCCGCGGCGACGGTGCTCAGGGTGTAGCCGTCCGGCGCACCTGAGGTCGGGAGCGCCAGGGTGACGGCGGTCTGCCACCGCGGTGAGTGCCGGAGCCCGAAGGCGAGCCGCGCGTCGGTGAGATACGTACCGGTTGGCGGCCGCTCGAGGCTGGTTCCGTCGGGCAGCCGGACGTGAACATCGTACTGGTTCTTCGGATGGGATTCCCGCACCGATTCCGAAAACCCGTACAGGCTATGCCACCAGCTGACGAACGGGTCGAGGAATCCCGGGTACGCCTTGCCCGCTCCAATCGAGGCCTGCGCGAACATCCGGGTGCCGATGTCGTGGGCGATCGTCGCCTCCAGGCGCATGAACTCGCCGTCGAGGGTGTACTCGGCCGGGAGACGCAGGTTCTCGTCAATGGCATTGCCGTAGTCGAGCGCCAGTGCCACTCGCCAACGCGGTGAGGCGGCCACGAGCGGCTGGAAGCCAAGCGCGCTGCGGGAGGCCAGGATCGGGTTCACCGGGCGATAGGCCGGCAGCCCCTGGGCGCCGGCGACGAGGGGGATGCCGAGCAGCAGCAGGCTGAGCCGAAGGCCGGGTTCGCGGCTGATCCGGAGAAGAGTTGTGCGCACGGGAAGAACTATAGACGGGCGGACGGTCAGGCGGTGAGTGGGCGGAATGCGAAGGGCCCCCATCATGGAGGCCCCTCCGACCGTCAGCCCGTCTGACCGTCTGACCGTCTATTGGTCCCGATTCGACTTCGGGCCCAACTTGGCCGTGATCGTCTCCCGCTTCTTCTGGCGCAGCACTTCGAGCTTGAAGCTGTCGCCCTCGTCGTACGAACGCAGAATCCGGATCAGGCTCGACGGGTTGGACGGCTTCCGTCCGTCCACGCTCAGCACCACGTCGCCGCCCTTGAGGCCGAGTGACGGGTTCGTCGGCGCGTGGATCACCAGGATACCCTCGGTGGCACCGAAGTAGGCGCCCAGGTCGGGGTTGAGCGGGGCCAGTTCGAGGTCGCCGAGCATGCCGCTGCCGAAGACCATCGCCTCGCCGGGGCGCCGCATGATCTCGATCCGCTCGCCGCCTTCCGGACCCGGGCTCCTCTCGAACGTCATGCCCGGCACGCGGAACTCCCGCTGCTCTCCGCTCGGCATGCGGAAGAAGAACTGGTTGGCGTCCGGCTCCATCGCACTCATCGGCTCATCACCGGTGATGAGCTTCACGGTCTGCCGCTGGCTGCCACGCAGGAACTCGACCGCGATCGTGTCGTTCGGTTCGAGCTTGGCGGCAAGCTCGATCAGCCGCACGCCGGGGGGTGACTCCGCTTCGGCCACCCTCATCCCAGCCTGATCGGACAGGACCTTGCCATCCAACTTGGTGATGATGTCGCCCGAGCGGAGGCCTGCCTTGGCCGCGGGGCCGCCCGGCGAGACCGTCTGCACGAAGGCTCCGATCGAGTCGGTCTCCCTCGCGCCCAGGCCGACGCTGATGCCGAGCCGGACGCGTCGCTGCATGAACGAGTCGGGGGTCATGTCTTCGCCGTTCACCGTGACCCGCATCTTCGTACGCGTCGGGGCCGGCTGCTTCTCCTGGGCGGTGAGCGGGAGCGCGGCCAGCGTGCCACACAGGACCAGTGTCATCATTCGCATCGGGATGCCTTCTTTCTCCTGAGAATCTCTTCGCGACTCACGACTGCGTCACATTCCCGCGTACGAGGCGCGGGTCAAATGCACGTCCACCAGCGCGTCCAGCAGGCCGACGCGCTCCCGCCAGAGGCGGACCTGTGCGGCCTGTCGGTTGTCGGCGCGGCGGCCGAGCGCTTCGGTCATTTCGAGCTGGCGATCGATGGTGCTGAGCTGGTCTTCGAGGCGCGCGGCGATCGCCGCGGTCCGGCCGTCGATGACCCGGCTGTCCGGATCGTAGGCGTTGAGCGCGGCTTCGAGCTGCTGCGAACGGGATATCATGGCCTGCAGGACGCTGTCCGACTGCTCCGGGGCCTGCTGGGCGACCTGCGTGGGGGTGCCGGTGTCGATCCCCGCTGCCGGCCGCAGTACCACCGCCAGCGTCACGGAGGCCGCCAGCGCGAGACCGCCCAGCCCGGCCCAGCGGAGTTGGGTCCGTCGCCGGTCTGCGAGGTACCGGGCCCGGATGGCCGGGAACTTGTCCCGCCCGGGTCGGGGCACCGGGAGCGCGCGCAACCGGGCCATGCGCTGGGCGAGGCGATCAGCTTCCGCCTGGCACTCGAGACAGATCTCCAGGTGGGTCCGGGCGGTCTCGAGTCCGGGCTCCCGGCCCGGCTCGCGCAACTCGAGTAACTGATCCATGGTCAAGTGGTTCATGCCACGACCTCTTCGCCCAGCCAGCGGCGCAGCCGGGCATGAGCCCGCGCCAGCTGAGACTTCGAGAAACTGACGGTCCGGTCCATCATCTGCGCGATTTCGTCGTGGGTGTATCCCTCGACGTCGTGGAGCCAAACCACCGCCCGCGAGACCTCCGGCAGCCGCTCCAGCGCGGCTTCGAGATCCATCCGGAGCGCGGTATCCTCGCGACGCTGGGGCGCCACGTCGTCGACGAGCTCGTCGGTGTCACGGTACTTGTTCCGACGGAGCCGCATCAGCGCCTTGCTCGCGGCGATGGTCTTGACCCATCCCCAGAGGCTACCCTCGCCGCGGAACTTGTCGATGCTCCGGAAGACCTCGAAGAAGGTTTCCTGCATCACGTCCTCGGCATCCTCCCGGGTGCGGCAGATCCGCCGGGCAAGTCCGTAGACCTGCGGGGAGTACGCCCGGTAGAGTGCTTCCTGGGCGACCGGATCCCCTTGCCGCGCCAGCGGGAGAATCGCCGCGTCCTGGGCCAGCCGAATGGAATCCATGAGAAGAGCTCGAGTGGTCACGCCTGTAAGATGCAGGGGCGCTTGGGATGGTTGCAGAGGCGCACCCGGTCCGGGAAACAGACCGGAAATGCCGGCAGGCGATGCCTTGCTAAGTCACAGTACAACAATGAATTATGCGTTGTCTTGCCGGTCAGGCACCGTCGAGATCCAGCAAGGCCTGCAGCAGCACGTTGGCCCCGTTCTCGATATCCTCGGGGCGGGTGAACTCCTTCGGCGAGTGGCTGATGCCGCCGACGCTGGGCACGAAGATCATGCCGACCGGCCCGAGCCGGGCCATTTCCTGGGCATCATGTCCCGCCCCGCTCGGGAGCGACAGGGTGGACAGGCCGAGCCGGCGGGCGGCCTCTGCGATCGCGAGCCGGAAGCGCCGGTCGGTGAGCGCCGGCATGATGGCCAGGCTCTCCGAGACCGCGAACCTGGTTCCGGCTGCCTCGGCCAGGCGGTGGCACTCCGCTTCGATCCGACGCCAGAGTCCCATCACCTTGGCGTCGTCGAGGTCGCGGAGTTCGACCCCGAAGACGACCCGCCCCGGAATCACGTTGTAGGCTCCGGGCTCGACCCGGAGCTTCCCGACCGTGCCCACCTGCCGGCCCGGCACGCTCCGAACGATGCGGTTGACGGCCTCAATGCACCCGGCGGCGACGAGGAGAGCGTCCTTTCGCCGGTTCATCGGCGTCGTCCCGGCGTGGTTGGCGAATCCCTCGATGGTGACGTCCCAGTGCCGGATTCCCACGATCCCTTCGACGACGCCAATGCGGATCTTCCGCTCGTCGAGAATCCCGCCCTGCTCGATGTGCAGCTCGAGATAGCCGGCGATGTCGCCCTTGGCGCGACGGGCCGAGTCGATGCGGTCGGGGTCGCCACCGAGGAAACGGATGCCCTCTCGGATCGTCTTGCCACCTTGCGCCACCCGGTCGAGCTCCGCCGTGGTAAGCCCAGCGGCGATCGCATGGCTGCCGATGGTGCCGCCCTCCTCGTTCTGGAAGATCATCACCTCGAGCGGGTGGTGAAGCGTGAGGCCGGCCGCGTTCAGAGTGCGAGCGACCTCGATGGCGCCGGTCGAGCCGACCTGACCGTCGTAGTTGCCGCCTTCCGGGACGGAATCGATGTGGGAGCCGATGACGAGCGGTTTCAGGGAGGCGTCGCGGCCGGCTCGGCGCCCGACGATGTTGCCGGCGGCATCCACGGTCGGATCGAGCTGTGCCTCACGCATCCAGCCCATCGCCAGCTCGCGGGCCTGGTGATCGGCCTCGCTGTAGGCGACCCGGCTGATGCCGCCCTGGGGGTTCCTGCCGAACTCGGACAGGAGGGTGAGATGCGCAGTGATCCGGCTGCCGTCTACCCGAAGCTCCGTCTGGCCGGTGAGGCCGGTCAGGCGGACGGGGAGGGCGAGAGCGCCCAGTGCACCCAGGAATGACGACGTAAAGTCCCGCCGGTCCATTGTCCGCATGGTTCCGCCTTCCTCTCGTTCAGCCTGCCGGAGCCGCTAGATTCCGGGTCACGTTGCCTCCACCCCGGACCGGATGATACATCAACGCCTCGCCGCCCTTGAAGCCATCAGCCGTCGACTCGACCCCGGAGCGGCAGGCCGGGCGGCCCTGCGCGATCCCGTCATCGCCTACGCCGAGCGGTTCCTGGAGAGCCTCGCGTCGCGGCCGACCTACCTGGTCACGCCCGACAAAGGCCGGGGCCTCCTCGACACCCCGATCGGCGAGGACGGGATCGGGATCGACCGGGTCATCGACCTGGTGGACCGGCAGGTGGACCGGCCCGGGCTCAACCCCGCGTCAGGCGGTCATTTTGGCTACATCCCCGGCGGCGGCCTCTACGCCTCGTCGCTCGGCGACTATCTCGCCGATGTCGGCAACCGCTACGCGGGCGTCTTCTTTTCGAGTCCGGGTGCGGTCTATCTCGAGCACCAGCTGCTCCGCTGGATGGCTGACCTGGTCGGCTTGCCCGCGTCGGCGGGCGGGACGCTGACGTCGGGTGGCAGCATCGCCAATCTGATCGCCATCGTCACCGCGCGTGAGCACCATGGCCTCCGCGCGCGGGACGTCGAAGGCACCGTGGTGTATGTCAGCTCGCAGACCCATCATTGTGTGGCCAAGGCGCTCCGGGTCGTGGGTCTGGGCGAGTGCGTCACGCGCTACGTGCCGTTGGACGCGAACCACCGGATGCGGCCGGATACCCTCGAGACGATGGTGGGGGAGGACCGTGATGCCGGTCTCCGTCCGTGGCTGGTGGTGGCATCAGCCGGCTCGACGGACGTCGGGGCAGTGGACCCGCTGGACGCCTTGGCCGAGGTCGCGGCGAGCCAGGGTCTCTGGTATCACGTGGACGGCGCCTACGGGGCGTTCTTCGCCCTCACCGATCAGGGGCGCGAGCGGCTGCGCGGCATCGAGCGTGCCGACTCGGTCGTGATGGATCCGCACAAGACGCTGTTCCTGCCCTACGGCTCGGGCGTGGTGCTGGTGCGGGACCGCGCCACGCTGCTGGCGGCGTTCCGCTCGGAGGCGCCGTACCTGCAGGACACGCTGGGCTCCACCGACGAGCCGTCCCCGGCCGATCTCTCGCCCGAACTGACGCGGCCGTTTCGGGGACTTCGCCTCTGGCTGCCACTGATGGTGCACGGCGTCGCCACCTTCCGCGCCGCCCTCGAGGAGAAGCTGCTGCTGGCGCGCTATTTCCGGGAGCGGGTGGCCGGACTTGGCTACGAGGTCGGGCCCGAGCCGGACCTATCGGTGGTGACCTACCGCTGGGTCCCGGCGGCGATGCGGGACGGCACCAGGCCATACGACCTCGAGACCGTCAACCGGATCAACGCCGGGATCATCGACCTGATCCGCGAAGATGGCCGCGTCTACCTCTCCTCCACGAACATCCACGGGGTCTTCACCCTGCGCTTCGCCTGCGTGGTGCACCGCAGCCATCGTGCCCAGGTGGACCAGGTGCTCGAGGTGCTGGCTGAGGTTGCCCCCCGGGCGGAGCAGGCGGTCCTTGCCCAGGCTGGCCGGCCGGAGGTACCGTCCTCGCCATGACACCCTGGGTCCTCCGGCTGGTCGTGGCCAACACGGCCATGTACCTGCTCGCCCTGACCGTGCCGGGACTGACGGACCAGCTGGTCCTGGTGCCGGCGCTGCTGAGCCACCGTCCCTGGACCGCCGTCACCTACATGTTCCTCCACGGCGGCCTCGGCCACATCTTCTTCAACATGCTGTCGCTCTTCTTCTTCGGGCCTCGACTAGAGGCTCGGCTGGGCGGGCGCCAGTTCCTGATCCTGTACTTCGCCAGCGGCATCGCCGGGGCGCTGCTGTCGTTCGTCTTCGCGCCCATGGGCGCGATCATCGGCGCATCCGGGGCGGTGTTTGGCGTCCTGCTGGGCTACGCCCGCTACTGGCCCCGGGACCAGATCCTGATCTGGGGGATCATCCCGGTGGAGACGCGCTGGATGGTCGCCGGGATGACGGCGCTGGCGCTTTTCGGCGGGTTCACCGGTGCCCAGGCCGGGATCGCCCATTTCGCGCACCTGGGCGGATTCCTGGGCGGGTGGCTCAGCCTCAAGTGGTTCGAAGCCCGGGCCCCGGGTAAGCAATTCCGCCGGAAGATGGCACCGCCGGTCAAGCGGGAGTTGGGTGAATCAGCGATGGCACGATGGGGTCGTATCCGCCGCGACGACCTCCACGAGGTCAACCGGACCGAACTGGACCGGATCCTCGACAAGATCAGCGCGCAGGGTGTCCAGAGCCTCACCCCGGACGACCGCGAATTTCTGGAACGCTTCAGCGCCAGAGAGCAGCCTGGATAGCCGCTAGCGACTCGTCTCCATCGGCAGGTCCGCGCGGCGGGTCCACTCCGCCAGCGACCCGTCGTACAGCCGGGTCCGGTATCCGAGATACCGCGACACGAAGTAGAGGTGGGAGGCCCTGAGGCCCACACCGCAGTAGGTCACCACCTCGTCGTACGGGCCCGCACCCGCCTGCTCGAACATCAGCCGCAACTCAGCCGCCGGCCGGAGCCGGCCGTCCACCAGCGTGGTCCGCCAGTCGACGTTGCCCGCGCCGGCGATGTGCCCCTGCCTGGGGAGTGTCGTGTCGGGCCGCTCACCCCGGTATTCCAGGTTGTTGCGCGCGTCCAGAATGGCGGTAGCGGTGTCGGCCAGCCGCGACTTGACCCAATCGGCGGTGACGACCAGGTCGGTCCAGGTGCGGGGCTGGTACTCGGTCGCGGTGACCGGCGCCACGTCCCGGGTGACCGTCCCCCCGGCCGCTTGCCAGGCTGCCAGTCCGCCATCGAGCATCGCCGCGAGGTTGCCGTGACCGAGGTAGTCCAGCGTGAAGAAGAAGCGCGCGGCCGAGAGTGGGTCACCGTAGAGGATGACGCGCGATCGGTTCGAGATGCCGAGGGCCTTGACCAGGGCCAGCAGCTGGTCCACCGGCGGGAGTTCGGTGGGGATGCCATCGCGAGTGACCGTGAAGCGGGACAACTCGACGTACCTCGCCCCCGCGATGTGGGCCGTATCATAGCCGGCGCGGTTCCGGTCGGCGTGCAACACGACGACGCTGGAATCGCCCAGGTGCTGCCGCAGCCACTCAGGCGTCACGACCAGCGAGTCCCGGGTGGCAGCGGGCGGTGCGACCACGGGCAGGTCACGACGGGCGCTCCAGTCCTGGAAGGAGCCGTCGTAGATGGCCGCATGGATGCCGAGCAGGCGGGCGCTGAGCCACACCAGGCTGGCCTGCTGCCCGATATGGCAGTAGGTCACGACAGTATCGCCCAGATCGGCACCGGCCTGGGTCAGCATGGCGCGCAGGACGACCGGTTCCTTGAACCTGCCCTCGGCCAGGACGGTGTTGAACGGGACATTCTGGGCGCCCGGGATATGCCCCACGCGCGCCTGGTGGTTCTCGGCGCCATTGTAGAACTGGGGGGCACGCGCGTCGAGAATCGCGACGCGGGCATCGCCTAGGCGCGACTGTACCCAGGCCGCATCCACCACCATGTCGCGTTGCAGCGAGGCGGTGAAGTGGCCACGGGAAGGCGGCGGTGCCTCGGTGCTGAGCGGGCGGTTCTCCGCTTTCCAGGTCTCGAGCCCGCCGTCCAGGATCGCGACCCGGCCGCGGAGCCCCGCGTATTCGAGCGTGAAGAAAGCGCGGGAGGTCGGGGTGAAGTACTCCATGGCCGAGTAGACCACGATCCGCGAGTCGTTGGAGACACCCTGGGCGTCGAGGACGGAGTCGAGCTGGGCCGCGCCCGGCAGCTCCAGCATCAGCCCACCCGGCGAGGCTGGC
>Ga0315292_10000676_pt1 | contig 16651 bp, 19 predicted proteins | sample YL17G13_0_MG_FD_204029 | JGI IMG/M metagenome (GOLD analysis project Ga0315292, IMG submission 204029) | Sediment microbial communities from Yellowstone Lake, YNP, Wyoming, USA - YL17G13_0 | ecosystem: Environmental > Aquatic > Freshwater > Lake > Sediment | place: USA: Wyoming | collected... | reverse complement strand
GGGACCCAGCGCTTCCGCCAGCGGAGAGGCCGACACTGACCCCGCGGCCAACGCGCCGCTGGCGCGTCGGCAATCGACTTGGCGTCAGGTCGAGAACGCCAAGTCGAAAGCGGGGCCCCTGTCCGCTATGTCGAGCGGTGTGCGGAGCAACTGCCCGTGGGTCGCAGGGTATATCCTGTTGAGGATGCTCATCGAATCCCGTGCGGTCGCGCCGTTCCACAAGAACGGGTTCATCGTCAGCTGCGAGGACACGCGCGAGGCCGTGCTCATCGATCCCGGGGACGAGATCGCCGATCTGCTGGGCATCGCCGGCGAGCGGCAGTTGACGGTGCGCTACATCCTGCTGACGCACGCGCACATGGATCACGTCAGCGGCGTCGCCGCGGCGAAGCGGGCCACCGGCGCGCCGATCGGCGTCCATCGCGCCGATCTCTTCCTCTACGAATCGGCCGTGAAGCAGGGGGCGCTGTTCGGCTACGCGCTGGAGCAGCCGCCCGCGCCGGACTTCTTCTACGACCCCGCCGCGCCGCTGGTGTTCGGGAACTGCCGGATCCACGTGCACCACACGCCTGGCCACAGCCCGGGCGGCGTCTGTCTTCGGCCGGATCCGCCGGGAGCCGCCGACACGCACCTGTTCGTGGGCGACACGCTGTTTGCGCAGTCGATTGGCCGGACGGATCTGCCGGGCGGCGACTACCAGACGCTGATGGCGTCCATTCGAGGCGTGCTGTTCGGGTTCGGGGACGACGCCATCGTCCACCCGGGGCACGGCCCGGATACCACCATCGGCGACGAGCGCCGCGCGAACCCGTTCCTGCAGGCGTGACGCGCGGCGCGGTTGGCCGCTAGTGCCCCGGAACCGTGATTCGTGGCATAGGTCCCGGAGCGCGGCGCCCGAATGGCAAGGCGCGACGACCGAGCATACCGGGAGTATGTGAGGGAGGAGCAACGCCGCCAGGCGGGATGCCCCGCCCGGGAAATGTGTGACGAATCACGGTTCCGGGGCACTAGGCGATCGCCATCGCGTCGTGCGCGGCCGCGAGCCGCTGGTCGAGCGTGACGAGATCCGCCCCGAGAAACCCCGCCAGCCAGAGGTAGCTCGCGTCGTACGGCGAGAGGCCGGTGGCGCTTGCGAGCAGCACGACATCGATCGGATTGGGGTCCATCCACCTGATGCCGGATCGCGGATCGACGGCCCGCTCGAGGGCTTCGAGGACGGCGCGGGTGCGGGACGGCTCGAGCCGGCATTTCTTGTGCGCCACCCGCTGCAATTCGTACCGCAGCAGAGTCGGTGCGTAGAGCAGCCCTCTTTCGATCGCCGGCGCGGCCGCCTGTCCACCGTCCTCGCCGAAGATCACGGCCGCGAACGCAGAGGCGTCGACGACGATGCGCTTCATCGGCTGTCTCGATCCTCGCGTATCCACTGTGTGGACTCGTCGGGCGTACTGAGTCCGGCAGCCCGCGCAGCGTTCCAGAGTTCTACCGCCTTGAACGGCCGCTCCCACGTCGCCGCCTCGATGATGGCGAGCAGTTCGCCCTGCAGCGATCGGTGGTTGCGGCTGGCGCGGTCGCGCAGTTGGGCAGCGGTTTCGTCGGGAACGTCTTTGATGGACAGATTGACGGGCATGGCGCTGGCTCCAGTATGGCGCCATAGTAGCTCCATTATGGAGCCACGGTCAACCCTGGCGATCGAGCACGAACTCGACGCGGCCGACACGCAGACGATGGCCTTCGGCGAGGGCGCCCTCGGTGATCCGCTCGCCGTCGATCCACGTGCCGTTGGTGCTGTCGAGATCGGCCACCCGCACGGCGCCGTCCGCCGCGACATCGACGCGGCAGTGCAGCCTGGACACCAGCGGGGCGTCGACGCAGAAGTCCGCTACGCCTGCGCGGCCAATGGTCTTGACCGAGCCGGCTGTGAGCCGGAACGTGAAGGTCCGATCGTCGTTACCGTCCAGCGCTCGCAGCAGCCACATGCAGCCTGTCTTTCAGCCACGTCGTCAGCGCAGTGAGCACCTTCGCGCTGACGTTCTTGTCGGGGAGTGTCGGGTACTCTTCGACGTCGCCCGTTGTCGCGGGCACGAACAGGTGATTGAGGCCTTCGAACAGGAGGAGGTCCGCTCCAGGATTGCGCTTGCGGCCGTTGGCCAACTCCATCAGCAGGTGCGCGTGCCGCGCTCCGACCTGGCGATCGCGATCGCCCTGGAGGACGGCCACCGGTTGCTCGACCTTCGGCATGACCTGGTTCGGCCGGAACGCGAGATAGCTCCGGAACCACGCCGTGTCCGCCTGTCGGCGGTACGCGGGCGGGATGGACTCCCAGCCCCGCCCGGTCGTCACGGCCACCTGGATGCGCTCCTGCAGCGCGATGCGGGTGCGCCTCTCTTCCTCCGGAATCGACAGGCGATCGAGCAGGTAGCGCTGCTGCTCGAGGATCAATTCTCCGCCCGGCGTGCCCGGGCTGGCGAGCAGCGCGAGTGCCGCCACGTGCTTCGTCAACTGCGACGCGGCGAGCATGGCGACCATCCCGCCGTCGCCGTGGCCGACCACACTGATGCGGCCGGGGTCGACGTCTTTCCGCCTGCGCAGGAAATCCACGACGGCGCGGACATCGTCCGCGAAGTCACCAATCGTGGCCGACTCGTCGCGCCCGCCGCTCTGGCCGATGCCGCGCTTGTCGTAGCGGACGACGAGGAACCCCGCGTCGGACAGTGTGTTGGCGACCTGAGCGAAGACCGGGATGCCGGCCATCGTCTCGTCGCGATCCGCCGGGCCCGCCCCGGGCACGAGGATGACGACCGGCAGCTTCGTCGCAGGAGCCCTTGCGCCTGCCGGAGAGGCCGCAGGCGGCTTCGAGATCGTGGCCGCGAGGGAGAATCCATTGGACGGAATGAACACCTGCTCGTCGCCAGTCCGTCCCAGCCGCTCGACGCGGGACGAGACCGCCACGGCGTCTTCGCGCACAACTTCCAGCGCCTGGTCCGGCACCCGGAACCTGATCAGCCGGCCGTCTTCGTCGACCCACACCTCGCCCGGCACGGGCCCGCCGACGTTGCCGAACACGACGGTGTAACGTTTCGCGGCGATGGTCCGGCCGGAGGTGCGGATGCGCTCCTCGGAGACGCCCGTCACCTGGAGGGCGATTTCGATCTCGGGCGCGATGTACGCGCGCAGGCTCGCGGGGATCGTCACCGTTTGCAGCCGCAGGGCCAGCGCCTCGTAGGCGCCGAAGAACATGTTCGGCAGCACCACGGTGTCCGCGGCCACCGTGTCCGTCTTCTGCGTGGCCTGCCCGTTCTGGACCTGGTCGCTGCTTGCGCGGCCGTTCGCGAACACCGTGCGCAGGGTCATCGGCCGGCCGCGCAGCAACGCCACGATGTCGAGGGACACCGGCCGCCACTCGCGGTCGTACTGGATCTCGAACCGGCTGGTCGCCAGATTCACGGGGTTGCCGATCCGCCCGGACGAGCGGATGATCCACCCGGTCGGGGTGGACGTCACCGTCACCTGTTCGCTGCCCAGCGTCGCGCCCTGGATGAAGATCGAGAAGCTCGCCTCGGGAGACGGCGTCGGCGCCGGAACAGGGGGCGCCTGCTGGCCGGCTGCCCCGAGCGGCGAGGCGGCTAGGAGGAAGGCCAGGGCGACGATAGAATAACGTCGAGGCATCACGGTTCTGAGCATATCGCAATCAGGCTCCACACGGATGTCCGGAGCCTCATGTCTGTCGTGTGAACGCGAATGACCGATCTTCGACCTGACCAGCGTGTCCGGCAGGCCGCCGGCGTGATCGACCGCAGCGACCGCGGGCGGATCCTCGTCCGGGGCGCCGACCGGAAGCCCTTCCTCCACGCGCTGCTCACCAACGACATCGACGGGCTCGCGCCCGGCGCCGGCTGCTACGCCGCGCTGCTCACGCCGCAGGGCCGGATGGTGGCCGACCTCAACGTGTTCGAGACGGGCGACCTCATCCTGCTCGACTGCGCGCGCGAGGTGAAGGACACCCTGCTGCAGAAATTTGACGCCATGCTCTTCGGCGAGGACGTGCAGCTTGGGGACCTGACCGACGGGTGGGGATGCGTGGGGGTGTACGGGCCACAATCTGCCGCCGTCGCGGCGCGCGCGCTCGGGGCTCGCGACGGAGAGGCCGGCGACGGGATCACCGGCGCCATCGCCGCCCTCGGGCCGCATGGCAACACCCGCCTCGAGGCGCTCGGGGACACCGTCGTCGCCGCCCGCGTGGACGCGTTCGGCCTGCCCGGATACCTGCTGTTCGCGCCGACGGGGCTCGTGTCGGCCATCGGGAACGCGGCGCTGGCTCATGGCGCCGTCCTGATCGACCTGGCAACCGCCGAGGTGCTCCGCATCGAGGCGGGCGAGCCGGCGTTTCTCGTCGACATGAACGCCGAGACGATTCCCCCCGAGGCGGGGATCGAATCGCGCGCGATCAGTTTCACGAAGGGCTGTTTCCCGGGCCAGGAAGTGATCGTGCGCATCAGGGACCGGGGGCACGGGCGCGTCGCGCAGCGCCTGGTCGGCCTCAGCGCCCAAGGGTCCGTCGTGCCTGCCGCCGGCGACCGCCTGTCGTCGCAAGGCAAGGACGTCGGTCATGTGACCAGCGCGGTGCTGTCGCCGGCGCGGGGCGGGCCGCTTGCCCTGGGCTACCTCCGGCGGGACCAGGCGGAAGACGGCAGGACGGTCACCATCGTGCACGGCGAGACTCTGATCGAGGCCGCCGTCCTCACGTTGCCCTTCGCGCGCTGAGAAACCACTCCGGCTGAGAAACCACTCCGGGAGTGATTACGGAACCGTAATCACTCCCGGAGTGATTATTCGGCCGGGGCGACGCCGCCCGCCAGCCGCCGCACCAGTTCGTCGTCTGCCGGGGGCAGGGGCAACCCCGGCAATTCCCCGCGCGGAACCCAGCGCATCTCCTGTCCCATCACGGGGCGCGGCTCGGTGACGAGCGTGCACCGGAAGAAATGCAGTTCGACCGTGCGTTCGGGATAGTTGTGCGCCGTCGTGAGGATGAGATCCGACACGACGATGGCGGCGTCGAGCTCTTCGCGAATCTCCCGCGCGAGGCATTCGGGCAGCGTCTCCCCGGCGTGCCGCTTGCCGCCGGGAAACTCCCAGCAGCCCTCGAGGTGCGTCCCGTCCAGCCGTCTCGTCAGCAGGAACGCGCCGTCGCGTTCGATGACCGCTGCGGTGACCTCGATGCGGGGCGGCCGGCTATCGGTGGCCACGCGCGTGCTCCGGGTCGAAGGGGAACGACGTGCACGCCGGGGCCATGGGGCACACGAGGCACCGGGGCTTGCGCGCGACGCAGACCATCGCCCCGAAGTCCATGATGGCCTGGTTGAAGTCGAACGCGCGCTTGTGGGGCACCATCGCGGCCGAGATGCGCCACAGGTGCTGCGTCATCGCGTGGGCCTTCCGGTTGCCACCCCCGACGAACACGCGGAAGAGGACGCGCGCGACGTTGGTGTCGAGGATGGCGGCCCGCTGCCTGAACGCGAAACTCATCAGCGCGCCGGCGGTGTAGGGGCCGATCCCCTTGAAGGAGCGCAGGGTCTCGGCGTCCGCCGGCAGTTCGCCGCCGTAGCGCGCGACCGACTCGCGCGCGATCGCGTGGAGGCGGCGCGGCCGGATGTTGTAGCCGAGCGGGTACCACGTCTTCACGGCGTGCTCTTCCGGCGCGTCAGCCAGCGCCTCGAGCGACGGGTACCTGTCGAGCCACTCGTGGTACTTGGGCAGCACGCGGTCCACCTGCGTCTGCTGGAGCATCACCTCGGACACGAGGATGTGGTACGGATCGTCGGTCCTGCGCCACGGCAGATCGCGGCCGTGGCGGTCGTACCAGCGCAGCAGGCGGCGGCGGAAGGCCTGCCGCGCGGCCGGAGCGGGCACAGCGGGCCTGGCCGCGGCGCGGCGGGGACCTGACATCTTGGGCATGCGTCTCAACCACCTTAGGCGCAGTCGATGAATCATGGTAGCAGGGTGTGACCGTGGGCCCGCCATCCGGGCCCGTAAGAAGACAAGACTCGCTACCGTTGTCTTCTAACGGGCCCGTATAATCCAACCAGCATGAAGATCTACACACGAACAGGAGACGGCGGCGCCACGACGCTGTTCGACGGCACCCGCATCGCCAAGTCGGACCCGCGCGTCGACGCGTACGGAGACGTCGACGAGGCCAACGCCGTGGTCGGCGTCGTCCGGGCCGAAGCGCTTGACGCCGATCTCGACGAACTGCTGGCCGAGGTGCAGCGCGACCTGTTCGCGCTGGGCTCACGCCTGGCCGACCCCGCCGAACGCATCGCCGACCGCGTGACCAAAATCGCGCTCGGCCCGGCCGATGTCACGAAGCTCGAAGCGTGGATCGACAAGTACGAAACGGAGCTCACGCCGCTGCGCCGCTTCATCCTGCCGAGCGGCACGCGGGCCGCCGCGGCGATGCACCTGGCGCGCACCGTGTGCCGCCGCGCCGAGCGCCGGATGGTGGCGCTGGCCGTGCTCGAGGTCGAGTTTCTCGCGTACATGAACCGCCTCTCGGATCTGCTCTTCGTGCTCGCCCGCGTGGTGAATCACCGCGCCGGCGTGGCCGAGGCGGAGTGGTGACGACAGACGAGGCGTACGCGGCCTGCGCGCGCGTCGCCCGCGGCCACTACGAGAACTTCCCGGTCGCCTCGCTCCTGCTTCCGCCGCCCATGCGCCCGCACATCGCCGCCATCTACGCATTCGCGCGCGCGGCCGACGATTTCGCCGACGAGGGCGATCGCCCGGCCGCCGATCGCCTGCGCCTGCTCGACGACTGGCACGCCCGTCTCCAGGCCTGCGCCGCGGGTCTGGCCGGCGCTTCGGGCCGGGCCGGCGACGATGCGGTGTTCGTGGCGCTGGGCGAGACCATCCGCACCTGCGCGCTGCCGGTCGCGCTGTTCGAGGATCTGCTCAGCGCGTTCCGGCAGGACGTGACCACGACGCGTTACGCGACGTGGCCGGACCTTCTGGCCTACTGCCGCCGATCGGCCGATCCCGTCGGGCGCCTCGTGCTGCGCGTGGCAGGCTACGGCGACGACCGGCTCGACGCGGCCTCCGACGCCGTCTGCACCGCGCTGCAATTGACCAACTTCTGGCAGGATCTCGAGCGCGACTGGGGCAAAGGGCGCCTCTACGTGCCGCGCGACACGCTCGATCGCGCGGGCGCGTCTGAGCGCGACCTCGACTCTCGCGCGATGACGCCGGCGTGGCGCGAGGCGCTGGCCGACCTGGCGGCGCGCACGCGCGCGCTGTTCGATCAGGGACGGCCGGTCTGCGACGGGGTCTCGGGGCGCCTGCGCTACGAGCTCCGGTTTACGTGGCTGGGCGGAAGGCGTATCCTCGACCGTCTCGAACACGCGGGCTTCGACGTGTTCGCGGCGCGCCCGGCGCTGGGCGTCGCCGATCTCGCCGGGCTGGCGTGGAACGCCGTCGCGTGGCGGCCCGCCGCACACACCTGAGACGTCCATGCAACGCCGCGACACGAACTTCTACTATTCGTTCGTGGTCCTCCCCGACGCCGAGCGGCGTGCCATCGTCGCCGTGTGGGATTTCTGCCGCGCGGTCGACGATGCGGTGGACGAGACGGCCGGCGCGCCTGGCGACCCGCAGCGGCGGGCGGACGCCGCGGCCGAACTGGCGCGGTGGCGCCAGGAACTGGATGCGTGTTTCGCCGGCCGGGATTGCGCCACCGATCAGGGCCGCAATCTCGTCGTCCACGCCGCCAGGTTCGGCCTGCCGCGGAAGTCGTTCGAGGACGTCATCGACGGCGTCGGGATGGATCTCAATGCCCGCCGCTATGCGACGTTCGACGACCTGCGGGAGTACTGCCTCCGCGTCGCGTCCGCCGTCGGCCTCATCTGCCTGGACATCTTCGGCGCCAGGGACGAGCGCAGCCGGCAGTACGCGATCGATCTCGGCATGGCGCTGCAGTTGACCAACATCCTGCGCGACCTGGGCCGCGACCTCGGCGCCGGGCGGCTCTACCTGCCGCTCGACGACCTCGCCCGCTTCGGTGTCACCGAGGACGACCTGCGCGCCGGCGCCATGACCGGCCCGATCCGGGCGCTGCTCGATTTCGAGGCGAGGCGCGCCCGCGATTTCTACGCGCGAGCGGCGGCGGAGATGCCGCGCACCGACGCGCGCCGCCTGGTGGCCGCCCGCATCATGGGCGCCATCTATTTCGACCTGCTCGAGCGGATCGAGCGGAGCGACTACGACGTGTTCGAGCAGACGATCCGCACGCCGCGGTGGAGGAAGGTCGTCATCGCCGGCCGCATCTGGTGCGCCGCGAAAGTCGGCCTGTGATCGCTCCCGACGTGGTCGTCATCGGCGCCGGCGTGGCCGGGTTGGCGGCCGCGACGACGCTGGCGGGCCGCGGCGCGCACGTGACCGTCGTCGAAGCGCGCCCCTCGCTCGGCGGCCGGGCGGGGTCGTACACCGATCCGGCGACGGGCGAGGTGGTGGACAACGGCCAGCACATCCTGATGGGCTGCTATCGCGAGTCGTTCGCCTTCCTGCGGCGCGTCGGCGCCTCGTCGAACGTGAAGGTAGAGCCGTCGCTCGAGATGCCGTGCATCGATTCGGCCGGCCGCCCTTCGACGCTCGCGTGCCCGGCGCTGCCGTCGCCGTACCATCTGCTTGGCGGCATCATCGAGTGGGACGCGCTCGCGTGGAAAGACCGCCTGTCGGTGCTGCGCATCGGCGCCGTGATCCGCAGGGCGCGTCGGCACCTGGACGGGAAGACGGCCGACGTGGCGGCGTCGCCGGAGGAAACGGTCGAGAACTGGCTCATCCGGAACGGGCAGACGACGCGCATCCGCGAGCTTCTGTGGGAACCGCTCGCGCTGGCGGCGCTGAACCAGCCGCCCCGCGAGGCCGCCGCGCCGACCTTCGTCCGGGTGCTTGCCGAGATGTTCGGCCCGGACCCCGCGGCGTCGGCGATCGCGTTCCCGGTGGTGCCGCTGTCGGAGATGTACGCTCGTCCGGCCCGCCGGTACCTGGAGGCGCACGGCGGGAACGTCAGGACGAACACCCGTGTCCGCGTGGCCGTCGATGGCGGGCGCGCCGCCGGTGTCCGGGTGCGCGGCCGGGAGTTGATCCGCGCGGGGACGGTTGTGTCGTCGGTGCCCTGGTTCGCGCTGGCCGACCTGTTCGACGAGGTGCCCGCCTCGATGGCCGGAGTCGTCCACGCCGCGTCTCAGATGGGCTCCTATCCGATTGTGACGGTGAACCTGTGGCTGGACCGGCCGGTCATGAGCACGCCGTTTGTCGGGTTGCCCGAGCGCAACATGCAGTGGGTGTTCGACCGGCAGGCGATCGCGGGCGCGCCGTCGCCGCACCTGTCGCTTGTCGCCAGCGGCGCGGCGCCGATGGTCGGCTTGTCGAACGACGCCGTGATCGCGATCGCGCTGCGGGAGCTTCGCGACGCGCTGCCGGCCTCGCGCAGCGCATCGGTGAGGCGCGCGACGGTGGTGCGCGAGCGCCGGGCCACCTTCTCGCTGGCGCCGGGTCAGCCGCCGCGGCCGCCCAACGCGACCCCGCTTCCCGGCTTCATCCTCGCCGGCGATTGGACCGACACGGGGCTACCGGGTACGATTGAGAGCGCCGCACTGAGCGGCCACCGGGCGGCTGAATTAATCCGGTAGATCGCAACTGGGGTCAGAGTCGACATTCAGGGATCGGCGCAGAAGTCGACTCTGACCCCGCTTGATGTCGACTCTGACCCCAGTTGAAGTCGAGCCCCGAACATGACGTCCGTCATCATCCACTACCAGGAAATCGCGCTCAAGGGGCGCAACCGGCCGTTTTTCATCAGCAAGCTGGTGAGGAACGTGCGCCGGCTGACCGCGGACCTGGGCGTGAAGGACGTGCGGGCGCTGATGGGACGAATCGAAGTGGTGCTCGGGCCGGACACGAAATATGCACTGGTCGAGGAGCGTCTGCGGCGCGTGTTCGGCATCGCCAACTTCTCCAGGGCCGGCCGCGCGAAGCTCGACCTCGACGCCATCGCCGAGGCCATCCTGGCGGACCTCGAGGGCCACCACCCGGCGCACTTCCGGGTGAACGCGAAGCGCGGCGACAAGAGCTTCCCGATGACATCGCCCGAGGTCGAGCGGGAGATTGGCGGGCGGATCCACGAGCGGTTCGGCTGGAAGGTCAAGCTCGATCACCCGGAGTTCAGCGTCAACGTCGAACTGCTCAAGCGCGAGGCGTTCTACTCGTTCGGAAAGGAGAGAGGCGCCGGCGGCATGCCGACCGGCGTGAGCGGCCGCGTGGCGTGCCTGCTCTCCGGCGGCATCGACTCGCCGGTGGCGGCCTACCGCCTCGCGAAGCGCGGGTGCTCGGTGGTGCCGATCCACTTCCACAGCTACCCGTTCGTCACGCGCGCGTCGCAGGAGAAAGTGCGGGAGATCGCCGGGGTCCTGTCGACCTACCAGATGCGCACGAACCTGCGTCTGGTGCCGTTCGGCGAACTGCAGCGCCAGATCGTGCTCAGCGTGCCCGCGCCGATGCGCGTGGTCATCTACCGGCGGTTCATGCTGCGCATCGCCGAGCGCCTGGCCCGCGACGCGCGCGCGAAGGCGCTGGTCACCGGCGAGGCCATCGGCCAGGTGGCGTCGCAAACGCTCGAGAACCTCACCGTCATCGCCGCCGCGACGACGATGCCCGTGTTGAGGCCGCTCATCGGGATGGACAAGGACGAGATCATCGCCGAGGCGATCAGGATCGGCACCTACGAGATCTCCATCATCCCCGACCAGGACTGCTGCCAGTTGTTCACGCCCCGCAGCCCGGAGACCCACGCCCGCATGTGGCAGGTGGTGAAGGCCGAATCCGGGCTGCCCGTCGACGAGATGGTAAAGGCCGCCGTCGACGCCACCGTCATCGAGGAGTTCCGGTTCCCGGCGGGCGACGCCGACCCGGAATAGCGCCAGACCCCGCGATGCGGCGTTACGGCTTCTTCAGAATCTCCGTGCCCGACGTGGTCATCCCGCACACGTTCCCGCTGTAGGTCAGCTTCACGGTGTCGAGCGTCTGCGGGATCGCGACCGCCGAAATCGAAAACGTGCAACTCGGGATGGTGGGGCTGCTGCCCGTGCCGTTCACCGTGATGTTCGCCGAGATGCCTTCCAGCTTTCCTTCGGCCGTGCCCTTCAGGGCCAGGCCGCCGGCGCACACCGCCGAGAACGTGCCGGTCGCACTCGTGGTGGTCATCGTCGTGATCTGCCACTGAAAGTTGCCGCAATCGCCCGGGTTGAACGACGACGTCGCCTTCTGGGTCACCGAGGACCACGCGCCGGTGTTCAAGACGCTCGACACCTGGGTGCCCGCCGGGGTCGATGTCGACGCCGACGTCGAACTCGGCGACGTGGGCGTGGTGGCCTCGTGCTTGACCTCGACGCACGCCGCCGTCAGCACCGCAACCGCCAGCGCCAGGACCGTCGCTCCGAAGTACTGCTTCTGCCTCATGGTTCCCTCTCGCTGCCCGCCAGGGGCGGGGCAGCCCTTTCGTGCCGTGCCAGCCGCATCTGCGGCCGGCTGCCGAAATACGCTTCCAGTGCTTCGCGTGTGCTGTCGAAGGCCAGACTACTCCACGGGATCGTATCGGCCGTGAACGTCCCGACCTCCAGACTCTCCTCGTCGGCCACCGTCAGGGTACCCCCGACAGCCGTCGCCGCGTAGACGACCACCACCGTGGTATGGCCCTGATACGAGTGCAGGCTCACCAGGCCGTCCAGCCTGACCTCCAGCCCGCATTCCTCTCGAGCTTCACGAACGGCAGCTTCCTCGAGCTGCTCGCCCCGATCCACGTAGCCCCCGGGAAACACCCAGCGCCCGTATCCCGGGTTGATTGCTCGCCGGCAGAGCACGATTTCGTAATCGCTCGCACGGATTATCGTGCCGACCGCGACCTTGGGATCGAGGAAGAACACGAATCCGCAGGCCGTGCAGACCAGCCGGGCCTGGTCTCCGGCCTTGATCAGCCGGCTCTCCAACGCGCCCGCGCAGCGGGGACAGAACCGGAACCGGCCGCGGTCGCCCTCTTCAATCATGATGGCCGTGCAAGAATCATACTGGAAGTGGCCCGACTTGCACCCGGCCGCCGCGGGTCACTGCGCAAACCGCTCGACACGACGGACAGGGGCCCCGCTTTCGACTTAGCGTTTCCGATCCGACGCTAAGTCGAGTGACAACGCGCCGGCGGCGCGTTGTCCGCGGGGTCAGTGGCAGAGTGCTGTCGGCGGCAGCGCTGGGTCCCCAACCCAGCGCGGACTTCGGCCCTTGCGCCCTTCGACGCGCTCAGGGCGTGCCGAGCCCTGCCGAGGCACAATGCGTGTGTCGTGCGGCCGTGCTCGTCGTGCTCGCATGGTTTGCTCCGTGACCTGCGTCGGCCGGTTCCCCGAACCCCGAATCCCGAATCCCGAATCCCGCCGGGTTATAATCAGAGTTTATGTCGATCTTGAAGGTCTCAAGGATGGGGCACCCCGTCCTGCGCAAGAAGGTGAAGCCTGTCCCGGCGGCCGACATCGTGACGCCGACCATCCAGCGTCTCATCGACGACATGATGCAGACGATGGTCGAGTATCACGGGATCGGGCTGGCGGCGCCCCAGGTGCACGAGGAACTGCGGCTGTTTGTCGCCCAGGTCGTCACGGACCACGAGGAAGACGAGGCCGCGGAGGCGGAAGCCGGGGAGGGTGAGGCGCGCCCGCCGGAGCTGATGGCGGTCATCAACCCGGAGATCACGCCCGTCGGCCGCCACGTCGAGGAGGACTGGGAGGGGTGCCTGAGCATCCCCGACCTGCGCGGACTCGTGCCGCGGCACCGCGACATCAAGGTGCGCGCGTACGACCGGACCGGCAAGCGCGTCGACATCCAGGCGAGCGGCTTCATGGCGCGGGTCATCCAGCACGAAACCGATCATCTCGACGGCGTGCTGTTCGTCGACCGGATGAAGTCGTTCGACAGCCTGACCTTCCTCGAGGAATACGCGAGATACCACGTCGAACGCGATTGAGACCAGACCTGTGAAGCGCTCACCGCTGGTCATCGTCTTCGTCACGGTCTTCATCGACCTGCTGGGGTTCGGGATCATCATCCCGCTGCTGCCGTTCTACGCGGAGACGTTCGGCGCGCGCGCCTTCACCGTGGCGATGCTCTCGACGTCGTTCTCGCTGATGCAGTTCATCTTCGCGCCCATCTGGGGCCGGCTCTCGGACCGGATCGGGCGGCGCCCCATCATCGTCTTTGGCCTGCTGGGGTCGTGCCTGTCGTATCTCGCGTTCGGGCTGGCGACGAGCCTCACGTCCCTGTTCGCCGCGCGGATTTTCGCCGGCATCGCCGGCGCGAATATCCCGACTGCACAGGCCGTGGTGGCTGACGTCACGACGCCTGAGAATCGCGCCAAGGGCATGGGCATGATCGGTGCGGCATTCGGCATGGGGTTCATCTTCGGGCCGGCGATCGGCGGGTTCCTCAGCCGTTACGGCTACGCGGCGCCGGCGTTTTTCGCTTCCGCGCTCTCGCTCGCGAACTTCACGGCGGCGTGGTTCTTGTTGCCCGAGACGCTCAAGCCCGAACATCGCGCCATCGAGCGCGTCGGGCGCATGGACGCGCTGCGGGCGGCCCTCGCGCGCCCGCACCTCCCGCTATTGCTCCTCATCGGCTTCCTGGTCGTCGCGTCCTTCTCGGGGTTCGAGAACACCTTCGCGCTCTTCGCCGAGCAGAAGTACGACTTCCACGCGTCGACCATCGGCTACATCTTCGCGTTCATCGGCATCATCCTGGTCATCGTCCAGGGGTTTCTCGTCGGGAAGACCGTCAAGACGCTCGGTGAACACCACATCGTGCCGATCTCGCTCGCCATTGTGGCGATCGGCCTGCTGATGATCCCGGGGGTGCACTCCATCCCGGCACTCCTCGTGGCGAACGGCGTGCTCGCCATCGGGATGGGTTTCAACAATCCGAGCCTGATGTCGCTCATCTCCCGTTACACGGCGGCGGAGGACCAGGGCGGCGTGCTCGGCCTGACGCAGTCGCTCAACAGCCTGGCGCGCATCGTCGGGCCGATGTGGGCCGGGTTCGCGTTCGACCACATCAGCATCGCCGCGCCCTATTGGAGCTCGGCGCTCGTCATGGGCGTGGCGTGCGCGCTCGCCGTGACCGCCCTCTGGCGATCAAGAACGGACGCGACGTAGGGAAGAAGACAGAATTCAGAATTCAGAATTCAGAAGCCAGAAGGCGAGAAGACTGAACGGGGACTTCAGCCCGAATCCCCAATCCCGAACCCCGAATCCCGAAGAGGTTCGATCCGTGTCCTTCCCCGTCCACTGCCCCGTCGAAGTCCGGTTCCGCGATTGCGATGCCATGGGGCACGTCAACAACGCGGTCTACCTCACGTATCTCGAGATCGCGCGCTTTGCGTACTGGAAGGCCGCGGAGATCGGCCGACTCGAAGGCGACATCAGCTACATCATCGCGCGCGTCGAGATCGACTTCCGCGCATCGGCCGTGCCCGGGGACGTCATCGACGTCGCCATCAGTGTGCGTGCGATTGGCCGGAGCAGCTTCACGATGGAGTACGAGATCCGCGACCGGGAAGGCCAGGTGATCGTGACGGCCAGGTCCGTGCAGGTGGCGTACGACTACGCCGCGAAGCAGTCCGTGCCGGTCCCCGACGCCATCCGCGCGAGGATTGCCGAGTTCGAGGGCGTCGTCCTCTAGGCCCAGGGCGGCCGCAATCCCAGCTTCTCCAGCTTCTCCTCGAGTTCGCGCCCCTCGAGGTTCGGCTTGAGCCGCCCCGCGTCATCGCGGCTGAGGAAGCCGCCCTCGTCTGCCAGCGCCAGCGCACGTTCGCGGTCGCCCGAGGCGAGCGCCTCCAGGATCGTGCTCTCGATGCGCGACAGCCTCGTCCCGCCCCGCCGGTAATCGAGGAACGCCTCCCAGGTCAGCGGCACCCACTGCGCGACGATCTGGTTGCCGATGACGTTGGCGTACGCGCGGATTTCCTCCTGCGCGTGCTGGTCCATCCGCAGGTCCAGGAAGTGCAGCAGGTTCTGGAGGTCGATCTTCCAGTAGGCCTCGGTGTAGGTGGACAGGGGCAGGTCCTTCCGAGCCTGCTCGCGGGCGACACCTGCGGCAAGCCGCCCCTCATAGATGTCCCGCGCCTGGCGCTGAAGCCCGCTCTCCTCCTCTGACAACCTCGAGCCCTGATCAAGCGGCAGCAGCCCGCTGCTGCCCTGGCGGTTGCCCGTCGACTGCAGCCGCCACGCCCCGGGCGCGGTCCGCTGCGCGGCGTCAATCGCCTCGGAATAGCGGGTGGAGTACTCGTTCACGCTCGCCGTGCGGTGCCGGATCCACTGGCGCCACACGTCCATGGGCACGCGCACGTGCAGCTTGATCTCGCACATTTCGAACGGCGTCGTGTGGGCGTGGCGCATCAGGTAGCGGAGCAGGCCGCGATCTTCGTGCCGGCGCTTGGTACCCTTGCCGTACGACGTTCGCGCCGCCTGAACGATGGCGCCGTCGTCGCCCATGTAGTCGACGACCCGAACGAAACCCTCATCCAGCACCCGGATGGCCTCGCCAAGCAGGGCGTCGAGCGCGGGCACCACCGGACGGCCGAGTCGTTCCGCGCGCCGGGGATCGTCTGTGTGCGCCATCGGCCAATTATACGTCGCTGCACCTGGCGTATGATGACGCCATGCCATCGGTCATCATCTTCGGCAAGGACACCTGACCCTACACCAGCGACGCCCGTGAGGCGTACGCCCGGCGCGGCTTCACCGTCGACTACGTCAACGTGAAGAAGCACGCCGCCGATCTCCAGCGCATGCTGTCGTTCAGCAACGGCGGCCGCGACGTCCCCGTCATCGTCGAGGACGGCAAGGTGACCATCGGGTACGGCGGCACGTGAGGCGTCTAGTGCCGCCGTGCGCGGCACACCACCTCTTGTGATTCCCCGTTTCGGCCGGGTTAAATCTCGTGCCGATGGGCAACGCGGGTGATCGAACCTCTCCAGGCCTCGTAGGATCCAGCAGGAGGACACGATGAGACACCTGGCCGATGTCGTCCACGGCGAACTCCACTGGAAGCAGCCACACCTCTTCGATTCGACCTACGAACTGGTCAGCGGCGACGAACAAGTGGCGACGCTGTCGTTCCGGAGCGCCTTCGGGAGCTTTGCGACGGCCGAGACCGCCGACGGCTCGTGGACCTTCAAGCGCGTCGGCTTCTGGCAGACCCGCGCGACGGTTCGCGAAGAGGGCGCGCCGACCGACCTGGCGGTGTTCGAGCACAACACCTGGAGCGGCGGGGGCACGCTGACGTTCGCCGGCGGCCCGGGCGTTCAGGTGACCACGAACTTCTGGCAGTCCCGGATCGAGTTCCAGCTCGAGGACGGCACGATCCTCTTCCGATACCAGACAGAGGGGTTCATGCGGCACGGTGCTGAGCTGACGATCGAGCCGGCAGGCGCTCGCATGAACGCACTGCCCTGGCTCCTCGCCTTCGGGTGGTACCTCGTCGTGATGATGCACCACGACGCCGCGACGACCGCCGTCGTCATCAGCTGAATGCCGCCTATATTGCAGCCTCACTAGCTGCTGTGACT
>Ga0315292_10000675_pt1 | contig 16664 bp, 14 predicted proteins | sample YL17G13_0_MG_FD_204029 | JGI IMG/M metagenome (GOLD analysis project Ga0315292, IMG submission 204029) | Sediment microbial communities from Yellowstone Lake, YNP, Wyoming, USA - YL17G13_0 | ecosystem: Environmental > Aquatic > Freshwater > Lake > Sediment | place: USA: Wyoming | collected... | reverse complement strand
CGAGGCCCGCAGGGTATCGCCGTTGTGGAACGTCACGCCCGTGCGCAACGTGAACGTCCAGGTGCGCGCGTCATCCGCCACGCTCCAGCGCTCCGCCAGCGCCGGCTGGTAGCCCCCGCGTTCATCGGTGGCGACCAGCGCCTCGTAGATCGAGAAGAGGATGTTGAGGCGGTTGACCGAATCGCTGACGATGTGCGGATCGCCGAGGGCGACGGAGGACTGGACCACCGTGGCAGCCGCCGCCGGCGCGGCTGGGGACGGGCCGCCACCGCAGCCCGCGGTTGCCAGGATCGGAACGAGGACGAGCGCGGTGACCTTCATGAATGCCTCCTGTGGCGCACCCATTATCCACACGACGCCATCGCCGGCCAATCGGCTGGCTGCCCCGCTTCCGCCTCCGGGCCGGCGTCGGCGGCGCCACCGGCCGCGACCGGCCGAGCCGCGAACCGGGCGTCACGGCCTTGTTGTCCGAATTGACAACATGCGCCGGCTGTTGTTATCCTCACCAACACATGAAGGCGATGCTGCTCTTGCGGTCGCGCATCGCGCATTCAGAAACCGCGTTCGCCGAGCTGGCGCTGTGGCGGGTGCCGAAGCCGGTGACCGGCTCCACGCACACGTTCAAGTACCGGCTGGCGTACATCGTCGACGGCGCCTGCGTCGTGCGGTACGACCATGAGGCCGGCAAGGGCGATCACCGTCACGTCGGTGCGAAGGAGCATGTCTACGACTTCGAGACGCCTGACACGCTCGTTGTCGACTTCCAGCGCGATATCGCGAGGTGGAACCGTGAAAACCGTCACGCTTGACGTGCGTGATCCCGGCGCGGCGATGAACGACTTCGTCCGCGTGTGGAAGACGGGCACGCCCGAGAAATCTGCACGTATCAGCTTCGCGTCACCGGACCTCCTCTGGAAGGTGCTGACCGCGAAGCGTTGGGAACTTCTGAAGACGCTGTGCGGAGCGGGACCGGTGTCAATCCGGGAAGCCGCACGGCGTGTCGGCCGCGATGTCAAGGCGGTCCACGGCGACGTGACCGCGCTGCTGAAGGCTGGCGTGCTCGACCGCGCGGCCGGCGGCGGCGTGGTGTTCCCGTACGAGGCTGTCAAGGTCGAATTCCTCCTTCGCGCTGCGTCGTAGCGGAACGCGCGACCGCAACACGAGCGCCGCTCATGCGTGAACGTGCACTGGCCTTCATGGATGCCTCCTGTCGGGTGCGACGAGCGCCCCGGCCACCCGCGCGGTGATGGACTGGGCAGAAATCACGGGATGGCCCGATGCGCGAGCCACCTCACGACGCGCGTCCTCGCCGTGGCCCATGCAGTCGAGGACGACCAGTTCGATGGCCGCGTCAGCCAGTTCCCGGCCCGCGCGCGCGAGGTCGCCGGCGTCGCCAGGGGCGGCCCAGGTGACGGTGGCCGCAAACCCGTCGGCCTGCCATTTGGCGCGCGCGGCTTCAACCTGCCCCCGCACGGGCGTCACCACGCCGATGTTGCGCGTCTGCATCAGTTCGGCCGCGCACGCGGGCACCAGGCGGCCCGGCCGCAGGACGGGCACCGGGCACGCAATGTCGGGGAAATCACCTGCGCACCAGATGACGACCAGCCGCGCACCCGCCGCGGCAAGGCCGGCCGCGCAGGCCGTGACGCGCGGCACGAGCGCCTGGAGCGGCACCTCGGCGGTCGCACCGTCGGCCAGCCGGACCAGCAGCGGATACGGCCCGTCCCGATGCTCGAGCAGCCGGATCTCGTCACGCGTCAGGCCATCCAGGGCGCCGACGATGTGGATCGCCGTCCCGCCGGCGTAGGGGCGGCATGCGCGCTCGATGTCAGGGCGCGGCGTCTGGCCGATGGTCACGATGCCGAGCATCCTTCGCCTCCCTTGAACTTCGCGAGCCGCCTCGGTCCGCGTCGGATGGCGCATTGTCGCACAGTGCGGGGGGGCGATTGCGCACCGTCCCGCCGCACAGCCCCGCCGTCGCCGTGCCCGTTCCTTCGCCTCCGGCCATCCCCATGCTAAGGTCGTACAGAACTGGCCAACATTCGTCCGGCGTTGCCCGTGATGCTGCCAGTGCCTCTGGCAGCCACGGGCCGATCCGGACCTTCAGCCCCCACACCGCTTCCGCAGAAAGGGATGCGCCATGAGCAGCATCGTGAAGTTCGGCGAGGACGTGGACGGGTACAGCATCCCCGTCCTGAACGAGCGCGAGATCCGGGCCGCCGCCGGACTGCTCTTCCTGATGATGTTCATCGCCATCGCGGCGGCCATCTCCACGAAGAGCTTCCTGCTCCTGAAGTACGCCATCGCGATCTTCCTGCCGGACATGCTCATCCGGGTCTTCATCAGCCCGAGATACTCGCCCACGTTGATCCTGGGTCGCCTCATCGTCAGGAACCAGGTGCCCGAGTACGTCGGTGCCCCGCAGAAGCGGTGGGCGTGGATACTCGGCGTCCTTCTCGGGGCCACGATGTTCATCCTGGTGAACGTGATGAACACGTACAGCCCGATCTCGGGGCTAATCTGCCTGGCGTGCCTCGTCTTCCTGTTCTTCGAGACCGCCTTCGGCATCTGCCTGGGTTGCCAGATCTACGCGCTGCTCTATCGGGAGAAGGCCCAGTACTGCCCTGGCGAGATCTGCGAGCCTGGCGCGCGCCAGGAGATCCAGAAGACCTCCGGCGCCCAGGTGCTCATCGCCATCGGGTCTGTCGCGTATATCGTCCTGGTGGTCTTCCTGTTCCACGACGCGTTCAGCGTGAAGTCCCACGCCTTGTTCGGGAGGTAGGCGCGCAGCGCCCCCGTGCTCGGCTGCGACATCCGCCACACGCCGAGCGGCGTCCGGTTCACCCGGCCCTCGACGACGCGCGGCCTGACGGCCTTTCGTCATATCATGACGAACACGATGGCTTCACCCCCCACACGTCGAACCGCGCCCGCAGCGCTCGGGCGCGAGTGGGTCACCCGTGCCGCCGGGCAGGCGAGCGATGCGCTCCGGCGCGGCGGCGTGAACGTGACGCGCCTGCGCCGCTTCGGATTCCAGTCCGCCGCACGGGACGAGCAGATCCTGGCGCGGCACAACCGCCGCTATACGCTCGAGCTGCCCTTCGGGGGCATCGAGGACCAGCAGCAGTCCGGCAACTGCTGGCTGTTCGCCCCGCTCGTGCTCGCGCGGGCGGCCGCGCTCAGGGGCGGCGCGATCGCCGCCAGCGAGACCTTCTCGGAGACGCACCTCTACTTCGTCAGCCTCGTGGAGACGGCAAGCGCCACGCTCGACGACGTCCACCGCATCGTCGGGCGGAAGGACTCCCTCGACGGCGACACGCTGCGCCATCAACTGTCGCAGGAGGTGATGGGACTCGACGACGGCGGGGAGTGGGAGTGGGCGTTCAACCTGATCGAGAAGTACGGGCTCGTGCCCGCGCGCGGGATGCCGGAGACGGCCAGTTCGAGGGACACGAAAGCGATGCGGGTCGACCTGCACGAGCGGTTCGCCCGCGCGGCGCGGGCAATCCGCGCGAATCCGGGGGCCTACGCCGGGCTTCGCGAGCAGGCGCTGCGCGACGTCGTGCGCATCCTGGTCGCCCACCTGGGCGCACCGCCGCGGCACGTGAAGCACGAGGGCCGGACGCTGACGCCCGCCGAATACGCGGAGCATGTCGGGTTTTGCGCCGCACACTGGCGGGTGGTCATCAGCAACCCGCTGCTGCCCTTCCACCGGGTGTACGCGCGGCGAGGGAGCGCCCTCACCCGCGACCGGAGGCGCTTCAACCAGCGCCGTCTCAACCTGCCCCAGCGGAGCCTTCGGGCGTTGGTGCGGGCGTCGCTCGAGCGCGGCTACGCGGTCGGCTTTTCGGCCGACATCGATCGCAACGACATCGACCACACGCGCGGCATCATGCACCCGGGCATCTTCGATCGCGACCGGGTTTACGGCACCCGGCTGATCCGCGATCTACCGCGCCGCGAGGACATCTACCTCGGGGTGGCGACGTCGAAGCACGCGATGGCGATCGCGGGGATCGACGTCCCGCGACGCGGCGGAGCCGTGAAGTACCGGGTGGTGAACTCGTGGGGCCGTGATCTGGGCGACCGCGGCATCTACCACATGTACGCCGAGTGGTTCGAGGAGAACGTCTTCAAGCTGGCCGTCCACGAGAGCGTCCTCGACGCCAGGGACCGGGCGGCCTACGGCGAACCGCAGGCCGTACCCGGCGGCAGCTTCTACTGATGCGCGCGGTCAGCGCTTCTTCGCGGCCTTCTTCGTCGCAACCTTCTTCTTTGCGGCCTTCTTCGCGGTCGGCTTTGCGGAGCGGTCGACGTTGTGGCTCGGCATTTTCTCTACCTCCTCTGGGTTGGTCCGCCGACAGGCGGCTCGTTCACGCCCGCCCTGTACCGCGGATCGGCACGAAGAGCGGCCAGTGCTGGATCTCTGGCGACGATGATTGAAGGGTAGCCCATCGCCTGCGCCCGCGCAAGCGCCTGGAGTGCCTGCTCGCGGCGGTGAAGCGCCTCGTACCCGACAGCCACCTGATAGAGGACCTCGGGAACGTCCTGGGCCATGGCCTCGGCCTGCGCGAGCAGCGGGAGGCCCTGCTCTTCCATCCCGACCGCGGCGTAGTAGCTGCCGAGGTCGGCCAGCAGGTACTCGTCCTTCGGCGTCTCCTTGAGCATCTCGGCGGCAAGGGCGATGGCCTTCGAATAGGCCTCCCTCACCTGCGCCGGGTCGGCGCCCCGACCGCAGCGGACGCCGGCAAGCACCCCCCACGCCCGGAAGTGGTCCGGCCGCATCTCGATCGACCGCAGCAGCATGCGCTCGGCCTCGTCGTAGAGACCTGACTGGGCCAGCACGGTGCCAAGGTTCCGGTAGCGAGTGAAGCTCGGCTCGAGAGCGATGGCTTTCCGGAATGCCCCGGCGGCCTCCTCGAGGCGGCCCTGTCCCTGGTACGCAAGGCCGAGGTTGTTCTGGGGCCGCGGATTGTCGGGCAGAAGCTGTGCGGCCCGCCGGTACTGCTGCTCCGCCAGCTGCCAGCGGCCGCTGTCCAGGTAGTACTCGCCGAGCTGCTGGATCAGCCTCCAGTCGTCCGGCGCCAGGGTGACGGCCTTCCGGAGCGTGGGCTCGACGAGCTCGTGGCGCCCCTGCCGCCGGTAGAGCTCCCCGAGGGCGCCGTACGTCGTCGCGTCGAGGCGGTCGAGCCGTTGCGCCTCCTCGAGCTCGTTGCTCGCGAGGTCGTACTGCGCCGTCCAGGTGTAGAGGGCACCGAGCGTCACGTGCGCCGATGCCAGGTCTGGCCGCAGCGCGAGGGCCTGGAGCGCGGCCCTGCGGGCCGGCTCGATGTACTTCGTGTCGCGCTGCTGCGTGAACTGCAGGAGGTTGGCGCGCGCCAGGTCCGCGAAGGCGGGAGCGAAACTCGCGTCGCGCGCGACCACCGTTTCGAGCAGCGGAATCGCCTCCTCGAGCGCCCGCGGCCGGTAGTAGTGGGCCACAAGGTCGCGCGCGCGCCGGTAGTCCTCCTGCACGGCGAGAGACGGCGATGCCGGCGGCTGCCCCGGAGCCAGCGTCGCCCGCAGGTGCGGGAAGGCGACGTAGAGCGCCGCCCCGGTCGCGATGACCACCGCGAGCACGACCACGCGCGAGGCGCGCGGCCGCACGGGCGGCGGTTCGGCCTCGGCCGCGGCCGCGGTGCCCATGCCGATCGCCTCCGACAGCGCCGCGGCCAGCTGGCCGGCGCTGGCGAAGCGCTTCCCCGGGTCGGGGTGAACGGCCTTCTCGACCACCTGGGCCAGCGCCAGCGGCAGGTCGGGCCGCGCGTCGAGCAGGGTGCGGCGGGCGCCGCCGGCGTGCGCCGCGCGCAGGCTCCCGAAATCCGATCCGCCGACGGGGTACTGCGCCGTGAGCAGGTTGAAGAGCAGCACGCCGATCGCGTAGACGTCGCTCGCGACCGACGCCGACTCTCCGACAAGCAGCTCGGGCGCCATGTAGGCGGGCGTGCCGCTTGTCAGGGCGAGGGCTCCGCTGGCGTGCGTGAGCCCGAAGTCCATCAGCAGGATCCGGCCGCCCTCCTCGCGCATCACGTTGCCGGTCTTGATGTCGCGGTGGACGAGCCCGGCGGCGTGGACGGCGCCCGTCGCCCGGCAGACGTCGATCCCGACCAGCGCGGCCTCCCGCGGGCCAAAGGGGCCCTGGCGGGCCACCAGCTCCTCGAGCGTCGTTCCCTGCACGAAGTCGGTCCAGAACCCGACCCGTCCGTCGTGCTGGTCCACGCCGAAGATCGGGACGACGTTCGGGTGCCTGATCCGGGCCAGCGCCCTGGCCTCGGCGAGCAGCGAGCGGGAGTCGTCCTCGCGGTCCAGGCCGCGCGGCAGCAGCAGCTTCAGCGCGACGTAGCGCTGGAGCGTCGGGTCGAAGGCGCGGTAGACCTCGCCAAACGACCCGCGTCCCACGCGCTGCATGCGCTCGAAAGGCCCCCAATGCTCCAGCGCCTGGGGCACGGGAACTGCGGACGCCGACGTCTCGATCTGGGATTCCTGCAATCCGCCCCTACCTGTGCTGACGAGTACGTCGAGAGGCCCTGCTCTGGGGCACGGCTCTATTCTCACACGGATCGCCGCCCCGGCCCCGCCTACATCGTCCTCGTGGTCGTCCTGTTCAACGACCCGTACAGCGTGAAGCCGCACGCCTTGTTCGGCAGGTAGGCGGAACGCTGGGCGGCGCGCCCGCCGGCCGCGTGAGCCCAGGATCGTCGAGGCACGCGTCTTCGCCGCGGATTGAGGTATCGTAACGGGCAGCGGCCCACTCCGGGCCGCCCTGACCGTGCCACAGGATTCGACGGAGACTGTGATGATGATCAGCAAGGAACTGAACGCCGCCTTCAACGAGGAGATCGGCCTCGAACTGTTCGCCTCGAACCAGTACCTCAACATCGCGTCCTATTTCGACGGCGCCGGGCTGAAGAAGCTGGCGGGGATGTTCTTCAAGCAGGCGGAAGAAGAGCGGGCGCACGCGATCAAGTTCGTGCGCTACATCGACGAGGTCGGCGGCGCGGTCGAGATTCCGGCCGTGGCGGCACCCACGTCCGCCTTCGCCTCCGTCGAGGAAGCGGTCGCGCTGGCGCTGCACTGGGAACTCGAGGTCACGGCGCGCGTCAACGCGATGATGACGCTGGCGGCCGATCAGAAAGACTACGCGGCGCAGGACTTCCTGCGCTGGTTCGTGACCGAGCAGGTCGAGGAAGTGTCGACCATGGAGAACCTGCTGAAGGTGGTGAGAATCTCCGGCGAACGCAGCCTGCTGATGGTCGAGGCTTACCTGGTCCACAACGAGTAGGCGGCGGTCGCGCACGGAGGACGGTTGTCGTGATCCCTCGATCCCTCTTCACGCGGTCACGGGGCGGTGCCGCCGCCTCGGTGGTCGCCCTCGTGCTCGCGCTCCTGGCAGCGGCCGGGGCCGACCCGGCTCTGGCCGCCGCCCCTCCGCCTGTCGTGGTCATCCTCGTTGACGACATGGGCTACGGGGATCCGGGATCCTACAACCCGACGTCGAAGATCCCGACACCCTGCATCGACCGTCTCGCCGCCGAGGGCATGCGGTTCACCGACGCCCACGCCCCGGGGACGCTCTGCCACCCGTCGCGCTACGGCCTGATGACGGGGCGTTTCCCGTTCCGGACGGACATCTCCCGGTGGCCGACCCGGCCGCTGATCGAGGAGGGCCAGATCACGCTTCCTTCCCTGCTCCGCGACGCCGGTTACGCCACGGCGATGGTCGGGAAGTGGCATCTCGGATTTGCGGAAGACGGGTACGACAAGCCGCTGCGCGGCGGGCCGGTCGATCGCGGCTTCGACAGCTTCTTCGGGATCCGCGCCTCGACGGACATTCCGCCCTGTTTCTACATCCGGGGCGACCGCGCCGTGACGGCGCCGACCGCCAGCATCGCGGAGCACCACACCGCAGGCTGGGAACCGAATCAGGGCGCGTTCTGGCGCGCGGGTGGCATCGCGCCCGATCTGACTCTGAGCGACGTGCTGCCGCGGTTCACCGACGAGGCGATCTCGGTGATCGAGCGGCAGCGGGGCGCGGGCAAGCCGCTGATGCTGTACCTCGCCTACCCCGCGCCGCATACGCCCTGGCTGCCATCACCCGCGTTCGCGGGCAAGAGCGGCGCCGGCCTGTACGGCGACTTCCTGATGATGGTCGATCACGAAATCGGCCGCGTGCTCGCCGCGCTGGCGTCCGCGAAGATGCTCGACCAGACCCTGCTCGTGTTCGCGTCCGACAACGGCCCGGTCTGGCATCCCGCGGACGTCGCGCGTTTCGGCCACGACTCCGCCCGGGGCCTTGGCGGCATGAAGTCCGACGCGTGGGAGGCCGGGCACCGCATGCCGTTCATCGTCCGCTGGCCGGGCACGGTCCGCGCCGGGTCCGTCTGCGATCAGACGATGAGCTTCACCGACGTACTGGCGACGGTGGCCGACGCTGTCGGCACGCCCCTTCCCGCCGGAGCCGGTCCCGACAGCTTCAGCGTCCTCCCGGCCCTCAAGGGCGGGACCTTCCAGCGCCCCCCGATCGTGATGCAGTCGGGCAGCGGCTTCATGACGATCCGATCGGGCCGCTGGAAGTTGATCGAAGGCCTCGGCTCCGGCGGATTCTCCAAGCCCTCGAGGATCGAGCCCGGCCCGGGCGACCCGGCGGGTCAACTCTATGACCTGGCCGCCGATCCGACCGAGACGACGAATCGGTTCGCGGCGGAACCTGCGGTGGTCGAGCGCCTTCGCGCCGAGATGCGCCGGATCGTGGAGGCGGGCCGGAGTCGCTGAAGGGAGCCATCCGGCCGGGCTCGCGGCGAACCGGTGGCCGGCGACGTCCCCCGCGGTGTAGACTACCCGGCTAGTCCTTCGTCCGGCGGGGTTCTTGGCACCACAACGCTTCCGTTTGGCCCGTCCGTTGCTGCTCGCGTTCGCCCTCGCCGGGCTGACGCCGGCGCACGCCCTCGCGCAGGAGCGCGGCGGCCCCTCGTCAACCCGCATCGATGTCTTCCCGGCCGCGAATGCGACCGTCGCCCGCGACAGCACGGGGCGCGTCACGGTCCGCGCCACCCGGATCACGGACCCGATGACGCTTGACGGCGTGCTGGACGAAGGCGTCTACGCCCGCATCAGGCCCATCGACGGCTTCCTGCAGCAGGAACCGCACGAGGGGCAGCCGGCGACGCAGAAGACCGACGTCTGGCTCCTGTTCGACGACAGGAACCTCTACGTCTCGGCACGCTGCTGGTCGACCGATCCGTCGCGGATCGTCGCCAACGAGATGCGGCGCGATTCGTTCGCGAACTTCCAGAACGACAACTTCGCGGTGCTGTTCGACACGTTCCACGACCGGCGCAACGGGGTGCAGTTCCAGTCGACACCGCTCGGAGGCCTGAGCGACAGCCTGATCACCGACGAGCGCGACTCGAACCGCGACTGGAACACCGTCTGGGACGCGCGTGCCAGGCGGTTCGACCAGGGGTGGATCGTCGAGTTCGTCATCCCGTTCCGGTCGCTGCGCTACCCGGCGCCGGGACCGCAGGACTGGGGCGTGCAATTCCGGCGGGTGGCCCGCGGGACGAACGAGTTCTCCTATCTCACGCCGATGCCCGCAGCGTTCACGCAGCGCGCGATGGTGCGGGTCTCGCAGGCGGCCACGCTGGTCGGCCTCGAGGCGCCGAAGGCCGCCCTCAACCTCGAGGTGAAGCCCTACGCCCTGGGCGCGGTGAAGACCGACCTGGAAGCGTCCGCGCCGTACTCGAACGACCCGAACGCCCAGGCGGGCATCGACGCCAAGTACACGTTCAAGAACGGCCTCGTGGCTGACGGGACGGTCAACACGGACTTCGCGCAGGTCGAGGAAGACGAGCAGCAGGTGAACCTCACGCGGTTCAGCCTCTTCTTCCCGGAGCGCCGCGAGTTCTTCCTGGAAGGCGCCGGCATCTTCGCGTTCGGCGGCGCGAGCGTGAGCCCGCGCGGCGGGCAGCAGGGCCCGCCCAGCAACACGCCGATCCTGTTCTACAGCCGCACGATCGGCCTGTTCGAGTACGGCGACGACGAGACGGCCGCGGTCCCGCTGCTCGCGGGTGGCCGGCTCACGGGGCGGACGGGGGGCTACACGGTCGGCGCCATCAACATCCAGCAGCGCGCCGACGCGTCGATTGGCGCGCCGAGCACCAATTTCTCGGTGCTGCGCCTCAAGCGCGACATCCTCAGGCAAAGCAGCGTCGGCGTCATCTTCACCAACCGCTCGCAGTCGGTCAACGCGAACGGAGCCAGCCAGACGCTGGGCGCCGACGCGTCGTTCACGTTCCAACGCTACCTGACGATCAACACCTACCTGGCGCGCACGCGGACCGATGGCCTGGAGGGCAACGACGCCAGCTACCGGGGCGACATCGCGTGGACTGGCGACCGGTACGGCTTCGAGGCCGAGCACCTCGTGGTCGAGCGCAATTTCAATCCCGAGGTCGGCTTCATGCGGCGCGAGAACTTCCGGCGTAACTACGGGATGTTCCGCTTCAGCCCGCGGCCCCCGGGGCCGTCGCCAATCCGCAAGTACCAGTTCGAGACCGCCTTCGACCACTTCACCGACACGAACGGCCGGCTCGAATCGCAACAGGCGCAGGTGCAGGCCGGCATGGACCTGCAGAACGCCGACGAGTGGCGGGTCGAGTTCCGGAACAACTACGAGTATCTCGACGAACCGTTCGAGATCGCCGACGGCCTGTTCCTGCCGGTCGGCGCGTACCGGTTCAACGACGCCGAAGCCAGCTACACCATCGGGCCGCAGCGGAAGGTGAACGGCACCATCCTTGCCGGCGGCGGACAGTTCTTCGACGGGACGCGGACCGTGCTCGGCTACCGGGGCCGCATCGAGGTGACCAGCCGGCTCGGCGTCGAGCCCGGCATTTCGGTCAACTGGGTGGACCTGACCGAGGGGTCGTTCGTCGCGAAGCTCCTCACGGCGAGGGTGACGTACAACCTGTCGCCCCGGAAGGCCCTCATGGGGCTGGTGCAGTACAACTCCGAGGGCCACGTCATCGGCGCCAACGTCCGATTCCGGTGGGAGTACCGCCCGGGCTCCGACCTGTTTGTCGTTTACAACGAGGGCCGCGACACGTCGCTCGGCGTCAACCGGTCTGCGCTCAGTTCCCGCTCCTTCGTGGTGAAGTTCACGCGGCTGTTCCGGTTCTGACCGGCACTCGCCTTCCCGGACGATGGGGGCCGGTCACGCGCCCGCCGCGGTGCGTCCGGGCCGCCCGGGCCTACTTCTCGTCGGGTGGGAGAAGAACTCCTTCTGCAGCCGCAGCAGGAGCGGGATCGACACGAGCACGCCCGGCAGGTTCGGGAGCGCCATCAGCCCGTTCAACGTGTCGGCGACGTCCCACACCAGATGCAGCGACCCGGTCGCCCCAAGATAGACGAACACCTCGAAGATGCCGTACATCCCCTGGCGCACGGGATGGTCGGTGTCGGCGGCCGCGTGCACCATGGGGGCGCTGCCCAGGCCGGCCTCGTTCGAGAACAGGCCGCGCGCGATGCCGTAGCGCATGGCCATCATGATCGTGCTGCCGGCGAACCCGCCCGCCGCGGCGGTCCCCGAGAACGCGCCGTCGAACACGAGGCCGATGGCACGCGGAAGCTGGCCCCCGTACAGGACGAGGACGATGAGCCCGCCGCCCAGGTAGAGGAACGCCATGAACGGCACCAGCCACTCGGTCATCCGCGCGATCGACGTGATGCCGCCGAGAATGACCACGGCGGTCAGGATGACCAGGCCGATGCCGGTGGTCGCCACGGGCACGCCAAAGCCGGCAATGTTGCCGACGCCGACGGTCGAGGCCAGGGCCGTGGCCACCGCCTGGAACGACCTGACGCTGCCCACGCCTCCGCCGCGCTGCGTGATCTTGCCCGGCACTTCCTTCAGGGCGAACCCCGGCCGGCGGAACTGCACGGCGCCGGTCAGGATCGTGAGCAGCAGGCCGGTGCCCATCAGGAACACGATCATCGGCCAGCCCCCGACGTACCCGTTCACGAAGGCCTTGACGTGTTGAATGGTGTCAATCATGGACTGGTCATTCCGAGGTTCAGGCGCGACTGGCCGGCCGCATCAGCGCAGGCGGGCAACGGCATGGTCAGGGGCGGAGCATCCGTGCATCGTCCCCGACAGGCGCGGAGGCGGCAAGTGCGTGGCCGTTCCTGGCGGGAGACATTCCAGCAGGACGACCCCGTGCTGGCTGGTGATGTCCAGCGCGTCGACACCGTGCGGCACGACGATGCGATCGAACAGAGACAGCGAGGCCGTCTCGTGTGCGGTGGCGATGTCACACGACCCCTCCACCACCAGCAGGACCGTGAAGCCCCGCGCGCGCCATGGACTCCGCCCTTTCAGCGTGGTGCGCAGGACGCTGAACCGGTCGGTCACGCGTCCATCCACCAGCGCCTCGCGGTGCAGCGTGGCGTTCCTGTCGATCGTGCGGGGGTGACAGTGCCACGTGGACTGCACCGCGGACGCCGGCAGCGGTTCAAAGGAAAACATGTCCAGCGCAAAATCCACGTCCCGGTTCATGAACCGTGCGGACTCCGGGATGACGCGCCCCGCGACAGTGAATTCCACGCGCGCCACGAAATCCGTGGGCTCCATGACTTCCACCATGAGCACGCCGCCGCCGATGGCGTGAGGCAATCCGCCGGACACGACATAGACGTCGCCGGGCGTCACCGGGATCTTCTCGAAGCAGCGTTCCATCGCCGCGATGTCCTGCTCCACGATCATGCGCCGAAGTTCCTCGCGCGTGGGCGGGTGCTGAAAGCCGAGGTAGATATACGGCTCGGCCACGTCGGGCCGCGTGCTCAGGATGTAATAGGCCTCCGTCTTGCCGCTCTCGGCGTCGAGATGCCGGCGCGAGAACTCCACCGTGGGATGCACTTGAAACGGCAGGCGCACCGCCGAGTCCAGGTACTTCACCAGCACCATCGGGTTCGTGCCGAAACGCGCGACGTGCGCGGCGCCGAGAAAATACTCCGGGTCGGCGGCGACCAGATCGGCCAGCACCGCGTCGCCGCCCGACGACGTCACGCGCGCCAGCCCCTCATCCTTCACGTCGCGGTTGGGGTTGATGGCGCGCACGGTCGAACCCAGCCAGTCTTCGGGAAACGGGCCGTCGGCGGGTTCGGGGCGGCCTTCCATGCGGTCCAGCATGAGTCCGCCGGAGTACGTGCGCCACACGCGGTTCGGCAGCAGGCGGAGAATCCGTCCGCGGTGCGCGTTCATGGGGCGTCCTCCAGTTTCATCGACTCCAGTGTCGGCAGCAGCAGATGCAGAATCCCCAGCGCCACCAGATACACGCACGAGGCAATGGCGAACGGGATGACATAGCTGTGCGTGGTGTCGAGCACGAAGCCGACCAGCTTGGCAATGAACATCCCGCCGACAGCCGCCGCCATGCCGCCGATGCCCGCCACCGAACTCACGGCATGCTTCGGCACGGTGTCGGTCGCGACGGTGAACAGGTTGGCGGAAAAGCCGAGGTGCGCGGCCGCCGCGAGTCCGATCAGGAAGACCGACGGCCACAGGCCAATCTGCTGTGAGACCAGAAAGACCGGCGTGACGCACAACGCGCAACCGAGCATCACGGTCTTGCGCGCGGCATTGATGCTCCAGCCCCGGCCGATCAGCCGCATCGACAGCCAGCCGCCGCTCACGCTGCCGATGTCGGCCATGATGTAGATGACCATCACGGGCAGCGCCATCGCCGCTGCGGACGCCGCGGCACTGGCCGTCGTGAGGTTGTACTGCTTCGCCAGGAATCCAGGCACCCAGAACAGATAGAACCACCAGATCGGGTCGCTCAGCCCTTTGGCGAGCAGGAACGCCCACGTCTGACGATGGCGGAACAGCTGGAGCCAGGAGACGGTGCCTTGCGGCGGATTCGGGTCGCTGCGGATGTAGGCGAGCTCGGATGCCTTCAGCCACGGATGGCGGTCGGGACTGCGATAGGCCAGCAGCCAGACGCACAGCCAGATGACGTCCAGCGTGGCCGTGAACAGGAAGACGAACGGCCATGCCACCAGCTTCAGGACGAGCGGCACGACCAGCGGCGTGATCGTCGCGCCGACGGACGACCCGGCGTTCACCACGCCCATGCCCACGGCGCGTTCCTTGCGCGGAAACCACTCGCTCACCGCTTTCGCGCAGCCGGGCCAGCAGCCGGATTCGCCGATGCCCAGCGCAAAGCGCGCGAGACAGAAGCCCATGACCGAACTCACGAAGCTGTGGCTCGCGGCGGCGATGGCGCACATGCCGACCACCAGCGCCATGCCCCAGCGCACCCCGATGCGATCCACCACCCGGCTCACGGTGATGAGGCCGATGGCGTAGGCGAGCTGAAAACAGAAGACGACATTGGCATAGTCGGTTTCCGTCCAGTGCAAATCCTGGACAATCGTCGGCTTGAGCACGCCGAGGAGAAACCGGTCCATGTAGTTGATGGTGGTCGCGCAAAACAACACACCGAGAATCACCCAGCGAAAACGGCCCACCGCCGATGCAGGCGCGGGATGTGACTCAGCGTGAGCGGAGGGCGTGTGGTTCGCGGTCATCGCTTGACCGTGTCAAAGGACGGCGGCGCCTGGCTGGCATCCTGTCCCCATGAAGACGGAGTGTTCCCGAGGCTGAAGTTGATCGTGCCGCCTGCCGACAAGGCGGACCACGTCACCCATGGGCTGTTCCAGGTCCGGCCGTTCAGCGTGACCTGCTGCACGTAGCAGTTCTCCGGCGCCGCACGTTCGCCCACAATCTGGATCGTCTTGCCGTTTTCCAGATAGATGGTCGCCTTCGGAAACGCCGGGCTGCCCACGGCGAATCCTGCCACTCCGGGAATCGCCGGGTACAGCCCCAGCGCGGAGAACACATACCACGAGGACAGCGAACCGGCGTCGTCGTTGCCGGGCAGCCCGCTGGGCCTGGCGGTGAAGAGCTCGTCCTGGATGCGGCGGACCACGTGCTGGGTGCGCGCCGGAACGCCGGTGAAGTCGTACATCCAGGGAATGCCTTCGGACGGCTCATTGCCCATGTAGGCCATCTCCGAGCGCATGCCGGCAGTGAGGGTGGTGAAGAAACGATCGAGCCGGGCTGTCGCTTTTTCCTTGCCGCCCATCTTCTCAATCAACCCGCCGAGAGCGTTGTCCCCTGCCACGTGCTGACGTCCTGAAACGGACGATCGAACACCGCCGCAAAATACAGTGTGAAGGAGCGCTTCTTTCCGCTGATCACGTTGCTATGAAACCCCGACACCTCGTTGCCGGTGATGGCCACGGCGCCATCGGCCCGCACCAGCAGCGTCGCCCGTGAACCCGGCGGAACACTGAAGCGCGCCAGGCCCGTGCGCGGCGTCGCGGTCAGTTCGGTCTCAATGCCGTCGTCCAGGCGGACGCGGTCATACCCCGCGGACGCGCGCTCATTCGCGTGCGAGAAGGTGGCCGCGAATTGCGTCCAGTCACTTCCCGGCGAACCGGTGACCGGCTTCAGCGTCGGCATGAAGGGCACGTCCTTCAGGCAGGGCACGCCGCGTCCGCTGAAATGCGTCAGGCTGAATCCCTCAATCGCCTGGTCCGGCTACCAGTACCCTCCGGCGATCTTGTCGGCGTGGGTCGTGTCAGGGCTCCAGGCCAGCATCCCGCGCGGCCAGACGCCGCACGGGCAGACGCTCGCCCGGGCACCGCCTCGATATCCAGGACCTGACTCGCGGCTATCGTGCCAACTGAGTCAGGGCGTGCGCGTAGGCGCCGATGGCAACGGCGTGGCTCGTGCCGAGGCGCGACACGCCGACGCCCGTGCGCTGCAGCGCGTCGAACGACACCGTGCGCCCGGAGCCCGGCACCGTCAGATCGATGGTGCGGCCGCGCAGGAAGGTCTCCATCTGCTCCGGGTCCTCGAGGTCGAACACCACCTGGACGAGCCGCCGGAACGGCTCGCCGGCCGGCGTGGTGTACCGGCCGTTCATCTCGGCGACGAGCGAGGGCAGGAACAGCCGATGCGCGGCCGCGATGCCGCCGCCGACGACGACGAGCGCGTCGACCAGCGTGGTGACGAACGCGATGGCATCGCCGGCCACCTCGCCGAGCTGCGCGAAGGCGCGACGGGCTGCGTACACATTGCCGGGGGCCTCACCCCTGGCGATGTCCGCGATCATCTTCGGCTCCGGCACAGCGGTGATCGGCACGCCGGCCCACGTGGCGTAGGCGCTGCGGACCGCGCGGATCGACACGCCTTCTTCGACGTTCGTGCCAGGCACGAGCTTGTTGCGCAGCAGCCAGACTTCTCCGCCGAGGGAGTTGTCACCCGTGTAGAGCGCGCCCTTGTGCACGATCCCGCAGCCGAACCCCGTGCCGATCGTGAATCCGACGAGGTTCTGGTAACGCTTCGGGCTTCCCGCGCGCTCGAGCCTGGCGTTCACGTCGGGCAGCAGGCCGGCCGCCGCCTCGCCGACGGCGAACAGGTCACCGTCGTTGGTGATGAACACCGGCAGCCCGAAATGGTCCTCCAGCATCGGGCCCAGCGCCACGTTGCGGTACGCCGTCAGGTTGGGGGGTGCCACCACGATGCCGCGGGCGTAATCGCACGGGCCGGGGAACGCGAA
>Ga0315292_10000674_pt1 | contig 16684 bp, 7 predicted proteins | sample YL17G13_0_MG_FD_204029 | JGI IMG/M metagenome (GOLD analysis project Ga0315292, IMG submission 204029) | Sediment microbial communities from Yellowstone Lake, YNP, Wyoming, USA - YL17G13_0 | ecosystem: Environmental > Aquatic > Freshwater > Lake > Sediment | place: USA: Wyoming | collected... | reverse complement strand
GAAAAGATTCCAGAGGTGCGTGATTACCAGCTCTGTCGCAATTACCGCTCCACGGAGGCCATTGTAACGATCGCCAATTCGGTCATGCGTTTCATTCCCACGCTCCCTTTTAAAGAGAAGATGATGGCGAATCAGAAGGGAGGGCGCAAGCCCGAGGTCCATTTCTTTTTTCGGTCCATCGATGAATATGATTGGATTGTGAACTCGCTGGAGAGAATGCGGCGATCTCTTCCTGATTTCACGTTCGCGGTGCTCTCGCGATATAATTCGGATCTCTTTAAAATCGAGGATCGTCTTCACCAAAAGGGGATTCCCTATCGGCTTCTGACGCAGTATTATCCCGATGGTGTGAAAACACAGACAAAGAACATTACACTCGCGACCATTCATGCCAGCAAGGGGCTCGAATGGGACATTGTGTTTTTCATGAATCTACATGATGATGTGTTTCCGTCTCGAAAAAGCGATGAGGACATTGTCTGTGAGCGCCGTCTCTTTTATGTGGGGGTAACGCGTGCAAAGAAGGGACTGTATCTGACTTATTCGCGCCAGGAGCGATCTCTGTCGCGGTTTGTGCGAGAGATTCCGCGCCCCTTTCTCCGATTTCATAATGTGTCTTCGTTCAAACTCAGCACGGTGGAGGCAATGGCATCCGTCATGAGTATGGAGGACATGATTCGCGGCCTGGATGGGGCAGACTGGAATGAGCTGCGACTCCGCGGAGATGTTCCGCAGCTCACGACCTATCGCACGGATTCCATTTATCCGTTTGGCAAATTATTTTCGATTCCTGAGTGGGTCAAAGCGCAGGATGCGCGTGAAACCTGGCTCGAAATGTTGCGGCTCATTGTCTTGAGAGAGTGTGCGCTGTATCAAAATAAGATGGATCAACTTCAAACTCCCGAAATCAATGAGGCACTTTTAACGCTGCGAATTTATAAGGAGGATATTGAATTTTGGGAGCAGTATGAGGTGGAATTAGAACATTTGGTTCACACCTTTTTAAAGCACACCCAGGAAATGCCTGCGATCGAATACGCACAACTGGAGAGCTATGTCAAAACGAAAATGCGTCATTTGGAGTGGTCGATGCAAGACATGTCGCATGCGCTTCTTATCCTTTCCAAGATCCGCGGCCAACTTCGCCCGATGCGAAATGCGGGATTTGATTTGCGGGAATTTTCATTTGGGTGTGTGCGAAATTCTGTCCCCACGGAGTTACGACCGCAGGTTCTTGCCAGCTGGCATCGAATGATGGATAAGACAAATAAGACGCATACTATCTTAGGGGACATGTGGCTTCTGGCCTCGATTCCATCGGTGATAGAGGGGCGAAATATACCTCTGTATCAATATGTCAGTCTTGTTCCCCATTTTCGGCAAGCCGAACAACAAGAAATGATACAGGCGATAGAGACCGCGATTCCACTATGGATTGTGACGCAGGAACATCCCACTTTTCATTTTATATTTGAGGTGGATGGCATTCGCTCCATTTCTTTTGATATGATGACGGATAAATGTGCATATCAGCTCTATTTTGATCCGGTACATGTGCCGTGTATGGAGGATAAGATACTGTTTTTATTGAAGCAGTACGCTTATGAAGAATTATTTGATCGGTCGCTGGATTCTATTGGATTTATGAATATGGCAACGGGGATGATTATTCAATATGAAATTACCTCTACCATACGGGAGCAGCTGAGCCACATGTGGCAACACCTACAAACGAAGTACAACCTGTACCAGGAGGGGCAGATCCTCGACGGGTCGTCATAGGATGGGTGCCAGGGGCATAGGTTCGGCCATATGCTGCGATGGGAGCGGAGAGTTCTGTGGGAATCGTAGGGAGAGCACCGCCTGGTTGGGGAATGGGCCAATAAGCCTTCTCGGCTTGTAGTGTGGGAACGACTTCATTGACGCCGCCGTGGGGCATGGGATCGCCGCGGCCGCCGCCGCCAGGTAGGGCGTAGAACTTGTCGGCGCCATAGCGATCCTGTTTGGTGGGATTGTTGAAGAGACGGCCGCTGCGTTCAAAGTATTTGGTGTCGTTCTCGGAGCGGCAGGTGTAGATATCGCGGCGAAGAAGGGCCTGGGGCATGGAGAGTTCGGAGACAAAGGCGTCGGAGATGGGTTTGCGATCAGGGACGGTGCTGCCTGATACATACATATTGCTGGTTTCACGAGGAATGTATTTGGTGGACGGGCACCACTTATCCAGGGGGTGATTGAGGGTGCGAAGGACGGATTCCTTGTCAATATTGGCGGCATATCGGCCGGGCGGATAAAATTCTCCTCCTGTGGGAAAGACCATGTCCTTGGGTGGCATGGGGGCAGGAATGGCGGGGGCGCTGGTGACATAGTTTTTGCAGACCTTTACCCAGGGACGAAAATCTTGGGGTAAACCAACTTTCTGTTGGGGTAAAATGTGTCGTAGCATTTCTGTGGGATCCCAGTGTGTGCGGAGGCAGACGGGAGTGAATAAGTTTCCCTCCACGGTTTCAAATGGAAACTGACTATTAAAGGGTGAGGGGGGTTGATTCATAGCTATCTATTTCATTCTTTTTTTAAATAAGCCGATTATTTGTTGACAGGTATTGTTTCCTTCTCTGGTATATTTGGCAGATTTGCTATTTTTGATACTATCTTTACGATTGGTACAATACCTGTCCCTGTCCCTGTTCCTGTGCCTGTTCCTGTTCCTGTGCCTGTGCCTGATCCACCTGATCCCTGTGTTGGATCTACCACAGATGTAAATCCTCCACCTGTAATTACTCCTCCCATCACGGACCCTCCTCCACCTCCACCTGGCGCAGATATAGAACCTCCACCACCTTGTACTGCGGTAGAACCTCCACTTCTTAATACTTCTGCTAATCTTGCTGCCGCCGCCGCATTTGCCGCGTCTAATGCAGCCTGTGCGGCGGCCGCCGCCTTATCTGCCGCCTTCGCATCCGCTGCTGCCTGTGCGGCTAAAGCGGCTTTCGTTGCTGCATCGGATGTATTCGCGGCTGCTGCCGCATCTGCCGCCGCCTGTGCAGCCACCGCATCCTTCGCCGCCGCCACCGCAGCAGCAGTCTTCGCATTCGCTTCTGCCTCAGCCGCTCCTCCTCCTCCCACCTCATCGGCGATCAATCTAGCCTGACTAAGACGCGCCGCTTGTTTTTTCTCAAATTCGAGTTTCTGTAGAAGTGGATCTGGCTTGATAAAGAGATAAGGCATCTGACTCGGCTTGTCAGGAATGGGAATGGTTGGCTTTTCACTCCAGCCTGCATCCACACTAGCATATCCGATCTCTTCATCAATTTGAAAGGTAGCATTCCATTCACTTACATCCAGATAGGATGGCACATAGAGCCAGGCAGGCGTAACAGCAGCATCATCAAAATAAATTCTAAAAGTTAGTCGATCCAATTTACCAAGAGGCTGATCGAACATAATTGGATTTTGAATGAGTGTCTGTGACACATTTGAATTGTCTACATTTGCCATCAATACTTTCGCGCAAACATATTTTACCTGACCAGTCGTCTCATTTCCAATTCGGTAATTTTCATCCATGGAAATATCCATATTATTAAACCCCTGTTCGTCATTAATGGAGATCAAGTAATTCTGAAAGGAGGTAGAAATAACCTGCGTAAAGGTACTCACAATACTAAAGTTTGTAGTCAGACGAAGGATACCAAGACGATAGGCCAAGGTTTGAATATTGGTATTAACAGGGATGCAAGAATACCATGAATATACCAGTTTGGTAATTTCATTGCAGCATTGCTCTTGACATGTACTTGTGGTACTTGTGGTACTTGTGGTACTCCCGTTAGCAAACACGTTTGCAGAAGCATATGCAGGCAAAATCCCTGGAAAATAGACATATTGATTCGTAACAAAAGACACAGGTAATCCTTGGTTAGAGACATAGGACTGATTGGCAATCATATCATATGGTAAAATCCCCATATATTTCATAGAAACATAGGAATGAAACTCCATCTGCGCGTTCTGATGAATGGATTGAATCACATGATTGGTGCTTTGAACGATCTGATAATAGCTGGAAAGGGTACTATGATAATCGAGAAAATTCGTGAATGACATGCGAATACCCGCGTAGTTTCCATAAATGCGCCCGATGGTACTTGTATACTGAAACATAGATGTAAAATCAGCATCTCCGTGTAAATCAGCAATCGCATCAAATGTACCATCTGTGGTATGATGATCCTTTCCACCTGCATATCGATAGCCTGTTGCAAAATGATAGGTTCCCAGAACGCTACTCAGATTTCCCTCCAAATGTTTTAAAATGGAAGTATATCCAATGCTATTGGTTTTCAGGGTTTTAAATGAATTGGCATTCAGACCTTGTATTGATAGTTCTTGATTAAGAAGCAGCTGTTGCGTTTTTGTCAGATCGCGTGCAAGAGAGGGGTGAAGTGTATCGTGAATGATGGAATATCGATTTTGCTGAGATGAATAGGAAATGTTATATTTATTAATGTTTCGCAGCTCAAATGTTAAATTTCTTCGATAGCTATCCAATATGAATTGATTGGTTTCACACAATATAAAATACAGGGGATGATCCAGTCCCTGAAAGGGGCCCATTACGGCGTTCACTATATCAGAATAGGGTACACCATTTGTTTGAAGAAATGGCTGTGAACGATTCGTGGCAATCAATTCCTTTAAGACTGGGAAGTAATAGGCAACGAATGCAATCTGCTCGGAAATCTCGAAAAATCGATCAATATGATGCTGTGTATAGTATGTATTCATGATATGCTCTTTGGTATGCATTCCATATCGCTGTGAATTTGCGTTGGAGTAAAAGGTATCACCAGGTTCATTAAATAATACGGAGATATCACGCGTATTCATAAATACATCGCGAAAGGTGGGATAGGAAATTAAATTCAGAGGAGGGGTACTATTTGCCCGAAAGGTGAGCTCCTCTGCCGTCTGTGAATTGGTATAGGTTCCATCGGGCATGGAAAGTGATACCAGGAGAGGTGTACCATTGGTGGTGCGCCCCTGTTCTATTAGACCCACCCCGTTTGCTGCTGAAGTACAATTAATAACCTGCAAACAGGTGCTAATACACACTGAAGACAAAATATCTTGAGGAAGTTGTAAGAAGATACTGGTTAATGTACTAGTAACAAGGCCATCAATGCCAAATGTATTGTTTGCCTTAGGAAATGACAACTGAACAAACTGGAATTTTGTAACCTTTTTATAAACACGGGGAAGCTTAATTTGAAAGTAATAGGGGCTGGAATAGACTAGACGGTCACGATTCGACGATTTAATGGAAATAAGACTCGACTTCGTCGTTTTGGGCGGTTCAAAATAGGTATATCCCGCCAATGAAGTAACATTTGTATCAGGATTCCATTCTCCCCATGATTCACCTTCTCGATATTTCAGCTGGTCTTGTCGTGTTGGCAAGGCGGGACCCGCCGTAGCATGAATCGCATAACGCGGATCATATTCACGAACAATGCGCGAATCAAACCCTTTTCGAATTTGGGTATTTTGCTGTCGATCTTCGCGATTTAATTGTTCCAATGGAGCTTGATTGTCTAGCTCATTATTGTATTCATCGGGATCGGTATCATCCCCTGTATCATCCCCTGTATCATCCCCTGTATCATCCCCTGTATCATCATTTGAATCATAGGGCATATAAAAGTTAGAGGTATCACGACGGGAACTCATTCTACTGGTTGAATCATTTTTTCTTTATATTAATAACATAAAGAAAGAAGAGACGGTTATTTATAATGAACTCAAAAGCCTATAATGGTCGTCAAGATCTTAGTGTATCAAATGCATTTAATTTAAATACGAATAATCCTTTTATCATATTTGTACCGCCTCTTGCGAGTGGTGGAACATGTACTTGTGTATCGACATCGGTGATGCCTTTTGCCGCGTCTATGGCAACCCCATTTGCAAGCCAATCCATTGCAGCGGATACGGTGTATCTTTCCGCCATTCAGCCACTTTTAAATGATGATACACAAACCATTATCACAACAGCAAGTACCATAGTACAAGAAGCGGATGCAATCATTGTTAGTAGTCTGAATTCCATTAGCATGACGGCCTATACAGAATGTACCATAATTTCACCACTTGTCAGTCTCTCCCAAGATTTACAAGTTGGATCATTGATTCGGGCACAGACCATTCAATGCACTGACCTACAGGTCGATCAGCTCTCTTTACCGACTGCCACACTTTCTACTTTTTCGGATCCGGCTACGTCTTCCATTCTGATTCAGATCAATGGTTCGTGGTGGAAGATTCCGATTGTACCAGCTTAACGGAGTGCTCGCATAACGGAGTGCTCGCATAACAGGGTGCTCGCATAACGGAGTGCTCGCATAACGGAGTGCTCGCATAATGGAGTGCTCGCATAACGGAGTGCTCGCATAACGGAGTGCTCGCATAACGGAGTGCTCGCATAACGGAGTGCTCGCATAACGGAGTGCTCGCATAACAGGGTGCTAGCTTAAGAGAATTGACCTCGTATCGTCATGGAAAAGTTAGTATAGCCGCTGTTATAATAGGAGTCACTACAGATGTCAAGTTGTCCGTTTTGAGAGATAGTAATAGGAAAAGTAGATGATGCGGATATACTGCTAATGGTAGCGGTAGTAGAATTGGTGGGAAAGGTAAGAGTATAGGGGCGGCGATAATTGTAGGCAATTCCAAAACAACGTGCGTCAAATGGGGAGTTTGCTATAGCAAACCAATATATTCCATTATAGGAATAACCCATGGTAGTATTACCATCCGTACCAGCCAACCATATGATCCCATTCCAGGTAATCGAACTTATTACAGGGTTACCTTGAATAAAAATATCAACACTAATACCTTCCCATCTGAGCCCATCATAGGAATATGCAATGTTAGTTGATCCTGAACCACCAGCAATCCACATGATCCCATTCCATGCAACGCTATACACGTATGTAAAGTTAGGAACAAATACCGAAGGCGTCCAAGTTATTCCATCACTGGAATAATAAATAAGCCCTCCTGCGGTGCCTCCTGTTACCCATAATCTTCCATTCCAGGCAATACAATACATAATATTTGTTAGACTACCTACATTAAGACTAGTCCAATTGGCTCCATCATAGGAATATGCAATCATTGGAGTTGATGCAATTCCACATGCAATATATCGTTCCCCATTATATGCAATACTACGTATTCCCAAAAAGTTAGATGATACACCATTTGCAGCATTCCAGTTGATCCCATCATCAGACCATAGAATCAGATAGGGTGCGTTACATCCAATCACCCAGCGTCCACCCCATGCCACACAAGTACAGAATCCAAACAGATTTTTTGAGTTTGGAACACCCACCCACGTTGTACCATTTTGTGATGTTGCAATACTAAAGGAGGGTCCATCTCCAACTGCTACCCATAATGACCCATTCCAAGCGACTGCATAGCCTGATGTAAATATTGCGGTCCCTAATCCCGTCCATGTTATCCCATTATAGGAATATGCAATCGTATTATTACTATAACTACCTACTGCAACCCAACAATTCTGAATGGTAGGCCCAAAGGTATAGACTTGTGGAATAGAGGGAGGATTATCCAGCTGTGCATTAATGTCGTTAGTAATAATTGTACTATTAATGGTAATTGTGCGAAGTGGAACCATCGATGTTTTCTTAACAGTCTGACCATAAACGGCTTGATTGGTAAGAAAGGAGTTAAGGGAAATCGTACTAACAAATAGCTGAGTTGTATTGATCATATCTGCAGTAACTGTATTGGTAGTCAATGTAGAAATACCAATAAGACTTCCTGTTAGAGAAGTTGGTTGAAGAGTAGAAACGGTCATAGAACTTCCTGTGATCGTGGAATAGAATATAGTACTTGCCTGAAGGAATGAGGTATCGCATAGGGCGGTTGAAAGAGTGCTAACAAATAGGGTAGAAAACGATACCACATTAACGGTAGTAGATGTAGTATAGATCTGCCCTGTAAACATAGTCGATCCATCCAGTGTTGAAAAGAATAGATTTGTGGCACGAACGATAGTTGTATCCGTTGTTACAGAGGATAACAATGTTCCTGTTAGGGTAGAAAAGGTCTCATCATTCGTTATAATAGAGGAAGCAAGAACAAAGTTTGCATTAAATTGATCCTGTGAAAAGATAGATGATGTAAAAAAGTCCGAGAAAAAGGAGGAAGCATATGCGGAATATACAGTAATCGTACAGCCAAACATACTGGAAACCGCGATGGTACTATTAATCAGTGTTGATACAAACAGCGATGATACAATAATATTCTGATTAAAGTTACTGGAAACATTAGCAGAAGGAGCAGAAAATGTTGAGAGATAGACGCTTGAGGTAATGATGGAGCTTCCAATAAGGGAGGAGAAGAGAATTTGCTGAGAAGTAAGGGAAGATGTGGTTAACGATGATACAGCAATGGAGCTTCCGATCAATGAGGAGCAGAAAAGTGTGTTAACGGAAAGAGAGGAAGCAAAGAGATAGGATGTACTGAGTGTATTGGTAAAAAGGGTCGAGTAGGAAAGGGTATTGGTATTGATAGAAGATACAATAAGAGATGATATAACTAATGTGCTGACATCAAACGTGCTAAAGGCATAGCTGGAGACATAGATATTATTGGTGGAAATGACATCGGAAAAAAGGGAAGATGTTGTAATACTGGAAACATAGATGTTATTGGATGGAACTAGTAGACCATTTGTGGAAGTGATTAATACACGATTACTGGAAATGGGATAATCGTACTTCTGAATGAGATAGGTATTATGATTAATATATTCTGACTCATAGGTTCGAAAGACAAAGGGACCGCTGTTCACCGAAATGCTACCTGGTGAACTCATCTATCCATTTGATGATAAAATAAGGGGTTATGAATCCGGAACACATTAGGATGCATGGGTATTCACTGTAATCGAAAAGTTGGTGTATCCGCTGTTATAGTATGTATCACTGACCACGTCTAGTCGACTAGTATTAGGAATAAAAGCAGGAAAGGCAGCAGATACAGTACCTGGCGTCGCAGTAGTAGCATTCGTAGGAAAGGTAAGGGTGTAAGGGCGTTTAGAATTGAAGGCGATACCAGTTACTACGCTATTATATGGTAAAAGATTAAGTAAAAAGCGAGTCCATGTGAATCCATCATAAGAATAGGCTGCATTTGTGTCAACAGATGATCCAACCGCAATCCACATGAGTCCATTCCAGGCAATCCCAAGCGCTTCTGCTGTAAAAACAGGATTTGCTAATGTATTTTGAAGAACAGGACTCCACGTGATTCCATCTATGGAAGTTGCAATGCTATTATAACTAGGTGATCCAAGTTTCCTTCCACCTGCAACCCATAATGAACCGTTCCATGCCACACAATTTCCAACTGAAAAGATAGAATTACTTGCCGCCCAATTAATTCCATTATCAGAATAGGCAAAAATATTTTGTCCTTGACCAACATAAGGATCTCCCCTACCAACTGCAACCCATCGTCTTCCATTCCATGCAATACCACGGCCCGCAGTATAAAAAATAGTAGCAGAATTGGGAACGGCCGTCCAATTGATTCCATTATATGAATAGGCAATTGTATTCGTGCCTTCATATCCTTCCCCAACAGCAACCCACATTGATCCATTCCATGCGACACCCTTTCCACTGAGATAGAAGATTTCTAGACCAGCTGCTATAGTCCAATTGATTCCATCGGTTGAATACGCAATTCTACTACTGCCTGCTCCAACCGCAACCCATAGATTGCCTCCCCATGCAATACCATAGCATTGTGATGAAAAAACATCATTTGCGACAGGCGTCCATGTATTACCATCATAGGAATAGAACATTGTCGTTGGAGATCCCTGCCCCCCTGCAATCCACATCAATCCGTTCCAGCCAACACAATATCCACTTAAATAATAAGATCCGAATGATGTAGGAGTCCAATTAATACCATTGTTAGAAGTACCAGCATAATATCCCACCGCAACCCATTGATTTTGCACGGAGGGTCCAAAAGTATACACTTGTGGTAAAGAAGGAGGATTATCAACGCGCGCCACAATATCACTGCTTGCTATGGTTACATTTGTCGGCACATTCGCACTAGTTTTTTTAGAGGTTTGGCCATAGACCGATTGATTCATATTGTAGGAAGTGACCGAAATGCTACTAACTGTCAGGGTAGATGTATAGAGGTTATTGGTGAAAAGAATGGAACTAATAATTACATTAGAAGCCTGAACCTGTGAGCAATAAATAGACGATCCATTAAGAGTAGTAACATTAAATGTATTACCGCGTGTTATGGTAGAAAATTGGATATTATCTGTACCAATTGCCGTTGCAATCAAAGATGAAGTAGAGACGGTATTTCCTGACATCGTTGAGAATTGAATGGTACTGGCTTTGATCAAATCAACCAATAGGGAATTTGTAAAAACAGTACTGGCAAATGTACTGGGACATATTTCACTAATTGTAATAATAGTAGATGCATAAAGGTTATTGGCGGAAAGACTACTGCCAATAAAGGTGGAATAGAAATGTGTTCCAACATCAATGTAATAGGTAAAGAGGGAAGAGGTAAGGAGAGTGATGGCATTTGCAGTGGAAAATTGGAGACTATTTGTTGTGGTCTGTTGCGAAGAAATGGATGAAAAAGTAATATAAGTACCAATCATGGAAGAGAACACAATGGTATTGGCGCTAATCGTGCATGTGTAAAAGGTGGAAGCAATAATGGATTGTGCTACCAAGGATACAAAAATAATGGTACTTGCATAGAGCTGTTCTGTGATAAGGTTAGTTGCAAGGATTGTACTTCCAGACATGGTAGAAACGCGAATGAGATTGGCATAAATGGTAGAGGCAGCACACGTTGACAATGTATCAAGAGAACTTCCTGTAAAGGTAGAAAATGCGACGGAGGAAGTAAACAGGGACGAAGTCAGCAAGGAAGAAGTAAAGACGGAAAATCCATTCATGGAAGAAACAGTAATTTGATTTCCCTGTAAGGATGAAGTAATCAAGGAGGATAAGGTGACACTGCTAATGGTAATCGATGACAGATAATAGGTGGAGAAATAAATGGAATTGGAAGAGATATAGGTAGATCCAAAGGAGGACACGGATAAACTGGAGATGGAAATGGTGTTGGTTGGGACTAGTAGTCCATTGGTGGAAGTGGTTAGAACGCGATTACTGGAAACGGGTATATCATATGGTTGAAGGAGATAGGCATTATTTTCAATGGAATCATCCAGATAGGTTCGAATGATAAAAGGAGCGCCATTGATCGGCGTGATGCCTGATGAGCTCATCTATCCCATCCATAGGAATGATTTACGATCATTTCTATGTAAGATCCGGAATAGATTAGATGGCATTTGTTTGGAATACAGCAGAAAAGTTGGTGTATCCACTGTTATAGTAGGGTTCACTCACGACATCTAATTGACTGCCAGCAGGAACAATAGGATCAGATGGTGTACCTGGTACTCTATCTGTTCTGAGGTATTTACCACTATCAAGAGCAGTATAGAAAATATAAGGGCGACGAAAGTTAAAGGCAGCACAATATCCAGAATAATTTGGAGCATCCGCTCCAATGCCATACCAATTTATACCATTATAGGAATAAGCAATCGTATTAGTTCCTTGACCGGTTGCAACCCACATTTGTCCATTCCATGTTACACTATTTCCATTCGTTGTAAAAATAGTTTTTCCTAGACCAATCCATGAAATTCCTTCATCCGTTGAATAAGCAATGGTATGATTATCACTCAATCCAACAGCAATTGCCATAGATCCATTCCATCCAAGTCCATATACAGCGATTGGATTACCCGCAGAAAATACATTATTTCCACTAGTGGAACCCGTCCAACTATTTCCATTTACAGAATATGCAATACGATATGGTCCCTGGCCTCCTGCAATCCATTGATGTCCCGTCCAAATAATTGCATTTCCTAATGTAAAGATAGAATTTCCACTTAGACCAACCGACCATGAATCGACCGTAGGAGTATCCGACCAAACAATACGATTCGTAATTCCTGTGCCAATTGCAACAAGTCTCACACCATTCCAAGCAATTCCATGTACTTCTGAAAATCCAGATGAACCTGTAATATTATACCAATATATTCCATCACGAGAATATGCAATTTTACCTGAAACATCTATTCCTATCCCTGTAAGGTACAAATTACCTGGTGAACAAAATATACTTAGTCCAATCTGTAATGTTGCATTGGGAGAAGAACCATATGCATGAAGTGTACTTGATTGTAGAGTCCAATTGTCCCCATCAGGAGAGGTAAGAATTGTAGCACCGTTGCCAGGACCAGTACCTACCGCAACCCATAGATTCCCCGTCCATACAATGCCATAGACAATTGACAATTGTGGAAAACCACCACCCGACCATGTTATTCCATTTGGCGAGGTTGCAAAATTGATATATGTAGTGGTAGCACCACCTACAATCCATTTATTCTGAATAGTAGACCCATATGTATAGGAAACTTGTGTAGATAAAGTTGTAGGTACAAGTGGTAATGTATATGGTGTATTGTCTAATTCTGCATAAAGACCGCCTATTCTAACATTCGTAAACACATCAATCGAATCCTTTTTAATGGTCTGACCATACACGGGCTGATTAACATAATAGTTATTGACCGAAATACTGTCCGTGATCATGGAGGAGGTATAGGTATTGGTTGTAATGATAGTACTTGTAGAAAAGGTAGAGTCAACATATGATGTTGGAAAGATCAGAGTAGATGCATAAATAAGTGGTATAGTTGCCGTTGTACCATACATGGTAGAGAACTGAATACTGCTGGTTATTATCGATGGTGCAATCATATTTGTGACGGTTGTGCTAGGTCCCGTTAAGACGCTAAAGAATTGATTCCTACCATACAGTGTAGAGGCGGTAAGTGTCGATATCACAATGGAGCTTCCTATCATGCTGGAGACGGATTGACTATCATATACATTGAGCGCGGGTGTAAAAAAAGTAGAAGTGATAACGGTACTTCCAATCTGTATTGAAAATCCACCCGTGAGTTGATAAATGGAAGATGCAACAAGATTGGAGGTGGAAAGAGAGCCAAGAACCATTGTAGAAAAGACAACGCTATCCGTAACAATGGAGGATGCTGTTAATGTAGACGTTACCAGTACATCGCCTAATGTTTCGAAAAAACTATCATTACCCACAATAATCGTTGATGCCTGTAACGTAATCGATGAGATAATAGCGGTGGAAATAAGGCCCACAAATACACTGGAGATGGAGAGTAAGACGGTGCTTAATGAACTTAGTGTCATATTTGTTCCAATAAGAGTAGAGAATGTCCCGTTAATTGTACTTAATTGATATACATTCGCAGAGGATACGATCAGCGATGGCGCAATTATGGTGGAGAAGGTGCCTTGATTGACACCAAGTGTCATACTGGTAACCTGTTGGGATGAAACAGTGCCACCACTCATGGTAATAAAGGTAATCGTGGGAGTAAAAAGATTATTGACAATGGTACTATGATAGTTCAGTTGACTCGACGTAAAAGTGGAGTAATAAATGGTACAAATAAACAATTGATTCGTTGATATGGTATTTGCAAAGATACTCGATACACTTACACTGGATACATTGACGGTTGTGGTGGAGATCAGTAATCCATGAGTAGAAGTAACCAATACCATATTTGTTGTTGAGGCAGAGTCATATTGCCCTAAGAGGTAGGTATTGTATTCAGATTCATCAAGATAGGTTCGAAGAACAACAGAACCGCCATTAATGGGAACAATACCCGTTGAGCTCATCTATCAAACATAACAGAATGAAAATATGAGAATTCACAGCCGCGCAAATTGCTCCCATCTTAAATATCCGGAACAACTAACAGGATGCCAGCAGGTGGTGGATTATTACAACTCGTCGCCACAGGAAAACAGGATTTGTTTCTAACGGGAAACCCTCAAATCAGTTTTTTTAAAATGGTGTATCGCCGTCATACTAATTTTGCTACGGAGTGCCAGCCGATGTATTTTGATGGTACGCCGAATTTCGGCCAGCGCATCACATGTTTGATCCCCCGCCGCGGTGATTTGCTGGGTCGAGTGTATTTGGATGTGACGCTACCGCGACTTGTAGATACTTCGGGTAATCCGATTTCCTATACGAATGCAATCGGACATGCCCTTATTCAGGAGATTACCTTTGAAGTAGGAGAGCAGGAAATTGATCGCCAGACGGGCGAATGGATGGAGGTGTGGACGCAGCTTACGACACCCGCAGGACAACGGACAGCACTCAATGAAATGATAGGTAGTGTAGCAAACCCCTATCCCGCAGGAGTACAGATCTGGCCGGCGACGAACACAGAGGGTCTACGACTCCTGATTCCACTTCAGTTCTATTTTTGTAGTAATCCGGGCCTTTATTTGCCACTTCTTGCCTTACAGTATAGCCCGATTCGAATTAATATTACGCTCCGCCCTCTACAACAGCTCTTTTGGCTTCAACTCTCACAGCGTCAGCCTGGTGTACCTCCGTCGTGTTCAACGCAAGTGAATTGTACCTCGCAGATTGTGAATATGATGTTGTGGGGCGACTATGTCTATTTGGATGTGGAGGAGCGCCGCCGATTTGTCAGCAATTCACATGAATACATCATCGAACAGGTACAATATACTCCGCCCTACTCTCTTACCGCGGCGCAAACAACAGCCACCATTTCAATCGAATTTAATCATCCGATTAAAGAATTCATATTTGTTGTACAACGCGATGTCATGATGAATTACAACGAGTGGTTTAATTATAGCAGTTTGCCCTATACCGAATCCTATGTGGCACCATTTAGCACGCAGTATGTAAATAGTAATGCACCGGCCGGTCGTTTGGATCTGATTAGCACGGCTAAGTTACAGTTGGATGGATATGATCGATTTGCCTATCGATCGCCGCAGTATTTTCGACTTCAGCAGCCTTATGAGCATCATACGACGACTCCGGTTGATTCCTTTATTTATAACTATTCCTTTGCTCTTCGCCCTGAGGATTCTCAGCCTACGGGAACAATGAATGCCAGTCGAATTGATAGCATTGTCTGGCAGATTCAAATGAATCCCGTGCTTAGCAATCCAGATACGACCGTGCTTCCTGCCAGTAAACAGCGGGGTAACTGTCATATTGTGGTGTATGCGCATAATTATAATGTGTTTCGCGTGATTAATGGATTTGGCGGTCTCTTATTCACGATTTAAATGAATTGGTGTAAAAGAATTGGTGTAAAAGATGATGCAAAAAAGTCACAATAGACAGTAATGAGCGTACCACGTACAATAAATCCTGTGGATCAGCAACAGTCGCAACAACAGCAATATGGTTATGCGCCGCAATCTCCATCCCAACAGCAACAACAGTATCAGCAGCAACAGTATCAGCAGCAACAGTATCAGCAGCAACAGCAACAGCCACCGCCACCCTCATATAATGCACCACCTTCTGCTACGCAACCCCCTTCTGCTACACCACCTTCTGCTACGCAACCTTCTGCTACACAAAAACCTTCTGCTACACCACCTTCTGCTACACCACCTTCTGCTACGCCACCTTCTGCTACACCAACACCGTCAGACGAATCAGCAGGTGAATCGCCAGACGAAAAAGCAACGAATCAGGAAGCCCGTGTCCCACAGAATGAGTCCGATTTACAGGCATGGCTCAAAGGATTCACGGGACCTTCTGAAACAAGTGAATCGGGTGGAAGTGGTGCATATTTATCATATGATTGGTTTATTGCATTAACCGTGCTAGGAGGATGGGTTGGACTGGATCATTTATATTTGCGTTCACCATGGTCTTTTCTTGCAAAATTACTCATCAACACCTTATTTTTTGGTCTCTGGTATTTCTATGACATTCTTCAAGCATTTTCCAACAAGGATGTCATTAAAGTGTATGGTATCGGTCTACCAGGATTCCCTGCGAAGCGTGTGGCAATGGGTGTCTTGGCAATGGATGCACCAGGCAAGAAACATGCAAATTTTTTCATTTATGCACTCTGCTTATTGATGGGCGGCCTATTTGGCCTTGATTCCTTTTTGGTAGGAGATCGTGATACTGGAATCATCCGTTTACTCTGTCTTGTTAGCGTCATTGGTATGCCGATCGCATTTTGCTGGTGGATTTATAAGTTATTTCAGTTTTTTACGGATACACCATCGGTTGTCAATCAGTATGCATCTTATTTTGGATCAGGGGGTGGCGGCTGGAGTGTATTTGGTTCGTTGCTGGACCCTCGAACCATTATTGGAACAATCGTTCAACCTTTTGGAATGGCCGCCAAGACGGCGATGACGGCATGGAAGGAAACGGCAACAGCTGCAAAAGAAAGCATTGCAATGGGTAAAACAATTGTGGGTGCAGTGGGGACTGCAGCGGAATTGTTATCAAAAACAGGGCCACCCTCTTCTACACTCAAACCAGATGTCCTTACACAGGTGGTAGCGGCGCTTAAACAGCCTGCGACCCAAGGTGAGACTACTCAAGGCGGTGGCGCAGCCAGCAACTTAAATGCGCTGCCCTATAC
>Ga0315292_10000673_pt1 | contig 16695 bp, 16 predicted proteins | sample YL17G13_0_MG_FD_204029 | JGI IMG/M metagenome (GOLD analysis project Ga0315292, IMG submission 204029) | Sediment microbial communities from Yellowstone Lake, YNP, Wyoming, USA - YL17G13_0 | ecosystem: Environmental > Aquatic > Freshwater > Lake > Sediment | place: USA: Wyoming | collected... | reverse complement strand
GGTGGCGGTGGCGGAGGCGGCTGCGGCGGAGGGCGAGAGGCACTCGGCGCGAGCGGCTCGACGTGAACCGGCGGGCGGGGTGGCGGCGGAAGCGAGGGCAGCGGAGCGGGGGGGGTCGAGGGCTGCGGCGGCAGGTGACCGGGGGGCGGACGGCCCCAGGTCGGTGCCGGTGGCGACGGTCGAAGATCGAGCACCGGGCCGGTGGCCGTGGCGCCGACCGCCGGGGTACCCCGAGCGGGCTCGGGGGCCTGCCCCGGCCGCCAGGTGGCCAGGTCGTCTACCAGGACCCGATAGGTGGCGACGTCGAGAAGCCCCCGGTTGAAGGCGCTTTCGAGGTACCTCCGGGTCTCGGCCTCAGCATCCGGTGAAGATGATGCCGGCTCCGCCGGCCGAGGGAGCGGCGTGGCGAGGCGATCCGAGCGGACCAGGCTCTGACCACCCGACCTGGCCCGCGAGGTCCATTCGAAGCCATTCCACCAGCGTTCGTCGAACCGGCCGGATGGATCGGGGTACCAACCCGCGGCCGCGCTCATGCGGTGGCCTTCCCGCCCGAGCCGATGTGGGTCCGACTCGGTTTCGGCGACACACACGTCGTGGACAGGAGAGAACCGCTCGATCGGTGGCCGAAGCCCAAGTGCCACTGACGCTCGACACCCGGACGCCACACGAATCTGGGACTCGAAACCGCTCGCAGTCCGTTCATCGGCGTCACCTCAGTGGGTTCTCGGTTCTCATTTTCGCGCCCGGTTCCGCTGACCAGCAGGGCCGATGGTCACATCAGCGGTCCAAGCTGCCGACCGGTCCGAGCAGGGCGCCGAAGCGCCTCGCGAACAAGTAGGCATCACCCGGCCAGCGGGCCGAGACGTAACGACCGTCCTCGACGACGAACGCAGGTTGGTCGTCGGTGGCCGTACCTCGACGGACGAGCTCGCGAGGACCCCGCTCGAACTGCGACGAGGTGCAGAGCGCGGCCTTCACCTCGTCCTCCACATAGGCCGGATACGTGCGGTAGTAGCGGCCCAGTCGCCACGCCGTGAGGTAGTAGGCGCTGCGTTCCATGTACTTGGGCAGACACGTCGTGCGTAGGTCGGCGATCACGCTGCGACCGGTAGCCGGGTCGATGGTGCGGGCCAACACGACCACCCCATGACAGATCGCACCCACTGGCCGGTCCAGAGCCCAGAACTCGGCGACCCGCTCACGCAGCTCGACCCCGTCGAGGTACTGCCGCATCCCGGCGGCGTGACCACCTGCCAGGATCAAACCGCCGAACTCGGTGACCGGGACATCGCTCCATGCAAGGGGGCTGCGAAAGGCGGAATCCTCGGCCAGCTCGCGGTAGAAGGCAACCGGCTCCGGCTCGGCGCCGAGCTGACCGAACAGCACCCCACGCAAGAGTCGCGGGTCGGCCTCCGGTGCGGCGCCGCCGTGTTCGGTGGCGAACACGATCTCGTGGCCGGCCTCGGTGAGCAGGCGCCACGGGACGGCAACCTCGGTCACGTCGAAGTCACGGTCCGGCAGCGGCATCAGAACCTTCACCGGCCTGAGCGTAGTGATGCCTCTCCTGAGCCCCGGATCTCGTAGCCCTCGGTCGCGACCTACAGGTCGTAGCGGTACACGTTGGTGTCGCGCTCGGTGAACCCGATGCGCTGATACAGGCGGTTGGCCGCCTCACGCGACGGTCGTGAGGTGAGGTCGACCGTGCGGGCGCCCGCGGCGCGCGCCCGCGCGATGGCGTGCTGGTTCAGCGCCTCGCCGACCCCGCGACCTCGGGCCGACTCGTCGACGACGACGTCTTCGATCCAGGCCCGCAGCCCGGTCGGAATCCGAAACAGGGCCAGGGTGAGGCTGCCGACGATCTCGCCGCCCCGGTCGGGGTCGCGGGCGATCAGCACGATCGACGCGGCCGAGTCGGCCATGTCGTGCAGCTCGGCGGCGTTGGGCGGCGGGTTCGACCGCGACAGCTGCGGGATCAGCCGCTCGAATGCGGTGATGACCTCGGGGGTCACCTCGGTGACCTCGGTGACCTCGATCGGGCTCGACATGCCGACAAGGTAGACCGGTAGCCTCGGCAGATGGCAGGCGACGATCCCGGCCGCACGCTGGGCCCCAAGCACGTCCGATGGCGATCCCGACCGGGCAGCACGGGTGTCATCATGCTCGTCGCCTTCGAAGGCTGGAGCGACGCCGGCGACGCGGCGTCGACCGCCGTGCGCCACCTGGCCGACCAGTGGGACGCCGAACCGTTCGCCAGCATCGATCCCGAGATCTTCTACGACTTCTCGTCGACCCGGCCCCGGGTGCAGTTCGACGCCGACCTCCAGCGCGAGATCGTGTGGCCCGACAACACCTTTTCCCTGGCCACCCCGCCCGACAGCGAGGTCGACGTCGTCACCCTGACCGGAGTCGAGCCCGGGCTGCGCTGGCGCACGTTCACCGAGCAGGTCATCGGTGTCGCCCACGAGCTCGGCGCCGAGTTCGTGCTCACGTTCGGCGCCCTGCTCGCCGAGGTTCCCCACAGCCGGCCGTCGTCGGTGTTCGCCACGTCCTATGACGATGAGGTCATCAGGAGCTTCGGCCTGCTGCCGTCCCGGTACGAAGGGCCCACCGGCATCACCGGCGTGCTCCACACGGCCTGCGGTGATGCCGGGCTCCAGTCGGCCTCGTTGTGGACGGCGGTACCCAGCTACGTTCCGGCCGCATCGTCGCCCAAGGCGGCGCTCGCCCTGGTGCGCCGCGCCGTCGACCTGCTCGACCTCACCGTGTCGACCACCGAGCTCGAGATCGCCGCCGCGTCGTACGAGCGTCAGGTCGACGACGTGGTCTCCGAAGACGACGAGACCCGCGACTACGTGGCCCGACTCGTGGAACGGTTCGATCTCGGCACCGCCGACCCGTTCGCCGACGGTGAGGAGAGCCTCGTCGACGAAGTCGAGCGCTTCCTCCGCGACCAGCCCGGCCAACCCGAGTAGTGCAAGTGGCCGACTAGCGCAGCTCGGTCAGAGCGACGACAGGATCGAGCGCTCGATCTCGACGAGATAGGCGGGGTCGGTGATCTTCTCGCCGTTGTGGTCACGCAGGTAGAACGAGTCGACCACGTCGGCGCCCTGCGTCTGCACCTTGGCCGACCGGATGTCGAGGTCGACCTCGGCGATGGCCCGGGTGATGCGGTAGAGCACGCCGATGCGGTCGGGGGCCCGCACCTCGACCACCGTCGCCGAGTCGGATATCCGGTTGTCGAACGTGACGGTGGGACTCGCGGGCGGGCGCGGGTCGCGGGTCTTGTTGGGGTAGAGCTGGGCCCGTTCCTGGAGCCGGGCGGCCAGCGCGATGCGCCCGTCGAGCGCCTGCTCGAGATCGCTGATCACCCGGTCCCACGCAATGATCGCGTCCCGGCTGCCCTCGACCCGGAAGACCTCGATGGCCATGCCGTCGTCGCTCGAGTAGGCCGCCGCCTCGAGCACGTCGAGGCCGTTGAGGGCGAGCACGGCCGCCGCCCGGCTGAACAGGCCGGGCCGGTCGGACGAGATCACCGTGAGGTGGTCGCCGCCGCCGTCGAGGACGCGTCGACCCTCGGCCATCAACGCAAGCTGCTCCCCGGAAGGGAAACCGTCACCGGTCACATCGCCGGCGGCGCCGCCGGCGAGCACGTGCGCGGTACGGGCCACCAACTGGGCGACCAGACCGGCCTTCCAGTCGCTCCACGCCGCCGGGCCGGTGGCCAGCGAGTCGGCCTCGGTGAGCGCTTCGAGCAGTTGCAGCGTCGGCAACGAGCCGACCTGCTCCGCGACCCAGCGGATGGTGCTGTCGTCGGTGAGGTCGCGCCGGGTGGCGACGTCGGGCAGCAACAGGTGGTGGCGCACCATGTCCTGCAGCAGGACGATGTCGGCGGTCGGATAGCCCATGCGCGCTCCCATGGCGCCCACCACATCGATGCCGACCTCGACATGGTCGCCCGGGTAGCCCTTGCCGACGTCGTGCAGCAGCGTGCCGACGACCAGCAGATCGGGGCGGTCGACCCGGTCGGCCAGCGCGGCGGCGTTGGTGGCCGCCTCGCACAGGTGCCGGTCGACCGTGAAGCGGTGATAGGCGTTGCGCTGCGGTTTCGATCGCACCGGCTCCCATTCGGGAAGGATGCGCACGAACAGGCCCCGCTGGTCGAGCGTCTCGATCACGTCGATGGCCGGCCGGCCGGCCAGCAGCAACTCGGCGAACAACCGACGCGTCTCGTCGGACCACGGGATGGCCAGATCGGGCGACTCGTCGGCCAGCCGGTCGAGCGAGGTGCGGTCGAACCGGGCGTCGACCTGGGCGGCGGCGACAGCCATGCGCAGGACGAGCAGCGGATCACCGGCCGGGTCGGCGTCGAGCGTGAGGCAGACCCGGCCGTCACGCAACACCACCCCGGGGGCCAGGTCGCGGTCCCGCGACATCCGCCAGCCGAGCGGACCCTTCAGCGATGAGTCGACCCGCTCCCACACCTCGTCACTCGTCCAGGCGATGGCCCGGGCGGCCTGGCTGACCGCCGCCATCATGATGTCGGCGTCGCCATAGCCCAGCGCGGCGGCCACCGCGTCCTGCTCTTCGAGGAGCAGCCGGTCGTCGGGCCGGCTGATGCGACGGTGCAGCTCGACCCGCGCCGCGAACAGCACGTCGTGGTTGGCGGCGAGGGTGGCATCGTCGCCCTGCAGCATCACGGTCTGGGCCAGCTCGGCCCACCGGATGGCGTGCACATCACGCAGGCCGCCGCGTCCCTCCTTGAGATCGGGCTCGAGCAGGAAGGCGACCTCTCCGTGCTGCGCGTGGCGCGCGGCCACCCGCGCACTGAGCTCGGCCAGCCACCGCTTGGCGCGCTTGCGCCAGAGGGCCAGGGCCTTGTCCGCCAGGTCGGCGGTGAGCTCCTCGTCGCCGGCCAGGTGACGGATCGTGACCAGCGAGGTCGCGGTGTCGAGGTCGTCGGCCGCCAACGACAGCGCCTCCTTGGTGGTGCGGACCGAGTGGCCGAGCTTCAGGCTCTCGTCCCAGATCGGGTACCAGACCCGCTCGGCGATGGCGCCGATCCCCTTCAGCCCCGTGTGCAACAGCAGCACGTCGAGATCGCTCTTCGGGGCCAGCTCACCTCGCCCGTAACCGCCGACGGCGACGAGCGCCACCCCGTCGGCACCCGATGACGCCTGCCGGTACAGCGCCGCCAACCACTCGTCCACCCGCTCGCAGTAGGCATCCGACAGGGCGATGCCCGTCAGCGCCGGATCAGCGAAGAGCGTGGCGCGGTCGAGGCTGGGTGCCATCCGAAGATGATGACAGCCCCGGCGTCGCTCGCGTGACCCGGCGGCCTACACCGCGTCGGCGTCGAGCTCGCCGGTACGGATGCGCACCAGCTTGGCGATGTCGGTGACCCACACCTTGCCATCACCGATCTTGCCGGTTCGGGCGGCGGCGACGATCACGTCGACGATGCGGTCGACGTCGGGATCGGCGACCACGATCTCGATGCGGACCTTGGGCAGGAAGTCGACTGCGTACTCAGCACCCCGGTAGGTCTCGGTGTGGCCGCCCTGGCGACCGAAGCCCCGAACCTCGTCGATGGTGAGCCCGGCGAGGCCGGCGCCCTTGAGTGCGTCCTTCACCTCGTCGAGCTTGTAGGGCTTGATGATGGCGGTCACGAGCTTCATGTCGGGTCCGATCTGTTCGCGGATGAGTGGCGCATCGGTTCGGGGGCTCAGCCGATCCGGCCCATGGAGCCGAGATCGTCGAAGGCGTAGGCGTTCTCGGCGTGCTGACTGAGATCGAGCCCGTTCATCTCGTCTTCCTTGCTCACCCGCAGGCCGATGGCCATGTCGATCGCCTTGGCCAGCGCCAGCGAGACGACGAGCGAGAAGGCCAGCACCGAGATCGACGCGACGGCCTGATAGCCGAGCAGCGTGAACCCCCCACCAAGGAAGACGCCCGGGTCGACGACGGCGGCGTTGACTGCCGAGTCGGCGAAGAACCCGAGCAGCAGCGCGCCGGCCAGGCCGCCCACGAGGTGCACGCCGACCACATCGAGGGCATCGTCGTAGCCGAGCCGGTACTTCAACTGGATAGCCAAGAAGCAGACCACGCCGGCGATCGTGCCGATGGCGATCGGGGACAGGCCGCCCACGAACCCGGCACACGGGGTGATGGCCACCAGACCGGCGACCGCCCCCGATGCCGCGCCGAGAGTGGTCGGCTTGCCATCCTTCAGCTTCTCGACGGCCACCCATCCGAGCATGCCGGCCGATGCGGCGAGGAACGTGTTCATGGCGGCCATGGCCGCGACTCCATCGGCGGCCAGGGCCGAACCGGCGTTGAAGCCGAACCAGCCGAACCACAAGATGCCGGTGCCCAACATGGTGAGGGGCAGCGAGTGCGGGTGCATGGCATCGCGCGGCCAGCCGAGCCGTTTGCCGAGCACCAGGATCAGGGCCAGCGCGGCGGCGCCGGCGTTGATGTGCACCACGGCACCGCCGGCGAAGTCGAGGGCGCCGAGCTTGGCGAGCCAGCCCCCGGCGAACACCCAGTGGGCGACCGGGGCGTAGACCACGACGACCCAGACACCGATGAACACGGCGTAGGCACTGAACTTGAGCCGGTCGGCGGTGGCCCCGGTGATGAGCGCGGGCGTGATGATGGCGAAGGTCATCTGGTAGGCGCAGAAGAGCACGAACGGAATGGAGAGCTTCATGGCGGCGGGGCCGAGACCGGTCGCCACATCGCGGAGCCCGACGAAGTCGAGGTTGCCGATGAGCCCGCCGTTGCCGAAGTCACCGAAGGCCAACGAAAAGGCCAGAACGGCCCAGATCACCGCCAGCAGGCCCATGGCGAAGAAGTTCTGCATGAGCATGCCGAGCACGTTCTTGGCCCGCACCATGCCCCCGTAGAAGAAGGCCAGTCCCGGCGTCATGAACAGCACCAGGGCCGTCGCTATGAGCATCCACGCGGTGTTGCCGCTGTCCATCGAAGCGTCCTCCCATCGAGGCCGGGCACCGTGCGCCGGGTCAGGTATGGGACAGAGTACCGACAGGACGCCGTCAGCCTGACGATCACCCGGCGGCGACGGCGGCCGCGACCACCCGGGCCGCAGTGGCGACCGGATCCCAGACCGGCGAGAACGGCGGCGCGTACGCCAGGTCGACGTTGATGAGCTCGTCGACGGTGAGGCCGGCGGTGATCGCCATGGCGACCGTGTCGATTCGCTTGGCCGATCCTTCGCCCCCGACGATCTGGCCACCGAGCAGGCGGCCCGAGCCGGCCTCGGCCACCAGCTTCACCGTGATCGGCTGGGTGCCGGGGAAGTACCCGGCCTTCGTGGTGCTCTCGATGGTGGCGGCGACCGCGCGGAATCCGTCACGCTCGGCTTCGAACTCGGTGAGACCGGTGCGACCGACCTCGGTGCTGCAGACCTTGGTGACGGCACTACCGAGCACGCCTGGGAACGTGGCATAGCCACCGCCGATGTTGATTCCGGCGACGCGACCCTGGCGGTTGGCGATGGTTCCGAGGGCCACGTGCACGGGTCGGCGGCTGACCAGATGGAACGACTCGGCGCAGTCGCCGGCCGCCCACACGCCGGCATCGCTCGTGCGTTGGCGACGGTCGACCCTGATCGAACCGGCAACACCGAGCTCGAGCCCGGCGGTGGCCGCGAGTTCGGAGTTGGGCGTGACGCCGATGCCGAGCACGACGAGGTCGGCAGGAATGCGCCCGTCGGCCGTGTGCACGGCCCCCGGCTCGAAGCCGGTGACCGTCACATCGGTGCGCACCTCGATCGAGTGGCGCTCGAGCGCGGTGGCGACGATGGCGGCCATATCGGGGTCGAGCGTGCGCATGACCTGCGGCCCGCCGTCGACCAGGGTGACGTCGGCACCCCACATCACGAAGGCCTCGGCCATCTCCAACCCGATGTACCCGCCACCGACGACGACGACCTTCTGGCAGCGGCTGTGCTCGGCGTAGGCCAGCAGCCGGGCGCCGTCGTCGAGGTTCTGCACGCCGTGGATCTGCTCACCGTCGATGCCGGGCAGGTCGGGGCGGATCGGCCGGGCCCCGGTGCCGATCACCAGTCGGTCGAACCCGATGCGGAACGAGCGGCCGTGCGGGATGTCGTGCACCTCGACCTGGCGCCTCTCGAGATCGACGTCGGTGACCTCGTGCTCGATGCGCACGTCGATGCGGTTGGCGTCACGGAACTCCCGTGGGGTGCGGGCCACCAGCGAGTCGATCTGCTCGATCTCGCCGGCCACCAGATAGGGGATGCCGCACGCCGCGAAGCTGGTGCGATTGCCCTTCTCGAAGGCCACGATCTCGAGGTCGGAGTCGAGGCGGCGGGCGTTCGTCGCCGCCGACATGCCGCCGGCATCGCCCCCGATCACCACCAGCCGCTCAGCCATGGTGAGCGAGGCTATCCCCCGGTGCGCCCGGCCCGGGGGCGACGGCCTGCAAGGATGGCGGCATGGCCGTGCGCAAGGACTGTCGTCACTACTCCACCCGCAGCACCAGTGCCGGCGATGTCGTGCAGCGATGCCGTGTGGGTGCCGCCGAGCAGGCCCCGTTCGGCTGCCCCGACGACTGCCCGTTCTTCGAGCCCCGATCGGTGAGCAACGCCGGCTGGGAGCGGTTCGAGAAGACCGACGACGGCGACAAGTGGGGCGAGTAGCTCCTGGCGGATGAGTGCCGGCCTCGACGGGTCGGGCGGGGCTGTAGGCGAACTCAAGCGAGCAGGTCGGCCAGCGAAGCGAAGAACTCCGAGCGGGCCAGCACCTCGTCGCAGCCAGCCTGGCGGGCGGCGGCGAGCGTGTCGCGATCGACGTGCGATCCGAACCCGACGATGTGCGGACGACGATCGAGCACCTGCAGCGCGGCCAGCGCTTCGGGCACCCCGGGGCGGCCGAGATCGACCACCACCAGGTCGACCGTTTCGCCGACGCCCGACGCGTCGCCCTCCACGCCGGCCACCTCGCCGGCCACCTCTCCGGCCAACTCGCCGGCGCGACCGACGAACCGCACGCGGTCACCGGCCGCCGAGGCGACCTTCGACCGGTCCATCAGATCGGGCACGAACGCCACGATGCGGGTCATCGTTGGCCCTCCCGGCGGCGGCGGGTCATGTGCACGTGTGCCTTGGCGGCACCCCAGGTGAGGCCCAGCTCCCCGATCGAGGGATCAAGGTCGCCGAAGGACGCGGGCGTGAGGTCGTAGACGTCGTCGGGGAACTGGCGCTCGGCGAAGTCGTCTCGAATGACCGGCGGCACCCCGGCGGCGTGCAGCACCGCCGTGGGGTAGGCGACCGCGCCCCGCACCACGGCCAGCGGGCCGGACCGCTGCTCGTCGATGTCGACGGCCAGCAGCGCCCGCACGCGGGGACCGATGTCGTCGCGTGCCGCCAGGCCGGCCTGGGCCGCGGCCGAGCGTTCGGCGGGCTCGACGTTCCCCCGGTAGGCCACCAGCAGGCGCTCGACGCGGCGCTCCACCCAACCCGGCAGGGCCGCCTCGATGCCATCGGCGAGGGCGGTCGCATACCGGGCCAGGGCCGCGACGTCGTCTGGATCGTCGGGGCCGGGGTCGCCGGGGTTGGCATCGGGAGCCATGACCCCCCATGCTGGCCGACATGAGAGTTCCCGCACGCATCGAGCCCGGGCCCGGCCAGGAGTCGGTGTGGGACTACCCCCGGCCGCCTCGGATCGAGCCGTCGTCGTGCCACATCGTCGTCGAGCTCGGCGGGGTCGTGATCGCGGAGTCGACCGCCGCCCTCCGGGTGCTCGAGACGAGCCAGCCTCCGGTCTTCTACCTGCCCCGCGCCGACATCGCCGTCGAGCACCTGGTGCCAACCCGCACCCACACCTACTGCGAGTGGAAGGGCCAGGCCTCGTACTTCACGGTCGAGGCCGGCGGTCGGGTACAGGTCGACGCCGCCTGGACCTACCCCGACCCCATCCCCGGGTTCGAGGCCGTCGTCGGTCACGTCGCGTTCTACGCCCAGCTCATGGATCGGTGCCTCGTCGACGACGAGACGGTCGAACCGAACGCCGGGTCGTTCTACGGCGGATGGATCACCTCGAAGGTGGTGGGCCCGTTCAAGGGTGCGCCGGGCACACTCGGCTGGTGAGGATCCGGGTGCTGTCGGTCTTCGAGGGCGTCGTCTACCACTGTTGGCCCATCGATCCCTCGAACCCCGGCAAGCCGGTGCTCGAAGTCGACGCCCTGCTGCGCGAAGGCGACGCCGACGCGACCAGCGGGCCGTTGCTGCTGACGGTGGCCGACTACATCGTCATGGTCGGCGGACTCGACCAGGCCCGGCCCGGCCTGCGCGTCCTCGACGCCCAGGGTCGCATCGTCGAGCACCTCGGCGCCCAGCACATCAGCTTCCCGATGTGGACCCGCGTGCCCCCCGATCCAGCGCCTGGTTGAGGTTTCCCGAGCGCAGGCCTTCGAGGTCGAGCGTCACATAGGTGTATCCGGCCGCGCCCACCGCGTCGACGATCTCGGATCGACCGGCGACCACTCGCTCGAGGTCGGCCACCGGCACCTCGATGCGGGCCAGGTCGCCGTAGTGGCGCACCCGCAGGTCGACGAAGCCGAGCCGACGCAGAGCCGTCTCGGCCTGCTCGACACTCGCCAACACGCCCATGGTGACCGTCGTGCCGTAGGGAACGCGTGACGCCAGACAGGCGGCCGCCGGCTTGTCCCAGGTGCGCAGACCGAGCCGGCGCGACACGGCCCGCACGTCGGCCTTGGTGAACCCGGCGTCGACGAGGGGGAAGCTCGCCCCGCGCTCGCCGGCCGCGCGCTGACCGGGCCGGTGATCGCCGAGGTCGTCGACGTTGACGCCGAGCACCACCGCCGCGCCCTCGGCATCGGCGAGCGGCGCGACCGCTTCCATCAACGCGTCCTTGCAGTGGAAGCACCGGTCGGCGTCGTTGCGCTGGTAGGCGGCGTCGAGCATCTCGGTGGTGGGCACCTCGACCCACCGCAGGTCCCACTCGGCGGCCAGCGCCGCGCAGTCGTCGTGTTCGAACCCGGCGAGCGACGGCGACACGGCGGTGACGGCAGTGACCCGATCAGGGCCCAGGGTGTCGTGGGCGACCCAGGCGAGGAACGCCGAGTCGGCACCGCCGCTGAAGGCGACGATCACCCGGTCGAGTTGTTCGAGGCGGGTGCGCAGCACCGCGAGATCACCCATGGGGACGATGTCGCACCCGATCAGCCGGCAGCCAGGCCGACCCGGGCGAGCACGTCCTCGACCGGTGCGACCATGCCCGTGTAGAACGGCCCGAACTCGGCGAACTCGGCCGAGGCCTGGTCGAACCGCATCGTGTAGACGACCTCCTTGAGGTCGTCGGGATGCTCGGCGAACAGGGTGACGCCCCACTCGTAGTCGTCCAGGCCGGCCGACCCGGTGACGACCTGCAGCACCCGCCCGGCGAACGTGCGGCCCGACTTGCCGTGCTCGAGCATCATCTCCTTGCGTTCGTCGTAGGGCGTCGTGAACCAGTTCTGGCCGAGCTCGCGCCGCTTCGACATGGGGTAGAAGCACCAGGCCGGCTTGCCGTCGGGCGGGAGCTGCGGGTACAGGCGGGCCTCGCGCATGGCCTCGGGCACACCCTGGGCGTATTCGCTCAGTTCGGTGAGCGAGACATACGAGTCGATGACTTCGAGCCCCGCGAGCGACAACTCGGCCTGCAGACGGCGGAGCTCCCACAGATCGGCGCCCAGCGCCATGAAGGCGAGGTCGGCCTTGTGGCCGAGGATGGCGACCGGCACGACCGTGATACCGGCGGCTTCGGCCCGCTTGACGGCGGCCGTGATCTCCTCGGCGTCGGCCAGGGGGGTGGGCTTGCAGAACAGGTGGAGCACACCCAGGCCGACGTTGGGGGTCACGGGTTCAGTCACGCCGGGCAGTCTACGGGGTGCCACCCGCCGGCCCGCTCAGCGGTCGGCCTGCTCACGAACCGGCCTACTCACAATTTGGCCTGCTCACAATTTGGCCGGGTGGATCGAGACCACGGCGTTGTAGTCGGGCACCTGTGAACCCGGCTCGCGATGGGTGGGGCCGGCCGGCAGCAACACGTTGCCCTCGGGCCAGTGCACCTGCAGGCTGCGCGCCGGCAGGCGGACCACCTTGAGGTGGCCGGCCATCTCGCCCTGGTCGGAACGCAACACGACCGCGTCGCCGTCGGCCAGGCCCAAGGCGGCGGCGTCGGCCTGGTCGATGTAGACGGCGTCGCGCCCGGCGCCGGTGAGCGGGTCGGTCTCGGTCCACACCATCGAGTTGAACTGCTTGCCGCGGCGGGTAGCCACCGTGAACAGCCCGTCGGGCACCAGGGTGCGCGGTGGCTCGACGGTGGTGAACCGCGCCCGACCGTCGTCCGTGGGGAACTGCCCGCCGGCGCACAGGTGGCGACCGCCCCACTGCACCGCGTCGCCCGTGGTGCGCAGCCGCTCGATCCCGGCATACAGCGGCACGACTTCGGCGATCTCCTCGCGCAGCGCCTGATTGTCGGCCCACCCGAACATGGCGGCCAGGTCGGGCCGCACGCGCGTGGCCACGTCGGCGAACAACCGCCACTCGCTGCGCGCCTCGCCGACCTGACGGGGGATCTGGGGGCTGAAGACGATGCGACGTTCGGTCGTCGTCTCGGTGCCACCACCCTCCTGCTCGTAGCGGGTGGCGACCGGCAGCAGGATCACGTCGTCGCCGGGCACGAGCATCTGCGAGCTGACCACGATGTCCTGGTGCACCCGCAGGGGCACCCGGTCGAGTGCCGCCTCGACCCGGGCGGGGTCCGGCAGCACGTCGAGGAAGTTACCGCCCGAGCTCCACAGCACGTCGATCTCGCCCCGCTCGGCCGCCTCGATCATCTCGGGGGCCGTGAGCCCGGCGCGCATCGGCACCTCGAATCCCCACAAGTGGGCCAGCTCGCCGGCCGAGCGCTCGGTGATGTCGATGCCGCCGGGGAACGCCGTGGCGTACGCCCCCATCTCGGCACCGCCCTGCACCCCCGAATGCCCGCGCAACGGCATGAGCCCGGCGCCGTCGCGCCCGACGTTGCCGCGGGCCAACCCGAGGTTCACGATGGCCCGCACCCCGTCGACCGAGTCGCGGCGCTGGGTGATGCCCATCGACCACAGCAGGATCGCGGCGCCGGCCGCCGCGTACTCGTCGACGAACTCTTCGACCTGGGCCCGGGTGAGCCCCGCCTCGGCCAGCAGGTCGTCGAGCGGCCGCTCATCGAGATCCGCGACCAGGTCGTCCCAACCGATGGTGTGCGCATCGATGAACGCCTGATCGACCGCCCCCCGGGCGATGAGCAGCGTGAGGGCGGCGGTGGCGAACGCCACGTCGCCGCCGGGCCGCACCGGCACATGGAGATCGCACATCTTCGTGCCGAAGACGGCCGACTCGGCGTTGGACGGCACCCAGTAGCGGTCGAGGCCGGGCTCGAGATAGGGGTTCACGACCACGACCCGACAGCCCCGCTGGCGCGCCAGGTAGAGGTACTTCATGAACACCGGCTGGTTGTTGGCGGGGTTCGATCCCCAGATCACGATCAGGTCGCTCTCGATGACGTCCCGCAGGGAGCAGGTCGTGGCCGCGACACCGATCGTGGCCTTCAGGCCGAGCGTCGACGGGGCGTGACACACCCGCGCCGCCGAATCGACCCCGGCGATGCCCATGGCCCGCGCCGCCTTGCCCGCCGTGTAATAGACCTCGTTCGTGATGCCCCGGCTCGTCAGGTAGAGCGCCGAGCGGTCGCCGCCGGCCTCGGTGATGGCCCCGGCCAGCGCGTCGAGAGCCTCGTCCCAACTGATGCGATGGAAGCCGACGTCGCCCCGCCGGCGCCGCATCGGATGACCGAGGCGACCCATGGCGCGCAGTTCGGCACCCGTGCGATGGCGCAGCGGCTCGACCTGCGACAGCACGGTGGGATCGATGGCGTCCGCGGTGTTGACCTCGAGCAACCGCAGGCGGGTGGTGCACAGGTGCACGCCGTCGATGGTCCAGTCGTGCAGGCCGGCGACTCCGAGGGCACAGCCGTCGCACACCCCCTTGGTGAGAACATCCCACGCGTACTTCGGGTGGGCCCGGTTCGCCCACAGCGCCCGGCCCATCTCGCCGTAGTGGTTGGGCTTCTGCTGGCCGATGCCGTTCGGTGACAGGCCGGCCCACAACTCCGGTCGCAGCCGCTTCTTCATGCCTGACCCCCGACCCGCTCGGGGGCGTACACGTTCATGCGGGCCCCGCGCACGAACCCGGCCAGCACCAGGTCGGCCCGCCGGGCGGTGGCCACCGCCAGCGCGGTGGGGGCGCTCACCGCCACCATCGCCGAGAAGCCGGCCGCCCACGCCTTCTGCACCAGTTCGAACGACGCCCGCCCGCTCACGTACAGCCCCAGGTCGCCGGCCGGCAGGCAGCCGTCGAGCAGCAGCCGCCCGATCACCTTGTCGACCGCGTTGTGGCGACCGACGTCCTCTCGCACCACGAGCACGGTGCCGTCGGCGGCGAAGGCGGCGGCCGCATGCACCGCGCCGGTGACCGCGAACAGGTCCTGATCGGATCGCACCCGGTCGGGGACGGCGGCGAGCACGGCCAGCGGGATCGGCGTGGTGTCGGTGAGCGGGGCGAGCCGCTCGGCCAGGTCGTCGAGCGACGTCGATCCGCACAGCCCGCACGACGACGTCGTGACCCCCAGTCGAGGGGTGGGGACGGGCGCTCGACCACCGGTGTCGACCGAGACGACGTTGAACTCGGTGTCGACGGCCGAGCCGGTGCCGCAGTAGCGGCACGCCAGCACCGGCGCGTCGGCGAGCAGCCCTTCGGTGAAGCAGAAGCCGACGGCCAGGTCGAAGTCGTGGCCGGGCGTGCGCATCGTCGTGGCGACCAGGGTGTCGTCGAGATGGATCGACATCGGGTCCTCGACGATGAGCTCGTCGGGCTGGCGCGTCGAAGACCCGTCGTCGAACGTGGTGGTGAGCACCGTCGCGGTGCGGCCCCTGGACACGGTGCGAGGCTACCGGCGGCCCGCACGCGCCGGAGGCGCCCCTCGCGGGGCGCCTCCGGAACGATCAGCGGGCTGAAGGATCAGCCGGGATCAGTAGTCGTCCATGCCTCCGGGCATGCCGCCGCCGGCCTCTTCGGGCTTGTCGGCGATGACGGCTTCGGTGGTGAGGAACAGCGCGGCGATCGACGCCGCGTTCTGCAGGGCCGAACGGGTGACCTTGGCGGCATCGATGATGCCGGCCTTGACGAGGTCCTCGTATTCGCCGGTGGCGGCATTGAGGCCGTCGCCGGCGCCGTCCATGTTGCGCACCCGCTCGACGACGACGCCGCCTTCCATGCCGGCGTTCGTGGCGATCTGCTTCAACGGCTCCTCGAGGGCGTGGGCCACGATGCGGGCGCCCACGGCTTCGTCGGCCGGCAGGTCCTTGGCCATGTCGAGCACCTTGGCCTGGGCCCGCAGCAGAGTGGTGCCGCCACCGGCGACGACACCTTCCTCGATGGCCGCCTTGGTGGTGCTGACGGCGTCTTCGATGCGGTGCTTCTTCTCTTTGAGCTCCACCTCGGTGGCGGCGCCGACCTTGAGCACGGCGACACCACCCGACAGCTTGGCGAGGCGCTCCTGGAGCTTCTCGCGGTCGTAGTCGCTGTCGGTGTTCTCGATCTCGGCCTTGATCTGGGCGACTCGGCCGTCGACGTCCTCACTGGCTCCGGAGCCCTCGATGATGGTCGTCTCGTCCTTGGTCACGACGACCTTGCGGGCCGAGCCGAGCAGGTCGAGGGTCGTGTTCTCGAGCTTGAGGCCGACCTCTTCGGTGATGACCTGGCCACCGGTGAGGATGGCGATGTCCTGCAGCATGGCCTTGCGGCGGTCGCCGAACCCTGGCGCCTTCACGCTGACCGAGTTGAACGTGCCCCGGATCTTGTTGACGACGAGCGTGGCGAGGGCCTCACCCTCGATGTCCTCGGCGATGATCAGCAGCGGACGGCTCGACTGCATGATCTTTTCGAGCAGCGGCAGCAGGTCGCGCACGGCGGTGATCTTCGAGCCGACGAGCAGCACGTACGGGTTCTCGAGCACGGCTTCCATGCGCTCGGGATCGGTGACCATGTAGGGCGACACGTAGCCCTTGTCGAAGCGCATGCCCTCGACGAGGTCCATCTCCATGCCGAAGGTCTGCGACTCCTCGACGGTGATGACGCCGTCCTTGCCGACCTTGTCGATGGCCTCGGCGATCATCTCGCCGATCTCGTCGTCGGCCGAGGAGATGCCGGCGACCTGGGAGATCTGGCTCTTGTCCTCGACGTCGTTCGACATCTCCTTGATCGAGGCGACGGCCGTGACGACAGCGGCCTCGATGCCCTTCTTGATCGACATCGGGTTGGCCCCGGCCGCTACGTTGCGCAGGCCCGCGCCGACCATCGACCAGGCCAGCACGGTGGCGGTGGTGGTGCCGTCACCGGCGACGTCGTCGGTCTTCTTGGCGACTTCCTTCACCAGTGCGGCGCCGATGTTCTCGAAGGGGTCGTCGAGCTCGATCTCCTTGGCGATCGACACGCCGTCGTTGGTGATCGTGGGGGCGCCCCACTTCTTGTCGAGGACCACATTGCGGCCCTTGGGGCCGAGCGTGACGCGCACCGCGTCGGCGAGCTGGTTCATGCCGGACTCGAGCCGG
>Ga0315292_10000670_pt1 | contig 16730 bp, 14 predicted proteins | sample YL17G13_0_MG_FD_204029 | JGI IMG/M metagenome (GOLD analysis project Ga0315292, IMG submission 204029) | Sediment microbial communities from Yellowstone Lake, YNP, Wyoming, USA - YL17G13_0 | ecosystem: Environmental > Aquatic > Freshwater > Lake > Sediment | place: USA: Wyoming | collected... | reverse complement strand
TCTCTGCACTCGGGTTTGAGGGACAGACCTATTTCCAGAGTAAAAATGAACGGTTGAAAGATCTCGCATTTGAAGCGGCAACTAAGGTAAATTTCTCTGAACTGACGGCAATTTATGGTTTCTCACCAGAGACGGATCTCGCCCATGCCGACAGTGTGATCACGCAGGTTGCAGATATCCTGTATCCCCAGATCGATCGCGAACCGGCTCCTACCGTTGTACCTGTTGGTATTGACCAGGACCCGCACATACGGCTTACCCGGGGCGTTGCCCACAAACTCCGCATGTTCACTGTCGAAGAGCGGCATGGCTACATAAGCGTCCGGTCAAAGAACGCACCGGAGCAGGCGCTTGACGCGGTCAAAGCCGCGTTCCCGAATGCAAAGAAGTACGAGGGGCATGTGGATATCAAAGCTGCATCATGTTCTGATGTCAGTGCAAAGGTCCGCCAGATAGAACGTGCGCATGGCGGTTTTGCCTTCTACACGCCTTCATCAACCTACCATATTTTCATGCCGGGACTTAACGGTGGTAAGATGTCCAGCAGTATCCCGGAAAGCATCATCTCGTTCTATGAGCCTGAAGCAACGGTAAGAAAGAAGGTGATGAACGGGATCACCGGCGGGAGAATGACGCTTGAGGAACAGAAGCGCCTTGGCGGGGAACCAGACCGATGCTCCCTGTACCTGCTCAACCTTTTCCATATGGTGACAGAGGATGCTGAGCTTGCTGAGATCCGCAGGAAATGTGTGTCGGGAGAGATCATGTGCGGCACCTGCAAGAAGGAAACTGCGGAACGTGTGGTTGCGTTCCTGAAAGACTTCAAGGAGAAAATGGACGCAGCGGCGGATACAATCGAGGTGTAAGATGGCGGAACTGACGCAGAACGAGAAACGGTTGCTTGCGACGCTGGTAAAAGAACACAAAGCAGATGCCCCGCATCTTGCCACACTGCTGGATACAACACCGGAATCCGTAGTTCAGTGGGCACACCTTTTAGAGGACAAGGGACTGGTCAGCCTCGAGCGGATTGTCGATAAATCCTTCGTTTATACAGATGAAGGAAAAGAATATCTCAACAATGGACTTCCCGAGACACAACTCCTGAAATTTTGCCGGAATGATACCCCGCTGGCCGAGCTCCAGAAACATGCCTCGTTCAGGATAGGTTTCGGGCAGCTGCGCAAAAAAGGGCTCATAAGCGTAAACAATGGTGTCGTATCAAAAACAGATGGTGCATCGACTATCGATGATGAAACCGCACTGAAAAATCCACAGGCTGGCGGGCAGCGTACAAAGGACCTTATCAAACGCGGAATCCTGCAGGAAACGGAATCCGTCCGAAATATTGTATCAATAAAACCTGAAGGGCTGGCGATTGCAAAGCAGGGTCTTGATATGCGTGAAGAGACCGGGACGCTTACCCGGGACCAGATCCTCTCCGGCGCATGGAAGTCGTTAAACCTTCGCAGGTATGACGTGGCAAAGCTCCCGAAGAAGGCGTATCCCGGCAAGATCCACCCTTACCAGCGGATTATCGCCGAGATGCGGGAGATCCTCCTCGAGATGGGGTTTGAGGAACTCTACGGCGGTATCGTCCAGCAATCGTTCTGGAACTTCGACGCACTTTTCCAGCCCCAGGACCACCCGGCCCGCGAGATGCAGGACACCTTTTACCTCCGTGAGACCCTCCCGCTCCCGCCGGGATACGAGAAGGTGAAGGCCATGCATGAGTCCGGCGGCGAGACCTCCTCGACCGGCTGGGGCGGGATCTGGACGGAGGAGAAGGCCGAACAGTGCGTGCTCCGGACCCACACCACGAGCGTATCGATCCAGCACCTGGCAAAGAACCCGAACCCCCCCGTCAAGGCATTCTGCATCGGCAGAGTTTACCGGCGCGAGACGATCGACACGACCCATCTTGCTGAGTTTGAGCAGCTCGAAGGTATCGTGATGGACGAGGGTGTCACGTTTGGGAACCTGCTCGGGATCCTCCGCGAGTTCTATCACCGCATGGGTTTTGAGGGCGTGCGGTTCAAGCCCTCCTACTACCCGTATACCGAGCCGAGCCTCGACGCCGAAGTCTATGTCGAGGGTATCGGCTGGATCGAGATGGGTGGCGCCGGTGTCTTCCGCGAGGAGGTCACCGCTCCGCTCGGGATCAACTACCCCGTCCTTGCCTGGGGCCTTGGCGTGAGCCGGATCGCGATGCTCCGCCTCGGCTTAAAAGATCTCCGTTACCTGCACCGGAGCGATGTGGCGTTCCTTCGGGAGACCCCTGCCCTGCGCTCCACAAAGGGAGGTGTCTGAAATGGCCGTCATCACCCTCCCCTACAAATATCTCGAGCGGCTCACCCGTACCGATAAAAAGACGATCCTCGACAAGGTCGCCCTCATCGGCTCGGACGTTGAACGAATTGAGGAAGATCACGCGGACGTGGAGTTCTTCCCGGACCGCCCCGACCTCTTCTCTCCCGAAGGCGTAGCCCGGGCCATGCGGGGATTTCTCGGGATCGAGACCGGGCTGCCCGCGTACCCTGTGAAGCCCTCGGGAATTTCGTTCACCGTGGATCCCGCCCTTGCGAATATCCGCCCCGTGCTAGGTGCAGCGGTCATCCGCGGGGTTGAGTTCGACGACGAATCCATCCAGAGCATCATGTCACTGCAGGAGTCGCTCCACTGGGCGGTTGGCAGGGGCAGGAGCAAAGTGGCGATAGGCATCCACGACCTCGATACGGTCAGACCGCCGTTTCACTATATCGCCTCGCCGCGGAGCAGGAAGTTCATCCCGCTCGATTATACCGAGGAGATGACTATGGATGAGATCCTCGAGAAGCACCCGAAAGGCAGGGACTATGCTAAAATTGTCAGAGACTTCCCGCTCTTCCCGTTAATCGTGGACAAGGACGACCACGTCCTCTCGTTCCCCCCTATCATAAACGGCGAACGGACGAGGGTGACCCTCGACACGAAGAATATCCTTCTCGACACGACCGGCACCGATAAGCGGGCTGTCGGCGTTGCCGTCAATATCATCTGCACTGCCATGGCCGAAGCAGGTGCGATTATCGAGAGCGTAGAGATCCACGGCGTGCAGACCCCGATCCTCACTCCTGTGGAGCGAACCGTGAGCGTGAACGAGTGCTCCCGGCTCCTCGGGATTGACCTGAACGCAGCCACGATGGCAGCACTCCTGCAGAAGATGCGGTTTGGTGCTGAGCCGGCGGGGGAAGACAAGGTGAAGGTGCAGGTGCCCTGCTACCGGGCTGATGTTATGCACGACTGGGATATCTTTGAGGATGTGGCGATTGCGTATGGGTATGACAAAATCATGGACCCCCCGCCGGCTACGTTCACGGTAGGAAAACCTCACCCGGTGCAGGTCTATGCCTCTCTAGCCCGCGAGGCGTTTTGCGGACTTGGTTACATTGAAGTGATGCCGTTCACACTTACGAGTGAGGATATCCTCTACAAAAAGATGCAGCGGCCCGAGCGGGAGGGGGTCCTCCGTGTAATGCACCCGATCAGTATCGAGAATACCGTAGTAAGGACCGACCTTCTTCCTCTGCTCCTTGAATTCCTGACCCTGAACCGCCACCGCGAACTCCCGCAGCGCCTTTTCACGGCAGGAGACGTAGTGGACTCCTGTCACACCTACCAGCAGGCAGCCGGCGTCAGCACCCACCCGGATGCAGATTTCTCGGAAGCCTATGCTTCTGCCGATGCTGTTCTTCACGAGCTCTCGGTTATCTATACGGTGAAAGAATCGGATGACCCGGCGTTCATACCTGGCAGAAGAGGGGACATAATTGCTGGCGGAAAAAAGGTGGGTGTATTCGGGGAGATTCACCCTGCAGTGCTGAACGCTTTTGAGCTGGAGCATCCTGTTGCGGCATTTGAGCTCGATCTCAGAGCCGTACCGGGATACCCCGACCTTTAAGGTACTCTTTTACATCGCGGACAGTAAATTCACCGTAGTGAAAAACGCTTGCCGCCAGGCACGCATCCGCTTTTCCTTTTGTAAAACCGTCATAGAAATGTTCAAGGGTGCCTACTCCGCCACTCGCAATGACCGGAATTCCCGCGGCATCAGAAATGGCAGATGTTATGGCAATATCAAACCCGTTCTTAGTGCCATCGGTCTCCATACTTGTAAGCAGGATTTCACCAGCGCCGCGTTCCTCGGCTTCCCGTGCCCATGCAACAGCATCGATACCGGTTGGCTTGCTGCCCCCGTAGATAACAACTTCATACCAGCAGGCCGATCCATCTTCAAGAATAACGGGGACAGCTTTTTTATTATCAGAAAAATTCCGGCGGACATCCATTGCTACCACGATGCACTGCGTACCAAACGCCTCGGATCCCCGTGTAATGAGCGTGGGATCGTGAACGGCACTCGTATTGACACTCACCTTATCGGCACCTGCCCTGAGGATCTGCTGGATATCATCAAGGGACTTGAGACCACCCCCTACGGTGAGCGGCAGGAAGAGCTCGTCTGCAGCTCGTTTAATGAGCTCAATGATGATCCCCCGCTTCTCCTTGGAGGCGGTGATATCAAGGAATACCACTTCGTCTGCACCCTGCTCGTTGTACCGCTCGGCAAGCTCCACCGGGTCCCCGGCATCGCGGAGCCCGAGGAAATTAGTCCCTTTTACCACCCTGCCATCCTTGAGATCGAGACAGGGGATGATCCGTCGCGTCAACACCATTGGATAAATTAGGGTGTGCAACCCCTATCTAGATTTCCCCGCAACGCCGGTACTGAGGAGCTCCTTTTATTCTGGGGAGTTTTTATGTAACTTGGAGTGCCTACTCATAGGGTAGTTACTATCCGGGAGGTGCTGCAATGAGCCCCCCGCCCGAGGTTTTTCATGAGTACAGGAATGCTGAAGATAGAGTGGGCTGCGCAGTATATGCCGGTGCTGGCCGCCATAAGAAAACAGTTTGAGAAAGAGAGGCCGTTTGCCGGTATGACGATTGGCATGGCACTCCATGTTGAGGCCAAGACCGCAAACCTTGTCTCCACACTCGCTGCCGGAGGGGCTGAGGTGCACATTACCGGGTGCAATCCGCTCTCGACACAGGATGATGTAGCAGAAGCACTTAATTCGTTCGAGAATGTCCACTGCTATGCAAAACGTGCCTGTTCTGTCGAAGAATACTATGCAGCAATCAACCTCGTGCTCGATGCAAAGCCTGTTATAACAATCGATGATGGTATGGATTTAATCCACTACATCCACACCAAACGACGTGATCTACTCAAAAAAGTCATCGGAGGGTGCGAGGAAACGACGACGGGTATCCACCGGCTCCGGTCGATGGCAGCGGAAGGAAAACTCATGTTTCCTGTCGTCGCAGTCAACGATACACCGATGAAACGTTTCTTTGATAACGTTCATGGGACCGGTGAAAGTGCGCTTTCATCGATAATGATCACCACCAATACCCTGATTGCCGGAAAGTATGTTGTTGTTGCGGGATTCGGCTATTGCGGCAGAGGGCTGGCCAGAAAAGCCCATGGACTTGGTGCAAAAGTCATCGTCACCGAGATTGATCCGCGCCGGGCGCTTGAGGCACACATGGACGGTTATCATGTCATGACAATGGACCAGGCCGCCCCTCTGGGAGATATCTTCATCACGACAACCGGTAATGTCGGCGTAATCAATCAAAAACACTTCAAAAACTTAAAAGAGGGCGCAATACTATCAAATGCCGGTCATTTCAATGTCGAAATTGATATCGGGTGGCTCCACAAACACGCAGAAAAGGTCATCCAGCGCGACGGTATCGAGACCTTCTTCCTGAAAGGAAAAGCGGTTCATGTCCTCGCTGAGGGAAGACTTGTCAATCTCGCTACCCCTAAGGGTATGGGGCATCCCGTTGAAGTTATGGACCTGAGTTTTGCCCTCCAGGCGCTCTGCACCCTGTATATCGCAAAGAACGGCAGGAAACTCAAAGGTGGGGTCTACGAAGTTCCTCAGGAGATCGATGAAGAGGTTGCTAACCTGAAACTCTCATCGCTCGGGCTCTCCATTGATGAGATGACAAACGAGCAGAAGAAATATCTCTGCAGCTGGGACATTGGAACATAAGGTCTCTTATTTTTTTTTGAAAAATGATTTTGAGGGTTCAGCATACCCCGACGGGGCGTATCCGGGTCTTCACCCTTCCCTCGCCGCGTACAGGTACTCCTGCGCATACCCGCAGTATTCCCCGAAATGCTCCCGGGCAAAGTGGCGGATTACATCATATTCCCGTCCTGTCAGTGGAGAACCGGCACTCAGATCCGGGAGATAGTTCTGCTGCATTATCCGGCGTATCCAGACATCGACCGGGAACGCCTCGTATTTCTGGAAAGCAAAGAGAAGAATGCAGTCAGCTGCCTTGGGTCCTACACCCTTAAGTTTCATCAGTTCACGTCGCGCATCCTCAAATGGTAGTGCAGTGATGGTATCCTCCCACTGTTTCACATCGGTGATCTCACCGGCAGTATCAAGGACATAGGGAGTACGGTAACCCAGTTTGCAGTCGGTGAGTACATGCTCCCCGGAACACGAGATGGTCAAAGGATCGGGAAATGTGTAATAGATTTTGTCTTCAAAGGGAATTTCTTTCCCGAACTGCTGTGCAATGGTTGCTATCCTGCGTCGTATCATGGGAATATTGGAGTTTGTTGAGCAGATGTAAGAGATGAGGCACTCCCATTTCGGCTGCCGGATCAGGCGCAGACCGGTGCATTGACTGATTGCGGTATGGATGAAGGGATCGTGGTCAATAGATGCCAGGATGGGGAGGAGATTCACATCAAGTGAAAAATAGTGGGTAATAAAAGATGCCGGCGCGCCTTCAAATGTAAGCCGCATACCAACCTGCCGTATCCTGATAACCCGCTCGCCGATGACACCATACCACCATCCATCATCGGTGCGATCCCATCGGAATACCTGACCGCAGCCAAGCGTCTGATCGAGCGAAAACTGCTGGTCATGAGATAGAGTTATGCCTGGCATATTCCTCGCTGTTGATAGAAGATCTGTTGTTCAACGCATATATGGTATATCGGGAATTCAATGTCATCGGTGCAGGAAACATAGGCGGAGCATGCATGGAATATATGCCTTGGAAACACACCCGGGAAAAATAAGTTACTTTCGCATCATAACGAATAGCCTTTTAATATATAAATCAATAGTTCTTTTTATGGAACTAACACAAACGCTTAAAGCATTTATTGAAGAGGGACAGGATTGGGAGCGTAAAAATACCTCAGTAAAAGGTGTTTCCATCATCAGACTCCCGGCGACAAAGAACCGGGCAGCCTCTCTTGCCATCGATATCAACCCGATAGGTGAACATGGTCTTCCCATGAAGAAAAAAGGTGTCATGATCATGAATGCCACGGAACTTGCCGCGTTCAGGGTGGCTTTCACGAATGAAAAAGTTGATAGTCTCATCAAGGCTCTTGAAGAGGTTCTCCCAGAACGTAAATCAGCAGCAAAATCTGCAAAGACAGATGTTGTTCAGCTATAACAGGGACGATTACCATTGACTTCCGGGAAAAAGGGGAGGGATTTTTATTAAAAAATGGTGGGTGATGTGCGTAGTCCTGATCCTTGCTCTTGTGGTGGTGTCTGGCTGTCTTGGTTCGAAAACCCCTCCTGTATCCCTCCCCCACGCACCCTCCGTGCTGGTTGATTACTACAGGACCGGAGGCTTTGCCGGCTTTGATGACCGGCTGGTCATTTTCGACAACGGTGTTGCTGTGGTTTCGAGCAAGACCGTCAATCAGGAGATTGAGATAAACAAGACAGATATTGACAGGATTGTTGCTCTCTTTAATCAGTCACAGTTCTCGATGCTTGAAGGGAATTATTCGGCTCGCCCTGGCAGTGTAGATTTAATAAAATACACCATTAGTTACCATGGCAAGATTGTGAATGCAGAGGACACTGTGATACCCCCCTCACTCCAACCGGTTATTGATGAATTGAACCGGATCATGACCATGACAGCCACTATGAAACAAACCTCCAGCATGGCTGCAAATATGCCCCGGTAAAAAGGTCCGGGATTTTTTCTTATGTAATTTCGCAGGATTCATTGTCAGTCGCTTTCATTTTTTTTTAGGACCAGTAAAACCCGGACCTTACTCCTCCATTATTCCCGATCAGGGGCTTTTGAAGAAAGATTCGGTATTCAGCAGGTCGTGAGAATCGCATCAGCCCTTGCCCAACTGGCTCCAGAAACAGACGCGAATCGATTCGGTTCACACCCAAACCAAGAAAATCGCACTCTCTACGAAGGACCCCCTCATCAGGGAATCTCCGAGGCTCGGCGGGCAGGAAGTTTTTTTTTGCATTTTAGTCACCGATCCGCCGCACAGGAAGCCTCGTTGGGGGCGGCAGCATTCATCGTAACCAATAGACAGAATGGTAACAATCTCCGCATTCTATCTGAAAAATTCGATTTTCATAGGAAATGTTTACTTCATGTATCCTGGGCATGAGATGCAGTCTTTGCCCCTCTTTGAAAAAAGGCTGCAAAAAATAGAATTTCTTGCTTACCAGGTATCCGCACGGGGCAGTTTTTTCCGCGAGATGTCAAGTAATACGGGAAGGTGTGGGCAGGGGCGTCAGGAAAAGACGGTTTGGAGCGGGACGCTCACCCGATAATTAAAAAAAACGAATTATTTTTTTTCGTACAGACACGACTGAATATCCTGCCCTAGTTTTCCAATTGCATCTGCCCGGCACCGCTGGCAGTGGCGCATCTGTTTGACATATTTCCCACATTCATCCTGCATTTTACGCTTCATCTCGGGTGTTGGCGGCGTAATATCGGCAAACTTGTATTGTGCGATAAGAGGGATGACGTTGAATGTATACACACCCATCTCGCCAACCTTTTTTGCAATCTCCGGGATATGATCTTCGTTGATGCCCGGAATATAGACTGTGTTGATTTTTACAATCATATGCCGCTTCACTGCCTCTTCAATGCCTTTTAACTGCTGGGAGAGGAGAATTTTTGCACCTTCGATCCCCGTATAGCGCTTGCCCTTATAATCGATAAACTGATAGATCTTGGCGCCGATCTCCGGGTCAATTGCGTTAAGGGTCACCGTGACATTGCCTACATCGTATTTCTGGAGCAGATCGATCTTCTCCGGGAGCAAAAGTCCGTTTGTACTGATGCACTTGATGACATTGGGGTACTGCTCATGAAGGCGGCGGAGCGTTTCAAAGGTCTCTTCATTTGCAAGGGGTTCACCCGGCCCGGCGATCCCGACAACCTTGATATAATCATATTTGTCCACAACTTTTTTGACCAAGTCCATGGATTCATCAGGATTGAGAACTTTTGTTGTGACTCCCGGGCGGCTCTCGTTCACGCAGTCAAAGTCACGAATACAGTAATTGCATTGGATATTGCATTTGGGTGCTACCGGAATATGACACCGCCCGAATGTGTGGCATGCTTTTTCGGAAAAACAGGGGTGTTCCTGGATCTTGCGCATCTGCGCCGGGTCCCACTGGACTTTCTTTCCAGCGACATCCGCAACTCTCACTTCATCAGACATAATCAACACCACTACGTGCGTTGTGAATGTATAAATAAAGTGCAATCGTGATAGAGCGATCCACTTCTCCGTAATCCTCTCGTAATCCCCCTTATGTGAAGAATGACCGGCTTCATTGTTGATAATAAAAAAAGTGATCATCCTTGCCCCTCAGGGAAGCATATCGCTCCTGGTAGTCTGACCGTTGATTAGCTCAGAACAACCTTAACATTCTGTCAGGGAGTGTAAAAGAGTCACTTGTATATGGCTTACCGGATTATCGTGTACAAGAGCATTATGAAGAAATCTGAAAAAATCAAGGGGAAAGAAGCCGTCGCGGCCCGCAAAAAAAAGCAGGTTCAGTATGGAATTATTGCTGCAGCTGGAATCATTCTTGTTGCCCTCTTCGGGTTTGCGATGTTTAACCCGTTTGTCGCAAAGACAGGTGATACGGTGAATGTATTTTATACCGGGACACTGGACGATGGTACCGTTTTTGATACAAACATGAATGCCACCCCATTGGCATTTACGGTTGGAAAAGGGATGGTTATTCCGGGTTTTGACGAGGCGGTTGTTGGCATGGCAGCAAACGACGTAAAGACCGTAAGGATTCCCTCAGAAAAAGCGTATGGATCCTATAACAATTCCCTGATCCATAGTATGAACCGCTCGGCATTTCCTGCTAACGTAACACCTGTTGCAGGCCAGTATTACGCAATAAAGAGCATCACCAATGGCATGGTCAGTTATGTAAAAATTATCAATGTTACGAAGTCAACGATCACGTTAGATGAGAATCATGAACTGGCGGGGCAGAACCTGACCTTTTCGATTAGGCTGGCAGGGATCAATTAAAAATATTCTGTTTTTTTGGGGCTCCGGAGAACTGTTGAATAAAACCTGAACACTCCCCAAGAATTTTTGCCTGCCACATTGTGCTCCCTCACAAATGCGATAATTCCGGGACGTACTCACGTGGCACTAAGGGTGTAGGCTTGATCGTATCTCAAATAAGCCCGAAAAACGCTCCTTTTGGCAAACGAACGAAGGTGTTTTTTGGCTCAGTAAAAACAGTGTCCACGCTTACAAAAAATACGGATTAAAACGATTATTTTCCTTATTGGGCTGATTTTAATGGGTTTTGACCCTGCAATTTAGCGGGCTTACAGCAGCGCTTTTTTTGGCGGGTAGGGTAGCACGGTCAAAGGGAAAAGAACCCCTGTTTTCGGGATCGATCATTCCGGCCCGGGACACCGGGTGACCTAACCTCCGCTCAACTCACTTCTCCGTCGGAGACTATCTTTCAGGGTGGGAATCATGGTCCTCATTGAGTGCCATATTTACGGAATTCCAGCACATATATTTTAGGAAATTTCAGAATGGGCTCCGTTTGGCTTAATTCGTCTCAAAGCGGGCTCAGAAATGTACGTTAACAGACGCTTTTGGATGGCCGATCGTTTACCGGATGGGCTGAAGTAGGTGGAAAACGAAAAGAAGTGCGTTTTTGGGGTCCGGAGGGATGAATTCTCTCGTCGGATTTCGACGTGAAATCTGGCGGGGGATCCCCCTGCGAACGCTCGCACTGCCAAGGCCGCCACCACCTGATGATCGATAGAAGCATGCCGGATGGAAGGGGGATAGGGCGGACGACCGGGCTGCCCGGTATGGGGCTGAAGGAACATTTGGCGGGTTTAGGAAACCCGGGAGAAAAAAGGGAATGCTTTTAAAAGCAGGAGATCGAACCGGGGAATACCACAATGCAATAACGTCGAAAGGTTGTGGTCACGTATGAAATACCGGACGATTTTACTCTCATTCCCAACTTCCATCAGCCCATAACTTAAGAATATCAAAATCACGCATCATTGTCGCCTTGCTAAGTGCTTGTGCCCGGCTCAGCATCCTATCCTGAATAAAATCATATTCGAATAGAATTTTGGAATTCCGTAGCAATGTTGCTCTAATCGGATGGTGTCGATATATGACACTTTCTTGTCGTCTGAAATGCCATTTTATTCTCTGGAATGTGAGCCAGTCAAGTTTCATGGCCAAAGTAGAGTGGAACTTGAATTCGTCAATAGAATCCAGATCATATTTCCGTAATGAGCAATACGGGGAGATTGTCTGGGACAGCTGATATCGGAATTGTTTCAGGTTCTCGTCAGGTGTAATAGTGACATAAACAACCTTCGAATCGTCAAAAAATCCGTAACTTCCAACCTCATATTTTGGAATCTCCTTCTGATTCGTACATATTCTTGTGAAATCTTCGATGAGTTTTTTTTCATCGAGGGTTGAAAAAGGCCCGGCCAGAGTGATATGCGGGATAACCCGTTTGTCCCCGAGATTAAATTTCTCCTGTAAATGATTGCTTAAATTGCGAATTTGATGCTTCACTGAACCCATGAGGCGGATATCTATCAGATAGTGAGTCATTCTTCCTCACACCATAGTACAACTGCCAATCCGAGAACCCCATGGTAATATTTCAGGTAATCTTTCACAAGTAAATGCAATAAATTCTGTGTTGCATCTTCGATTCGAAATAACTTGAGTTATTCGTTTGAGGGAGTCAAGTTTCGGATCCTGAACGCCTTCCCCAACACCGCCTGTTTACAACCGCTCGCACCACCTGCCCGTCACCAACTCATGCCCGGCTGGGGCCGCACGCCAGAAAGGGGGGAATATGGCAGACGAACGTGGGCTGCTCGGTAAAAAAACGAGATCTTTTTAAAAAAAATCACAATACTCTGACAACAACATGGGCCCGGCCGGATTCGAACCGGCGACCTCCGCCGTGTAAGGGCGACGTCATAACCAACTAGACCACGAGCCCGGTCTCTTACTAATGTTTTCCTGCACCCTATTAAGATTGTTGATGTCCTCTGAAACGCCGTCCCTTGATCAGGCATATCGTATGATACGGGAACATGTATCATGACGGCAGAATGAAAAAATGGCAGAAAAAAAAGAGGTGAATTTGTTATTCTTTCTTGAGTTTGATATCGATGGCGTATTTTTCTGCATTCCTGTCAGCCATTGCCTGGATAGTGGCGATCTCGGCATCCTGGCGTTTTGGCTTGAACAGGTGACGGAACCGTTTCTGGGTCTTAAGGTATTCTTCAACCGGTTTGCGGACCACCTTTTTTGCTTTTACCACTTTACCATCGACCATCTCATAATTGACCCAGAGTCCTGTCTCTATTGCCAGTTTTGCAATAGCGATAGTCTGCTCTCCCTCAAAGCCCCAGCCGGTACAGCAGGGTGCATGAACCTGGACATAGCACGGACCTTTGGTATTGATCGCCTTCTCAACCTTCTGCATGAAATCAGCGGGATAGGCAATTGAAGCGGTAGCAACGTAGGGTGCACCATGTGCTGCCAGAATCTGCGGCATGTCCTTTTTCGGGCGCTTGTTGCCAAACGAGCATTTGCCTGCCGGGCTTGTTGTGGTGCTGGCATCGTATGGTGTGGCACCGGAACGCTGGATGCCGGTGTTCATGTAGGCTTCATTGTCGTAGCAGATGTAGGTAAAGTCATGACCTCGTTCAAAGGCACCACTGATACAGATCATACCGATATCGAAGGTGGCCCCGTCACCCGCCATGATCACCACTTTCTCGTTCCTGCCTTGTTTTTTGAGCGCCGCTTCGACACCGGATGCGACTGCCGAAGCATTTTCAAAGAGAGAGTGAATCCATGGCACTTTCCAGGCAGTCTCCGGGTAGGGTGTGGAGAACACTTCCATGCACCCCGTGGAGGAAACAATAATGGTATTCGTACCTGCTGCTTTTGTTACCAGTCTTGCCGCAAGTGCAGCACCGCATCCGCCACATGCCCGGTGTCCGCAATCAAATAATTCAAGAGTTTTATCGACCATCTCACAGCACCTCCGTGCGCAGTCCATAGAACATGTCTCCCTGCCCTTTCCCGACGAGTTCGACAATTGCCTTGATGTCTTTCTTTCTGACATCTCTTCCGCCAAGGCCGATGATATAGTCCTTTACCGGGATGCCGGAACTATAGAGTGCATCTTTAACCTCCAGGGCTACAGCACCTTTGGCACCCAGTGAAATGTTCTTGTCGAGCACAGCAACTCTTTTTACGTGAGCAAGTGCCTTTGCCACATCTTCTGTAGGAAACGGGCGGAAAACACGGATCTTGAGGAGGCCGACTTTTTTGCCTTCATCACGCATCTCATCGATTGCGTCCTTCGTTGTACCGCAGATAGAGCCCATCGCGACGATTGCCGTGTCAGCATCTTCAAGCCGGTACCCCTCGACCATTGCACTATAATCTCTTCCGAACATCTGGCCGAATTCTTTCCCTGCCTTATGGATGATTGCTTTTGATTCCTTGAGGGCACGATCCATTTCATACCTGAATTCAAGATAATAATCCGGTGTGGCATACATGCCGAAACTGATAGGGTCGGCTGCGTCAAGCCGTTCGAAGGGTGTGAATTTCGGAAGGAATCGATCAATATCCTCCTGCGAGAGCACATCCACAGGCTCATAGGTATGAGACAGGATGAATCCATCAAAGCAGACAAATGCGGGGAGCAGGACGGAATGGTCTTCAGCAACCCGGTAGGCAAGGTAGTGCAGATCAGTTGCTTCCTGGTTATCCTCTGCATAGAACTGCAGCCAGCCCGAGTCCCGGAGAGATATAGAGTCCTGCTGGTCATTCCATATGGAAAGGGGTGCACCAAGTGCCCGGTTGGCAATGGACATCACAATCGGGAGACGCATTCCGGCTGCGTTAAAGCAGACCTCAAACATCAGGGCGAGCCCCTGTGAAGTTGTTGCAGAATAGGTGCGGGAACCTGCAGCGCTCGCACCAACGCAGGCAGAGAGCGCAGATAATTCATTCTCGACAGTGATGTATTCTGCATCAAGCTGACAATTTGCAACCATATCGGCGAGAGCCTCGACAATATGAGTCTGCGGTGTGATCGGGTAAGCAGAGATCACCTGCGGACGACAGAGACGGACTGCTTCTGCCACTGCATGCGACCCTTCGGTTATCTCCATCATCTACTTCTCCTCCTGAATCATCTCAATCGCTTCACCAGGGCATTCTTCGGCGCAGATCCCACAACCCTTGCAGTACGTGTAATCAGGGGCCACGAATCCCTCTTCAGTTTCATGAACACATCCCTCGGGACACAGTGTCACACATAACCCGCATTGGGTACACTTCTCCCTGTCAAAGACCGGTTTGAAGACACGCCACGAACCAGTTTTGTTATCGCGGGCTTTTCCCGGTCGTGCCCTGCATCCTACTGCCAGCGACATTATGCACCCCCCTTTACCTTAGTAAACGCCTGTCGGGCAGCTTCGATATTTTTTATTGCAAGTTCCTTTGGGAAACGGTGATTGAGAGCATTTTCCAGTGCGGAAAATTTTATTTCTCCCGTTGCAGCAGCGAAAGCCCCCATGAGCGATGTGTTGGTGATGGGGAGCCCGATTGCCTTCAACGCAATGGTTGTTGCATCGATAGTGATCAATTTTACCCCTTCCGGCACCTTATAGTCAGGAACTTTTTCCGTGTTCACTATCACAATGCCTCCCTTCTTTACTCCCAGGAACACGTTCACGTCTTTGATTAAGGTGCTGTCCTGCACAATGATATAATCCGGTTCATAGACCTGACTCCGTTTGCGGATTATTTTGTCATCGAATCGTACAAAAGCCTGGACTGGTGCCCCCCGCCGCTCGACACCAAATGCCGGGAAGGCCTGGGCAAAGACGCCCCCTTCGAATGCAGCGACGGCAATTAGTTCAGCAGCAGTGACGGAACCCTGACCGCCCCTGCCGTGGATACGTAACTCTCTCAAGAAAAATCCCCAATAATCTTACATGATTAATCGATATAAATCTACAGATCCACATCAAGCCCGAGAATTTCTGTTTTTCCACAGAATACATCGCGAGCGATCCTGACCAGACCCCTTGACGCGCACCATTCATCAAATACTACCACATCACGACCAAGAAGTGCTTTCACTTCAGGTGCGATGACTTGTGCAAGGCTGCCGGCAAGTGCCACGGAAGCGGTAGCGTTTAACAACAGGAGGGCGGCACATTCCATAGCGGCAAACATGGCAACAGACCGCATGCGCTCTTTTTCCGGAAGGGAGAAATTTACTCCTGCATGCTGGAAAGCCTCATTTGCCGTGCACTCCCCCGCATCGATTCGTCGTATCGCGTCCACATCGAGTGCACCATGGAGACTGCCCGGGGCAAAGATGCATGCGTCAAAAGCTCCGACCAGTTTTCCTGATGTGACAAGCATGGTAACCGTATTTGAGCTTACATCTGACACGATGACATCATCACCAAGAGCACAGCTGACTTCGTAGGCAATCCCGACTTTTTCAGGACTTGACTGGTGTGAATATACCTTGAAACGGGGATCTGTGGGAGACCCGCGGTGGAGACCTGGAATGACAACGGCAGGGATCCCGCTCTTTGCAATCTGGTCAAAAACCCTTGTTCCACCCCCGATATGTTGTCCTGCACCATCGCGGCTGATGAGTCCCCGGTTTTTCACCTTGCTGATATGCGTAATTGACGAAATATTGTCACCCATCGAATAACAGAGTGCAATGCCTTCAATTTCATCGACCGGACAAATCCTCGAGAGATCCTCTATCGAGAACTCTAATGCAGCCTCCCGCGAGATCTTGAACTCTCCCGATTCTCCGGCAAAACGCATCGCAGTTGTGCCGTGATCGATCCCTATGAACATACCAGTAATCCTATAGCAGGGATGACATATTATGTAGTGATGTTTGATGTCGTGACGGGTGGAGCCGGGTTCATCGGCTCGCACCTTGTTGATACACTCGTTGCTCAGGGTAACGAGGTCCTGGTGATTGATTCCCTCTGCGCCGGGCGCAGGGATACGATTGCAGAGCACATTGATTCCTGTAAGGTCAGGTTCGTACAGAAAGATTTGCTTGGTGACGGGTGGCAGGAGGCCATACAGGGAGCTGACCGGCTCTTTCATCTCGCGGCGGATCCCGATGTCCGCCAGAGCGCAGTGAACCCTGACCCGACCATGCAGAACAATATCATGGCTACGTACAGGGTCCTCGAAGCCATGCGCCTGCACGATGTTCCCGAACTGGTATTCACCTCTACGTCAACGG
>Ga0315292_10000667_pt1 | contig 16753 bp, 18 predicted proteins | sample YL17G13_0_MG_FD_204029 | JGI IMG/M metagenome (GOLD analysis project Ga0315292, IMG submission 204029) | Sediment microbial communities from Yellowstone Lake, YNP, Wyoming, USA - YL17G13_0 | ecosystem: Environmental > Aquatic > Freshwater > Lake > Sediment | place: USA: Wyoming | collected... | reverse complement strand
CCATCAAATTCTAGGACTTGGTTGTCACTGCGTTCGCAGACATCATCAAACGTGACACCTTGAATATCTCCCGTGGGACTGAAAAAACCTACCCCTTCGCCACTACTTGCCTGCGTGGCATCGCCAAGAGGAAAATGACGCTCTATCGTGTGAGCTATGGCCTCGGCCAGAACTACAACCCGATCACCCAGCACGTCGGTGATGACGGCAGCTATCCTTTTGCTCATAAAAAGAATCAACCTAGTCAAGAATCAGGGGAAAAGACACCTTAGCGCCCGTCAGGAAATAACTTGCCCTTAGCAAAAATATGCCTGCCTACAGTTTAATGCAAGTCAATGCAAGGGCGCCGCTCATTCCGCGACTCCAGCGTTTCTCAACACTGGAGAGCACCACGGAGTACTACATAGAAGCTGATATTGTTAGATATTTGCGACATGTAGCGGCATAAGTCGGAATCGCCCCTCGAAGCTTAAGCAGATTTGCTCGCTGGCCGAGCCTTCGTGCGTAACCTATACCCACTGACCCATAGGGAATGCGGTGATGCTTTCGATCTGGAGCAGGCTTTAAACTTCGGCACTTTACCCAAGGTGTTTGGCCTCACTGACGATGAAGAACGCAATGACTTTCTGACGAGGGCAGCGGGTGATTCCTCAAACTTATGCCTTCGGGCGTGCTTTCGAGCACCTGGTTCTTCTCGAATTGATCAGGCTCAATGACTATGGCCAAAAAGACTTTCGATTTAGCTATTTTCTGACCAAAGATGAAGGTGAAATCGACCTCATCATCGAGCGGCCTGGATTACCGTTAGCGCTTGTGGAAATCAAGGCCGCCACTAAAACCACCGCGGACGACACGCGCTATATGCGCTCCATCATCCCGGATATTGGCCCATGCGATGCTTACTGCTTATCGCTCGATTCCCATGAACGTGTGCAAGACGGCGTACACTATCTGCCGTGGGTCAAAGGTCTGGCCGCTCTTGGAGTCTGAAATCAGCGAATACCAATTTAGGAGAACGGAGGTCTATCCGCATGATCCGTTGCCACCCGTTGACATGACTCCAAAAAAGCTTTAAAATTTTGGAGTAAGACACCTTTCTGGCCTTTAAAATCTCACCTTGGCTGCGTAGTGCCCGGAAGCGTCTGGTGGCACATCCCAAATTCTTTCTGTTTGATCCTGACGTCACTAATGCTCTCGCACATACGCTCCACTCGCCGCTAGCTGCGGCTGTTCGTGGCGGGCGATTTGAGCAATTTTTGACATTGCAAATTAAGGCCCGGCTTGACTATGACCACATCGATCTAGCTCTAAGCTTTTGGCGCACCAATACGGGGCAGGAAGTCGATTTATTGCTGAGTCGAGGTGATCAAGTGGTCGCTGCCATAGAGATAAAATCAACGGCGCGCTTAGACCCCGGTGATCTGAACGGACTGCGCGCATTTCGCACGGATGATCCGCAAGCAAGGGCGCTAGTGATCGGCCCGTTTGATATGCGACGGCAGCTAGCGGATAGCATTGAGGCGGTGCCATGGCGGGAATTTTTAAAGACTGATTTGTTGGCACTTGGTCGGTGACGACTAGCGGCAAAAATAGACCGAGCACCAAGAGACCCAAGCCATGCACAGCGATCTTAAAACTCCTCCCTCTCCTCCAACCCAGCCCATCGTCCTCTTCGACGCCGCTTGTCCACTCTGCCAAACGCTAGCAGCGCATGCCCAGCGGCGCGCGGCAACTGCCTTGCGCTTTGCGTCATGGCAAGACTTCCAGCTTGCCGCCGAAGGCGCTCAGCTTTTACCCGCCGGTACGCAAACCCTGCCCGCTGACCGGCTGCGGGTCTTGGACGGACAAACGCTGCTGGAAGGCGAGGCCGCTTGGTCTTTTTTGATCGCCAACTACCGCGATTTGAGCGCTTTGAATTGGCTCGCAGTCAAGATCGGGCTGCAGCCGCAACTAGCTCGGGCTGCCGCGACGACGGGGTTTTGGGCGCGGCGCCTTTGCCGGCGCTGCCCTGGGCCGCAGCGTCGTTAGCACCGGCAGGAGCAGTAGGCCGAACAGGCCCCACACACCGGCCGAAGCTTTCATATCGCCGCTGATGGTGCCGCAGACGATCTCCTTGCTCTTGCCATTCCAGACGGCTGGATCGGAGTACAAGTAGATGACTCCGGCCTTGTCATCGTCGCCTAGCGAAAGGCCGCGCGCCGAACGGGAGTAGCCCATGATCGCGTTGTAGTTGGTGTGCGCATGGCCAAGGCCGAGGCAGTGGCCGAGCTCGTGGGCCAAGGTAAAGGCAAGGTCGCTGGCGGCGACGCTGCTGTCGGAGATGTTGATGTCGCAGTCGCTGATGATCGTCGGATCGTCCGGATCGGTTTGCGGAAAGGCGTAGGCGGCGGTGGTGATGTTGTTGCTTTTTTCAACGACGATGCTGTTTTGCTTGTCGTGTTCGTCCATCACGCCGTTGCCTTGGAGGACAGCCAGTCGCACGTAGGAGGCTGGGACATTGTTCCATATGGCCATCGACTCCTTGATGATCTGCTGCATAAAGGCGGCATCATCAAGGGCCTGGTATAGCCCGTCCTTGAACTTCTCCTTGGCGGTAATCTTCGGAAATTTACCATCCCAAGTAAAGGTCAAGGTCGGGTTTTGCGGCGACACCGGGAGTTTGGCCTCGATGTTTTTAAGCAAGACAAAGCCCGTCAGCAGGGGGTAGCAAATGGCCATGACGGCTAGCGTTGTCACGCACTGCGGTCGCCGCTGCGAACGAATCATGGACGGACTCCGATTAGAGGATGAACGTAGCGCCGATGCGGACGGCGTAGGGGCTGATTAAGATGTGGTGCGTAAAGTCGATGCCGATCGCCTGTTTGACTTCGGCGTTGAATTGGATGACTTTGCCGCTGCTGTTGAAGCCGAGGCTGGAGTAGATGCCGGGGCCGGCACCATTGGTATCGATGACGGCGCCGCCACCTAGGCCGACATAGGCACCGCCTGAGCTGACGCGCGTGCGTTTGCCAAAGAAGATCCCCGGGGAGATACCAAGGCAGGTCTCGAAGTCGTTGTTGGTGATGTACTCCAGCTCGTACTCCAGGATATTGGTGGGTGGGATGGAGACCGGGTTGGCGCCACCCGAACCGACCCCCGGCGGGCCTAGATGCAGGGTGATGGACCCTGCGGCTGCTACCGGGACGGCGAGAAGGAGGCTCAAGACGCTGGCAAGGAGTCCCTGTTGGAGCGCTGTGGCTGTGCGCGGTCTTGGACGGAGTCGTTTCATTTCAGCTCCACCCCAACGGCTAGGGTGATGGCCTGCTTGCGGCCCGACGAGAGCAGGATGCCGCCTTCCACGCCAGCGGCATAGATATGCGAATCCCAGGCCACTTGCCCCCAAAAGGGAGAGAGAAACTTCGGCACAAAGGCCCAGGCGACACCAAAATTGACGCCGACGTTGAAATTGTCCTCGACGTTGTTTTTTTGGGCGTAGGTGGTATCGCTGTATTTGATGCGGATGTGTTCTTCGATGAGGGAGACGCCGAGGTTGGCGCTGAGTCCGCTGCTGCCAAAGATCGACCACCGATACGCCGCGCCGACGATCACATTGTCCTGGCGCACCGGCCCGAACTCGCGACCGTAGTAGTAGATATTGAGGACATAGCTGTCAATGGCAGCGTGCAGAACGACTGCCGGTTCCAGCCGGTCGTCGCCCTGCTCAACGGCGCCGTAGCCAAGCCCAAGCTCGAAGGCTTGGGCCGGGTCCGCCAGCAGGACTAGACTTAGCGCCATGCCTACCGCTACTCTAAAGAGTAACCTTTGGGCGAGGATACTTGGACTTTGGCTCAGCCTGCAGATCAGCAACAGTTGCATCCTAGCAAGTCGTCCATGCGGGCCTTTGCCGTGGACCGGATTATCGACAACAGTGAAACGGATTTTGATCTGTACCTGGAAATCGGTGACGAGCTGAGTCTCTATGCGCCAGCACCCTACCACTGGTTAAAGGACGAACTTGGTCGGTTGCTGGCTGGTGGTCATATAAGCCTCTACCACTTTACTGCAGATTTGCCGAAAGCGGAAACCTACCAGCTCATTCATCACAAGGTTGTGATCGACGAGAGTCAGCCGCCAGCCAAACGGTTGCTTGATTTGACTGATGCCGCAGCAGAACTGACTCGCATCCTTTATCATCATCCGCTGACCCCGACTGTGATCGGGAAAGTGCGCGATATCGCCAAGGCCATGGTCGCGTGCGTCAACGAAGATCCAACCTGTATCACCGCGCTGGGCAATCTGGCGCACCACGACTATTACACCTATTACCACAGTGCTCGGGTCTGCGCTTACGCGCTAGCGATGAGTATGCAGATGACGCAGCGCGACGGTCTACATCTCACTGAGATCGCCACCGGTGCGCTGCTGCACGATGTTGGTAAAAGCAAGATAAACCTCGATGTCCTGAATAAACGCGGTGCCTTTACGCCGATGGAATGGGAGGAGATGAAGCTGCACCCGGTGCACGGCGACGTCCTCGTTGCCGACTCCTTGCTGTCGGTTGCGCCGCGCCAGATCATTCTGCACCACCATGAGCGCCTCGATGGTAGCGGCTATCCACACAATCTGACCGATCATGAGCTGCTCGAAGAGGTGAAGATCGTCTCCTTTGCCGACGTGTTCGATGCCTTGACCACCAACCGCCCTTACCAGGTGAGCCGGACCCATTTTGAAGCCTTGGGCTTCATTCGCGACAAGCTGCTTAAAAACATGCACAAAGATTCGTATCAAGCGCTGGTGGCACTGCTGTCAGAACCAGGAAAAAAGATCGTTTGACCGCTGCCGCACCAGAAGCATTGAATCCGGATGGTTTTTTTAATACCCTTGAGCGCATGCGCTCTTTTGTCAGTCAGCGAGCAGTCGGGACCTACTTCCTCGTCACCCTGGTGACGTGGGCTACCAGCGTGGCTCAAGCCTCGCCCCAAGATTCGTTCAGTCCGGTGCCACACGCTAGCGAAGCAGCGGACCTCGATGAGTTAGACGGTGACGGGGCGGACAGCGATCCAAGCTCGCTCGCCAACGAAAGGCTCAGTGCCGAACTCGCCGCGCAGTCTCCCTATGACCTTCGTGCCAAACATAGCAACGCCGTGTCCCTCGGCGTTGGCCGCGTCAAGCCCTGGCAGGCCGTTAGCCTGGAGCTAGGCACCCTGGTTCGTCCGGACCTGCTGTGCGGGCTCTATGCCGGTGGCGGCAGCTTCAACCTCTATGGCAACAAGATCGGCGGCCGGTCCTATGATATGACCATGCAGTCACGCGGTGCCGGCGCCTTGGCGCGCTACTACTTCCAAAAATTCCGCATCTTCGCGGTCGAAGCAACGGCCGGACTCGCAACCTGGAATGGCCACATCGCGCCTCGTGGCAGCGACGACAGTATCGCTGTGCAACAGGAGAAGCTGACGGATTCGTTTCATGCCATCGGTTTTACGGCTGGAGTGGCGGGCAACCTGACTTGGGTGTGGGGCAGCGGCGTATTTATCGACTGGACCGTGGCGGGGATCCAGTTTGCCAAAGTGGTGAAGAAGGATTTTTCCCGGGATGACGGCGCCGTCAACCGGGTCGTCACTCACGATATCGAAGCGCTACGAATCTATGGGATCGTCGACCTAAAGGTGGGTTATTACTTTTAGGTGTACTGAACCACGGGTGACGCTGAAGGTGGAGGAGGTGGCGTGGCTTTTTCGCTAAGCTCGGAGCTGCGAGGCTTGATAGAGACAGAAACCGCTCGGGTCCTCGACGAGGTCGTGGCCTTTCGTCGTGAGCGCCACCGCAGCCCTGACCTGACGTGGCAGGAGCAGGCGACCGCCGCGGCGGTTGAGGCGCAGCTGCGCCGCATCGACGGTCTGGTCGTCACCCCAGGAGTCGGCAGGCACGGCATCGTCGCCTTGCTACAGGGCGCCTTGCCCGGTCCGACCATTGCCCTGCGTGCGGACATGGACGCGCTGCCGGTGCAGGAGGCGACGGGTAAGGCCTATGCCTCGTGTAAACAGGGCGTTATGCATGCTTGTGGTCACGACGGCCATATGGCGAACCTGCTCGGCAGCGCCCTGGTGTTATCGCGCCTGCGCGGGCATGTGCGCGGCCAGGTGAAGTTCATCTTTCAGCCCGCCGAGGAAGGCGGGGCCGGCGCCGAGGAGATGTGCGAGGACGGCGCCTTAGAGCAACCAGCGGTCGACTTGATCTTTGGCCTCCACGGCTGGCCTGAAAGCCCATGCGGTGAGGTCAGTCTGAAGTCTGGCCCGCTGCTGGCGGCGACGACGACCTTTCACCTGACCGTGTCTGGCACCGGTTGCCATGCGGCGATGCCCCATCTAGGCACCGACCAAATCCTCACGGCGGCCCGCATCGTCGACGGACTGCAGAGTATCTCGTCTCGGGTGATGTCTCCCACCGAACCAATTGCCTTATCGGTGACCAAGTTCCACGGTGGCACGGCGGACAATGTCCTGCCATCGACCGTGACGTTGACCGGCACCTTGCGTACCTTCACCCCGGCGGCGAAGGAACGGGCAACGGCAGCGATGCAGCAGCTGGTGCAGGGGATCGCGGCAGCGCATGGCGCCTCGGCCGAGCTGAGGTTTGACCGCGGATATCCGCCGACGGTCAACGACGCCAAGGCGACGGATTATCTGCAAGAGGTGGCGACCGCGATGCTTGGCGAGCGTCAAGTGAAGCGCCTGGCGGCACCGACGATGGGAGGGGAAGACTTCGCCTTTTACCTGCAACGAGTCCCTGGTGCCTTCTTCTTTTTGGGCGTCGGTGACGGCCGTAAGGAGGGCTACCCGGGGCTGCACCATCCGGCCTTTGACTTTAATGATGCCGCCTTGCCCGCAGGGATCAAGATGTTCACGGCGGCGGTGCTGGGCTACACCGCGTAGCGGTGCCGTCGCCTAGGGATTAGCTCAGCGCCTCATTCACCTCGTTGGCGTCGCAGTAGGGTACGCGGCCGCTTGGTATGCGGGTGTTGATGACTGCGGCGATCTCTTCGGCGGCAAATCCTTCTTCGCTCAAGCCGCGGCACACCCGGGCAAACAGCGCATCGACCGCATCGGCGGTGAAGGCCGTATCTTCGCTGTCGAGTCTTTTGTAGACCTCGGCGACGTTGCTGACTTGCCACGGACCATCGGGATTTAAATTGCCGAGTTGCACTTCGAGTTCGGTAATGCGCTGGACGAGGGCATCGGCCCAGCTGGGGCAGCGTGAGCGAGTCTGCTCTTGGGTCATGGAGGCCTCCAAACACGGGTTGGACGGCTGTTATACCCAAGGCCTGGCACGTTTGACAACCACCGTCCACACCCCGCTGGGGTCATGCGGGCTCAAGGTGCCCCCCGAAGTAACGCTTTGCACCCGTCCCCTTGGGAGCTAATGTCCCGATAGCTATAACTTTAAGGAGGCACCCGATGCTTAAATTCTATGCCACTCCGGTCTCGCCATTTGCCGCTAAAGTCCACTTTATGCTCGAGGAAGTGAGCATCCCGTTTACCTATCATGGCCTCAACCTACGCGATGACAAGGCGCGCCACGAGCTGAGCGCGGTCAATCCCTTTGGCAAGGTCCCAGCGATCGACCTAAATGGCTTTAAGATTGGTGAATCGAATGCCATCCTGCGCTATTTGGCGGCGCGTTTTGAGCGCTATGACCTGTACCCGGTCAATCTCGAAGACCGGGCACAGGTAGACGCCGTGCACGAGTTTGCACAAAACCACCTCGGCCGCCACCTCCTGGCTCTCGCCTGGAACCTGCATTGGGCACCGAAGTTCGGGATACCCTGCGATCATAAGGCGGTCGATGACGCCAGAGCCCTGCTCCTCCCTATGCTAGAACGCTTCGACCGCGCGATTGCTGGTCGCGCCTACCTCGCCGGAGCGCAGCTTACCCTGGCCGATATCGGCCTAGCTCCTTTTATCGCTTGGCAGAAGTACACCCAGGTGTCTCTGCGGGACTATCCGAATCTTCAGAGTTGGTCTGACCGAGTGCTGGCGCGGCCAAGCTGGAAGCGGGTGGCGACGGACATTGAGAAAAGGCTGAGTTTGTTGCTGGCCGGTAAATAAGCGCCTGGTGTTTAAAAAAAAAGGAGGCTGCGGCGGCAGCCTCCCCATCATGACTGGGTTTTACTCAGTTAGGTCTTGTCTACCGCACCCTCGCAGCGCGCGGTATCCACCTCGGCGAGTCCGTGGCGAGCAAACGCGGCGTTGATCGCGCAGAAGTTTGGCGACGTCTCAGTCAGTTTACCCTTGGCGCTATCGATCAGGACGATGGCGTCGTAGGTGTCGGTGTAGTGGTGCGTCGTCGAGATCATTTTCAAGGTGAAGTTTGACAGGATGTCGGCTGCTTTATTCTCACCGTAGGTGGTCTTCAGCGACTTAAATAGGTCCCAGAAGGCGCCGGCAATGATCAAACCCTGTGCGTGGATCTCCAGGTCGGCATCGTCTGGATAGACCTTGAGGGTCTCAAGGTCCCTGACTGGGCCGCCCGAGGGTGTTCTAAAGCCTGGTCCAACTTGGTTGCCATGGGTGAGGAGCAGGGCGCAGACGTCAGAGAATCCTTCCGAGTAGGCGCCGTCGTCGATGCCACTGGTGTTGGCGTGCAGTCCATGGCCCCACTCATGGTAGAAGACGTCGGCGATGAGCGCGGTGTTGGCGCATCCGCCGCCAGCCGAGAACAGGTTGACCGACGAGCCGTTCCAGTAAGCGTTGCAGGTTTGGCTGAGGTTGACGTTGGCGGTGAGGCGTTGGTCGAACCAGCGGTTGCTGATGAACTTCCTGGCATGCTGAATCTCAAGATTCAGGTGGTAAAAGGTCATCGATTGCGCCATGGCGCGGTCGGCGTTGACGGTCTCGCGCGAGCTTTTGTGAAAATTCAGATTCCATTGTGCCAGGCCCTGGGCTGGCTTTAAAGCAACCGGTGTGCCATTGGCCGGTACGACCTTTACATAGGGACCGACAAAGGACGCGGTGCTTGGCGAGGTGCCGCTTGGCACGCCGCTGAATTCACCCTTGGCATTAGTGACGATCTTGGCGGTGCCGGCGGTGATCGACAGGTCGCTGTAAGGCAGAACCTGCGACTCCTGCTGGTAGTAGGTCCGTGGGTAGACGTCACCACTGGCATTGCCGTCAAAGTTAAACTCGGTGGGGCGCACCTCGAAGACCTTGCCGCTTTGGACCTCGACTTGCACCTTAAACAGCTTTTGGTCGGCGGTCAGGCTGTTGTACTCGGCGACGCGGACTAGTTGGTAGCCGCCGGTCACTTGGGTCACGCGGTAGACATCGCGAGCCTTAGCGATCGAGCTGCTGGCAAGCGCCACCTGGGCAACGGCCTGCGTGTCCACGGCAGATCCAACCGCCTCAATCACGGCTTCGCCGTAGGAGCGGTTGGCGATCTGCACGAGCATGCCGCCTTTGAAGCGAAAGTCGATGCTTGCGTCTTGGATCTCAATGCCGCCGCGCTGCACTTTGAAGCTGATAAACTGCGCGTCAGCCGCGATCATCGTGGCGTTCTTATTCAGCCGCAGATCGGCAAAGCTGATGCCGAGTTCGGCTTCGTGGCTGGCGACGTATTGCTGTGCCAAGGCGACAAAGGCTGCCTCGCCTTCGGCAAGATCTGCGGCGGCGGCGTAGAGTAGGGTCCCGCTGATCAGGCGAGGCGCGCCGGAGTGGCGGTCGCTCTTAACCTGCGCTTCACCGCCGTCAGCTAAACTGTGAAACGATGCCGCAGAGGATTGGATGAGGTCTGGGCGCAGGGTGCGAATACCAATAGTTACACCGTTGTTCGAGGTGAAGCCTTGGACTGGAGTGGCCGGTGCGACAAAAGCGTGGGCAGTCCCGGTGAGCATCAGGCAGGGGAGGCTTAAAAGTCCTAATACCCAACTCTTCGACGCATACTTGGTCATAGTCACCCCTTCGACTTAACGGTTTGACATCGGCCGCTGCTGGATCAGCGGCCGCCCTGCTTCGTCCCCGCATCCATGCGGGCTTTATATTCAGGTCTTTTGTGAGTTCATTCTAACAAGCGAAGGGTCCACTGCGAATATTTTGCGCAGGACGATATAAAGACTTTAATAACAGACGGTTAAGAAGTACAGTCATAACTGACTGGTCGGCCAGTCACGACATTATGGCGTACCGCCTTGTGATATTCGGGGGTTATACAAAAGCTTGTCAGAATATGTGGAGGGACGTAGCTCAGTGATTTTTTGTTTGGTTCTTATCCATAACAAAAATTTGTTTTATAAAAACTGCTTGGCGACGTTGCGGTTATGCTTCCAGACGCGGAACGGTCAGCACAAAGGTCGTATGGGCCGCCTTCTCATCGAGTTCAAGGCGACCGCCGTGCTGCTGAACAATCCCGCTGGAAATACGAAGGCCGAGACCTGATCCCTTGCCCACGGCTTTGGTGCTAAAAAATGGTTGCATGATCTTGGCGCGCAGTTCAGCTGGGACCCCTGGTCCACTGTCTGAGACGAACACCCGGACTTGATTAGCAGTGGCCTCAACGCGCGTTTCAATCCAGCGCTGTAGGCCTTTAGCTCCTCAGGGATCACGGTGTCTCCGCCAATGAGTGATCGGCGATCTTCTTTGTCAAATAGTCGACCGCCTCAGTCAGCGGAGCGTTGCGCTGATCCAGATGGATCATTTGTTGAAGGTCGCTACGCATCGATTTTAGCATATCGGCATATGCCGGATCACTAGGGAGAACATGTGTGGTGGCATCGCCACTCGGTTTAGGGCTCAAGACGTCGACGATTTCGCCAGTCAAAAAATTAAGGTGCTGGATGTCGGTAGAACCGGGCGACTGAACCGCGATGTTCAGCGTCGGAGCGACGCCAAAGTAGGGCGTCTCATGCATCGCCAGGGAGGCATCATAGTGCCAGATGTACAGACGACCACGGTCCCCAATCGATGATTCGGCCGAAAAATGACCGATCAAGGCCGGAATACCGCTGTCACTAGCCATCAGAGTACCTGGTGCGGCCAGCGCCAGGGCCACCAAAAGGGGTCGGGCACTTCTTGTAAGCCACTGAATTTGCCTGGACTTGAAAGCTCTGAAGATAGTCATGATCGTCACTCCTAACAGGTTGAGCGCGCCGTGCGCTTGGGTGTGGCCTGTTTAGTAGCTCGGTTTTTGTCGATTTGCCTTCTTTTCTTTTTGCTCTTTCTTGCCGGTCAAGCGCCGCTCCTTGGAGCCCCTAGTCGGTTTGGTTTTGCGCCGAGTCTTTGGTGGCGTCAACACGGCTTTTAGCATCTCCAGCAGCTTATCCTGGCAGTCTTGGATGTTCCGCTTCTGATCGCGGTGCAGATCGCTTTGCAGCAGCAGCACTCCGGCGTCGTTGATGCGCGTGCGGTAAGCGTCGACAAAACGCTGGCGCAGGCCATCGGGGATACTCGGTGAATGGGCGACATCCCAGTAAAACACCACCTTGCTGTTAACCTTGTTGACGTTTTGCCCACCGGGGCCAGAGCTACGCGCAAAGCTCAGCGTGAACTCCGTATCCGGGATGCTAATATGGGCGGACACGACGAGCATCGTTAGGCGCACTCCCTGGTTGCCTGCAAGTATAGTCCCTCAAGGCTACATCAAGTACGCCGAGGTGGCAGAAAAGAATGACACCAGAGAGGCTCAGCTTAAGGTGCCACGGCGATTTGACCAAGCACCGCAGGTGTCAGGTTTGCCTGCATGTCCGCGATGATCAAGGACATCGGGATGGCCATGTTATACTGGTCGGGGATCCCGGCCCAGTGCAAGGCCACGACATAACCATGATCGCGGTCGAGCAGCGGCGCACCGCTGGAGCCAGTCAGCGTATCACACCTATGTTTGATGGTATCGCGCCCGGTATCGGTATGGAAGACGGTGACCGAACCCAGCGTGCAGGCGCTGCTACGGTCGATTTCTTTATAGCCACCCGAGGCGTGACTGATGGCATACACGGCGTCGCCGTCGTGAATGGGGCCGGCATAGACGGTCAGGGTCGGAAAGGCGATTTCCTTGGCGGCGTCTCCTTGCAGAGCCGGATCTGCGGCAATCAAGGCATAGTCCAGGGCTTGGTTGCTGTAGACCACGCTGGTGCAGCGGTAGATCTGCTGCTGCCCTTCGCTGAGGGCCTTTTCGTAGCCAAGGCGGATATTCATTTGATCGCACGGCAGCACACAGTGCTGGTTGGTCATAAACAGATGAGGGCCGATATGAAAGGCCGTACAATAGCCGATGCCGAAGTCGGTGCCGGGGTCCACCTTCTCCATCCGCGCAACCGCCGCGCCGAGATCGTACACCGGCGTGCCGGCGACCGCCTCTATCGGCTCTAAATGCTTAACGCCCAAGATCTTTCGTTCGTGCTGCCAAGGCTGGTCATCAGCGCCCATGGCAGCCGAAGACAGGGCGGACAGGGCGGATAGGCCGAAAAATCCAAGGAACAGAGACAGTTTCAGCATGGACACTCCACAGCAGGTAGGATGTTAGGCCGCTGACTGGTCAACGCAGTCGTGTTGATATATAACACGCGTAATTATAATTGTAAAGCTTCCTTACAATGATATAGAATTCTATAACATCTGGGCTGGTATGCAAGTCCCCGAAAGGTCTAGCTCAGCCATCGTGGCTGGTCGTTTGCAGACATATGCGCTATCACTGAGCTACCAAGCCGAAGGAAGTCCTAGTCTGATCGGAGTCTGCCGCGAGCCCTATGCCTGCAGCCAAAAGCGAGCCCACAAAAAGAATTGTCCTCAGCCGCAACTGGCGCGAAGCAGATGTTGGTGCCAGGCCGCAGGCTGCGCCCAGTTGCAGCCTGCGGCAGAAGCTACCCTGCTGCGGCGGTAAGGGCTATCAAGTGTCGCGGAGTGGGGCCTTGGCCGCGGCAACGGTCTGCAGTTGCATCACCCAATGCCCAGCCTGCTTGGGCCGGGCTCGGATGATGGACGGCAACGATTCCAAGCCTTGCCTGACACCGCAGCCGACGATTGTCGCCAATTTGATCAACGCCGCTCGCATCCCGGGGCGTTACGCCGACGCTAGCTTGTCGCGCTTCGCCAACTTCACCGGCAACGGTCGCCAGCTAGTGGCAGACCTTGAGCGCTGGAAGATGCAGTTTCGCCCTCAGACCGGCAAAGGTCTGATCATCGAAGGGCCGGTTGGCGTCGGCAAGACCTACCTGTTGGCCGCCCTCGCCAAGGATCTGGCCGAGCGCGGTCTCAGCGTGCGCTTCACTGACTTCTTTCAGCTGCTCGGAGAATTAAAGGCCGGCTTCTCGCAGGGCAAGGCCGATTCTGCGCAGCTAGCGCCGCTCATCCATGTCGATGTGTTGTTTATCGACGAGCTCGGCAAAGGCCGTAACAACGACTTTGATTTGACCATCCTCGATCAGCTGGTTTGCGGCCGTTATAATCAAAACAAGGCGATCATCGCCTCGACCAATTATCAAATGAACAGCCGCGCCTTTGTCCCGCAGCAAGACCTGCAAGCAAGCCCCAAGAGTGGAGCGTCGGCGTTTGCCAGCGATCAGTTTACCTCGCTCGAGCAACGCATCGGCACGCGGATTTTTTCGCGCTTGCGTGAGATGGCGACGTTTCACGAACTAAAGGGCGATGACTGGCGTCGCGATGATGTGCGGCGGCGCCAACCGTGACGGGCTCTAAAGGCAAAGCACCGGTTCAGGAGTGCCTCCTGGCCAGCCTGGCTCACCCGCGCCTGGGGGGCTCGATTCCAGGATTGGCCTTGGTCGATGGTCGCCTCGAACCACGCGGCGCGCATTTCCCCTGCTGCGCCGGACGTGGGCTGCGCTTTAGTCCTGACGGCAACACCACCTATTCCTGCAAGCTAGGCGAACGCCTGCGCGAAACCCGGCGTCTAGCCCAGCTGCTCGCCAGCTTATCCGGAGCCGAGCTAGGTGCCTGTCTACCACAAGAGGTCCGGCCGTCGGCTGGTCTGTCACAGGCCTTGGAGGTCGTGCATCTGATCGCCAAGTCCTCGAGCAAGCGTGGCCTCGGCTGGATCGAAGCACCAGCGTCTGCTCCAGCGACTGGCGCGTCCGCCTCGGGGTCGCCGTCCAGCGTGTATCCGTCGATGTGGGCGCTGGCCCTGGCGGCTTCTTGGCGCTTTGGGCTGAAGGTTCATGTGGTGCACCTGCAGGGCTCGCTTGCGGGTGAACTGATCCCGGCCGCCGACAAGCCGGCGCCCGATCTTATCTGCATCGGCCGCGCCGGCTCGTTTTGGGACCCGCACACCGTTGAAAAGCTCGAGACTTTGATCAACTACGCCTACAGCGCCTTGATCCCGGTCATGATCCAAATCGTCGTGGTCGGCAGTCCTCCTGCGGCCAAGGTCAAACCCTACGGCAAGGTCGAGGCCGTCGTCGCCCAGCGCCTTGCCGCGGCTCGCGCCAAATCCCCGCTGGCTTGGCTGCCGCCAGCTTGTCTGGCGAAGCTCCTGGCGGTCACTTCTGGCCTCACGCCACCGCTGCCCGCGGGCGGTGGCGGCACGCCAAAGGAGGCCAAACCGGCTAGCCCAAGACTAGGCAAAGCCTGATTTTTCCCTTGCTGAGACGATCCCTTGTCCTTCATCATGCCGTCCTTATAGTCACGGGCAGCGACTGCCCTCATCTTCGTCAGTGAGACTACCCCATGCAAGCTCCCTCGCCTCATTGGGCCGATCAAGCAGCGCAGCGCGTTATCAAACAACGCGGTGACAAGCCCAAGTACACCGTCGCCAGCGGCATCACCCCCAGCGGAGTGGTCCATATCGGTAACTTTCGCGAGGTGATCACCGTCGATCTCATTGCCAGGTCGCTGCGCCGCCTTGGTAAAGAGGTCCGGTTTATCTATAGCTGGGACGACTTTGACACCTTTCGCAAGGTCCCAGCCAACCTGCCGCAGCAGGAGATGCTGACGACCCACCTACGTCGCCCCATCAGTCGCGTCCCTGATCCTTTTGGTACCGACGCCAGCTACGCGGCCCACAACATCGCGGCCTTCGAGAAAAATCTGCCGCAGATGGGGATCAAGCCGGAGTTTCTCTACCAGCATGATCGTTACAGCGCTGGCATGTACGCGTCCGGCATCCGCCAAGCCCTGGAGCAAAAGGACAAGATCCGCGCCATCCTCGACGCGGCCCGCACCGAGCCACTCGCGGTCAACTGGCTGCCGACAGCGATCTACTGCGAAAAGTGCGACCGCGATGAGATGCACGTTGAGCGCTACGAGGGCGAGTGGGCCTACTTCTACCACTGCCGCAGCTGTGACCATCAGGCGACGACCGATATTCGCCACACCAAGAATCTCAAGCTCAACTGGCGCACCGACTGGCCGATGCGTTGGGCGTTTGAACAGGTGGACTTCGAACCAGGCGGCAAGGATCACTCCAGCGACGGCGGCTCCTATGCCACCGGCAAGGTCATCGCCGCTGAGGTCTACAACTGGCCGCCGCCGATCTACGTCCAGTATGATTTTGTCTCGATCAAAGGCGGCCCCGGCAAGATGTCATCGTCCTCTGGCAATGCCATCGATCTGGCGACGGTGCTCGAGATTTACAGTCCGGAAATGATTCGCTGGATCTTCGCCAGGCAAAAGCCGAACTCCGACTTTTCCATCGCCTTTGACGAGGATGTGATCAAGCTCCACGATGAGTTCGACCGCTGCGAAGAGCAGGCCTATGCTCCCGGCGACGCGAGCAACCAGAAGTGGCTGCTGAATCGGCGCATCTACGAACTCTCCTTGCCCGAGTCCGAGGTCCCCGCGGTGCGTCCTTACCGGCCGCCGTTTCGCGTGTTGACCAACCGCCTGCAAATCTGTGGCGGTGATGCCGAGCGCACCCTCGAGCGCTACTACCTGGCCGACGTCAAGACACCGAGTGACCGCGCCTCCTTTCTGTCGCGGGCGCGGCGGGCCTCGGCTTGGCTCGAACACTACGCGCCCGATGACTTCCGTTATGCGCTCCACGCTGAGCCCGTGCTGGTCGAGGTCACTGCGGCCCAAGCGAAGGCACTGGGCTACCTAGTCGACCTGGTCAAGGCGAGCGATCTCGACAGCATCGATCCCAAGGAGCTGAACCAGGCGATCTACGACCGCGTCGTGCATGCCGCTGAGGTCGATCCCAAGGAATTCTTCACCGTCGTCTATCAGAGCCTCATCGGCCGCGATCAAGGTCCGCGCTTGCCTGGATTCCTAAAGGAGATTGGCCAAGAGCGGCTACTAGAGTTATTATCTCGTGCATGAACACTCGTAACATTAGAACGTTTGCTGTCATGGTTTGCTTGGCCGCCTTCCTGGGCGGCTGCACCTATTTGCAGGAGCTGGTCGGTCTCGGGGTGCAGCAGCCTAAGGTTCACCTGGTCGATCTGACCGTGACCAAGGCGAATATGACGTCGATCGAGTTCTTGGTGTCGTTGCGCGTCGATAATCCCAACAACTTTGATATCAGCTTTGCCAAATTGCGCTATAAACTCACCGCCTCTGATTCTCAGATTGCCAGCGGCACCATGATGCAGCACGTGACGGTACCAAGTGGCGGCCAGGTTGTGGTCAAACTACCCCTAAGCGTCGACGGCAACAGTGTGCTCAAGGTGCTTCATGATCTCCTGACCAAATCCAGCGAGACCTACGCGGTGTTGACGGCAACGGCCGATTTCGACACCCCGTTTGGCGCGATGGAGGCCCACTTTGAGGACAAGAGGCCGCTGCGACAGATTGCTGGATTTTAAACTGATCTAGTCTTGATTCGCTAAATAACCAAG
>Ga0315292_10000664_pt1 | contig 16767 bp, 15 predicted proteins | sample YL17G13_0_MG_FD_204029 | JGI IMG/M metagenome (GOLD analysis project Ga0315292, IMG submission 204029) | Sediment microbial communities from Yellowstone Lake, YNP, Wyoming, USA - YL17G13_0 | ecosystem: Environmental > Aquatic > Freshwater > Lake > Sediment | place: USA: Wyoming | collected... | reverse complement strand
AGCCTTGAAATATTCTTTTGTAAGCACAAGGCAGATATGGACCGGCGATAAAAGCACTCCCAGAAAGCCTGAAACGAAGGCAAAGGATATGGCGCCGGTGGAAGTCCCTGCAATGCTTATTATCAGAGGGAAGGCGCTTCCTACAAACCCGACGGTAAGGCCCGTCAGAATTCCGGTAATAAAGGGCAGCAGAAAAAGAATCGGGAACACGGGAATGCCTTTCTGCAGGAAAAACAGGCTCAGGTTCCTTACCGCTCCCGTATGCTCCATTACCTCCTTGAAAAACATTACGCCGAGGATCAGAACGATCACGTCGGGAGAGACGCCGTGTTTGATTACTTTGAAAATTGATCGGGGTTTATAGCGGTAAAACAATAATAAAAACAAAACCGCGGCAATTAATGCATAATGCAATTCTATATGAAATAAAACGACAAGCAGCAGTACCGCCGATATGGGGAAGAAGCTCCAGAGGCCTTTTTTTGAGAGGGTGTTTTCCGACTTGACCGGACCGTTAAGGCCGTGCATTGCAAAGATGAAGCCCGTAACTACTGTAAGGATTGCATATGGAAGATTAGCCTTGATAAGAGAGTGCAGCTCGATTTTAGAAATCGCGGAGGCCAGCAGAATTCCGGGATACAGGGGCAGGATATATTCCCAGGGGTGTCTGAACCAGTAATTAATGAATCCTTTTTCTTCGGGACTCATTTTGACGTCACGAGTCGTATCCGCCACCATTGGCGCCGAAAAATAGGCCCCTCCGACAGAGGGAATAAGTCCTATTAGAAGCGGCATGGATATGGTGATGATCTTCCTGTTTTTCAATAGCGTTTTAACGGAGTTCATCATTTCCGTCAAAACGTCGTGTTCTCTCAAAATAAGTTCAAACATCCTGATAAAAGATAAAGCAATTGTTAATTTAATTGATACTTCATTGGCAATAGCGCTCTTCACTGTTGAGATTACCGAAGCCAATGACATTTGATAAAGGATGATCAAGAAAACTGCAGCAATCAGCATTACAAGACCGATATTTATTTTTTTCCTGAGCAGAAGCAATATGCATGCAAAAACAAGGGTGATCTTAAGCAAGTCAGTCATCCAACATTTTAGCATATTTAATATATGGGTACTGATCGCGCCTATACCATTAATCTGTATAATCTACAGTACTGTTGAAAAAAATATACATTATACAGGCGAACAAAGGCTCATATAGTTGCAAACACGTTTTTACGGCATAGGCCTGTATATTATTTTACTCAATTTTATCAATAGGTTATATCTAAGAAAGGCAATAAATTGCTATTTTCTGAAAAGCCGGCCTTTTTTTTGCTTTTAGCTTAAGTGAAACTTGAAAAATCGTCCGGGTAATAATATAAATTTCTTGACAAAACAAGCCAAGTAATGCTATAAATTTGACATATTTGTTTTGGGAAAATTCGGGTAAAAGTGCACTCAGAAGAGCTTCTAAATGGTAAAAGGCCTTCATGGGAGGCCGATATTTTTTGTCGAGGAGGTGATAGCTACAAGGAAAATAAAAGGACGCTGTATGCAGTTTATTAGAGCCGCCTTAGGCGGATAGAATTGAGAATTATTTCCAATTCGAAAATATTAATAAGGAGGGTTAGCAAGTGAGAAAATATTTTGCAGTTTTATTAGCTGTTCTTTTAATACTCAGTTTTGCAGTAACCGCCTTTGCTGAGGATAAAACGGAAATCACAATCGGCGGTAAAATCCTTGTCAGAGGTTGGTATTTTGACAACGTTACAGGCATTTCCGGCAGTAATGTACTGCCTGTCGATGGTCACTCGGGCACTGTTTACAGCACCAATGTCAATATTATTGTTGATGCAAAAGTTGCGGATAATATCCGCGGTATGGTTGAATTAGAAACGGCAAAAGGCGGCAGCGCAAATAGCGGACTTTTTTACTGGGGTGATGCAGCGCGCGGTTACGATTCAAAACCGAATGCCGACATCCTCGTAAGAAGCGCATGGATACAGTATACCGGCGCCGGTCTTGGCCTGCCTACCGGAATCAAGATTGGTCATATGCCGATTTCCATAGGCGAGAAACAGTTCCTCAATAATGAGAGATTCGGCGATGACGCAATACTCGTCTGGATCGACCCGACAAAGGAACTGCACATTGCAGCCGGTACGGTTAAGCTGAATGAAGGTGATGTATTTGAGCATTCAGACGATCTCAACGGTTATGTGCTCCTCGCAACATATATGCTGAATAAGGATAACACCCTCGGCGCCAACTGGGTATGGGCGCACAGCGACGGCAACTGCCCGTCCGCCGGTTCAGGCGTCAATGTCGATGATCTTAATTTTAACAACGCCGGCATCCACGCTAACGGTAAAGTCATGGGATTAAGCTATGCGGCAGAAGCCGACTGGCAGTTCGGAAAAGCAAAAGGTCTTGAAGGAGAACCTGATCTGAAGGCAAAAGGCTGGGCGGTATTTGCAAAAGTCGGTTATCAGCTTGACCCGGTCAACTTAAGGGCTTCCTTCGCAATGGGTAGCGGCGACGATGATGCCGAAGACGAAGATTGCAAAGAATTCCAGACCCTCCAGGGCCCGGCCTACGGAGCAACCGCAAGGCTTGTGCACTATACCCAGATTTATGAGCGCACTGTCACAACCGCAGCCGCAAAAGCAATCCTTACAACAACACCCGGCGGCAACACCACCAATACAGGTATTGCAAACACCACATATTACAACCTTGGCGCCGACGTAGCCCCGATGAAAGAACTCAGCATATCGCTTGACGGTTTTCTCCTCAATGCAACCGAGACCGGAGCATGGAAAGACATCGTTGGTAACAGCGTTTCCGACGAAATCGGATGGGAAGTTGATTCAAGGATTTCCTACAAGCTTGCAAAAAATCTTACCTACTTTATAGAAGCCGGTATTTTCAAGCCGGGCGATTTCTATAAGGACGCATTTGGAGCTGACGACAAGACTGTTACCCAGGCAGTTCACGGTCTGGCACTTACTTTCTAATTGTAAATCATCAAAAAGGCGGGTCGAAAGACCCGTCTTTTTTTTGCGCTCATTTTCTGATTCAGCTTGCCGGATAAATCCTTTTTGGGCTAAGATACTTATATGAAACCCATTGTGTCTTTCATGTTGATTGTTCTCTTTTGCCTGCCTGTTTATGCCGGGGATACGGACGGCAGGGAATACCTTAACAAAGGGAAAGAACAGCTCGAAAACAGGAAATATGAAGAGGCTATAGCGAGCCTGTCGAAAGCTGCAAAAGAATTTCCTCTCCTTGGCGACTATGCTCTCTTGTGGCTTTCCGACGCCTATCATGAAAACGGAAATCATGATGAGTCCCTGAAAACGATCCGAAGCCTTATAAAGAAATATTCCGGCTCGGCCCTCGAAAAAAGGGCGCGCATAAGGGAAATCAAGGAGGCTGGAGAGGTATCGGAGGATAATACGCGTCGCCTGTTTGAATCCTTTTTGAAAGACTATCCGGGTGATATGGAGATGAAGTATTTCTATGGCGGATGGCTCAAGAAAAATGGTGAAAAAGAACGGGCCGGGAAAATCTTCAAGGAGATATACGTCAATGCCAATTCGTTTTCCGAACTCTCTTACGGCGAACTGGATCCCTCCGATATTTCCTCGGAAGATTTGATAAAGCGCGCCTCAAACCTGTCAAACGTAATAATAGATCCCAAAGGAGCGGAAGCCGCCCTTAGGACCGCTCTTGCAAAGGATGAAGGCGGCATGAGAAAACGCATTTTGACTGAACTCGGGCATTCTCTCTTCAAACAAAAGAGATACTCCGAGGCGGCAGAGATTTATAAACAGGCGGATGAGAAATACCGGGAAATGCGTTCACGCTACCGCGCAAGGGAAAAAGATATAATCAACGCCTCTGTAGACGAACTTTTAAACGCCGGAGACAAGAGGATGGCTTCCGTCCTTATCGCTGTTGCTTCCGACCGGAGAAGAGATGGAAATGCTGAAGGAGCAATAGATTTATTTCAGAAAGTCATAGAGAACTATCCGACGGAAAAGGAAGACGCTCTCTGGGGCATCGGGTGGTCATATTTTCTTGCAGGGGAATATAAAAAGGCGTCCGATGTCTTTACGAAACTCTACAATACTTATGAGGATACCAAATATCTTTACTGGAAGGGCCGTAGTCTCGATGCAGCCGGGGAAGATGCATCAAACATCTTTTCTAAAATAGTCGAGAAAAAACGTGATTTCTACAGCGCTGTTTCTTACGGTAAAACTGCTTATGGAAAACCCGGAGAGACCGCCGGACGGTCAAGCCTCAAGAAACATAAAACCGTAATCCCGGTTAAAAGCATGGCGGGAAAAAGGATTGAACGCATCGACAGTCTTCTTGAACTGGGACTTTTAAAAGAGGCTGTTTCTGAGATAATACATGTTTCAAAAAAAACAACCTCCATAGACGATATGGAATATATCTGCGCAAAATTGCAGGAACTTGGACAATATAAACATTCGGTCAGACTTGCGGTTAAGGTCCGATTCGCCCGGGAACTGGATCAGTTTCTGTATCCCTTAGCGCATTGGAATATCGTAGAAGGGCTTTCGGAAAAAAATAGTATAGATCCTTTCCTGATACTTGCGGTTGTAAGAGAAGAGAGCAGGTTTGATGAAGAGGCGCGTTCTACAGCGGGAGCAATGGGTCTTATGCAGCTTATGCCCGGCACCGCTTACCGCTTTGATAAGAAACTCAGGCTCGGTATTAAAAGCTCCCATGATATCCTTGACGTAAAGAATAACCTGAGCGTCGGCGCCCTCTATCTCGGCAGCCTTGTAAAGGAATTCGGCTCATACGCCCCTGCCATCGCCTCCTATAATGCCGGCGAGGAAGTTGTAAGGAAGTGGCTGAAGACAGGGCGCTATAAATCTGCCGATGAGTTTATCGAGGACATCCCTTATCTTGAAACAAGAAATTATGTCAAAAGGGTCTTGACCACATTTATTGAATATAAACGCCTTTTTTCTTCAGGGGATGTGATTATAGATATTCCTATTGAAAAGTTATAGGCTTCAACCCTTTTTATGGGTAATTTTATTTCACCACAGTTAAAGGCGTGACAGGTTTAACATCCCCCTCTTGGGGTAAGAGGGGGCAGGGGGAGTTACTTGAATGAAATATTTTAAAATAACCCCCTCAATCCCCATTAACCCAAGGGGGAAGCTTTCATACATTTGAGCTTTCGCAGATGAATTTAGCATTAAAATTGTCGTAGGCCTGAAAAAAAGTTTTGCAATGTTTAGGTGAATTTTGGTATTTTAAGTACGATGGTTTTCATGAAATCCCTCTTTGATGACGATCAACATATGGAACAACCTAATGATGTAACAAAGGAGGTTAAGTCATTGGAAAAACTTAAGAACCTTGAGGATAAAATATCGCTTGCAATCGAGCGGGTGAAGACCCTTAAGGAAGAGAAGGGCCTTACCGACAGAAAGATAAAGGAGATGGAGCGCCTTCTTGATGAAAAAAATCAGGAAACCGAACTGCTCCGTGCGGAAAAGAATCTTGTAAAAAGTCAGCTTGAGGCTCTCTTAAGCGAGATTGAGACCCTCGAATCAGATTAGAGATATGGGCAGCACCGAGGTCTTCATTTTAGGTCAAAGATATACCTTAAGAGGCGACGCCCCGGAGGAATATATCAGGGAACTTGCTTCTTATGTCGACACAAAGCTGAAGGAAGTCTATAAAGGGACCCCTAATATAACCCCTGTCAAGGCGTCCATCCTTGCCGCCATCGATATTGCGGATGAGCTTTTTAAAATAAAAAACAGGCAGGACGAGCTTACAACCAATATCGAGAAAAAAGCCGCGACCCTCGCATCGTTGTTCGATTAATCCAAAAACTGCGGAACGTTACCCGGAGTCTGTCAACGCATCCTATTTAAAATATGCCCAAGTTTTCTTCGGTAACCGGCTACCGGATATCGGCATGGTATCTCTGCAGAGATTTTATGTCGCTGTGTCCGTGCCTGCAGGCTTCAATCCCGCGTGCAGCAGCCACTGCCGCAGCTAAGGTAGTAATGTATGGTATTTTATACTTGATCGCCGATTTACGGATATAGGAATCATCATGTTTACCCTGCTTCCCGCTTGGCGTATTAATGACAAGGTGGATTTCCTTGTTCTTAATAGCATCTCCAATATTCGGGCGGCCTTCATGCATCTTGTCGATGGGGTCGGCCTGAATACCGTTTGCTTTTAAAAATGCATAGGTGCCCCGCGTCGCTTTAATTTTAAATCCCAGCCTCTCGAACCGTCTCGCAACCTGTACCGATGCCGGTTTGTCCTGATCAGAAACGGTTATCAGTAACGTTCCTTCGAGGGGAAGATGCTGCATAGCTGCTTCAAGAGCTTTGTAGTAGGCCATTCCAAAGGAATCGGCCAGACCGAGGACCTCGCCTGTTGACCGCATTTCCGGACCCAGAATCGGGTCTACCTCCGGGAACATATTAAATGGAAAGACCGCTTCCTTTACCCCGAAATGCGGGATATGTCGTTGCTTTAGATTCAGGTCCGAAAGCTTCTTGCCCAGCATAAGCTGGATTGCAATGCTAACCATGGGAATATTGCATACCTTTGAAACGAGTGGCACCGTGCGGGAAGCCCTTGGATTTGCTTCGAGAACATAGACGGTATCATTAGCAATAGCGTACTGAATATTCATGAGGCCTACCACATGCAGTTCAACGGCAATCTTTCGGGTGTACTCATAAATAGTTTCAAGGTGTTTGGCAGGGATGCTGATAGGGGGTATTACACAGGCTGAATCCCCTGAGTGTATGCCTGCAAGCTCGATATGTTCCATTACTGCGGGGACAAACGCATCAGTGCCGTCGGAAATAGCGTCTGCCTCGGTTTCAATAGCATCTTCCAGAAATTTATCGATGAGGATCGGTCTGTCAGGTGTAACTTCAACCGCTGCCAGAACGTAACGTTTCAACATTTCCTCGTCGTGAATAACTTCCATCCCCCGCCCGCCAAGTACATAAGAAGGCCTCACCATAAGCGGATATCCGATCTTTAGTGCAATCGCAAGGGCCTCTTTAAGATTGCTTGCCATACCGGATTCCGGCATAGGGATTCCCAGTTCCTGCATAATCCTACGGAAACGGTCACGGTCTTCAGCAAGATCAATGGTATCCGTGGAGGTACCTATGATTCTTACGCCGGCATCAAACAATTCCCTTGCAATGTTCAGAGGTGTCTGACCGCCAAACTGCACAATTATCCCCTCAGGCTTTTCTTTTTCGTAAATTGACAGGACGTCCTCAACCGTTATGGGTTCGAAATATAATTTATCCGAAGTGTCGTAATCCGTCGAGACGGTCTCCGGATTGCAGTTTACCATGATCGTTTCGTATCCTTCCTTACCGAGTGCAAAGGCCGCATGAACACAGCAATAATCAAATTCTATGCCCTGCCCTATGCGGTTGGGCCCGCCGCCTATTACCATTATCTTCCGTCGTGCGCTGCTCGGGACTTGGTCCGGAGCATGGTACGTTGAGAAATAATAGGCGGCATTTTCCACACCGCTGACAGGGACAGGTTCCCATGCATGAAGGATTCCTTTTTGTATGCGGTGCTCGCGAACCTGCTTTTCGGCAATGCCGAGGAGCAGGGATAGATATCTGTCCGAAAAACCGTCTTTTTTGGCTTTTATGAGTAAATCGTCAGGAAGGTTTTTACCTTTATGCCTCAGGATTTCTTCCTCAAGTTCTACAAGCTCCTTCATCTGCTGAATAAACCAAGGTTTTATATGTGTCTTTTCGTAAAGTTCAGTTATATCAGCGCCTTTGCGCAGAGCTTCATACATAATGAATTGACGTTCGCTTGTCGGATAAACCAGCATTTCCATAAGCACATCAAGGGATTTTTGATAAAAATCTTTTGCAAAACCGAGGCCGTAACGTCCGTTTTCAAGAGAGCGGATGGATTTTTGGAATGCCTCCTTATAGGTCTTACCGATACTCATCACTTCACCTACTGCGCGCATTTGGGTGCCAAGCCTGTCTTCAACCCCTTCAAACTTCTCAAAAGCCCACCGTGCAAATTTCACTACCACATAATCACCCCATGGCTCATATTTTTCCAGGGTGCCTTTTCTCCAGTAAGGGATTTCATTGAGGTCGAGCCCCGCAGCCAATAAAGATGATATGCGGGCAATAGGGAACCCTGTTGCTTTTGAAGCAAGGGCTGATGAACGTGATGTCCTCGGGTTGATTTCAATAACCACTACCCTGCCGGTTTTAGGGTCGTGCGCAAACTGAATATTCGTGCCTCCTATTACCTGGATGGCTTCAACGATATCATAGGAATGTTTCTGCAATCTGTGCTGAAGGCCCTGATCTATAGTCAGCATGGGAGCTGTACAATATGAATCCCCGGTGTGAATTCCCATGGCGTCAACATTTTCGATGAAACAAACGGTAATACACTGTCCTTTTGAATCACGTACAACCTCAAGCTCCAGTTCTTCCCACCCGAGGACGGACTCCTCAATAAGTATCTGCCCGATAAGACTTGCCGAGATACCACGGCTTGCAACTATCCGCAGTTCCTCCATATTGTAAACCAGACCGCCTCCCGTCCCTCCGAGGGTATACGCAGGGCGTATGACAACCGGGTAGCCGAGTTTTGATGCTATCTCCTCGGCCTCTTCTACACTTAAAGCCGGCTCGCTTTTGGGCATATCAATGCCGAGTTTATTCATTGTTTCTTTAAAGGCAATGCGGTCTTCACCCCGCTCTATTGCATCAGCCTGTACTCCTATGATTTTCACCCCGTATTTATTCAGGATGCCTTTTTTGAACAATTCTGCCGTCAGATTCAGACCTGTCTGACCTCCCAGATTCGGCAATATAGCGTCAGGTCTTTCCTTTTCTATAATTCTTTCAACGGAGTCCACAGTAAGCGGTTCCAGATATGTTACATCCGCCATTCCCGGATCCGTCATAATGGTAGCCGGGTTTGAATTGACAAGAACGATCTCATAACCGAGAGCCCTCAGCGCTTTACAGGCCTGAGTCCCTGAATAATCAAACTCGCATGCCTGACCGATAATAATAGGCCCTGAACCGATAATCATCACCTTGTGAATATCATCACGCCTTGGCATAAAACTTGTCCCCCTTGTATTATTAAGTATTTATTAAGCAGAAGCCGCTATAATTTCCGCTCAACATCTCTTCAGTTTCGATATAGTAACACGTTTTCATCTCCGAGTATAGAGGAATAAGAATGAGTTAAGACAATGAGAGATAACGGTTAAATTAAGTATTTATGAAATTAACCCAAAAACTGCGGATGTCCGAAATAAATTTATTTAACCCGGATTATTCATGAATATTTCTGATTGAACCGAGGATAGAGTGTTTTCGCTCATTCTCGGTCGTTCCTCCCTGCGAGGCTTTTGCCTCTTTATTTTCACATGCCGTATTTGACTATCGGCAAAAAAAACCGCTCAAATACTCTATCCTCGGTTGCTGTTATCAATTTTATGAATAATCCGAGTTAGACATCCGCAGTTTCTCCGACAGTTTAATTGCATTTTTCGGTGTAACATACCCCGGTGTTTTTTTATTCAATTTTTTGAGTATAATCTTTCTGTTATGAAAAAACCGGTCAGCATCAGGATGAGAGCGTCAAAAATAATCCAAAATGCTCGCCCCGGCGAGTCGCTGAGGGCGACAAAATGCAAGACTCAAAACAAAAACATATCGGAAATTCATATCTCCGGGGCGGAAGGGATATATGAATCGGCTGAGACATTCGAAACAGTAAAAAAATATATCCAAAGGGCTCTAAGGCATCCAAAGGGAGAAGCTGACAGGATTGTAATAACCATAGAAGATATTCAGGAAAAGCCTAAAAACATTTCATCCCTGCCGGTGTCAACAGTTACATGCAACACCCCTGTTGAAGGGAGAAAAATAATCAGAAAATTACTTCATTCAATCGGGGTATCAAATAAGGCCGTGAATGCGGCATTGTCAATATTGAGAAAAGGCTCTATGCGGGGTGCGGCTATTATTACGGCAGAAAGCGGACTGCGTCTTGAACCTGACAGTGAACGCGGGGTCAGGGCCTCAAGGCTCGGCATCAGTAAATCCGCGCTAAAACGGCTTGGCGCCGGTCTTTCACGCTGCGGGATCAATACCGAGATTGTTAGCGAGGCTGTTATCCTTGCATCAAAAGTAGCGGCGTACCGGGAGGTAATAGCGGAATTATGCATGTCCGACGACCCGGATTATACGACCGGTTATGTGGCGTCGCAAAGATTCGGGTACGTAAGAATCCCCAATATCAAATCCAAAGCAAACATGAGCGGCGGCAGGGCCTTTTTTATCAGGGAAGCTGCAGATGTTGAAAAAATAATAGAATATCTCGAAAAAACTGCCGTCATTATAGATAGTATTTCTCCCTGCCGGGGTGTTACAGGAATAGATGAAATCATTGATTGTGTTAATAAGTAATCCGGCGGCCAAAGGAACAACGGACAATAAAATCAGGGCTGCCTGTCATATCCTTGAAACCGGGGGCTATGAAGTCAATCATATATCTACGGGGCAAAGAGGAGATGCAGAGGTCTTTGCAAGAGAGGCTGTAAAAAAATCTCCTTCCATGATAATTGCAGCCGGCGGCGACGGTACTATCAATGAGGTAATAAACGGAATTGCAGGTTCGGAAATACCATTGGCTTTTGTGCCGCTCGGCACCGTTAATGTACTCGCAAAGGAACTCGCAGTGCCTGAGAATGTCGAAGGCGCAATAAAAAAGGCGCTCCATGGAACGCCGCGGATTGTTTCGCTGGGTAAAATAGTTACTGCTCATCCTTCCTCCGCCAGCCGGTATTTCATCCTGATGGCGGGTATAGGTTATGACGGGGAGACGGTATTCGGGATAAACGAGACACTGAAAAAATATTGGGGCATGGGAGCGTACTTTTACGCCGGCATTAAAACCCTGCTTCGGTTCAATCCGTCGGAACTGGTTTTTGATATAGACGGGCAAAAGTTTTCGGGTTATTCCGCAATCATAGGAAATGCAGCTAAATACGGGGGCAATTTCAAGGTCACGCCTGATGCGCGGATTGCCGACCCGGTTCTTGATGTCTGTATTTTTAAAGGAAGGTCCCGTCAGGATATTTTACGTTATATTGCAGGTATAGTTATAAAAAGACATCCGACCTTCCGGGATGTGGAATATCTGAAAGCGGAAAGCATAGAGGTAAAGGGCAGGGCGCATATTCAGATAGACGGCGATTACATGGGAATGACCCCCGCGCGGGTGGAAGTTAAAAAGAACGCGCTTAGACTGATTTATTAACTGCAACAGCAACCGAGGATAGAGTATTTGAGCGGTTTTTTTGCCGATAGTCAAATATAGTATTTGAAAATAAAGAGGCAAAAGCCTCGCAGGGAGGAACGGCCGAGAATGAGCTCAAATACTCTATCCTCGGTTGCTGTTGCAGTTTCTATGTTAAGTCAGGTAAGTCTTCTTTATCTTTTCGATATTTGCTTCGATTGCTTCGATATAGAAGTTTCGTGAATCGTTGAAATGGCGGGGGATGTATGAATACACTGAACCCATATGCTCGAATCGGTCCCTTACTGTAACTTCGTAAAAAGGGGGCGTATGTTTAATTAAATCCTCGGCGCTTTCAAAGATTGCCATTCCAGTTTCCCTCAGTTTTTCCTTTCCCTCATAATGATAGGCTTCATCGAATTCATTGAAGAGAGCCTGAAGTTTCTCGGGATAATCCGCTGCGGACATCTGTCCTAAGAGATCGGCGGTCCCCAGGGTATATCCGATGATCCTTTCCTCTTCGGATTGGAAGGGAAGGTTATTGAAATCGATTTTTACGCCGGTGCACATGATAATGTTCTGTATCCTGTGGATCTTGTTATTATCAAACCCTATTCCTGAAAGATAATGCCCTGCAAACTCGGCGCTTCTCTGTATATGAACAAAGGTATATTTCCCGCCGGTGCCGCCGGTGTCCCCCGATCTTTTTATGTAACCGGTATCATGCAGTAACACCGCAATGATTCCTATATCAAAATATTCTTTGGAAATCCTCGGGGTATTTTTGCTTTTGTTCCATCCGTCTATTATCCCGATAAACGGCGGGATAACCTGAAGGGTATGCAGAAGGTCATGGTATCGGGTATCACATTTTTGAAAACCTGTTATTTTGCCGGAAAAAAGGTCAATAACTTCATTGAAGACTGTTTCAATGATATGTAAATCGGCGTCTCCATAATTCTCTGCATGGATCGCTCTTACATGCTCGAGAATTTTCTGCGGGCTCAGATCGTTGTCAGGTCTCATCTCCGCTTATCTCTATTCGTAGAAAATTAATACATAGGAATTATAGTATAATCCCGCCTCCGATTACTATATCTCCATTATAAAAGACCGCGCTCTGCCCGGGTGCAGGCGCCCACTGGGGCTCGTTAAAGACAACACGAACAAAAGGAAAGGATGAAGGTGAAGAATCAAGGGATGAAGGTGAAGAGACAGGGGGGAAATAAATAGTGGCTGGTTTGTCCTTCATTGTGGACCGGACTTTTACAGTGGCCTTAAATGTGTTTTCTCTCCCGGCTGTCCCATTTACAAAAGATGGGGCTATCCAGTTCAAGTCTTTGACAAGAAACTCCTGTTTTTTTGCTGCTTCGCGTGGTCCTGTATAAATCGTATTATGCTCAATATCAATCCTGAGAACGTACAGTGGCTCGGGAGATGATATCCCCATGCCTTTTCTTTGGCCGATAGTATAGCCGTAAATGCCCTTATGAGTTCCTATTACCTTACCGTCGGTATCAACGATTGGTCCGGGAACTGCTGCGCCGGGAGATCGTCCCTCTATAAACTTAAGATATTTCCCGTCTTCGACAAAACATATCTCCTGGCTTTCGTTCTTTTCAGCGACAGGGAGTTTCAGGTCAGCGGCCATCTTTCGGACTTCGTCCTTTGTAAAGGTCCCAAGCGGAAGGGTAAGCCTTCCGAGTATGTCCTGATTTAAAACATACAGGAAATATGACTGGTCCTTCTTCGGGTCAACCCCCTTTTTAAGGCATAACATTCCGTTATCCGGGGGTTGCAATTTATTAACTTTCGCGTAATGCCCGGTCGCAATAAATCCTGCGCCTTTGTTGTCCGCTTCTTTTATGAGCAGGGGGAATTTGATATATCTGTTGCATAATATACATGGGTTAGGGGTTGAGCCGTTCATGTAGGCGCTGACAAAAGGCCCTATCACCTTTTTCACAAAATCCTCGCGGGCGTCAATAGTACTGTGCGGTATCCCCAAATGCTGCGCGGTTTTGGCCGCCTCTTCCACAGACCGATGAGAGCAACAGGAATCACAAGCTTCAGGTGATTCAGGTTCGTACAAACGGAATGATACACCCTCAACATCGTATCCCTGCTTTTTTAGAAGATACGCTGTAACAGATGAATCCACTCCTCCGCTCATTCCTACGATTACCTTCGGCATACTAACAATATAACAGATTGACCTCATATGTCGTAACTACTTAAAACGTATCCCCTAATAGAGATAGTAAACGTGTAAAAATAGGACGGCACGGGGAAGTCTCGACTTCGGTCCGAAACATACACGGCGATGTACTTCCTGAACGCCGCAACATTTCAACTTCAACTGCTTATGCGTGTTATATCCTGAAACGAATGATAGAAATCCTATTAAAAAGAATTGACAATGTACATTTTGTTGTATATATTGAATATATACTTATATGAAAGATTGGACTGATATATTATCTTTTGCCAAAGACTTCGAATGGGATGAAGGAAATATTAAGAAAAACTGGGAAAGACATCGCGTCTCTCATATCGAGTGCGAAGAGATATTTTTTAACAGACCGATCATTGTCAAAAATGATGAGCCGCACTCGACAGGTGAGGACAGATATTTTGTCTTAGGCAAAACAGACGCCGGTAGATTACTTTTCATTGTTTTTACGTTGAGGGGCAATAAGATAAGAATAATTTCGGCACGTGACATAAACCGGAAGGAGAGAAAGATATATGAGGAAACTCAAGAAGATACCCAAGTTTAAGAGCGAAGCAGCGGAAGTCGAGTTCTGGGCAACGCAGGATTCGTCTGAATATGTTGATTATTCGAAGGCGAAGCGTATCAATTTTCCTAACTTAAAGCCATCTACCAGGACGATTTCGATTCGGCTTCCGGAATCTCTTATTGAACATCTCAAAGTTCTTGCCAACAAAAGAGACGTGCCCTATCAGTCACTCTTGAAAATGTTTCTGTCCGAAAAGGTGGCAGAAGAATTGCATGGCGCAACTAAATAAGAGGTTGTGCCCTCACCTCCTTCCTCTTCTCCCCCCTTAACTCTGATATAATTGTACTTAGTATTATTGGTTATTCTCAAAATATAAGCATGTAATAGATGATCCATGGATTTGGGTTTTTATATTAATTTTTATATTTAATTGTGGTATAAATTAGGCGTGTTAAATTATAAATTTATAAATATAAGGGGGTTATGACGGGTCTCAAAACTAAAGCACTAAAGACTGGGCATCTTTATTCCGTAATAACCCTTCTTGTAGTTCTATTTCATATACAAACGGCGGGGGCGGCTACTCTTGCCTCCTGTTCGTACTATCCTGCAACAGGTAGCGGTGATTTTATTTCTCGCGCTTTCTATGTGCCGAATTATAATGGCATAAACCTTCAGCAAGTGACTCTCCTATTCAGCTCAGATACAGCAGGCAGCTTTACCTTTTCCCTTACTGCTCACGCAGGCACCTTTAACGGCCCTGTTATCGGGACAGCAAGTGCTACCGTTTCTCTCGCATCTGCTACCGGTTCATATGTTCCTGCTACCTTTGATTTTGGCTCTGTACCGGTTATCCCTGGCAGTACTGTTGCATTTGTTATAAGCAAAACCGGCGGCCCCGGAGGATCTCAGTATTTTCATCAAGATGGTTTTTCGGACGACCCCACTTGTCCGGTCATCGAGACAGAGGATTCGACCCCTCCTCTTAGTACCTATAGAATGCAGGGAATCGATATTATCATCACGGGGGATCAACAATCCATCCCAACCATGACCGAATGGGGGATGATAATCTTCACGGCTATTGCAGGACTTGGAGCAGTTTATTATCTGAGGAGACAAAAAAGAGCAAATAGCTAATTTGATTTTGAAAAAAAAGAGAGGGTGAGATTAAAATATCTCGCCTTTTTTTTGCGTACTTCAACTGATATTGCTCGCTCGTTTTCTTTGTCCTTGGGCGTTTGCTTGTAGGTAGCAATGAGAAAAAGAGCGTGTTTCTTCCGGGGCGAAGGACGCACAGCATTTCAGATAGTCCCGTAGAGCAATCCTACTCCCGTCCGCGTGTAACAATATAACAGATTGACCTCTTATGCTGTAACTACTACAATATTTATTAACCGGCTTATAATAGTAACGACATTATTTATAGAATCCCCAAACCCTCCCTTTGCCAAAGGGAGGGTTTGTACCCCTCTTTGGTAAAGAGGGGCAAGGGGAGATTTTCTGATTCATGTAAATTCAATTTTGAAATCTTAATAACAAATGAAAAACGTCGTCCTTACAGGATTTATGGGAACAGGAAAGACCGAGGTCGGCAGGGAGCTTGCACGTCTCCTCGATCTGAAACTCATTGATATCGACACGGAGATAGAGAAAGCCGAAAGGATGACCATTAATGAGATATTCAAACAGTTCGGGGAGGCGAGGTTCAGAGAAATAGAAACGGAAATGATAAAGAAGATTTCCGAAAAGAAAAATATTGTTATCTCTACCGGCGGAGGCGCCGTGCTGAGAGATGAAAATGTAATTTCATTGAAGGAGAACGGCGTCATAATATGTTTGACCGCCTCGCCTGAAACGATCTTTAAAAGGTTGCAATATAACAGTGACAGGCCTTTGCTGCAGGCGGAAAACCCCTTTCAAAGGATAAGAGATCTTTTAAATTTCAGGGAACCCTTTTATGATAAGGCGGATATTTTGATAGATACGGAAAATAAAACGCCTTTACAGATCGCGGAGGAAATAACAGAACAAACCGGGAATTCAAATAAATGAGTTTTGAATTCCCGGGATAAGCATTCAGTTATGGGCTGAGAAATCCTCCCCTTTGCAAGGGGAGGTTGGAGGGGTTTTTTGAAAAATAATTAAAACCACCCCTTCCCCTCCTTGCAAAGGAGGGGATTAAACCCGTAACTGAAGAATTACTTTCAAGGGTTTTCGTTTTTTTAGAATTTGGAATTTGAAAGGAAGTATATGGAAACGGTAAGAGTTGAGTTGGTTGAAAGAAGCTACGATATCGTCATAGGGAACGACCTGCTCGACGGCGTCGGAGCACGGCTTAAAACATACGGTCCGAGTCCGAAGGCTGCCATAGTTAGCAATCCCACGGTTTTTGCTCTCTACGGCAAACGTGTTACGGATTCAATAAAAAAAGCGGGGTTTGACCTTGAGCATGTAATCATCCCGGACGGCGAAGAATATAAAAACATAGATACCCTTAAGCGGATTTATGACGAGCTGCTTAAACACGGGCTTGACAGGAAGTCCGCCCTTATAGCGCTCGGCGGCGGGGTCGTCGGCGATATCACAGGTTTTGCCGCAGCGACTTATATGAGGGGGATTCCCTATATACAGATACCCACAACCCTCCTTGCACAGGTTGACAGTTCCGTCG
>Ga0315292_10000663_pt1 | contig 16782 bp, 13 predicted proteins | sample YL17G13_0_MG_FD_204029 | JGI IMG/M metagenome (GOLD analysis project Ga0315292, IMG submission 204029) | Sediment microbial communities from Yellowstone Lake, YNP, Wyoming, USA - YL17G13_0 | ecosystem: Environmental > Aquatic > Freshwater > Lake > Sediment | place: USA: Wyoming | collected... | reverse complement strand
TCCTTGTGGCCCCAGTCCGCGAAGATCGCGCGCTGGAACGCGGCGCCGCGGCCGTCGCTGCCGCGGTAGTTCACCGCGAGCACGACGTACCCGTTCGCCGCGAAGAATTCCCGGTCGACACTGAACGCATGCTGGTCCTGCCCGTTGGGCCCGCCGTGGATGTAGAGCAGCAGCGGGTACTTCTTCCCCGCGGTGAACGACGCAGGCTTCACGAGCAGGCTGTGGACGATGGTGCCGTCCTTGCTCGTCGAGGCGAAGTCCTCGGTGGTCCCGAGCTGCAGCTCCGCGAGCAGCGCATCGTTGACCTTCGTCAGCCGGCGCAGCTTCTGTGCCTCGAGGACGTGCACCTCCGGCGTTTCCGTCGCCGTGCCGCTCAGGAGCGTTAGGTTGCCATCTGCGCCCAGCGAGACGTTCGACACCGTGCGGCGCGCCCCGGTCAGCCGCTCCACCGCGCCGCCCGCCGTCGTCGTGCGGCCCACGTAGACCACACGGTCGTCGCTCACGGTGAAGTAGAGCGATTTGCCGTCGGCCGACCACGAGATGGGGCCGTTCACGGCGCGGTCGAGCGCCGGCGTGAGCACCTTGGCCACGCCTCCCGCCGACGGGATGATGGTCAGCTTCTCGAGCTGATACGCCGAGAGTCGCGGCTCGTCGCCCTGGAGATAGGCGATCCACTGGCCGTCGGGGCTCCACGCCGGACGGCCGCTGTCGTTGCCGACAAACGTCGTGAGCTGCTTCGGCACCGCGCCGGCCTTCGCCTCGACCACGTAGAGGTTCGAGTCCTCGGTGCGCTCCGGATCGGCGCCGCGCGAGCTGATGAAGGCGATGCGCGTGCCGTCAGGCGACCACGCGGGCGAGCTGTCCTCGTACGGGTCCTTCGTGATCTGCTCCGCCTTCTTCGCCGCGATGTCGAAGACCCAGATGTGCGGGTAGAAGCGCTGCAGGTAGCCTTCGCGGTCCTGCTTGAAGTGGTAGCGGTCGATGACGATGGGTGGCGCGGTCTTGCGCTTCCAGCCCTCGAGCTTCTCGGGTTCGTCGGCTGGGTTCTTGTCGCTGACCGTGAACACGAGCCGTGTGCTGTCTGGCGACCAGGAGTAGTCGCCGACGCCGCCGTCCACGTCGGTGAGTTTCTGCGCTTCTCCGCCCGACCGATCGAGCAGCCACACCTGGCCGCCCTTCTTCTTTTCGTCTTCGGTTCCGCGGCTCGCGAGGAACGCCAGCCAGCGGTTGTCGGGGCTCCAGCGCGGCGACGTCTCGTTGTCGGCCGACGAGGTCAGGCGGATGGTCTGCGCGCCGTCCCAGCTGACCATCCAGACGTCGGTGTCGCGCTTGTCCTTCTCGACGTTCACCGTGGTGACGGTGTAGGCCACCCACTTGCCGTCCGGCGACCGCTGCGGGTCGCCGACGGTCTTGATCTTTGCGAGATCGTCGAGGGTGATGGCGCGTTTCGCGGGCTGCGCGAGGGTTGCCTGGGCGAACGGCAGAGACGCGACTGCAACGACGGCGGCGGCGCGGAGGAATCGGGCTGTGCGCATGGCTACTGCTTGACGGCCCAACTGATGTTGCCCGCGGCGTCCTTCACCGTGACGACGATGGTAGCGTCGCCCTTGTCCTGGGACTTGGCCTGGCACTCGAAGGTCTCACCGGGCTTGGTGGTGCGGTACTTGCCGCCGCACGACACGGTCGCGTTGACGCCGGCCTGCTCCTTGAGCCCGGAGACGATGGCGTTCTCGGCGAGCTTGAGGTCGATCAGGCCTTCGCTCTTGACCACCTCCCACTTGACGTTGCCCTTCTCGTCGTCCTGCGTCACCTTGATCGTCAACGTGCCGCCGTCCTTTGGCGTCGCGACGCACTCGAACGTGTCGCCCGCCTTCGCCGTGCGCGACTCGGTCGGGCAGGCGACCGACCCGATCTGGAGCGAGAGCTGACTGGTCAGGCCCTCGGACACGGCCTTGCTGACGGCGTCCATGTCGATGGTGGCGCTGCAGGCCGCGACACAGACGGCGAGGCTGACGACGGCAGCTAAGGCGATCGCGCGGGCAAGACGGGACAGCATGGATGTGTCTCCTTCCTCAGTCCTTGGGACCGAGATGATACGAGATGAGCTTCCAGGCGTCCTTCTCCTTCACCAGTTGGAAGGAGACAGGCACCTGCGTGCCGGATGCGAGCGTGGCCGTGCCCGCCAGTTTGGCGCCCTCGGTCAGGTCGATCGACCGGTCGGAGAACGACAGGTCTTTCACGCTGAACAGCGAGGGATTGGCGCGCACCGCCGCGGTGAACGTCTCGAGCGACTGCTGGTCCTTTAGCGGCGCGGAAAAGGCGTCGTGCGCGCGGGCATAGTCGCCGGCCGCCGCGGCAGTCACGAAGCCCCGGACGACCTCCTCGGGACCCGCTGTGGCCTGCTTCACGACGAGCAGGATGACAACGACGAACACGACGACCAGGACGATCAGTCCGCCGCAGCCGATGCCGAGCCACTTCAGCCAGTTTCTTGAGCCAGACATCGGTCTCTCCGGTGAACAGGCAATTGTCGTCGGGAACGTTGGAGTATAGCATGCGAATCGTGGCCAGCAGGCTGGAGCGAGGAGCTGTCATGACGCGCAGGACTGGGGTGATCGTCTGGATCGGAGTCGTTGCCATCGCCGGCGCACACACCGCGTGGACGCCGCAGACGAGCGGCACGACGGAACGGTTTCGCGGCGTGAGCGCCGTGAGCGAGAAGGTCGCGTGGGCGAGCGGGAACAAGGGCACTGTCGTGCGCACGACCGACGGTGGCGTGACGTGGTCGATGGTGTCGCCGCCCGACACCGCCGCACTCGATTTCCGGGACATCGAGGCGTTCGACGCGAACACGGCGTACGTCCTCAGCATCGGCAACGGCGACACGTCGCGCATCTACAAGACGACGGATGGCGGGATGACGTGGGCGCTGCAGTTCACGAGCGCCGACCCGAAATCGTTCTACGACGCGATCGCGTTCTGGGACGCGAAGACCGGGCTGGCGTTCGGCGACCCGGTGGACGGGAAGTTCACCGTGATCCGCACGACGGACGGCGGCAGGACCTGGACGCCCGTGCCGCCGGCGAACCTGCCGCCCGCGATCGAGGGCGAGGGCGCGTTCGCGGCCAGCGGCACGTGCCTGGTCGTCGAAGGCACGAAGAACGCCTGGTTCGGCACGGGCGGCGCCGCCAAGGCCCGCGTGTTCCGCTCGGCCGACCGGGGCCTCACCTGGGACGTGGCCGATACGCCCATCGCGGCCGGCAACGCCTCGTCCGGCGTGTTCTCGCTGGCGTTCGCCGACGCGCGGCACGGCATCGCGGCGGGCGGTGACTACCGCAAAGAGCGCGAATCGGGGGACAATCTGGCTCATACCTCCGACGGCGGGAAGACTTGGGCGTTTCTGGGGACGGCTTCGCGGCCTGCGTCAGCGACCGGTCCCCGGTCGCGTGAACGGGCCGCGACGCCGGCCTTCACGCCGACGCGGCTGAGGAGTTTCCGTTCCGCCGTGGCGTTCGTGCCGGGCACGAAGGGCCGCGACATCGTGGCGGTCGGGCCGGGCGGTTCTGACGTGTCGCGGGACGGTGGCACCACCTGGGCGCCGCTCGGCGAAGACGGCTATCACGCGTTCGGGTTCGCGCGCGGTGCGGCCACGGGTTGGGCGGCGGGCGAGCAGGGGCGCATCGCGCGTTATCAGTAGGGCGGTGCTATGAAGGACTTCAGATCGCGGCTGGGTAACGAGATCATCGTTTTCGACGGCGGGGTGGGCACGTACCTCTACGAAAAGGGCGTGTTCATCAACACCTGCTTCGACGAGCTCAACCTCATCAACCCGGACATCGTCGCCGAGGTGCACCGCGACTACGTGAACGCCGGCGCGGACGTGGTCGAGACGAACACGTACGGGGCGAACCAGTTCAAACTGGCGCCGCACGGCCTCGAGAAGAAGGTCTACGAGATCAACCGGCGCGGCGCGGAAATCGCGAAGGGGGCGGTCAAGGACCGGGCGCTCGTCGCAGGGTCGGTCGGCCCGCTGGGCGTGCCGCTCGAGCCGTTGAGCGCGCTGTCGTACGACGAGGCGAAGGACGCGTTCAAGGAGCAGGTGCGCGGGCTCTTCGACGGCGGCGTGGACCTGTTCATCTTGGAGACGTTCGGCCTCGCGAAGGAGCTCGAGCAGGCGATCCGCGCGGTGAAGGAAGTGGCGCCCGATCTGCCGATCATCGCGCAGTTCACGGTGAACGACGAAGGCACGCTCATCAGCGGGAACACCCTCGAGAGCGCGGTGAACGAGGTCGCGCACTTTCAGATCGATGCCGTCGGGTTGAACTGCTCAATCGGGCCGCGGTCGATGCTCGAGGCGCTCGAGCACCTGAAGACGCTGACGGCGCTGCCGATCTCGGTGCAGCCCAACGCCGGCGTGCCGCAGAACGTGGGCGGGCGCTACATCTACATGACCTCGCCCGAGTACATCGCCGAGTACGCGAAGCGCTTCATCCAGACCGGCGCGTCGATTGTCGGCGGGTGCTGCGGGACCAACCCGTCGCATATCCGAGCGATCCGCCGGGCTGTGCAGGCGCTGCAGCCGGCGCGCCGGCTTGACGTGCAGGTGGGCGACCTGGCGCTGCAGGCGCCCGAGTCGGTGAAGGTCTACGACCGCACGGAGAAGTCGCGCCTGGCGACCAAGCTGGTGCGCGGCGAGTTCGTGAAGCTGGTCGAACTGGTGTCGCCGCGCGGCGTGTCGCCGGCGAAGGAGATCGAGAAGGCACGGCGGCTGCACCACTTCGGCATCGACGCCATCAACATCCCCGACGGCCCGCGCGCGTCGGCGCGGATGTCCGCCCTGGCGATGGCCGTGCTCATCCAGCGCGAGGTCGGCATCGAGGTCGTGCTGCACTACGCCTGCCGCGATCGCAACGTCATCGGCATGCAGTCGGACCTGCTCGGCGGATGGGCGCTCGGCGTGCGCAATATCCTCGGGATCACGGGCGACCCGCCCAAGCTCGGCAACTACCCCCACGCCAGCGCGGTCTTCGACGTCGACGCGATCGGGCTGGTCAACCTGATCAACCGGCTGAACCATGGCCTCGACCTGGCGGGGAACGCCATCGGCGAGCCGACCGGCTTCAGCATCGGCGTGGGCGTGAACCCGGGCGCGATCAACCTGGACGAGGAGCTGCGGCGCCTCGACTGGAAGATCGAGGCCGGCGCCGAGTACATGATCACGCAGCCGGTGTTCGACGTCGGCCTGCTCGAGGCCTTCATGAAGCGCGTCGAGCACGTGAAGATCCCGCTGCTGTGCGGCATCTGGCCCCTCACGTCGTACCGCAACGCGGAGTTCATGAACAACGAGGTGCCGGGCGCCAGCGTGCCCGCCGACATCCTGGAGCGGATGCGCCAGACGACGACGCGCGAGGAAGGCATGGCGGAAGGCGTGAAGATCGCCCACGAGACGCTGCAACGCGTACGGCGCGCGGTGGCCGGCGTCCAGGTGGCCGCGCCGATGGGCCGCATCGACGGCGTCATCAGCATCCTCGACCCCGACCGGGAATAGGAGTATGGGGTCAGAGTCGATACTCCCAGCGGTCGGAGAGTTTCGACTCTGACCCCACACTCCGCGATCAGGCATCGGTCAGGAGCCGGTGCGCCAGCGGCGCGGCATCGCCACGTACAGCGCCCACAACGCCGCGCCGATGATCAGCAGGACAATGCGCTGGGGCCAGTTGTCGATCAACAGCCCGTGGAACCCCGAACTGTTGAACGTGACGGTGAGCGGCATCAGCGAGAAGTAGATGGCCGCGCCGAGCACGATGGACCGCGCCCGCCACCGCCGGCGCACACGGTCCAGGGTGAGCTTCTCAGCCGTCGGCGGCGCAACCGCCACCGTCGGCAGGTCGGCCCCTCGCGCCTGTTCCACCTGGCGGGCCACGTCCGGGTGGCTCCGTAGCCACTCCTCCACCAACACTCGAGTGTCAGGATGCGCCTCGCCCGCGAGGTAGAGCGCCAGCAGGTCTTTGACGACGGCGTCGGTGACGTTCATAGCCTGTTCCTTCCGTTGCGTTCCGGGCCGCGGCCGGTGGGCAGGACGGCGGCCAGTTTCAGCCGCGCCCGGTGGACCTTCACCTTGGCCGAGGTCACCGAGATTCCGAGCGCCGCAGCAATGTCTTCGTAGGGGAGCCCGTCGTCGGCGCGCATGAGCACTGCGGCCCGGTCGATTTCCGGCAGCAGGGCCAGGGCCGCCAGCACGACCCGCAACTCGTCGCTGTCGCTGGTCTGGGTGTCAGGCCGCGGAGCGGCATCGATCAGCCCATCGTCCAGGGGTTGCCCGCGCTGTTCGCGCCGCCGATGCTGGAGAAACAGATTCCGGACGATGGCGAACAGGGATCCGCGCACCGTGGAGAACTCGATGCGGTCCCGCACGGTCCACGCACGCACGAACGCCTCCGCCACCAGATCGTCGGCCACCGCGGTGTTGCCCGACAGGTAGACGGCAAAACGGCGCAGGTCGTGCGCGTACGTGCGGTACACGCCCGAGAACTCCGCATCCGGTTCGTCCGCGTGGCCCGGGAACGGTGCCATGCCGTCTGCCCTCCTGTCTGATCTATCCCGCAGCCGCGTCGAAGTTACACAGGGTCGATCGGCTGGCGCCTGAGATGCGCTGGCTGACCGCCTTCGCCCAGGCTACGGCGAGTCTCGCCGAAGCGCTTCGCGCGGAGGCGGAAGCCAGCGCCCACGACAGCACGCAGACAACGAGCGAAGAACGCGCAGCCGCAGAGTCAGAGTCATGGGAGCCGGCTGCGTGACTGGCGTGGGAGCCGGCTGCGTGACTGGCGTGGGAGCCGGCTTCCGCCTTCGGAAGACCTACGGCGGACCGCCGTAGCCCTGGCGAAGGCTGGTCAGCCGGCTCCTGGCAGCTCCACGGTCACGCACGAGCCCTTTCCGGGCTCGCTGTCGATCGTGATCCGCCCGCCATGGCGCTCAACGATCGACTTCGCGATGGCGAGGCCCAGCCCGGCGCCTCCCGAGTCGCGTGAGCGGGCCGGATCGGTCCGGTAGAACCGATCGAAGACGCGGGCCTGCTGCTCGGGCGCAATGCCGATCCCGGTGTCGCGCACCGTCAGCACAACCGAAGGTCCGATTCCTGAATTGGGGTCTGACCCCGTTTCCAGGGTCACGGCAATCGCGCCGGGCGCGGGCGTGTACTTCACGGCGTTGTCAACGAGCATCCAGACCAGCCGCGCGACCGCCGCGCGATCGGCGTTGGCGACGGCCGGCGTGTCCGGACATCTGACGCTCAGCGTGAGTCCGCGCGCGTCCGCGTGGGCCGCGAGTCGCGGCCGCATGCCGTCGACGATCGCCGCCACATCGGTCGCCTCCCGGACAGGCTGGTCCGTGCCGGCATCGGATCGCGCCAGCAGCAGCAGATCCTCGACCAGTGCCGAGGCCCGCTCGGCCTCGCGCAGCACGTCCTCGAGGGCGGCCCGGTACTCCCCCGACGGCCGCGTCTGGCGCAGCGCCACCTCCGCCGTCGTGCGAATCACCGAGACGGGCGTCCTCAGTTCGTGCGACGCATCCGCCGTGAAGCGCCGGACGTCCTCGAACGAGGCGCTCAGCCGGTCCAGCATCGCGTTGAGGGTTTCCGAGAGGCGCTGCAGTTCATCGCCGGTGGCTGGCACGTCGAGCCGTTGATCCAGGTGGTCCGCGGTGATCGATCGCGCGGTCGACGTGACGCGGTCGACCGGCGCGAGCGCCCGTCCGCTGATCCAGTAGCCGCCCAGCGCGGCCGCGACGATGCCCAGCGGAATCAGGACAAGCACCACGGCCTGGAATTCGGCGAGCACTTCCTGGAGTTCGCCCGTCGGGAGCGCCACGTCCACCCGATACGGTTGACCGCGGACCATGATGCGGGCCGTCAGGAGCCGGACAGCCTCACCACGCATCGACACATCGAGGTATTCGGGGGTCCCCGTCGCCGCGCGCCCGGAGAGACGCGGGACGGCGAACCCTTCGGACTTGTAGAGCACGACCCTGTCCGCGTCCTCGATCCGGATCAGGGCCCAGCCCGGATCCAGCGCGACGTACTCGCGCAAGTCGTCGCGGAGTTCCTCCGCCGCCTGCGAGGTGCCCGGCTGGCTCAGGAACCGTTCGATAGCCGCCACCCGGTCGGCCAGGCTGCTGTCGATCGTGTCGGTGACGCTGTCGGTCAATGCCCACCACACCGCGGCGACCAGCGCTACGAGCACGACGCCGAGCACGCCGGCGAACCAGGCGGTGAGCCGCGCGCGGATCGACCAGCGCGTCATGCGCTGGTCTCTTCGCGCACGCAGTAGCCGACGCCGCGCGAGGTGTGAATCAGCGGCGGGCGGCCGGCCCGGTCGACCTTCTGGCGCACCAGCCGCACGAACGCGTCGAGGGTGTTGTCCTCGATCTCGCGGTCGTAGCCCCACACGCTGTCAATGAGCGTCGCGCGCGGCACGACGGCGCCTGCGCGCCGCATGAGGCACTCGAGCAGCGCGAACTCCGTGCGCGTGAGATCGACGCGCTCGCCGCCGCGATGCACGTCATGGCTGGCGGGATCGAGCGTCAAATCGCTCACCGAGAGCGTGACGCCCTGCGACACGGCGCCCCGGCGGCCGAGGGCGCGCACCCGTGCGAGCAGCACCTGGAACGCGAACGGCTTCACCAGGTAATCATCGGCGCCGGCGTCAAGGCCTGCCACGATGTCGGTGGTCGTGTCCCGCGCGGTCAGCATGAGGATCGGCGTGCGGTGGCGTTCCTCGCGCAACCGGCGGGCGACGGCCAGGCCGTCCATTCCGGGCAGCATCACGTCGAGCATGATGACGTCGAAGGCATCGGACTCTGCAAGCGCCAGGCCATCAGGGCCCGTGTGTGCCACCGAGACGGCATGGCCTTCCTCGGCGAGCCCTTTCCGGACCGCCTCGGCCATTCGCCGCTCGTCTTCGACGATCAGGATTCTCATGGCAGGACTGTTGAATCATGATGCCGGAACCTGAAGGCCGGCTGAAGGACATAATAGGCGTCGTCCTGGACGGTGGCGGCCGGGCGCGAATTCAGGCCTCGAGGCGATTGAATGACGCGAAAGTCGGACTCCGGCATTGCGATCTGCGCGATCGCGCTTCTCACGGGAACGATCTTCATGCTCGGCAGCGCGGCGGCCATCTGGTCCTCGGCGGCCCCGCTGCCGGCGGGCCTGGCCGTGTGACCTCCTCGCTATGTCGCGTGGATGAATGAGCCCGGACGGCGGCCACCCGAGCACCGCGTGTGGGCCTTCGACGATCGCCTCGAGTTGCAGAGCCCCGGCCAGGGTGCGGCAGGAATTGCGACCTTCTCTTGCCCGCTTGTGTGCAGAAACTGCTACGCGCCCAATGGCGCTGTTCAGACTCGTGAGGAAGTGATCGTCACATCGCGAGTGTGCTGACCGGCGACAAGCACCTGTGAGACAACACGTTTCGAGATTTCTTCTGTGACTAGCCGGCTCCAACCAGCGCCTTGGCAGTGGCAGGTGACGCCTGTGGCACGCGATTCGCCATACACGGAGGCGTGTCCCAACCCTCGCCGACCTATGAGCCGCGGATGCCGTCGCAGGGCGTCGTTTACCAGGTGGTCCGCGATCACTTGGAAACTTTCTGCGCGCAGGCCGCCCGTTTGCGCGACGGGGAAGGGCTGCCCCGGTTCGTCGAGCAGGAGTTTCGCGAGTTGCTGCGCTGCGGGTGTCTGGCGGGCGGCTTTGCGCGTTTTCGTTGTGATGACTGTGGTCTGGATCGGCTCGTTCCGTACTCGTGCAAAGGCCGAGCTGTGTGCGCGAGCTGTGGCGGGCGACGGATGGCTGAACGCGCTGCGCACTTGGTTGACCACGTGTTCCCGGCGGTGCCGGTGCGGCAGTGGGTGCTGACGTTCCCGCATCGGCTGCGGTACCGGCTGGCGTGGGATCACGACCTGTGTCGCGCCGTCGTGGGCGTCGCCGTTCGGACGGTCCTCCGGTACCTGCGGCATGTGGCCCGCGTCACCGGGGTGGTGGATGGCCGCAGCGGTGCGGTCGCGATCGTCCAGCGCTTCGGCGGGGCGATGAATCTGAATGTACACGCCCATGCGCTCGTCATCGACGGGGTGTTTACCAGAGACGGCGCGGACGTGCGCTTCTGTCCCGCCCCGTTGCTCGCGGCGGCGGATGTCGCGGATGTGCTCGCGACGATCGTGCCGCGCGTCAGGCGCCTGCTCGAACGGCGGGGCCTGGGCGACGGCGAGGAGGGGGCGAGCGCGGTGGACGAGTGGGCAGAGGACGCGCCGGTACTGGCCGGTATGGCGGGGGCGTCCGTGCAGGGGACGTTTGCGCTCGGCCCTCGGGCGGGCAAGCGCGCGCGTCCCTGCGGGGCAGTGCCAGTCGAGGTCGAGGACCAACGTCGCGAGGGCACGGTGCCCGGACCCTGGCGCTGTCACGCCTGCGGTGAGCCGCGTCGAACCGCGCGCCAGGACGGCTTCGACCTCGAGGCTGGCGTGTTCGTCCCGGCCGAACAGCGGGACCGACTTGAGCGGCTCTGCCGGTACGCGCTGCGGCCGACCGTCGCGCAGGACCGGCTCCGCCTGACGGCCGAGGGGCAGGTGGTGCTGCAGCTCCGGCACCCGTGGGCGGATGGCACCACGCACCTGCTGTTCGATCCCCTCGAACTGCTGGAGCGGCTGGCCGTCCTGATCCCGCGGCCGCGCATCAATCTCATTCTGTATCATGGCGTACTCGGGCCACGGGCGACCTGGCGGTCGCTCGTCGTGGGTTTCGGGAACACCACCGACGCGCCCAGGGCCGCAGATCGCGCCGATCTCTGCGAGGTCAGCACCACCGACGCACCCACGGCCGGACCGCACGTCGATCCCCGCGAGGCCCGAGCCACCGAGCCCGCGCCCGATCCGCCCTGTCGGCGCGAGCGGCGACCGCCCCGCGAGGAGGCACGACTGTGGGCAGACCTCATGCGCCGAACGTTCGGGATCGACGTGTTGGCTTGTCCGCGCTGTGGCGGCCGCTTCCGGCTAATCGCGCTGATCGAAGAGGCCTCGGTGATCGAGCGCATTTTGCGCCACCTGCACCTGCCCACCGAGGTCCCCACGCCGCGTCCGGGGCGGGCGCCGCCGCCTATCGAGACCGGTTTGTTCAACCAGGACACGGGCGTCGCGGGCTTCAACTCCTGCGCGTGATCGGCGTGCGCAGGAGCCACGTCGCCGGAGGTCCGCCCGATCGGGGTGAGGCCGCCGCCGGACGCACGGTACGGGCTGCCAGTGAGCCGTGATCCGCGCGAATCCGCGGAATGCGCTTTGACAACTCGGCCGCCGCGGTCATAATCGGCCCTGTGCCGGGGCTTGGGCGGCGGCTGATAACGGGGATTACGTTAACTCGCGAGCGGAGAGACGAGCGGAGACCGCTCTAATGCTTCCTATAGTCCGGCGCGCACCATGACGCCGCGCCGTGCGACGCGCGCCACGACTCGATCGACCGCGCCGTGCTGTGCGGCGAACGCGGTGGCGACCGACTCGACCAGCTCCGCCGTATCCAGCGGCGCCATGGTGTACACGGCGCGCCCGGCTTCCATGCGCTGGAAGTCGAGGAGGTCCTCGACCAGCCGCTGCAGGCGGTTCGTCTCCTGCGCGAGCACGCGGTAGTAGAGACGCCGTCGATCCTCACTCGGGACTGCGTCCTCGTCGAGCATCTCCACGAGGTGCTTCATCGAGGTCAGCGGCGACCGGAATTCGTGCGACACGGCGGCGACGAACTCCCGCTGGAGGCGCGCCACCTCGAGTTCACGGAACGCCGCTCGCGCGACGACGAAGCCGCCGACCACGACCAGGATGGCGATCACGCCCAAGCCCCCGAAGACGATGCGCTGCTGGCCGGCGGAAGCGGCGAGCTCGCCGGCGGCATCCGCGCTGGCGACGCGCAGAGTCCAGGGCAGGCCGGTCTCCGAGGCCGGACGGACGACGACCGGCTCACCTGGGGACAGTCTCACCACCGATGTGAGCGGATCGCTTTCCGCCGCGACCGCGGGAGAAGAACCCGGCCGTCGCGCCCCGGGCTCGCCGAGCACGGCGTGGGACTCTGCGTCTATCAGCGAGACGATGACCCGCTGGCGCGCCCACACGGACGCGAGGCTCTGCACCCAGGCGGGCCCGGCGATGAGCGCCGTCGTGCGCTCGGGCGTGCGCTGCCACAGCAGCAGGACCGGCCGATCGCGCAGCCACAGCGTGCGCCGGCCCGTGGCAGGCGCCGCCGTTCCCGGGCTCTGCTCGCGATGGAGGCGCACGACCTCGTCGGCCGCGTCGGCGAGCGCGAACGCTGCGGCGTCGGGCAGGTCGCGGGCCGCGCCGGGCGGCAGCCACGCCAGGGTCTCGGAAGTGTAGAGCTCGTACCACGCACGGTCGAGCGTCCAGCGGCGCTGCCGCAGGCCGGCAAACACCGCCGACGCCTGCGCGCCAAGCTCGGGCGATCGCAACTCTGCCAGGGTGGCGCAGCGCGCGTGACGCGCGATCAGGTCGGCCGGCACGCCGTCGATCCGGAGCGCGCCCAGTTGCGCGAGCTCGTCGTAGACGGCCAGCGCCTCGCGCGCCGATCCACCCTTGCGAAGGGATCGCGCCAGGCCCAGCAGCGCGGCCGCTCGGTCCGCGAGGCTGGCGCTACGGTCGGCCAGTTGGCGATACGCGCGCGCTGCGCCCGAGTAATCCCGAGCGCGCCACTCCATGGCTTCGGCGGTTTCGAGTGGACCGGGCCGGGCCCGGTCGCCTTGTGGCACAAACGGGAGGTAGACCAGCCGGCCCGCCGGGCGCTGGGTCACCGCGTCGCGCGTCACGGTGACGATCGCCGAATCCCCGGGAAGCGCCTCATCGGCCGGGTCCGCCAGTGCGTGCGCGGCCTCATCGAGGCGGCGGGCCAGTTCAAGCGCGATGCGGCTGGCCGCGCCATCAAGCCGGTCCTGGACGCGCTGCCGTGCCAACGCCCCGTCCTGTTCGACCGTGCGCGCGGCGAGCCACGCCAGCGCCACCGCCGGCACCACGATGACGACGACGAACAGCGCCAGCAGATGGCGGGGCGGCTTCAGCCACGCGCGCAGGGACAGGGGCACCATGGGCAGGATGTCGCGCCACTATACCCCGGTCCGGCGGGAGCGTCTGTCACGAGTGTGTCATGGCGCATCCGGGCGCGTATCCGGACACGAATCCCGGCGCGCGCGATTGTTCCCGTCGTGCACCTGTGCTACAAACAGCCCTGCCCGATGCCACAACACGCCGCCACGCACTCGCCAATCCCCGCGGTCGTTCGCCAAGGCTCGCCCGGCGACGCGATTCGCCGCCTCGTCTTCGCCGCGGCCGCGGTCGCCTCGGCGCTGGTCGCCACGCCGGCGTTCGAACCGGTCGATGCCGCCAGGCCGCTCGCCGAACAGGTGACGATTCGTCGCGACACCTTCGGCATCCCGCACATCCTGGCAGAGACGGAGGCCGCCGCCGGTTTCGGCTTCGGCTACGCGCAGGCTGAAGACCACGCCGCCGAGATGGGCGCGCGGTTTCTCTCGGCCCGCGGCGACGCGGCCAGGCACCTGGGCCCGGCCTCGCTCGACGCGGATCTGGCCGCGCGGCGGATGGACAACCTCGGCGAAGCGCGCCGGGCAATCCCGACGCTTGATCCCACCTTCCGCGACGTGATCGACGGCTTCGCGCAAGGCTACGACCTATATGTACGGCAGCACCGCGACACGCTGCCGCCCTGGGTCCCCGAGATCACGGCCGCTGACGCGCTCGCCCAAACACGCGCGGGCGCGGCCACCGCCGCCGCCTCACCGGCGATTGTCCGGGCCCTGCAGCGCAAGTACCCGGAAGCCGCCACCGCGCCATCGTCCATGCCCATCGCCGCGCTGGATACCGACGACCCAGTCGACGCTCATGCTGGCGCCGACGGCCTTCGAGACGACGACGGATCGAACGCCTTCGCGCTCTCGGGCCGCAAGACGACGAGCGGCGCGCCCATCCTGCTCGCCAACCCGCATCTCCAGTGGCGGCAACTCTATTGGGAGGCGCACGTCACGGTGCCCGGCCGCGTGGATTTCTACGGATCGACGCTGGTGGGCTTTCCGTGGCTGCGCGCGGGGTTCAACGACCGCCTCGGTTACGTGCAGACCAACAACGATCCGGATACCGACGACATCTTCGCCTTGCCGCTCGACGCGGCCACGCCCGATCACTACCGGTTCGAGGGCAAGTCGCGTGCGCTGGATCGCATCGAGGTGGCGGTGGAGGTGAAGCAGGCCGACGGCCGGCTGACGACCGAGCGCCGCACCTACTGGCGCTCGCACCTCGGCCCCATCGTCTACCGCAACAAGACGACGGCGTTCGCCTACCGATCGACGGCGCTGGACGCGTGGCGTTTCTTCGAGGGCTTCTGGCGCCTGACCCATGCGCGCTCGCTGAAGGACTACCTGAAGACGCTGTCGATGCGGCTGTCGCCGACATCGAACTACACCTACGCGGACGCCGACGGCAACATCCTCTACCTGTGGAACGCGCGGATCCCGAAGCGCCCGCAGGATGGCACAAGCTACGACCTGGACGTGCCCGGCGGGACGAAGACGTACGTCTGGTCGGCGCTGCATCCCACGCGCGACTTGCCGCAGCTCCTCAACCCGGCGGGCGGGTACATCCAGAACGCGAACAACCCGCCGTGGTTCCCGTCGCGGAGTCAGCGGCTGGACCCGGCGCGCTACCCCTCGTATTTCGAGCGCGGCGAGCTGGCGCTTCGGCCGCAGCTTGCCGTGGAGATGCTCGAATCGCGCGCGACTTTCTCGGTGGATGACGTGAAGCGCCTGAAGTTCGAAACGCGGCTGCTGCTGGCCGAGCGCGTGCGGCCCGCGCTCATCGCGGCGCTGGAGGCCCAGGCGGCGCCGGCCGCGCCTGCGGCCGCACTGACTCCGCCCGCGCTGTCACCGCCCGCGCCGGATCTGGCGGAGGCACGGCGGATTCTCGAGGCGTGGGACGGGCGCGCGTCGGCGACCAGCCGCGGCGCGGTGCTCTTCCAGCGTTTCTGGGAGACCTATCGGGCGGCGATGCCGCAGCCGTTCGCCGAGAAGTGGGACGCGGCGCGGCCCTTCGACACGCCCCGCGGCATTGCCGATCCGGCAGCGGCGCTGAAACACCTCGCGGATGCCGTGCAGTGGACGCGCGCGACCTACGGCGCCGCGGATGTCGCCTGGGGCGACGTGAACCGCTACCGATTTGGCGATCTCAGTCTCCCCGGCGAAGGGACGACGGGCGCGCTCGGCGCGTATCGCGTGCAGACATTCGACGCGGCGGGAGGAGCGGCGCAGGCCGGTCAGGCGGCAGGGGCGCGCGCGGGCGCCACCCGCATCGCCGGCTGGGCGGACGCCGATCGTCAGCTCGCGGGATTCGGCGATGCGTGGGTGCTGCTGGTGCACTTCACGCGACCGGTCCAGGCGCATTCGGTGCTGGCGTACGGCCAGACGACCGAGCGCGCGTCGCCGCACAGCCGCGATCAGATCCGGATCTTCGCGGGCCGCGACCTGCGCCCGGCCTGGCACTCCGCCGCCGACATTGCGGCGCACCTGGAACGTGAGTACCGGCCCGGCCAGCGGTAACGCGGGGCGGCCCGGCCGGATTGGGGTCAGACTCGAATTGTCACGTCGAGTCCCAATTCGACTCTGACCCCAATTCGTCCTACGCGCGTCGGGCACCTGCACCGGCCAGTGAGCCGCTTCGCGGGTGGTTTGCGCATCTATGGTCAGGAGGCGGTCGCGGCAGTCCGGCAACCAGGAGGTTCCCATGAGATGCAGAGGCGCTTGTGCGGTCGGCGTGGCGGCGGGTGTTCTGACGGTCATGCTCGCGGCGTTGCTGGTTCCCTCGGCGGCCCTCGCGCAGGCTGCGCCAGCCTCGCAGGCGGCACCGCCTGCACAGGCGGCACCAGCTTCGAGCCGCGGCGCGTACGTCGGCGGCAGCATCGGGCTCTACGTCGAGACCGCGGAGGGCGATAGCGGGCAGGCGCCTGCCGGCAGCATCATCGGCGGGTACCAGTTCGGCAAGCGGTGGGCGGTGCAGGGCGAGTACGGCTGGATGGGCGACGTCTACTGCCACCAGATCACCGGGGGCTCGGGGGCTCCGTACACCTCCTGCCATCGCGATCCGATCTTCAGCATCGATGCGGTCATGCGCTTCAAGGCCGGCGGGCTGCGCCCCTACCTCGCGTTCGGCCTCGGCATGGGGCTGCACGTCGGCACCGGCGTCGACATCCCCGTCGGCCGCCACGTGGTAATTGCTCCGGGCGTGGATTTCAACGTGCTCCCGGACATGCTCTCCGCACGGCCAAAGGTGGCGGTGCTCGTGCGGTTCTGAGCGGGAGGCCCCGCGCGGGAAAGGCCCCCTGCCTCCGCGGGCTCGGTGTCTCGGGGCCCGGGATCGCGTCGCGCGGCCGACCGCTATTTGAGCCAGGCCCGAATCGCGTCCTTGTCCATCGTCTCGATCAACGCGCGGTTGGCGGGGCACCCGGCCGGTGACTTGCTGATCGGACCGGGCTCGTACTTGCTGCGGGGGGCGAAGCACCGGGCCACGGGCGTGATGCTGAGCACCTGCGGGGCCCAACGCGGAAGCGCCGGGTTGAAGTACTGGTAGTTGGGCTTGACGATCGCGACACAGCCTGCGCCAAGCCCCGGGCGGAACTTCGCGCGCAGCCCGTTGGCCTCGGCGGCGTAGCACGCCGGCGCGACGCGGTCGGCGGGTGAGAGTTCG
>Ga0315292_10000662_pt1 | contig 16794 bp, 11 predicted proteins | sample YL17G13_0_MG_FD_204029 | JGI IMG/M metagenome (GOLD analysis project Ga0315292, IMG submission 204029) | Sediment microbial communities from Yellowstone Lake, YNP, Wyoming, USA - YL17G13_0 | ecosystem: Environmental > Aquatic > Freshwater > Lake > Sediment | place: USA: Wyoming | collected... | reverse complement strand
CTGTTTCCCGTTACAACTGCAATATTGGTACCGGAAGAAGCAACTTTCAGCAATTCCGGTGCGACATTCCTTATGAATTCCTGCCGTTCATTCACACAGCCGCGGTTCAGGAAAGTTTTATCGATATCAGCGGCAATAAGACAGGGATTTGTTATGAAGGTTTTTACATCTATATTCATTCTTCAGTTTAAATTAGTTTAGGGTAGATGAAAATGCATTTCCCCTAAGATCTTAAGTCGGTTTGGCTATTTTTGCTCAGAGATATTTAAATCTGGCTGACCTGTCTTGGTAGTTACTGATTTCCAGAAAATTCCTGATGTCGGTATTCTCTTTTTGCCCAGAACAACAAGTTTTAGTGGTACCAAAACATATTCAGTAAGCCATTGACTTATCATGAAATCCGAGTATCCTGCAAGAGCGTTATCAACGGCCAGTGTTCCCAACCTGTTGCCCATTATTGTATCAGAACAACTCGGGCTGGTAGTTCTGAGTAAATGACGAGGTTCGTTTGCAAAAACTCTCAGACGGCTCCACGAAATATTCTGGTTATCCTGATCAGGTAAAAGTTGTTTTAAAACTCTGCTTACAATTTTCAGACCTGCGGTTCTGAGAAAATCATTCCTTTTATTAATAGACACTAATTGTTTAGTTTCAATAAACAGCCTGATGGCATTTTTTTCATCATTCGTTAATCCAATTTCCGGATCATCAACATAATCAAGTGCATCCAGAGGAATAGCTGTTTCAGCCATAACAATCAAACTCATTGGAATTCGTGCTTCATTTCTTTGAGTTTCAATTTTGTCAGTTAAATATTTTGCCAGCTGTTTCATTGTAAAATGAACCTCAGGAATTAGAGCGACATCACAAACAGTTGATTTACTAGCAACCACAGCATGACTGACAACAAAACCAGAATCAGATCCAAACAACTGGACAATACAAATCCTTGGATTCGAAATAACCTCTGCACTTAGTTGCTCGATGATTTCCCTTGCTTTTTCAACTGCTGACAGGAAGCCAAAAGTCTGCCAAACCCATAAAATATCATTATCCATAGTTTTAGGGATACCAATAACTGATAATTTTCTATTTCTGAAACCTGGTTCCTTGATTATTACTTTGGAATAATTCCATAGCGCATGAGCCGCCTTCATGCTTCCGTCACCTCCAATTATGTATAAGATATCTATTCTATCATGCAGAAGTTGTTCAATAATGAACCGGCACTGGTCCTGATCAAATGTAAATTCAAGCAATCTGTCATCCCTGGATGTTCCAATGCAGGAACCGCTTTCATTTGCTACCTTAGAAGTATATGATGAAGTAAGTTCAATGCGATTTCTGCTGTAATCATCAAAAGCATAAAAACCATTCCGCAGTCCATAAATTTCAACAACATACTTTTTTTCGCTTTCATTCGCGTACAGTTCATGCCTTTGCGTTATTCCATTAATAACAGAATTAATACCAGGAGCGATTCCTCCTGAAATTAGAATTGCCACTTTAAGGTTTTGGTTGGGCCTTGGATAAAAGAGAAATTCTCTTGGACCAGCTTCGGGAAATGTAAGCTGATCTTTATATATACACGTATCTTTAGGATGAAAAGTTGTAAGCGCAGCAGCTAATACTTTTGCATCATCGGGTCTCCACTCACCGATAAAATTTTTATTAACCGTATTTTTATGGTATTTGTCAAAACCAGATTCAGGCATTTTCTTTACATGAGGCCATATTGGTGGCAGGCCATTAAGTAATTTGTCCCTCAGGTTTAATCTTAGTTCTTCCTTTTCTTTACTTATTTTTGGATCTGCCGAATACAGTTTGTCTTTAAGTCCTAAAAGATTAATATAGTCAATAATTATATCCTTCTCATATTGAAAATAGTTTGAAACTGGAGGTAGTCCATCCAGCGATTTCCAGGTAAGTCCGAGCCTGTTTATTATATTCTTTGCCAGATTATATGCTCCAGTATCATTATTATTATTGGAATCTATTGATTCTCTGACATATGGTCTTAGTAGTGATAATTCCGACGGGAGTCTATTAATTCCTAATAATACAGGAATAATCACTTTGAGATCGCCTGCCTCTGGCTGATTCTGAATATCAATTAGAACTCCTATCTCATTTTTTTGCCATCTGGTTAAATTATCACTTATAAAAGCTATAAATATTTCGAACTCTTCAAGTTTTTCACTTATTTGCATAATAAAACCTGCATTTGCATTTTCAATATTTCTTTGATAATCCTCAAAATAAAATATCTCATCAAGGTTTTGTTTCAAAAACCTGCAAACCTCTATTACAAATTTTGAATCCTTGCTGCTATGACAGATAAATGCTCTTTTCATTTGGTAATGAATTATTTTGATTTTAATATAACTAAGTAATTATGAATATTTTAAAAACACTGACTTTGCAAAAAATATAGATGAAACTGTTGATGTTATCCTGATCAATAGTACTGCCTGAATAAATTACAACGAAAGATAACAAAAAAGTTGATAGTTAAACAAGTTGTAAGAATATGTTGGCATGCATTAAATAATGCGACTTATCGGGATAATTTTGAATATATACAAATGCATCGGAAGTTAAGCCCAATTCGTTCTCAGAACAAAAACGACACCCTCCTCAGCGGCAACACCATCTCTGGTACCTTAACCCTTATAATTATTTTCTTTTTATCCCTGACAACAGAAAATTCAACCTCCTTACCCTGATTATCAGTCAGTAACCTGTAAAGGTGGCTTACACTCCACATTTGAACCTGGTCATCAACCATTAATCCGGCTCTGTCCATTGTTTTTCCTGCAACAACCCTGGTGATCAGAAATGGTTCTCCTTCCGGAGTCTCAGGAGTGGCATAATTGAATCCAAGCTGCCTGTTAACCTGATGCTGTGTTATAAGTGTTAAAGTTATTTCTGAAAAAAATAATACAAGACTGGCTGTTCCAGCAATTACCAGGAACCTGTTAAAAACCTCTTTTATTCCAGCACTCATTTTCCAGATAATCAGCCTGTACACAGAATATAACAGAAGTGCTGCGACAGAGACCACAATTATTCCGATTAGCCTGGCTGTGTCCAGAAGGTGATAACTATATAGAAACATCAACATAAAATAGAATCAGTGGGAAGAATGAATCTGCTTATTTTTCTATTCCGAAGATTTTTTCTGGCCCATAGCTTTCAATATTTCTCTTCGCTTGGCAACCAGGTCAGTCAGTTCTTTAACCATATCATCATTCACCAGATGTGCCATTGGAATCACGTACTCTTCAGTCTGATCGAGGTAAAGGGATATCTGTTCGTCAGATTTAATGCCGCGATGAAGATCTGTCAGGTTGCTTATCCTGTCGGCGCATTTAAGGAGTTTAGCATTATATGACCCGTGTTCAAGTATCCTTCTGAGATAATCAGCCTTCAACATTCCCACTGGCTTTGTGACCTCCTTCACAAGTTCCAGAACCTTGTCAGCCTGCCCGTCAATGATCCGTATTTCGAATTCATTGGTTTCAGGAACATCTTCCAGAAGATCATGAATAACCGAGGCTTTCAATAGTACATAATCATCAAAAAGCTTATAGTCAAGCAGTATGGCCATTGTAGCCATTGCATGCCTGAACTGGTTTCCCCCGACTCCTCTTTGTTTTCCGATAAGTGCTGTTGCTTTAAGTATATATGGGGCAAGAACAAGGTTCTTTAATTTTTCTTCAGCTGTCATGTTGAATGTTTTTAGTACAACAAATTTATCTGTTTTAGAATCTCAATGTGCAAACCGGATGCCATAAAATCTAGGCTGCTAGATATCAAAACGTTAGTCAGTTCAGGCTAAGTTTTTTTTAAAGAAATACGGGAATTTTACGCGCAAAATACAGAATGATAAGCACATCATGTTTATACATCTATTTGTAACGGTTTGCTATTAAGAGGTTTATAATGATGGCACAGAATATGCCAGCTATTATTATAAATATCAGAAAAGAACAATGGAAACTATTAAAGGAAGAGTCACTAAATTATCTGATGATATCAGACAGATTTTTGTAAACCAGTTCGGAGAGAAATCTGAAATGATAAGGCTTTGCAGGGATCATCCCGATCCTTTTCAGCTTCATGATAAAAAGCCGGTCCTTAATATGACACAGGATGAGTTTGTGGGTATATTTAATTTAAACTCAAATCATTATTACCCGTCACCGGGGCAAATGTTCCGGTTTGGCATTTATTGCGGGCTCACTTTGCCCAATCTGATCGCCATAATAATGAAGGCGGAATGGGAAATTTATTCAGAAGAATTGTCAGATCGTTCAGGCTCGCATGGATTGAAATTAACTGACTATGATCTGAAAATATTTTTTACCAGAGCTTTAAGGCTGAACAAGGGGAATATTCTCAATCTCTTCAGGAATAATCAGGTAAAAGCTGAAAATGTTACATACAGTCAGATTGATTTTTATATCGATGACCTGCTTGAACACGACATTTTTCTGATGAATTTTGAATATCTGAACCATCTCTATTCAGAAAAGGAGATAACAGAAGAAATATTTCTCCGGAAGATCTCCGGACCTGAGAAGGAAGCCTTTTTCCGGATGAAAGAACTATGGAAAACGAAATCCACCGAACTCGATGAAATGCTGATGTCTCTTGAACGGAAGAAGAGATTGAATCTTGGTCTCGAAAATAAGTACTTCATGATCTTTGGCAAACTTGAAACTGAAAGATCAAAGGTTGTCTATCGGATTGAAAAATTCAGAATAATACTTCAATCCCGGCTTGATCATCCGGGTTTGTCCTTCAGAGAATTGTTGAAGTTGGCGGAAGGTAAACTAATTGAAGCCGAACGGGAAAGGAATGAAATAAAAAATAAAATCACCAGAAGCCAGAACCGCATAGATCACATTATGACTGAGGGTTCAGTGCCATCGGTATCTGATGAATTCAGAAATTCATACATGCTGGAGTGCAAAAAGCTTCTGAGAAAACTGTTCTTTTTATTGCATACTGATACCTGCCCTGATTATTCAGGGTTATCCCAGGATAAGAAAACAGAAATCAACAAACTGTGGCTGAAATTGATGAAGTCAACCAAAGAGGAAATGTACTCTTTTTCTCCTTCAATGCTTCTGTACAGTTTACCTGACTATGAGCAGCTTGAATCGATATATAAAAGAGCCTGCGAAATACTGGGAATGGATCCTGAGTGCTTTGAAACCGGGAGCCGTCTTGAGTTCATGATACGAAAAGGGTCTCCCATAGAAGTGATAATTGAATTTCTGAAAAGTGAAACCGGACAGCTGGAGCTTCATCTTGCACGTCTCGAACTTGTTCAGAATGAATATACTCATGAGGATCAGACCCAGATATACAGGCAGGCCCTGGGAGATATAAACGGGTATACTGAAAAAATGAAAAGGGAGATTTCTGACCTTAAAAATCAGAGCCTTAAGCTGAAAAAGCAAATTTCAGAAGAATTAACAAAAGCAACCTGATCATGAGGAATAAAGACTGTATTACACCGTCATACAGGGGAGATAGTGCGCCGTTCATAAACAATAATGAAAACAGGGAGAAGAAAACTGAACTGCGGCACACAATACGATATGAATCAGTATTAAATGGGGTCAGATCAGTAAATGTTACTACCGATAACAGATTCTTAATCATAACATATGAGAAAAGCATCCCTCGAATCAGGATAGTGGATCTTGAAAAACTTGAATTCCTGACAAATAATTATGAGGGTCATACTGATTCAGTAAGAATGACCAGAATTACAATGGATAATAAGGCTTTTTATACCGCATCGTGGGATGGGTCATCGCGCAGGTTTGAAATAGATTCCGGGAGATGCACGCAGATCTTAAGCGGTTTTGGTAGGAGCCCGAGTTGTTTTCTGGATCCTGAGCAGAAATTCCTGTTCACTGCCAGCTATGATTCTGACTTTGACCTTGAATCAAAGAACAACGGAAGGTGCTGGGATCTTTCCTCAGGGAGAACTATCCGGTTATATAAACACATAAGGGAAAGAATAAGTCCTGAATCCATTGATATAGTCTATGAGAATGGTCTGGTATATACAGGGAGTGACGACGGGTGCGCATTCCAATGGAAATTAAGGGGTAAGGAACCAGATATCAGGTATTTTGCTTTTTCGGGTTCCGTCAGAAAGCTTGCTTTGTCGGCAAATTATCTTGCTGCAGCCTGTACCGATGGTATTGTCAGGGTGCATTTCAAACTGACGGGAGAATTTCTCAGGAATTTTTATCATGCCGACAGCGATGTCAGGGAGGTTCGTATTTCGAAGGATGAAACCAAACTATGGAGTGCCACTGACGGAGGTTCAGTTTCATGTTTCAGCCTGATCACCGGCGAATTAATCTATTGCCAGAAGATCCATCCATTATGGATCTGGAGTGTTTGTCTGATGAATGATGAAAAGATTCTTGTAACAGGAAGCGGTGACGGGACAGTAGTATTTTTATCGGCTGATTCAGGCCAGATCGTGGCCACGCTTTATAATTTACCCGTCGGAAATGATTTTCTTATCACCTGTCCGCAGGATCAGGCTTTCCCGGCAGGTCTGTTCTACACCACCAATACCGGACTTATTCAGGTAGTTTCGGAGGATAAGGATAATCAGATTCAGGAGATCCTGGGTTTGACGGATCCCGGGCGAGAGGTATACATAAATAAGCTGAACCTTAAGAATCTGATAATTACCCGGTTGAAAAACAACAGCCATTATACTTCATTGACTGAGAATTATATGCAGAACAAAAAGGTACTTGAACAAATTAAAAAGCAGGAACTTCCTCATATGCTGAAATCGTAAGCAATAAAGCTATTGGAAGTAAGGTTTGCCGGTATTCCAAATAAACTGTATATTGGCAATAGCATTCAAAGACCTGCTTATTCTTTTAAATTATGAGCTTTATAATTCCTGAATTCACAACCAGTATTATCGATACCGGGTTCACTCCACAAGATAAGGAAACCAGGAAATTGTACAAAGAAGTTGCAGCATTTGCAAAACAGGGTCAGCCTATAGTAATTTTTGGCCCGGCAGGTTCAGGGAAAGAATTTTTAGCCCGGCATTATTACAGCGCTTTAATAAAGTCTGAATTTTACACTCAATGGAAGAAAAACTGGCCATTAAAGTATAATGCATTAAAGGCACAATATTCAGCCCATTATTCGGGCAAAAACCTGGAAGTATTTTTAAGTTCAGTTAAGCCGGGTATGTTTCATTCCATTAATTCTTCAAACATCTATCCGAATCTTGCGGAGAGCATTTTATTCGGGCAGGAAGAAAACCTATCAGCAGGGTTGCCGGCAGGACCCGGTTTGCTGGAATTAATAAAATATGGAGTTCTTTTTATAGAAGAGATGGGTGAACTTTCCAAAGGCCTTCAATCCAAATTGTTAAGAGCTTTAAATTCTGAGGTATCAGAAGGTTGCCGGATATCTGGTATTATGAATTATTCCCTGAAAGATATTATTATTATTCCCTCAACCAATCAGCCGCAGGAGAAGTTCAGAGATGATTTTTACTATAAAATGGGAATTCATGTAACCATGAAAAGTATTGATGAGAGGCCTGATGATGTCCGTAAATCAATTCCCTATTTCATCCGGAAAGCTATCGACAAGCGTAAGGACTGTTCCATCATTGGCAAAGCGTTCAGCACAGGCAGTGCTGGAACGGGAACCAAATTATCAGAAACCAGGGAAATAATAAAATTTGCGGAGGAACAGTCTGATCTGGTGGCCGATGAAATACTTATGCGGAAATGGCCGGGCAATTTCAGGGTGCTGCGCACTGCAATGGAAGCATCAATATTCAGAGTTGAAAGAATAAAAGATCCTGCATCCTTTTCTGATGAATTTCGGAAAAACCTCAATCATTACATTAAACAATACAGTGAAGACTCTACAAAGATTTCCCGGCCCGGTAAAGGACCTTTTCCGGATAATGTTGTCTATCCTTCAAAGTATCCTGATATGGATAGAAGGATATTGGGAAGGATCAACTCCAGAAGAAGATTTCAGGATATAAGTGATTCCGAAAAAGGAATACTTGCAACCTTTTTAAGTTCAATCCATGAAACAGGATTCACACGCAAGGACCTGCAAATCTTTTATGGAAGATATCCTACAATCACGCATAATTCTGAAGCACATATCAGAAAAAGAATAAACAAATTTCTTGAACTTAATATTCTTGAAAAGACAGGAAAAAGTAAAAGCATCCGATACATTATGACTGATTTCTTTCTGGCTCAGGTTAGAAACGAAGATGTTTTTGCGTTGCCTGACCTTAGCAGAAATTGGGCAGACAGGAAAGATAAAATTGACGAACTGACCTCTCTGCTTTCTTCAATCGAGCGTATCTATATCATGGCTCCTGTAAGATATGGGAAATCAGCGTTCATGACCATGTTTTGCCATGCAAGACAACAAATACTTAATTTCTATTATTATGAATTGGGTCAGGAAGGTTTACCAAAACTTTTCGGTGACATATACACCCTTATCGGTTCCAGAAACACAAATCCCGATCGTGACGGATTTTTGAAAGAAGCTGTACTTAATATTCAGCCGTTTTTGTCACAGATATTCAAAGCTAAGAATGGAAAAAAACCCGTGTTAATAATTGACAATGCACATTTTATTTCTGAACCTGATCATATGGCAACACTTGCGGAGCTGTCAAAAAAATGGCAGGAAGTCATTCTTATTCTGATAGGAGAAGAAATGGATAACACATTACTCATGGATTTTACTGAATTCAAGCTGGATCCATGGGAAAAAAGGCTTCAAGAAGTATGAGATCATAATGTTGTAATGATCCTGAAAGTATTTAACTGACCTGTTAATTATTTAACTGAGACAGAAGGTTTCTGATTAATGCCTTCCTCATATCCTGTGCGAGCTTCTGTTTTACCAGATGGTAGAAAGGAGAGTACGGAACCAGCATCTTCTGACAAAGGGCCAGTTCGTGTGCCAGGTAGGTCAGACCATAGTAATTGCGCCGGATATCTTTCACCGAAAGAAGATATTGAATAAAAGGATGTTTAAGGTTCAGTCCCAGAAGAACTTTTGCTCTCAGGGAGTAACTATGTACCTGATTTTCATTTTCACCTGCCGGTTTGAGAAAATTTGATATAAATTTCTCATTCAGCGGCTTACCATTCTCATCAAAAAGTCCGGAAGAGATCCTGCAACCGGCTTCCTCCATATCAAAAAAAGCCGATTCGATCGATCTGACCTTCATATGGAGATTATTCTCGATGACGTTCATTATTGCCGGATCGCCCAGCAAGTCATCAATCTCCTTCAAAAGGTTCTTTTCCTTAAGGCTTAGGTTTTTAATGCCAATTATTTGTGTTTTTGGTGATAATGACTCCTTGCTGATTATCTCACGTTCAACAAGTTCCATGATCTTCTTCTGATTTCCGCGGATAGTGTCAAGATTAACAGTATCCTTAAACACTGCCGAAAACAGGCTTTCGAAAAAATGAGCAGCTCCTCCGTTTATCCGGCACGTTTCAGGAATAACTATATAGTCATGCTTGAAAGAACCTCCGAGCCAGCGGAGGTTGGTCCGGTCAGCAGAGAAATAGAAAGGAAGATCAGCCCGTTTCATCTCTTTTAATGCTTTCAGCGAATAGGTGCCTGTCCGGCCATTTATCCTGTAGACCGGTAATGTGACAAGCACTTCAGTGAGCCTGTTTTCATCGGAAGGATTATTTATAATTCCGGCCGGATTGGCAAGGTACGATTCAATTTCATTGCTGAATATAAACTGATTTGCCATTATCAATTCAGTTGTCACACCCTTATTGATTTCCCTGAGCAAGCATGATTTAAGATTACGGATTAATATTCCCCGCGCCTCATAATATGCCCAGTCGAGATAAAACGAATCCCTTGAGATTGTTACGTTTAATTTATCAGTATTCATAATTATATCAACATTCGGCACAAAGGGAGTCCGGTTGTTATGGAAGTCCTCCAGGTCGTAACGCGCATTATGACCACCTGTTAAAAAATGATTCAGGGATGTTTTCATTACCCGTTCATACTTGCAAAGGATTGTCATATTGTCCCAGGCAACGGAACGCCGGATAAGCCCGCGACAACCATTTTCCGCAAACACAATGGTATCCGGATTTCCATTCTTTTCCCAGCATGACTCAAAAAGCTCCCCGTTTATCTTCATCTTGCATGGATAATAAGTCAGGGCTTTCCTGGCAAATGAAAGGCAATCGCTGACCCTGCATGAGCTTTCAAACTTAGCTCTGATCATTGTGCTGTAAGGTATTTGTTCCCTCAAAATACATGTTGAAATCACAGGACGTTTACCCGGCTCCATTACTTTGAATGTAAGCTGAACCGTCTCTCCCTCGCAACGGGTAATAACATCAATCTCCTTTGTGCCAAGTTTCCTGTTGAACATCGACATGAATCCCATACCAAACTGGCCTATCTTCTCCGGATCATTGAATTTGTCACTCCCCCCGAGTGTCAACAACAACTTCAGCCGGTCACTGCTCATTCCCTCCCCGTAATCCCTGATCGAGATCCAGTCGGGCCCGGTGAATATTTCACCCATTCGCTCTTCCCACGGAGTACCATTGGGATAGCTGTCAATTGCATTCTGGATCAGTTCACTGAATGCACGTCCGGGATTTCCCCCAAACTGCCGTTCGGTCAGTTTTGCAAATCCCTCATCGAGATCAATTTCTAATCCATTGGGCATCAGGTAGGTTTCAAGAATTGTGTTTAGCGGGTCCATATTAAATGATAATTAAGAAATTTCTGCAAGAAAATTTAAAAGTTACCAGGCGTACGGTTGATACAATTCCTGACAAAGTCCATGAAGTCGCGATCAATCTCTCCCGATTCATCCTTTCCGGGATCAGGCGCCTTATTGTTTCCAAGCCGGGTAATGGCATCAATAATCATCAGATCCTCACGGATCTCGTCGCTTATGTGCGGAAATATTTTGTTATCTGCGAGGCACATGGCAATGGCCCAGTGAGCTGCCAGATTTGGATTCAGGGTTGCCATCTGGACAAATTCCTTTATTTCGGGATGGAACAGGTTAAGGACTATCGTGTTATTCCTGTACATGAACTTCTTTCTCAGGCACGGAGTAACACCATCCCTCTCAACAAGATAATTAACTTGCCAGACTGTATCTAGGAGATCACGGTTTGCAATTTTAGCTTCCTCGCAAATCCCTGCGTAATCATTTAAACTGAACCTGGAGTTTCTCCTGCGACGAATTGTGTCAAGCTCCTTGTCATCAGTGAATCCGAACTTTCCGAAATCAAACATGGCCGGCCTGAAAGCCAGAAAGCTTTCAAAGTGTTTCTGTTCTGCTGTTAATTTGATCTTTTCACTCAATGGCATTTCAATAACAGTATCCTCGCTATTCAGGTTGACTATGTTTTCTGTATAAATGGATTCCAGCAGTTTCATTGTGCCGGCCGGCTGCTCAAGCGACAGGACAGGTCCATTAAAATGACTGAAATCGATCCCTTCACAGTTCGCAGCTTCTATATACAGACTGTTGTTTTCCCTTACTCTTTTATTCAGTTCTGTCATCGAAAGCCTGCCACCACCTACCATCCTGAAAACAGGATAATGTGACCATGTATTCCCCGATGGCCGGAAGCTGAGAAGACCTATTGTAAGTTCATCTGTTTTTTCCATTATCTGAGGGACCCCGGCGCTCATTTTAAGATCAAAATGTCCAGTCAGATAATCAAAATAAGCAGGTACTAATTTAGTTCGTATCTCTTCGGACAAAACGGTGAGAACCTCCTCGTTGCAAAGACAGTGACGTCCGAACGGAAGATCAAAAGCTTCACTATCAGCACGGATCATAAGATTAGGAATCCAGATATTCTCGGAATTTCCATATGAAAACAGATTATATTTTGAAGATATGAAAACCCTGTTCTGGTAGATTTCATGAACTCCTGTTCCTATCCCAAGCACGACTTCGCAATATTTCCCGTCAAGTTTTACGGTATATGACCGGCCGTAACATTCAGGAGAATAGGCCCATTCATCCCTGTTCAGAGATCTGACCAGGGGCTCTTTGGGCCAGTTTTCATCATTCACAAAGAAACGAATGGTGACAGGTAAAAACCTTACGTACGTGTAGAGAATATCTGACAGCTTCTGCACCAGTTTAAGCGCTGACATATCCTTTCTGATCGTGATTTCAAAAAGTGTACCCTGAGGAGGAATATGGCTGTTTTTCTTTATTTCAATCGGGTGATCTTCCAGGAGGCTGTCGGTCTCAAATTCATGGCACTCAGAGCCGGTTGAGGTAACGGATCTGAAATGAGTCAGTCCGGGTAATGAGGCAACACTCAGTTTCCCTATTCCATGGCGGCCGACCGATTTTATCGACGGATTGTCCTTTCTGGAACGGAAAACAGTAAGGAAATCCTTCAACCTTTCGAAGTTCATGCCATTTCCGTTGTCATGAATCCCAATCCTGAGTGATGTCTCATCCTCTGACACCTTTATCAGGCAGAAGGTTGCTGAAGCATCGTATGCATTAACCACATATTCGCGGATAAACTCATAATGATCAGCAAACTGAGTACACATATTCTTTTTGAGATGCAGCCGGTCTGCCTGGATTCCTGTTCTTTCAAGGTTCTTTAGTTTTTCTTCTAGCGACTGTTGCGGTTTTTCTTCCGGATTCATAAGGTTGATATTTTGACGTTGATACCTGATAAATACCAATCTCATGCCTGATTTTATAACCTGCAGATATTTTGAATGTTATGAATTATTGAATTATTTGATCCGGGAAAGATCATCCCATTTTAGCTGTAATTGCGCGCATTTTGTTCGAAAAGAAGTCTGGTTTTTCAAACCGGACTAATTCAGGGGGAAACATTCGGACCATGTTTGAATTTCCGGAATTAATTTTGATAAAAATCGGAACTAGAACATAATCAGTATGATAGAATTTTTAATGCATGCTTCTGATTCAATTCCGGAGATCATGTTATCTTTTAATTCTTTAATGTGGCTTAAAATTTGGCTTCTATTTCCTGTTGCAAACCAAGTCCGAATCACATGGAAGTAAATATTGAATTCCTTATTGCCGAAGAGAACTGGACAGGTCTGGAGTACTATTATTCCGAAGCAGCTGAAGAAATAAAAATGCAATATGCCTACTATTTTGGTATGGCACACCTGGTTGCAAAGCCATTGGATGCCATTCCTTTTCCACAATGTGCTGAACGTGCAAGGGAAGCTTTCAGAATTTCACTTTACGATAAAAGAATTGCAGAAAGCATTGTGGAATTTTTTTCGAGCGATCTGTATAAATTGCAGATTGAAATGGAGAAGCAGGCACATGACTTTACAATCCGTGCCGGCTCCGGCGATCCTGAAGCAGCGGAGTATTCCCGTATCGGATTTGAGCATTACCTCATGATATATTATTTTTATTCTTCTGAGCAATACATCCGTGAGCACATGTCGAAGGCAAAGATATTTCTCTTTGAATCCAATATCGCATCCTTTATCAATGATAAATGCCAGTATAAAAGCGCATGGGAAAGCCTGAAAAAGCTGTTGGTCGATATGAAGGATATTGATCCGCATTTTATGGAGGCTATTATTGCCTTTTTCAGGTTGTTTAACACGGTCGATATTATGCGGAAAAATAATCAATCCAGCTTTGTTGGTTATCTGTTGGGGAACAAGGATTCTTTTTCGGACGAAGAGGTCAAAAGGCTGACCGCTTTCCAGGACGAAGTTCAGAAGGAATGTATGCTTATATTTCTTGAGATGATGACAGGGAAGGAAGACTACAAGAAGCGGATGCTTGAGAGTAAGATACAGCGTGCCGAGGAGGTCAGGCAATTTGCCATGCGTTATGCCGATTGTCCTGAGAATCTCGATTCTGCTTATTTCAGGGAGATGCAGGTGAACAAAAAAGCCAGGGATCTGATGGCGCAGTCAAAGACAAAAGAGGCTTTTGAAGTTATCAGGATGGAATATAAAACCGGTATTCCCGGAAGAAGTTTTCTGATCAGGGAGCTGCTGAATGAAGTTGTGGCGCTGCTGTTTGAGCAAACCCGCAATATAGAATATGTAGTGAAGGCACTGAAGATTGATCCGGGGAATGAGAAGTTGAAGGAGTATTTGATGAGATAAATTTGCTACATTAGCATAAAAAGAAATAAGTAATTATCAACCAAACATTAAGAAATGGATACAAAAAATTTTAGAGTCCAATATGAACTCAATGGCAAACAATTTGAGACAGATTTTTTTATAAGCATAATTGGGGAAATGGCGATAACCAATGAAATAAAAAATATATATGCTTGGAAGCAGATAAAAAAATCGCATGAAGATATTAACAGGGAAGATATTTCAAACATCAGGATAATGGAATTACCCGACTAGAACCAGATAGTCAGTATCCGTATAACTCTTATTATAATGTTCCTTTCAGATCTTACTTTTGGCTGTTTTATTTACCTTCTGACTAGATTATCAATGTCTTTCATCAATGATATTACAGAGGGATCAAGATGCACACCCTTCTGCGTAAGCCCTTGGAGAATAATCAGACATTTGCCGTAATAGCTTTTCGCCTCCATGATGGAAGTCTTTGATAAAGCAAATCCAACCCTGTAATTTGCCAGTGCTAATTCCAGTTGCATATCTGTGCTGACAGGATCTGTTTTCGCGAGCAATTTTATTATTTTCAGGTTATTAATAAATGCATCCTGGGCATTCAATAATTCGCCCATTTTCAACATAATATCGCCAATTTTATTATAGGTGCCAGCAAGATCCTTATGTAAAGCAGGATTATCGGGATCATTCAGGCATAACCTATTTCTGATATCCAGACTTTCGTGATAGGCCTGAAGAGCTCCTCTTTTGTCTCCGGTTGCTTCAAGAACCTTCCCTGTTTTTGTCAGATTCACAGCAAGATCATTCATCCAGATTACATTTGAGGGGTCTGAATTGACATTGAATTCAGTGATATCCCTGATTTTCCTGTAAGTGTTAAGCGCCTCTTTCCAATATCCTTTTTCATACAGAACATCGCCGACTGTTTCATAACACAATGATAAATCTCTTTGAACATTCAGATCTGCCGGATATTTTCTTGCAATTGACTCAGCATATTCTACGCCTCTGCTGGTTTGTTCCAATCCTTCTGATAAATTGCCTTTTTGCAGAAACAGTACCCCAAGATGGAGATGACATTGTGATAGATCATGTTGAATGTCGTTGTTATCAGGATTTTCACGCCAGCATGATTCACATATTTCAAGGCCTGAACGAAATGATTTCTCAGCTCCATCCTGGTCCCCTAAAACCACCAGGGTCGATCCTAAATTTGTATGAACCAATGCCAGATGACGCTGCCAGTAGATTTCTGCTGGATTTGAAGCTATTAACGCTTCGGCCATTCCGCGGCTTGCTTTTTGTGCTCTCAGCGCTCCCTCTGCGTCACCTTTCACTAATAACACACTTCCGATTTTAATAAGACTCTTTGACAGATGCAACTTTAAAGCACTGTTTTCGGGATCGGTCAACAATAATGATTCTGAAATTGCCTGCCCTTTCATAAGAGAATTTAATGAACCTTTCAAATCACCTGTTGAGAACAAAATGTCTCCGATTTCTTTATTGCAAAAAGATATGCAATACCTCCATATAATATTGCCGGTATCCTCCTGCACCAATTCCTCCAGATATTTCAGGATCGCTTCAAAATATTTCAGTTTACTCTTTAAATCCAGATGAAATCCTATGGCAACCGGTAAATTCTGTAAGTATTTTATTATAATGCGAATCTTTCTGGTTATCATCAGGGATGGCTCCCTCATGGTATCCAGGGCAAATTCTATCCTCCTGTCAAGCTCGTCTGAAGGCCCGTTATATATGAATTCTGCCAGTGTCTGATCAGAATCTTTGTTTTCATTCTGACTGAACAACCATCCGTAATATTCAGCGATGTCAGGAATATTATTTAAACACAGCAAATGATACATCCTTTCGCTCGAGGCAAGAGGATCGACAGGATATGAAAGATGATGAAGATGAGTATCAATCATCATATGAAGTTTCCTTCTTTTCCCTTCATCAATAAGGTAGGATTCCATTACTGCATTTTTCATCTGGGAATGAGCAAAATTCAGCAGACGGTAATTGCCCATGCAGATCAGGTGTGCACGAAGACTTCTCTTTAATCCTGAAAATGACAACTCATTCCATGGAGATAATGTAATTCGGGGTAGAAGAGCCTGCAGATCTGATTCACGCCATCCTTTTCTGCTGATGGCTATCAGCGAAAGACAATTCTCTACCAGCTGCGTTCCGTACACTTTCTCTTGTCTGACAAAAATCCATTTGTACAGGTTTTCCACATCGGGTGGCATATCCAGTACTGTATCGAGCAGAAGTCTATGGAGTTTTTGTTCTGATGTGCCTGTATATTTTCTTTCAGCAAGCGAAAATGTATCCATATCAATGAGGTTTATCTCCTCGACAGCCATTGTCAGCCAGAGCGGATTGGCAACAGCAGGTAAACCGTCATCTTTTTCTTTATTCAACAATTCAGCCAGTATTTCCTTGTTCAGTGTCCTGTGGTATTTTCTGCAAATTGATAAAGCAATCTCTTCTGCCTCAGATTTCTCAAGAAGGAAAAGTTCACGGTGTAAAGTCCACTCCTTTTTAATAAGGGAATCGGTTGCACCGCAGGGGATACCTGTC
>Ga0315292_10000657_pt1 | contig 16827 bp, 14 predicted proteins | sample YL17G13_0_MG_FD_204029 | JGI IMG/M metagenome (GOLD analysis project Ga0315292, IMG submission 204029) | Sediment microbial communities from Yellowstone Lake, YNP, Wyoming, USA - YL17G13_0 | ecosystem: Environmental > Aquatic > Freshwater > Lake > Sediment | place: USA: Wyoming | collected... | reverse complement strand
TGGAGCATCATCCCGTCTTCCCCGCAGGCACCAACGTCGAGTTCGCGGTCGTCGAAGACCCGGGCCACGTCCGCATCCTGATCTGGGAACGCGGGGTCGGTCCGACGACGTCTTCCGGCACGGGCTCTTGCGCGGCCGCCGTGGCGGCCATGGCGTTCGGCGGGGCGGCCCGGGATGTCCAGGTCACCTCGCCCGGGGGCACGCAGCGCGTCGAATGGTGCCGCGACGGCCTCTTTCTGACCGGCTGGGCCGAGATCCTGTGGGAGGGACGATGGATCCGCTGATTCGGACGCGCCACCAGGCCGTAGCCGCCGTCGAGGCCTACTCACCGGCCGAACAGCAGTTCAACCAGCGACGGAAGACCGCCGGTCTCGTCCTCGGACCGCTGGTCTTCGCGCTCGTGCTGCTCCTGCCGCTTGGCGGCCTGTCGCCCGCGGCCCACCGCCTGGCCGCGATTCTGATCTGCGTGGTCGTCTTCTGGATCACCGAGGCGCTGCCGCTCGCCGTCACGGCCCTGCTCGGGCCGACGCTCGCGGTCGTCCTGCAGGTGGCTCCGGCCCAGAAGGCCCTCGCCTCGTTCGCCGACCCGATCATCTTCCTCTTCATCGGCAGCTTCATCCTCGCCGAGGCCATGTACGTGCACGGCCTGGATCGCCGGATGGCGTACACCGCGCTGTCGTCCCGCTTCGTCGGGCGCAGCGCCGGCCGATTGCTGGTGGTGTTCGGCGCCGTCTCGACGGGCATCTCGATGTGGATCAGCAACACCGCCACGGCGGCGATGATGTTCCCGATCGGCGTGTCGATCGTGACGCACCTGGCCGCGCAGCCGGAAGGCCGCCTGCCGCGCTTCCGCCGCTTCGCCATCACCATGATGCTTATCAACGCGTTCGGGGCGTCGCTGGGCGGCCTGGCGACGCCGATCGGGACGCCGCCGAACCTGATCGGCATCGGCATGCTGCGCAACCTCGCCGGCGTGCAGATTTCGTTCTTCCGCTGGATGATGCTCGGCCTGCCGCTGACCATCATCCTGTTCACCGTCCTGGCGTGCTTCTTCTGGTTCATCAGCGCGCGGGGCCTGCGCCTGTCGCAGTCGAGCATGGACGACGTCCACGCCCAGTTGACACGCCTCGGGCCGGTCTCGAGGGGAGAGCGCAACGTCATGTTCGCGTTCCTCCTGACCGTGCTGCTGTGGGTCCTGCCGGGCCTGCTCACGGTCGTGGGCCTGCGCGACTCGGCGTTTGCCAGGCTGTACCAGGACTCGATCCCCGAGTCGGTCGCGGCCCTGATTGGCGCGGTGCTCCTGTTCGCCCTGCCCGTGGAATGGAAGACCCGGCGGTTCACCATGTCCTGGGAGTCCGCGGTGCGCATCGACTGGGGCACTATCCTGCTGTTCGGAGGCGGGCTGGCGATGGGGTCGCTCGCGTTCACGACCGGCTTGGCCGAGGCGATGGGCCGCGGCGTGACCGCCTGGGTGCCGACGCATAGCCCCTTGGCCTTCACGATCATCTTCACGGGCTTTGCGGTCATCCTGTCCGAAATGACCTCGAACACCGCGTCAGCCAGCATGATCGTGCCGGTGGCGATCGCCGTCTGCCAGGCGGCCGGCGTCAACCCGATCGAGCCGGCGCTGGGCGCCACGCTCGGGGCGAGCGTCGGGTTCATGCTGCCCATCTCCACGCCACCCAACGCCATCGCCTACAGCTCGGGGCACGTGCCCATCACGGCGATGATGAAGCATGGTGCCGCCCTCGACGTCGTCTCGTTCATTGTCATCGTGACGCTGGTCTCGATCCTCGTTCCTGTGCTGTTCTGACGCGGGGGCACCGCGCAGGGCCAGCCCCCAGACGATGGCAGAGAATGCGTACGGTCGGCCTCGAAAACGGCGCAGAATCTGCCCACACGGGGAGGCCGACCCGCCAGCGCGCGGGCGTTTTCCATGCCGGCGCCGATGTGCCCGGTTCTTGCAATGCGCACCGGCAGGATTCGCGCGGCCCGAGCGCTCGACGCCACAGAGATCACCATGTCCGACACTGATGCCCTTCGCGAGGTCGCCAGGCGGCTTCGCGCCGCGACGCGCGTGATGGCCCTGACCGGCGCCGGCATTTCCGCGGAAAGCGGCGTGCCGACGTTTCGCGGGCCGGACGGGCTCTGGCGGAACTTCCGCGCGACCGACCTCGCCACACCGGGCGCCTTCGCGCGCGACCCCGCGCTGGTCTGGGAGTGGTACCGCTGGCGCCGCTCGCGGATCCGCGACGCCCGGCCGAACCCGGGGCACCTGGTCCTCGCGCGCTTCGAACGCCGGTGGCCCGCCTTGACGCTGGCGACGCAGAACGTCGACGGGCTGCACACCCAGGCCGGCAGCCGCCGCCTGCTGGAGTTGCACGGGAACATCTGGCGGGCGCGATGCGCCGCCCGCTGCGGCCGCACCGTGATCCAGGACGTCGATGGAGCCGCGGCGCCCGGCACGGCGCCTGACGCGGGCGTCCCCTTGTGCGCATGCGGCGGGTGGATGCGGCCGGACATCGTCTGGTTCGGCGAGGCGCTCGACGACGGGATCCTCTCCCGGACCCTCGACGAGGCGGCCGCCAGCGATGCGTTGCTCGTGGTCGGCACCTCGTCGGTGGTGTACCCGGCCGCGGCGTTGCCTGGCCTCGCCCGGCAGCACGGAGCCATGATCGTCGAAGTCAACGTGGAGGACACGCCGCTGACCGGCGCCGCGGACTTCGTCCTGCGCGGTCCCGCGGGCGAGGTGCTGCCGGCGCTGGAGGCGTTGTTGTGACGAGGCTGGGGAATCGCGATCGGCCCCGGGAGAAACTAGCGCGCCTGGGGGTGTCGGCGCTGGGTGACAACGAACTGCTCGCGCTGGTCCTGGGCGCAGGCACGAGCCAACTCAACGCGCTGGCCGTGGCCAACCTGCTGCTCGCCTCCAACGGCGGTCTCCACGGAATCCCCTCGGCAGGCCGCGATGAATTGCAGCGGGTGCCTGGCGTGGGCGCAGCCCGGGCGGCCCAGGTGCTGGCGTCGATCGAACTGGGCCGCCGTACCTTGCTGCACGAACCCGACGAGCGCCCGCAGTTGCTGACGGCCCGCGACGCGGCGGTCTTCCTGCTGCCCGAGTTCGGCGCCCGTCCCGTCGAGCACTTCGGCGTCGTCCTGGTCGACACGAAACATCGCGTGCTCAAGACGGCGCTGCTCACCGTGGGCACGCTCGACCGCAGCGTGGTGCATCCGCGCGAGGTTTTTCGCGAGGCGGCGGCCGCCCGTGCAGCCGCGGTCATCTTGTTCCATAATCATCCTTCAGGGGATCCGACGCCCAGTGTGGACGACGAGGCGTTGACGCGGCGGATGCTCGCGGCTGGCGAGATCATGGGCATCGAGGTGCTCGACCATGTCGTGCTGGCCGGAACCAAGTACGCGAGCCTCAGGGAACGGGGCCAACTGGGCTGACTATGAGCACGATTCTCTACTTCGATTGCGCCTCCGGCGCCTCCGGCGACATGGTCCTCGGGGCGCTCCTCGACCTCGGTCTGCCGATCGAGGACGTGCGCCGCGCGCTTACCGGCCTGCTCCCGGACGACTGCCGGCTCGAGGCCACGCGGGTGCAGCGCTCGGGCATCTTTGCGACGCAGTTCCAGGTCGTCGACGAGGCCGCGGCGCACGGGCATCGCCACGAGCATCGGGGGCTGTCCGACATCAAGCAGCGCATCGACCGCACGGATCTGCCCGACGCCGTGAAGGCCCGCGCACAGGCCCTGTTCGACCGGCTCGGCGCGATCGAGGCCGACATCCATGGGATGCCCGTCGAGCGCGTGCACTTCCACGAGGTCGGCGCGCTGGATTCGATTGTCGACATCGTCGGATCCGTCTGGGCCCTGCATCGGCTCGGCGCGGCGCGGATCGTCTCGTCGCCGCTGAACACCGGAAGCGGGACCGTGGCGACTGCCCACGGGCGGCTGCCGGTGCCGGCGCCGGCGACCCTCCGCCTGCTCGAAGGCGTGCCCGTCTACTCGAGCGGAGTCGAGATGGAACTGGTGACGCCCACGGGCGCGTTGCTCGTCGCGGGGCACGCCGACAGTTACGGCCCGCTGCCTGCCATGCGCGTGATGAAGACCGGGTACGGCGCGGGCGGCAGGGACATCCCCGGCATGCCCAACGTCCTGCGCGCCGTGCTGGGCGACGAGGCGGCCGCGGCCGACGCGATGCGCGTCATCGTCATCGCGTGCAACATCGACGACATGAATCCGCAGTTCTTCGGCGGCGTGATGGAGCGCCTCTACGCCGCGGGCGCGCTCGACGTCTGCTACGCCCCGGTGCAGATGAAGAAGAACCGCCCCGGCACGATGGTCACCATCGTGGCGCCGGTGTCCCGGCGCGACGCGCTGCTCGATGTCCTGTTCCGCGAAACGACGACCATCGGCGTGCGGTATCACGAGGCGGACCGCACGTGCCTGGCGCGCGAGTGGGTGAGCGTCTCGACCCCGTTCGGTCCGGTGCGCGTCAAGGTCGCGCGCCGGGAAGGCGCCGTGGTGAACGCGGCGCCCGAGTACGACGACTGTGCCGCCCGCGCGGCCGAGCACGGCGTGGCGGTGAAGGACGTCCACGCCGCCGCGGCGGGCGCCTATTGGCTGGATTGCCGGAAGGAACCGCAGCAATGATCGACGAACCCCAGGACCCGTCAGCCCTCACGCAGCCGGCCGCGCCGCAGGCCGCCCCCGCTCCTGCGCCCGCTCCAGAGCCTGCGCCCGCTCCAGAGCCCGCGCCGGCTCCGCCCGCCGAGGACCCGCGCGTCGGCATCGAGGACTTTCTCAAGCTGGATATTCGCGCGGCCCGCATCATCGGCGCCCAGCGCGTGCCCAAGTCGAAGAAACTGATCAAGCTCGAGGTGGACCTCGGCACGGAGCGCCGCCAACTGGTGGCGGGCATCGCCGAGGCGTACGAGCCGGAGGCGTTGATCGGGCGCCTCGTCGCGGTCATCGTCAACCTGAAACCCGCGACGCTGATGGGGATTGCGTCCAACGGGATGGTGCTCGCGGCCACCGCGCCGGGCGGCCTGCCGATTCTGGTGGCCTTCGAGCAGGAGCCGCCCCTGGGAGCCCGGGTCAAGTAGCCCATGATCGACTCCCACTGCCACCTGGCCGACGAGGCGTTCGCCGACGATCTCGAGGCCGTCATCGCGCGGGCCAGGTCGGCCGGGATCACGGGCGCGCTCTGCATCGGGGAGGTGACCGACCCGGCGGAACTTGCGCGGCTCGACCGCGTGGCGGCCAGCTGGCGCGACCTGCGGACGACGGCCGGCGTCCATCCGCACCGCGCCGCCGCGCTGCCGTGCGAGGCCGGGGCCATCGTCGATCTGGTGAAGCGCCGCGTGGCAGCGGATGCTCGCGTACGGGCGGTGGGGGAAATCGGCCTCGACTATCACTACGATGTCGCCCCGCGCGAACGCCAGCGGGAGGTCTTTGCCGCGCAGGTTGCCTATGCCACGCAGGTGGGCCTGCCCATGGTGATCCACACGCGCGACGCCGAGGCGGACACGCTGGCCATCCTCAAGGACGCCGGCGGCGGCCGCGCCACGGGGGTCTTTCACTGTTTCTCGGGTGACCGCGCGCTGGCGATCGACGCGTTGAACCTCGGCTTTCACGTGTCCTTCTCGGGCATCCTGACGTTTCCCCGGGCGGCGGCGATTCGGGACGCGGCCCTCGTCGTTCCTCTCGACCGGGTGCTGGTCGAGACGGACTGCCCGTACCTGGCGCCGGTCCCGCACCGGGGCAAGCGCAACGAGCCGGCCTGGGTCGCCGAGGTCGTCCGGGCGCTCGCCTCGATTCATCGATCGGCGGCGGCGGACGTGGCGGCCGCCACGTCGGAGAACTACCGCCGGCTGTTTCGTCCCTGATGCGCACGATCCTCGAAACTCGTTCACTCTACGGAACTTGGCGCGTTGACACCCGCTGGTGATTATGGTCTGATCGATCAGTGTCTCGTGCTGCTGTGGAAAACACTTCACTCGCTCTCGCCCAAATCTTTGAACCCATCCGCGACGATCTGACGAAGGTCGACGAGGAGTTCGCCCGTCACGTCGAGTCGCGCGTCGCGCTCATCCCCCAGATTGGCAAGTACATCCAGGCGAGCGGCGGGAAGCGGGTTCGGCCGGCGGTCCTGCTGATGGCCTCGCGCCTCTGCGGGTACACGGGCGACCGGGCGGTCCTGTACGCGGCGGTGGTCGAGTTCATCCACAGCGCCACGCTGGTCCACGACGACATCATCGACGATGCCGAGTTGCGCCGGGGGCGGCTCGCCGTCCACTCGCGGTGGGGCAACGACGTCACCGTGCTGCTCGGCGACTACCTCTACATCAAGTCGATGGCGCTGGCGCTCACGCACGACGAACTGGCGATCATCCGTCTGCTCTGCGACGTCACGCTGCGGATGATCGAGGGCGAGCTCTACCAGCTCACGAAGAACGGCGACCCCGACATCACCGAGGACGAGCACTTCGAGATCATCCGGCGCAAGACCGCGTACCTGTTCAGCGGCTGCGCGAAGATTGGCGGCATGCTCGCGGGCCAGCCCGAGGATCGGGTCGAGGCGCTCGGCGCGTACGGCTTCAATCTGGGGATGGCCTTCCAGGTCGTCGACGACCTGCTCGACCTGACCGGATCGGTGGAATCGCTCGGCAAGCCCGTCGGCAGCGACCTGCGCGAGGGCAAGATCACGCTGCCGGTCATCGCGCTGATGAACTCGGGCGACACCGCCGGGCAGGCCCTGGTCCGCACGATCGTCAGCGAGCGCGAGCTGCAGCCCGAGCGCTGGCAGGTCCTCACCGGCCTGCTGAATCGCTACAAGACGATTGACTATGCGTACGACCGCGCCGTCGGCTTCGTGCAGGAAGCGAAGCAGCACCTGTCGGTGTTTCCGCCCAGCGCCGAGCGAGACGGGCTGATGGCGCTGCCCGACTACGTGCTGCAGCGCGACCGGTAACCCGGCCCGCCCGTCCTCCGGGCCGCTCGCCGACAGGACGGGTGACACGCCCGAACGCCCCGAGGGCCGCATGACCCCAGCTCAACGCGCGGCAGTCCTGCGCGACACCATCCGCCATCACGAAGAGCGCTACTACGTCCTGGCGGCGCCCGAAATCTCCGACGCCCAGTTCGACGCGCTCGTGCAGGAACTGCGGGCGATCGAACGCGATCACCCCGACCTGGTGACCGCGGACTCGCCGACGCAGCGGGTGGGCGGGCGGCCGGCCGAAGGGTCTGCGACTGTCGAGCACGCCACGCCGATGCTCAGCCTCGACAACGCCTACTCGGATGACGATCTGGAGGCGTTCGATGAGCGGGTGCGACGCGGCCTGGCCGAGGCCGGCGAGGACGTGCCCGCCGTGCCCTATGTGGCGGAACTGAAGATCGACGGGCTCAGTATCGCGCTCGTCTACCAGGACGGCCGCCTGGAACGGGGCGTCACGCGCGGCGACGGCACGCGGGGCGAGGACGTCACGGCGAACGTGCGGACGATTCGCGCCGTGCCGCTCCGCCTGAAGGGGGCGGCGCCGGGCCGGATCGAAGTACGCGGTGAGGTGTTCCTGCCGCGGACGTCGTTCGACCGCGTCAACCGCGAGCGGGAGGACGCCGACGAGCCGGCCTTCGCCAATCCGCGCAACGCGGCCGCCGGCACCATGCGCCACCTGGATCCGGCGCTGGTGGCGGGGCGCGGACTGTCGCTCTTCGCCTATCAGGTGGTCGGCGACGACGGCGTCGCGGCCACGCAGACTGAGGCGCTCACGCACCTGCGCAGCCTCGGCTTGCCCGTCGAGCCACACTGGCGCCGCTGCCTTGGGCTCGGCGCCGTGATGGCGTTCTGCCGCGATTGGGCTGACGCGCGGCACACGCTCGACTTCGACACCGATGGCGTCGTCATCAAGGTGGACAGCGTCGCGGCGCAGGCGCGGCTGGGCGCCACCGCGAAGTTCCCCCGCTGGGCCACCGCGTACAAATTCGCGGCGCAGCAGGCGACCACCCGTCTGCGCGAGATCGCCGTCAACGTCGGGCGCACCGGGGCGGTGACGCCGTTTGCCGTGCTCGAGCCGGTCTGGCTGTCGGGCTCGACGATCCAGATGGCGACGCTGCACAACGAGCAGGAGATCGCCCGCCGCGACATCCGGCCCGGCGACCTGGTCATCATCGAGAAGGGCGGCGACGTCATTCCGAAGGTGGTCGGGCCCGTGCTCGCCCAGCGCCCGCCCGGCGCCGAGCCGTGGGCGATGCCCACCGCGTGCCCCTCGTGCGCCAGCACGCTGGTGCGGCCCGACGACGAGGTGGTGTGGCGGTGCGAGAACACCTCGTGCCCGGCGCGCGTGCGCCGGAGCCTCCTGCACTTCGCCGCGCGGCGCGCGATGAACATCGACGGCCTCGGGGAGTCCCTCGTCGATCAACTCGTAGACCGGGGCCTGGTGCGCGACGTCGCCGACCTCTACAGCCTCACGGCGGAGCAACTCGAGGCGCTCGACCGGATGGGGGCCAGGTCGGCGACCAAACTGGTCGACCAGCTCGCCGCCAGCACGCGCAACGAGTTCTGGCGCGTCATCTTCGGCCTCGGGATCCGCCACGTCGGCGAGCGGGGGGCCGCCGCCCTCGCCTCCGCCTTTGGATCCGTCGAGGCGCTGATGGCCGCCGACCTGGCCGCCATGCAGGCCGTCAGGGACGTCGGGCCCGTCGTCGCGGCCTCCGTCCGGGCGTTTCTGGACGAGCCGCGCAACGCGGCGCTCATCGATCGGCTCCGGGCCGCCGGGCTCCGGCTGGTGGCCGACACGCCCCCGACGGCCGTGCCGCAGACCCTGCTGGGGCAGACCTTCGTGCTGACCGGCACCCTCGCCGGACTGACCCGCGACCAGGCGGAAGAGGCCATCACGGCGCGGGGCGGGAAGGTCAGCGGGTCGGTGTCCAGACGCACGACGTACGTGGTGGCTGGCGCCGATCCGGGCAGCAAGCTCGAGAAGGCCCGGACCCTGGGTGTCGCCGTTCTCGATGAGGAGGCCTTCGGCCGCCTTATAATGGGAACGTGACCCGTCGTTTCACGCTGCTGACCGTGGCCCTGGTGGCCGCCATTGCGTTCCTCGTCGGACTGGTCGTGGCGGAGTCGCTGTCGCCGGCCGCCTCGCTGACGACCGCGGCCTCCGCGGCCCGTCCCAGGCCGGCCGCCTCGGCGGGCGGCGCCACGCTGCTTGTCAACTTCGCGGACATCGCGGCCCGCGTCAATCCCGCCGTGGTCAACATCGAAGCGATCGTGCCGCCTGAGCATCTGGCCGATCGGCTGCCTCCAGGCCACCCGGTGCTGCCGGGCACGCCGGACGGTCCCGGGACCGGGCGGGAGGGCAGCGTCCCCGGCGAGGGCGGGGACGACACCGACCGCGGCTCGGGCAGCGGCTTCCTGCTGACGGCCGATGGCGAGATCCTCACCAATCACCACGTGGTCGAGGGGGCAGAGCGCCTGACCGTGAAGCTGGCCGATGGCCGGAGCTTCCGCGCGCGGGTTGTCGGCGGTGACCCTGACACGGACGTCGCGCTCATCAAGATCGACGGGGTGAGCGGTCTCCCGGTCGTCCGCCTCGGCGACTCCTCGACGCTGCGCGTGGGCGAATGGGTCTGCGCCATCGGCAACCCGCTGGCGTACGAACACACCGTGACGGTCGGCGTGGTGAGCTACCTCGGGCGCAAGCTGTTCGACGAGAGCCTCGACAACTACATCCAGACCGATGCCGCCATCAACTTCGGCAACAGCGGAGGCCCGCTCATCAACAGCGGCGGCGACGTCATCGGCATCAGCGCGGCCATCAGTTCCCAGGCGAACAACATCGGATTCGCCGTGCCCATCAACCAGGCGCGCGAGATTCTCGACGCGCTGCGGCAGCGGGGGCACGTGACCCGCGGCTATATCGGCGTCGGCCTCCATGACGTGGACGCCGACCTCCAGCGGTCGCTGCAACTGGGCCCGGCCACCGGCGTGCTGGTCGAGGACGTGACGCCGGGCACCCCGGGGGAGCGCGCGGGATTGAAGCGCTACGACCTGATCACGGCGGTGGACGGGCGGACGGTGGCGTCGTCGGAAAGCCTCATTCGCGACGTGGCCGCGCGCGTGCCGGGGACGCGCGTCACGCTGCGCGTCCGGCGCGACGGCCGCGAGACCACCGTGCCCGTGCAACTGACCGAGCGGCCGGCCCGGGACGAGTCGGACGGGGAGCCCGATGCGCCGAAGCGCGCCGCGCCGCCTCGCACGCGCCACGACGGCATCGGCCTGACGGTCCAGGCCCTGACGGGCCAGGTGACGCGCGAATTCAAGCTGCCCGCCGGGTTGATCGGGGTCCTGGTGGACACCGTCGATCCGCTCAGCCCGGCAGACGAGGCCGAACTGCAGCACGGCGACGTGATCATCGAGATCAACCGCAAGAGCGTGCGCACCTCGTCCGACTACCGCCAGGTGGCCGCCGCCGCCCGTCCCGGCGACGTGCTGGCGTTGTACGTGTACGAGCCCGAGACCGGTCAGCGCGCCTTGCGCACGATCCGGGTCGAGCGTCCCCAGTAACCGCTTCCTGGCAGCCTGATGAAACCACGCATTCTGGTCATCGACGACGAGGCCGCGATCCGCGATTCGATGCGGATGATCCTGGAGTACGAAGGCTACGAGTTCCTTGGGGCCGCGACCGGCGAAGACGGCATCGCCCTGGCTGAACGGGAAGCCGTCGACCTCGTGTTCCTGGACATCAAGATGCCCGGGATGGACGGGCTCGAGGTGCTGGGCCGCCTCAAGGCCGCGTCGGAGACGCTGCCCGTCGTCATGATCTCCGGGCACGGCACCGTGGCGACGGCCGTCGACGCGACCAAGCGCGGCGCCTTCGACTTCATCGAGAAGCCGCTGGCCACCGAGCGGATCCTGCTCACCATCCGGAACGCGATCGGCTTCCGCCGGCTGACCGACGAGAACCGGTCGCTGACCGAGGCGGTGGACGGACGCAGTCTCATGGTGGGCTCCAGCCCGCTCCTGCAGGACATCGTCGAGGCGGTCCGCCGCGCGGCGCCGACCTCGGCCACCGTGCTCATCCGCGGCGAGAGCGGGGTGGGCAAGGAACTGGTCGCCCGCATGATTCACCGGAACAGCCTGCGCGCCCGCGAGCGGTTCGTGCAGGTGAACTGCGCCGCGATCCCCGACGATCTGATCGAGTCGGAACTGTTCGGCCACGAGAAGGGCTCGTTTACCGGCGCCACCGAGAAGCAGGTCGGCAAGTTCGAGCTGGCCGATCGCGGCACGATCTTCCTCGACGAAGTCGGCGACATGAGCATGAAGACGCAGGCGAAGGTGCTGCGCGTGCTCCAGGAAGGGGAGGTCGAGCGCCTCGGGTCCTCTCGGACGCTGAAAGTGGACGTCCGGGTCATCGCCGCGACCAACAAGGATCTGGAGAAGGAGATTGAACGCGGCAGCTTTCGCGAGGATCTCTACTTCCGGCTGAGCGTCATTCCCATCCTCGTCCCGGCCCTGCGGGAGCGCAGCGAAGACATCCCGCTGCTCGTGCGCCACTTCGCCGACTTGTTCATGCGCGAGAACAACTTCAGGCCGAAGCGGTTCACCCCGGACGCCGTCGCCGCGCTGCAGCGGTACCGCTGGAAGGGCAACGTGCGGGAGTTGCGAAATACCATCGAGCGCGTCATCATCATGACGCCGCGCGACGTCATCAGCGGGGCCGACCTGCCGGAGAGCGTTCGCGGCGACGGCGGGCCGGCCGCGTCTTCAGACGACCGCGCGGAGAAGGCCGGCACGTTACGGGGGTTCAAGGAGTCCGCCGAGCGGGCGTTCCTCCTGGACAAACTCCGGGACAACGGCTGGAACATCTCCAGAACCGCGGAGGCCATCGGCACGCCGCGCAGTAACCTGTACAAGAAGCTCGAGCAGTACAATATCCGCCAGGACGAAGGAGCCTGAGCGAGCGCCTTCCGCCGCAGTCAACCAGACGACCGCTGTTCCGCCGTTCCGCAAGGGGCGGAGGAAGGGAGGAAAGTCCGAACTCCGCAGGGCAGTGCGCCGGGTAACGCCCGGTCAGGGTGACCTGAAGGAAAGTGGCACAGAAAATATACCGCCCGCCTTCGCGCTTCGCGCTACGGCGGGGCAGGCCCGCAAGGGTTTACCCCGACGTAGCTCGCCGGCACCGAAAGGACCGGCGAGCGGAGTTGGGTAAGGGTGAAAAGGTGCGGTAAGAGCGCACCGCGCTCGCGGTAACGTGAGTGGCAGGCAAAACCCCGCACGGAGCAAGACCAAATAGGGAGGCGTTATGAGGGCGGCCCGCCCCAGGCCTCCGGGTCGGTCGCTTGACCCCGTCAGTGATGACGGGGCTAGAGGAATGGTCGTCGCCGCGCCGAAGCGCCGCAAGGCGCGGAGGCGGGGAGACAAGATTCGGCTTATAGGTTGACTGCGGCGGATCTTTCACGCGTGAGGTGGTATGTCGAAGTATCTCGTGACGGGTGGGGCGGGGTTCATCGGGTCGCACATGGTGGAGGAGTTGCTCCGGCGGGGCCACACCCTCCGCGTGGTCGACAGCCTCGTGACCGGCAAGCGCGCCAACATGGCGTCGTTTGCCGACCGCATCGAGTTCGTCGAGGGCGATCTTGCGAACCTGGCCGTGGCCCGCAGGGGCGTCGAGGGCATGGAGTACGTGCTGCACCAGGCCGCCATCCCCTCGGTGCCCCGGTCGGTGGCGGAGCCCGAGTTGTGCCACCGCGCCAACGTCGACGGCACGCTGAACGTGCTGCTGGCCTCCAGGGACGCCGGCGTCCGGCGCGTCGTCTACGCCGGTTCCTCGTCGGTCTACGGCAACAGCCCGACGCTGCCCAAGCACGAAGGCATGCCGCCGCGGCCGCTCTCGCCATACGCGCTCCAGAAGCTGGTCGGGGAGCAGTACGCGCAGTTGTTCACGTCGCTCTACGGCCTGGAAACCGTGACGACGAGGTATTTCAACGTGTTCGGGCCGCGGCAGGACCCTTCGTCGCCGTACTCGGGCGTGATCTCGCTCTTCATCCGTGCCCTGGTCGAGGGCCGTTCGCCGACCATCTACGGCGATGGCGAGCAGACCCGGGACTTTACCTACGTCGCCAACGTCGTGGACGGCGTGCTGAAGGCCTGCCAGGCCCCGGGCGCTGCGGGCAAAGTGTTCAACGTCGCGACCGGCGGGCGGATTACCCTGAATCACCTCTACCACACGCTGCAGGACATGACGGGGCGGACCATCGCGCCGGCGTACGCGCCGACCCGCGTCGGCGACGTGCACGACTCCCAGGCCGACATCTCCGCCGCCCGCGATGTGCTGGGATTTGTACCGATCGTCTCGTTCGACGACGGGCTGGCCAGCACCCTCGCCTGGTCCCGGCAGGACGCCGGGCGCGCGTAGGCCGCCCCTTCGGCGACAACTCGCGGTCACGTTTCGCGCGACCTCCGGCCCCGCCACAGGCTGGCCGGGCGTGACCGCGTCCTGTTTCTCCCACCCGCTCAAGCACTTCCGTCGCCAATAGCGGTTCGCCCGGATGTGGCGCCGACCTTGCCTCTACCCGGATTGGCCTGACGCCTCCGGCAAGGCGGGCGGTGCTCGACCTCCACCGCACGCCTGCCGGAGCGTCGGGCCCGGCACGCGGTCCGTCACCGCGCACAACAAAGGAGCGTACCGTGCGACACCCGATGCTGGTTCCCATTGCCTGCGCGCTGGCGCTGTGCCTGTTGTCGGTCCCGGCGACCATTCTCGCACAGGGGGATGCGAAACCCGCCAAGACCCAGGACACCGCGAGCGGCCCCGTCAACCTCAACACCGCGACGCTGGATCAGCTCCAGAAACTGCCCGGCGTCGGGCCGGCCACCGCGAAACGGATCCTCGAGTACCGCCAGAAGAACGGCAGTTTCAAGAAGGTCGAGGAGTTGATGAACGTCCGCGGCATCGGCGAAAAGACCTTCCTGCGGATGAAGCCCCAGCTGACGGTCGCGGCCGCAAAGCCGGATCTGCCGTGAGCGCGTGTCCCGGCCTGGCGGGACGCGTCGGCCACCTCCCGCCAGGCTCCCACGAACAGGGAACCTCGGTCGCTGAACTCGTCGTGGCCGTAGCCATCGCCGCCTGCCTTGCCGGCACCGCACTTGCCGCGATGGCCGGGACACGGGACGCGTTGGCAGCGGCCGGCGCCGCGCGCCACCTGGCCGGCCGGTTGTACCAGGTCAGGGCCACGGCGGTGGCACGCGGCGTTCACGTTGCGCTCGTCTTCCGCGTCGATTCTTCCGACCTCTGCTATCTCACCGTTGTCGACGGCAACAGAAACGGTGTGCGGATCGCGGATATCGCGGTCGGCATCGACCGGCAGGTGGAACCATGCGAGCACCTGGGCGATCACTTCGCGGGCGTGACGTTCGGCATCGAGCCTGGCGTCACGGAACCAGACTCGGCATCGCCGATCACGGGGAGTCCGCTGCGGGTAGGTGGAAGCGCCATGCTCTCCTTCGGGCCCGATGGCGGAGCCACCTCCGGCACCGTCTACCTCAGGAGCCGGTCCGGCCATCAGTACGCACTCCGCGTCCTCGGCACGACCGGCCGGAGCCGTGTGCTGCGCTTCGAGGCATCCGCGCAGCGGTGGGAGACCCTGTGACCCCCGGGGAACGAAGTTCCCACGGGGAACCCAGGGGACATGCCGCCCGGTCCGCGATTCGGCTGCGGTCCGGGGCGGCGCTGACACTCGTCGTGGAAGTGTCCGACGGGTGGATCGTCGAGTCGGCCGCACGCCTATTGCCGGGCAGCACCGTCGAGGTCGTCCTGGCGGCCGGCCACGGCGGAGAGGCGAAACGAGCGGTGATCACTCGGTCCGAGGTCGTGGCCCTCGACCGGCGCCATGGCATTCGCTATCGGGCGCGGCTCTGGATGTGCCCTGCCACGGACTCAACAGGCGGCGCGGCAGGGCCAGCACATGGGAACGAACTACTCTCGCACGAGGGGAACCTCGTTCACGCATCCGTGCAATTGTCGGGAGTCCCCGGGCCCGATCGAAACTCGAACCGGCACGCGTCTTGGATAGGTGTTGCCAGAAACCGACATGGCCAAGACTGACGCCGCTACCGCACCTGGATGCCACTGCCCCACGGCGTCGCCACGGCGTTGCCTCGTCGAAGACGTGCTTCGCCGGGTGATGCTCGGCGCGGGCGGGAAGGATATGGATCGGGTGATCGCGGATGCCATCGAAGACGCCCTTCGGCGGCACGTCCCGCTCCGGTGGTTCCGCCTGCGTCCTTTCGCGACGCATCTTCCCGCTGAGTCCTCGAGTGATGGGGTCGGGGGCTCGGTGTTGCGCCTGGCGATTCCCGCCCGATCGGTCGAAGGCGGGTGGATGGTTGAAGTCGGCCTGCCGTCAGGTCACGTCGTTTCTTCGGCTGAGCGGCAGGCGGTGGCTCGAGCCGCCGCCATCTGGGAACTGGCCGTCGAACTCAGCCGACGCGGCGGGTCGGGGCCCTCTGCGTTGTGGCGCCATAGCGCCGTCAGGGACGGCGCGGCCCCGCTGATCGGACGCAGCCAGGCGATGCGCAGCCTGCGTGAGCGGATCGAACGCGTCGCGGCCGTCAGTGTCACGGTCCTGATCGAGGGCGAGAGCGGGAGCGGCAAGGAATTGGTCGCCCGGCAGATCCACGAACTGAGCGCGCGGCGGCGCGGGCCGTTTGTCGCCGTCAACTGCGCGGCCCTCGTCGAGACGCTGCTGGAAGCCGAACTGTTCGGGATCGAAGATCGGACCGCCACCGGCGTGCGGGGCCGCCGGGGCAAGTTCGAGCACGCCGCCGGAGGCACCCTCTTCCTGGACGAGGTGGCCGACCTGTCACCCTCGGCGCAGGCCAAACTGCTCCGCGCCATTCAGGACTGCAGCATCGAGCGCGTCGGCGGCAACGTGACCCACCATGTCGATCTGCGCCTCGTGGTGGCCACGAACCGGTGCCTTCGCGACCGCGTCGCCGAAGGAGCGTTTCGCGCCGACTTGTACTATCGGCTCAGCGGCGTCGAACTGATCGTGCCGCCCCTGCGCACACGCCGCGAGGACGTGGTCGAACTGGCCGACTACTTCCTGACGCGGCGCGGAGGCGGACAGGCGCTGACGCTCACGCCCGAAGTGGTCGAGGCGCTGCACATCTACGACTGGCCGGGCAACGTTCGGGAACTGGAACGCATGATGGAAGCCGTGGTCGTGCTCACGCAGGGGGACCGGGTGCAGTTGATTGACCTGCCCCAGTCGGTGCGCGGGCGTTACGCGGAGATTCTCGAGCCGTCGCTGGCCGAACGAGACTCCCTGCGCGGGTGGGGAAGCCGGTACGTGCACCTGGTGTGGCAGCGGTGCGGGCAGAACAAGCGCGAGGCCTGCCGGGTCCTGGACATCAGCTATCACACGCTCCAGGTGCACTTGACCGCGTTCCGGGGGGCCGCCCCACTGGCCGGCGCTGATGAGACACGCCGGGACCGGTGGCCGACACCGCTCATGCTCCCGGCGGTTGCCAGTGAACGCACGCTCGACGGTCAGCGGCACGCCGGACCCGCATTGGCAGAGGTGCGGCCCGGCGCGTCGCGGAGCAGATGAGGTCGATCCGCGCGGGGATTCCCGCGCATCTCCCGGGGCCTCCGGATGGGCTGCAGGCGAGGCGGGCTGGCGCGCGGTGGACGCCGGCGAGGTCGCACGCCGAGGCGCGGCCACTGCTGAAGGGCAGATGGCCACACAGGGGGCAGAATGAAGGCTCGTCTTATCGTGGGGGTCATGGTCGTGGGATGGTGCCTGACGCCGTCCGGAT
>Ga0315292_10000655_pt1 | contig 16851 bp, 14 predicted proteins | sample YL17G13_0_MG_FD_204029 | JGI IMG/M metagenome (GOLD analysis project Ga0315292, IMG submission 204029) | Sediment microbial communities from Yellowstone Lake, YNP, Wyoming, USA - YL17G13_0 | ecosystem: Environmental > Aquatic > Freshwater > Lake > Sediment | place: USA: Wyoming | collected... | reverse complement strand
TTTGGACACGGCGATGATCTCCCCATCCTCTACCCCGATCTGCTGGGCCATGTACTCCTTCAAGAGCTGGATGCCGGCTAGGTTGGCGGGGAATCCGGCCCAGAGGTCCCAGGAGCGGAAATAGACGACGAAATGGAGCTTTCCATAGCGCACCCGCGTGTCGATCAAGCGCAGGCAGGGGGGGTCGGGATTGACGATATCCTGAGGCATGCCGACTTCCATGATAGCTTGGTTCGTCCCCGGCCCGGCGGTTTTATACATCTTGATCACTTCTTCGATGGGGTTGATTCCCAGGGGAATCTCATTGATTTTCGGGTTGGTCAGTCTCTCCCCGTAGGTATAGGTCTCGCCCTTCTCGCGCTCGTCGGTGATCCAGTATCGCATATACTGGTCCACATACTCCGTGGTTGTCGGGGCGGGGATCCCCAAACCGGGCGGAATGTCCGGAACGAGGGGGCGCGTCCCCGGGTAATTGATCTTCACAACTACAAAATCAAACTCCCGCCGCTTCTGCCCCTCAAAGCTCCCCTTATCAATCTCGTAAACATGGCCGGAGTCAAGAATGCGGTAAACACACTGGAACCAGGCATCCGGCAGGTCCCGCGCCTCAAAGAATTCGATTTCCATCCATCAACCTCAAAGAATTTCTTTAAATCTCACTATGCCATGAAATGGCTCCCATTTCAACTTTCATCATAAATTGCCCCCCTCTTGAACCCTCGGCCCTTTGATCCCTTTGAAAACCTAATTATTCCATCCACAATCCCTCAATTCCATGACTAAGATCAACTACCTTCCCACCCATAACCCCCAAGGCCCTTGATCAAGATCAACCCCCCTGATCCTGAGTCCTTGCAAAAGATTTTTTTAGAAAAGTTCTTTTCTTTAACGCGCCGATATATTAAAATATTAAAAAGAGAGAAACAATAAAGGCCTGGCACAATTTTTGCTTATAATTTGATTAAAGTTTTTTAAGAAATATGCCGAAAAATTGTTGACAAATGAGAAGCAGATAATATATTAAAAGCATGTTAGTCAGCCCTCTTCGTTTCTACGGAGATGAAGGGGATTAAATAATCCCCCCTCGTTCTATATGGATGAGGGGGATTTTTTTTGGCGGGAAAGATGAGATGCGCAATTTTCATTGACGGGGCGTATTTGGAGCATATAGCTAAGCAAGAATTTAGTCTCGTCCAGATTGATTTTGCAAAACTTTCAATCGCTATGGCCGGTGGTAAAGAAATCTTAAGAACTTATTATTATGATTGTCTTCCTTATCAGAGTAATCCTCCGACAAAAGAAGAAAAAGAACGATTTTCAAAAAAGCAAAAATTTTTTACCTACTTAGAAAGGCTTCCCAGATATGCTGTGCGCTATGGCAGATTGGCTTATAGGGGAATCGACAATCGGGGGAAACCGATATTTGAGCAGAAAGGAATTGATACCCTACTTTGTGTTGATATGGTCAATCTGGGTGCTACTCACCAAATATCAAGTGTTATCTTGTTAGCGGGGGATAGTGATTGTATTCCTGGCATAAAAATAGTAAAAGAGCATGGGGTTGATGTTCTTTTGTATCATGCGCAAGATAAGCGGAATTATCATTGGCAATTGTGGCAAGAATGTGATGAAAGATTTCCAATAGATCAAGGTTTCATAGATAGGGTCAAAAAATTGCCTTGATTTTCAACCACCCCATTCCCCCTTAAGTAATTGCAGGTATTTAGAGGGAATCCAATTCCCGACCCGACCTCCGCCCCTAACCCTCTCCACCCCAAAACTGAAAAGCCAGGGTGATGAGCCGATTACTTTAGCGGAAAATGGGGTCAAAAATGAAAATGGGGTCAGACTTCGTTATTTTGTTTTTGCGGCCCTCGACCACATTCTTTTCCAACCAATTATATGAGAAAGTGCCCCGGGAAATGAACTCTTGGTTTCCTCGCTATAACGACAGATTACCCCAAAGGGGCGGCCAATCAATACCTAGATACCTAAGCCTGACTGGTGCAGTAAAGACTGACACTGAAAATGGAAAGAAATTTCGGCATAGGTGAAGATGTCGGTAACTCAATGCCAGGCTTTACAAGAAAATCCCTTTTTCTTGCCCAGGAAAAGTTTTTCCTCTTGACAGGGGCCTTTTAATGGGTGACCCCATTTTCATTAACCCTTTCAATCAAAAACTGAAAAGCCAGGGGGATGAGTCCTGGCTTCAAACTGGTAAAAATCTAAATTTTGCCTGACAGATGGTGTTACGTCCAACTTGCTTGACGATTTCACCTGCGAAGTGCGGAGATTAGTCAACGATTGGCTGTATTATTCAAACGGCCTTCCTAAAGGTATTGGCCTACTTCGTTAATTACTGCATCAAAAAATTCCCTGAGTAATTCTTTTTGCTTTTTGACATCTGACTTTTTGAATTCTCCAAACTTTCGCATTTCAAAACAGATTTCATCCTCTTCCGCACTATTATCGTAGAAGGAAAATATTTCGGTTTCACCTTGTCTACCTTTATATTTGTCATAAATGGATTTACACCAGTCCTTACTAAATGAAAAGTAAATGGCTATCTCCTTACTTCCGTACCAAATCCCAATCCAAGGATATATGCCGGTTTTCCTACCTTCACGAATCAATTCCAAGTATTTTCCGGAGCATGAATCCCAATAGGATCTGGCGCCGTTGTACGGCTTTACTTGATACCCAGGAGGAGCAGTTTTTATTAAATTATCTAGGGCTAAATTGAAATAGTATAGAGATTCCAAATTGTCCAAGCGCATTTCTCGTATCTCCACCATGGAACATACCTCCTTTACATATGATATATACGCAGTTATTAGCTTCTTTTCTTCTTCATCGAAACTATTAAGGTCTGTGTTTAGATGTTCTATTAGATCACTCCACATCCTTGCCTTAACTTCTTGTGGAGCATTGTAAATCGGGTAATTTGCTATAAAACCAAATCCCGCAGGTTTTTCTTGTAAATATTGGTCAAAATGATTGTTCCTGTCATTAATTTTTGCCTCTATTATTAGGCAACCTTCATCTATTTCTATGCCGAAATCGGGCCTGCCTCCATTTTTTAAGAATACCTCACGACTGATTACTCCCGGTGCTTTAATGTCAAAACCAAAGATGGCCAGGAAAAGTTTAAGGAACCGTGGACTAGTCCTAGCTAAAGCCCAAGTAACATCAGAAAGATCATTTTCTGAATTTAATCTCTCACTTAGATTGATGAAAAACTCCGTTATCATAAACGACCCTCCCTATTGGATAAGAATACCATTCCTCTTCCTCCAAGAAATGGGGTCTCATTTTCTCTGGGCCATACGGCCATCCTCTAAGTTAATGGATATTAGAGCGGGTAGGATTTCTGATGGGATAATACCAAAATGGAGAGAGTGGTCAAGGCTAATTCATGATTCATTTTCCCTTGCGCAATGATCGCCGCCATGATAAGAATCATCATGTTTCTGCAAAATTTGATGGCTTAGTAAAAAGTCCGTAAATTCGTTTTTCTGTCATTCCCGTGGAAACGGGAATCCAGTCTTTTCAATAGGTTTCGTGGGGCCTGGATTCCCGCCTACGCGGGAATGACGACTTTTTACGAGATCATCAAATTTGACTCATTATATATTAAAATCTTTTTCGAAAAGGTTTCCCTTTTTCCTGAAGGTCCTTGAAGGCGAGGAGAGATAAAACGATGAAAGAGAAACGTTATGTCATGGGGGACGCGGCGATTGCCCGGGGGGCGCTCGAAGCCGGGGTGCGAGTGGTGGCCGGCTACCCGGGAACTCCGGCCACTGAAATTGTCGATGAATGCCTGGGGGTTCCGGGCGTGCACGTGGAGTGGGCCAATAACGAGAAGGTGGCCTTCGAACTTTGTACGGGTGCCTCCCTGTGCCACGTGCGGGCCATGCCCGTGATGAAGCATAACGGCACGAATTTCGTGACGGACTTTCTGATGCACGTCAACTTCACCGGGATCCGGGGAGGCCTGGTCTTGATCTCGGCCGATGACCCGGGAGGCCTGTCGTCGCAGAATGAAGAGGACACGCGCATTTTGGTGCACCAGTACGCCCATCTTCCCGTCTTTGACCCCTGCTCTCCCCAGGAGGCGAAGGCCATGGTCAAAGAAGCCTTTGACCTCTCGGAAAAGACGGAATTAGTTTTTTGCCTCCGCCCGGTCACCCGGGTCTGCCACGCCCGGGGGATCATCGAGTTTGAAGATTTGCCCAAGGACCTGCCGGCCGCTCATTACGAACCCGACCGGGAGCGTTTTATCATGAGCGCGGTGGAGATGCCCAAGTTCGGCGGGGTGAAACGGCCGCAAATCCGCCACCGCTGGCTGAATGAAAAGCAGGCCCTCCTCCAGGAAATCATGGAAGAGAGTCTGTATAACTGGATTGAGGAAGGAAAAGGGAAAATTGGACTGGTGGGCTGCGGTATGGGTTACACGCTGATCAAAGAGGCTGAGCAATACCTGGGGCAAAAACTCCCTTTGCTGAAATTGGGGACCCTGCCCCTGCCGCGGAAGAAAATGAAAGAATTTGTCCAGGGATTGGAAAAAGTGGTCATCTTCGAAGAGACCGAACCCTTCGTAGAGGGGCTGTTCAAAAGGATCTTCCATGAAGAGAAGGTTGAAGTGGAGGTGCTGGGGCGGAGCGGGTTTGTGCCTTCGGACGGGGAGCTGAACGTGCAGATGATCCTCGAAACCATCGCCAAAGCTGCGCCCGGGGTGAAGGTGACTCAGCCGGCGGTTCCCGCCTTGGATGTGCATATTCCCATCCGTACCCGGACGCAATGCGTGGGCTGCAATTACCGGGGAATTCTCAATGCCCTGAAACAGACCGTGCGCAAGTACAAAGGGATCGTCGCCGGGGACATCGGCTGCCACGACGCCGGTTCTTTCCGGCCCATGGAGCTGCAGTCCACCATTTACTGCATGGGCTCCTCTGTGCCCATGGGCAGCGGGATGGTCCTGGCCGGAGTGAACCGGCCGGTCTTTGCTTTTATTGGCGATTCTACTCTGTACCATAACGGCATCCTGGGGCTGATGAACGCGGCCAACAATAAGATCAACGTCAATGTCATCCTCGGAGAGAACACCGTGACCGCCATGACCGGGTTCCAGCCGCATCCCGGGACCGGCGTGACCTTGGCCGGCGAAAAAACTACCCCGGTGAACGTGCCGAAGCTGGCCGAATCCATGGGGATCAGCTACCGGGTCGTCAATCCCTATGACATCAAGCAATGCCGGGAAGCTTTAGAGGCAGCGATAAAAGAAGAAGGCCCGTCGCTGATCGTCTCCTCGATGCCCTGCTATCTGCTGTCCACCCGGCAGGGGAAAAAGGTCTTCGAACCCAGGGAGGTGCGCCTGGACCCGGAGCGCTGCAACGGGTGTATGATCTGCATCAATGACTTTGGCTGTCCAGCCATTTCTATCAACAAGCAGCAGAAGAAGATCGGGATCGACCCGATGATATGCGTCGGTTGTGCGCTCTGCGTGGATGTTTGCAAAAGGGGGGCCATCTCATGAAAATGGATGTGGTCATTACCGGTGTGGGGGGACAGGGGAACATCTTTGCCTCCCTGGTCATCTCTCAATATGCTATGAATAAAAAGCTGAACGTTTTGGGGGCGGAGACGATCGGGGCGGCCCAGCGGGGCGGCTCGGTGGTCTCGCATATCCGCATCTCGGACGGGACGATTTTTTCGCCGCTGATTTCCCGGGGGCAGGCCGACCTGCTCCTGGGCATGGAGTATGTGGAAATGCTGCGGCATATGCGTCTTTTGAACCCCGAAGGGACCTACCTTTTAAATGCCATGCGCATCCCCACGGTACTGAACAACATGGGCCTGGATGAATATCCGACCACCGAAGAGATCTTGCAGGCGGCGAAGAAATACTGTCCCAATGGTCATGTCATCGAGGCCTCCGCCCTGGCCCGGAAGCTGGGGAATATTCAGATGACCAACGTGGTCATGCTTGGGGCTCTGGTCAAAATTATGCCCTTTTTCGACTACGATGAGGTCAAATGGCTGGTTCAGGCCAACTCCCCCACGCGTTTCCAAGAAGCGAATGTCAAGGGGTACGAAGAGGGCTATGAACTTATTAGAAATAACTAGCGGTCAGCACTCAGCCCCGTAAAACGCGGGGCTGAGTGCTCATTACGGGAGGACCGGATGGAACGGACGCTTTCGATTATTAAGCCTGATGGGGTTGGCCAATGCTTGATCGGGGAAGTGATTAAAAGGTTTGAGGGTGCAGGCCTGAAGATCGTGGCTATGAAAATGGTCCACCTTTCCAAGAAAGAAGCGGAAGGGTTTTATGCCGTGCACCGGGGCAAGGGGTTTTATGGCAGTCTGACCGATTTCATGTCTTCCGGGCCCTGCACGGTGATGATCCTGGAAGGGCAAAACGCCATCGCTAAAAACCGGGAGCTGATGGGGGCGACCAACCCCAAAGATGCCGCCCCCGGAACAATCCGCCGGGAATATGCTTCCAGCATCGAACGCAATATTGTCCACGGTTCGGATGGACCGGAGACCGCCGCTTTCGAGATGGGGTATTTCTTTAACGCCCTGGAGGTCTGCGAGTAAATTTTCTTGCCACAGAGGGCACAGAGTTCACCGAGGCAAAAATAGAATAAATGTTCACCGCGGAAACCGATGAGAGTGCGGAGGTATTTTCGAAAAGGGAATAGATCGAAGAGCAGAATACAAGAAGTGGAAATAAGAACTTTTTTTGATTTTAGATAGTTTAATTATTTCTCTGTGTACTCTGTGCGCTCTGTGGCGAATGGTTTTAATAATTGAAACCGGATGTGATTGTCATTGGAGGCGGCGCCTCGGGGCTCATGGCTGCGGGGCGGGCGGCCGAATTGGGAGCCCAAGTCCTCCTTCTGGAAAAAATGGGCCGGGTAGGAATCAAACTGGCCCTGACGGGCAAAGGTCGCTGCAATCTCACCAATAGTGGTGAACTTCAGGACTTCATCGAGAGCTACCGCCACAACGGAAAATTCCTGTACAACGTTTTCTCCCGCTTCTTCAACGAGGATTTGATTGCCTTCTTCAAGGCCCGGGGCCTTTCCACGGTCGAGGAAAGAGGAAGACGTATCTTCCCCGCCTCCCAACGGTCGCAGGATGTTGTCCGGGTCCTGCGGGATTTTATCTCCTCCCATGGCGTACGCGTCCTGATCCATACCCCCGGGCGGGACATTGTGGTCGATGGGGGCCGGGCGGTGGGCGTGCGGACGGATTCGGGTATTTTTTATGGACGACGGGTCATCCTGGCCGCCGGTGGGGCTTCTTATCCCCAGACCGGTTCCTCCGGTGAAGGGTACCGGATGGCCGAAAAACTCGGCCATACCCTCCAACCCATCCGCCCATCCCTGGTCCCGCTGGAAATTGAAGAAGCCTTTGTGCGGGACCTCCAGGGGTTGGCGCTGAAGAACGTAAGAGTAACCCTGAGGGCTGGAGGGCAGAAGGTTGGGGCGGAATTCGGCGAGATGCTCTTTACACATTTTGGGGTATCTGGCCCGATTATCCTGACCCTGAGCGGCGATGCGGTGGACCAGATCGGCAGACAGAAGGTGGAACTCTCCGTTGACTTCAAACCCGCCTTGTCCGGGGAGCAGGTGGAAGCGCGCTTGATCCGAGAATTGCACGCTCATCATCGGAAAAAAATCTCCAGCATCCTGACCCACCTCCTTCCTCAACGGCTTGTCCCCATTTTCATCCGCAGAGGGGATATTTCCGCGAACCTGAAGGGAACCGAGGTTCAATCCGCAGAGCGGAAGCGACTCGGGCGCCTGCTGAAAGATTGGCGTTTAACGGTCAGAAGCCCGAGGCCTCTGGAAGAGGCGATTGTCACCGCCGGGGGCGTTTCTGTGAATGAGATTCATCCGCTGACCATGGAGTCAAAGAAGGTCAAGGGCCTGCACTTTTGCGGAGAGATGATCGATGTGGACGGAAAAACGGGCGGATACAACCTACAGGCGGCTTTTAGTACTGGGTGGGTGGCCGGGGAGGCAGCGGCCAAAGAGCCATGAAATATCCAGGAGACCGGGTGCATCTAAAGAATTTATCCCTGCAGCAGTTGGAGGCCTTCGTGATCTCCCAGGGGGGGAAGTCATTTCGGGCCAGGCAACTCGCCCGGTGGTTGTACGGCCGGGGGGCGCGCAGCTTTACGGAGATGACCAATCTCGCCGGAACTTTTCGAAATATGCTGGAGGAGAAAGCCTGGATCAGCTTTCTGGAGCCGGCTGAAGTGCAAACTTCCCGGGACGGGACGAGGAAATATCGCTTTCTCTTGCATGATGGAGAAGGGATCGAAAGCGTCTTGCTTCCGGAAAAAGACCACTATACGCTCTGCCTTTCCACCCAAGTCGGCTGTGCCCTGGGGTGTAGATTTTGTCTCACCGGAAAGCGGGGGTTTGTGCGGAACCTCGAACCCTCGGAGATCATAGATCAAATCATCGGCGTGCGGGCCACTCTTCCCCCGGAAGGCAAACTAACCAACCTGGTCCTCATGGGCATGGGGGAACCCCTGGAAAATTTTCAAAACGTCCTCGGGGCGCTGGAAGTAATCCGGTCTCCCCTCGGCCTGCAATTTTCCAACCGCCGGGTCACCCTTTCCACCGCGGGGATCATCCCGCGGATGGCCGAACTTTTTTCCCGGCCGCACTTTGTCCAATTGGCGGTCTCGCTGAACGCGGCTACCGATGAGCAACGCAGCGAGCTGATGCCCATCAACCGCAAGTATCCTCTGGCGGACTTGCTGGCCGCCTGCAGGAACCTTCCTCTGGCCAAGCGTGAAAAAATCACCTTCGAGTATGTCATGATCAAGGGAATCAACGACTCCGAAGAAGACGCCTTCCATGTGGCCCGGCTATTGCGAGGAATCCCGGCCAAAATAAACTTGATTCCTTTTAACCGGCATCCCCAAAGCCCTTATCAGCGTCCCGAGGATGGAGCGATTCATAAGTTCCGGGAGGTGCTGATGGCCAATAGGTTTACGACCATGGTTCGCCAGAGCAAGGGAGTAGACATTCTGGCCGCCTGCGGGCAGCTGGGGGGGCGCAGTCAAAGGCCCATAAAATAATTCAATAAAATCCCGAAATAATTCTTGACAGGAATTGGGGAATCATGGTAATGCCAACGTCGGATAAGCCGAGAGTTCTCGGCAGGCAAGCGAACTGATTTGCGGGTCGTCGGTTCGGGCATGAAAAGGAGGATTTTGATGAGGTTGACGGGTCGGGTGAAATGGTTCAACGACAGCAAAGGGTATGGCTTTATTGAACAAGAAGGCGGAAGAGACATCTTTGTTCATTATACAGCCATTCAAGGAGAGGGGTTCAAATCTTTAGCCGAGGGCCAGAAGGTGGAATTCGAAATCATCGAGGGGGCCAAAGGGCCCCAAGCGACACAGGTTGTGAAAGTGTAACTCCCTGGTATAATACATTGACCCGCATAAGACCCCGGCGGAGATTTCCGCCGGGGTCTTTTTTTGTCATTCTTTCACCGCGAGCGCGCAGAGACCGCAGAGATTCAACCCAAATCCATAAGAGGGGTGGGCGAACGGGGGGGGATTTAGCAGCCCATTTCTAAGAATTTTCTCCGCGTTCTCCGCGGCCTCTGCGGTGAATCGGTAGTTTAATAAAAGCACAAGGACTTTTCTTCCTTGACCGCTTCGGAGAAAGGGGCTACACTTTTTTCAAAAATGCGGGAGTCCAGCTTTATGCTCAAGATCGCGGGAATTCAGATGAATTGTTCTCAGGATAAAGAAAAAAACCTGGAGAAAGCCCTCCTGCTGGCCAAAATTGCCGCTGAGCAAGGGGCGAAAATGCTCTGCTTCCAGGAACTCTTCAATACCCATTGGTTTCCGATGGACATCCGCCCCGACCATTTTCCACTCGCCGAGGAGATCCCCGGGCCAGCTACAGAGGCCATGCAAGGAGTCGCCCGGAAGTGGGAGGTGGTCATCGTGCTGCCCTTTTTCGAAAAAGATTCCCGCGGCTTCTACTTCAACACAGCGGTGGTCATCGATGCGGACGGGAAGATGTTGGGAAAGTATCGTAAAGTTCATATCCCCCAGATCCCTCTCTGGGAAGAGAAGGCTTATTTCCAGCCCGGAGATTTGGGGTTTCCCGTATTCCCCACGCGCTACGCCCGGGTGGGAGTGCAGATCTGCTGGGATAATTTCTTCCCGGAAGGGGCTCGCATCCTGGCTCTCAAGGGAGCCCAGATCATCTTCTCTCCCACGGCGGCCGCCCTCGCCTCCCAGGAGAAATGGGAGAAAGTGATCTGCGCCCATGCCGCGACGAGTGGAATCTATATTTTTCGGGTTAACCGTGTGGGAAGGGAGGCCAAGCAGAATTTTTATGGAAAAAGCTTCTGCGCTTCTCCAGAGGGGGAGTTGGTCGACCCACCCAGCGGCGCCCAGGAAGGGGTGGTCATATCCAGCATCGATCTGGCAGAGATCGAGCGGACGCGCAGGGTGTGGACGTTCCTACGGGATCGGCGCCCGGAGATTTATCAAGAACTTCTGGCTCGTTAAAAGACATTTCACCGCAGAGAGCGCAGAGGACGCAGAGAGGAATTGAAATTTAAGGAAAGCGATAAAAAAATTATCCACCTACTTCCGTGTTCAAGAACTCCATCGGGTGCTGAAATTGAGTGATTCCGTTTTTGGAAATAATTTTCTCTGCGTTCTCTGCGTTCTCCGCGGTGAATATTTTTTTGGCGATTGATGAACGAAGTAACCCAGGCCATTGCTGAATTCATTTTTCGGGAAACGGGTCTCCCCGTCGCGGAGGGGGGAAAATTTATCGAGGTCCCTAAGGAGCCGCAATGGGGGGATTACGCTTTCCCTTGCTTTATTCTGGCCCGGAGGCTCAAGAAAGCTCCATCGGCGTTGGCCCCCGAGATCGCCTCGAGGTTCCAGCCGGCAGGTTTCCTGGAGAATTGCACCCCCGCCGGAGGCTACCTCAATTTTCGCATCCAGCGGCCGGCCTGGGCGGAGAGGGTCCTGAGAAGAATCTTCTCCCAGGGTGAACACTATGGGGAGAGCCGGGAAGGAATGGGGAGGAGGGTCCTGATTGAGTTCTCTTCCCCCAATATCGCCAAACCCTTCCACGTGGGGCATCTGCGCTCCACGATCATCGGCCACGCCCTCTGCGGCATCTTTGGACGGCGGGGGTACGAGGTCGTCCGGCTGAATCATCTGGGGGATTGGGGGAAACAATTCGGGGAAGTGATCACCGCCTTCAAACACTGGGGAGACTCGGGCAAACTTGCCGCCCAACCCCTGAAGCACCTCTTTGAGGTTTACACCCGATTCCACTCCGAGGCCGAAAACAATGAAGCCCTGCACCAAGAAGCGCGTTCCTGGTTCAAAAAATTGGAGGATGGTGAAGCGGAGGCCCGCAATCTTTGGGGTCAATTTCGGGAGATCAGCGTGGAAGAGTTCAAACGGCTCTACCACTACCTGGGCATCACTTTTGATTCCTACGACGGAGAAAGCTTTTATCAGGGAAGGCTGGCGGGTTTGGTCGAACGCCTGCGCAACGCGGGCCTCCTGGTGGAAAGCCAGGGGGCCTGGGTGGTGCCGCTGGAGGCGTACCATATGCCCCCGGCGCTCATCTTAAAAAAGGACGAGGCGACCCTGTACCTTACCCGGGACATCGCGGCGGCTGAATACCGGTTTCAGAAGTGGTCTTTCGAGAAATTAATCTACGTGGTCGGCATTCCCCAGCGCCTCCATTTTCAACAATTGTTCAAGGTGTTGGAACTCATGGGATATGAGTGGAGTCGCCGAGTGGTGCACGTCGACTTCGGCCATGTCCTGGGAATGAGCACCCGGCGCGGTGAGGTTGTTTTCCTGCAAGATGTCATCGATGAAGCCGTGCAGCGGGCGGAAAGGGTCATCGAGGAGAGGGGAGAAGACAAGGAAGCACGGATCGGAAAAATTCCCGAGGGAGAGAGAAAACGGATCGCCCAGGCCGTGGGCCTGGGGGCGATCATCTTTAACGACCTGCGGACCAAGCGGAGCAAAGATGTGGAGTTCGATTGGGAGCGGATTTTAAACTTTGAAGGCGGCACCGGACCTTATTGCCAGAATGCCCATGTACGCTGTTGCGGGATCATGCGTAAGCATTCCGGGGAAGTGACTGACGCGGTCGATTACACCGCTCTATTCAGCGACGAAGAGTTCGATTTAATCAAGCGTCTGGGAGAACTCCCCGCGGTCATCGCCCGGGCAGCCGAAGAATACGAGCCCTCCCTGATTGCGGTTACCATGCTGGAGCTGGCCATGGCCTTCAATGTTTTTCTGGCCCAACATCGTGTCCTTGGAGAAGAAGAAAGAATCACTCAGGCGCGAGTCCTCTTGACGTACTCGGTAAAAGAAGTCCTGGCCACCGGCCTGAGAATACTGGGGATGGAACCCCTGGAGCGCATGTAATGGAAAACGAAGAAGGAAAGATGGATCGGGCAGCAGAGGAGCGCGAAGAATCACATCCCCTCCCCGAGAAGGAGCTTGGAAAATCTGGGGGGGGAAGAGGGATGCAGTGGTCGTTCGTCGTCGCCGGGGCCTTCATTCTTGCCCTGGTGGCTTTTATTTCTGGGGTGCGGATGGGCAAAGGGCTCAGCGATTCCAAGCACACCGGTGCCCCCTCTGTAAAAGCCCAAGCGAAGGAACAAAAAAGTTCTCCCTTCCGTGTCGAGGTCAAGGGCCCAGAACTCCAGGCGGGCAAGGAGGCTCGGGGCTCTATTTCCCAAGCCCCACCCTCGTCCCCGGCCAAAGAAAAGCTACTCGAGGAAAAGGTATCCCGCCCCGCAGAGAAGGCCGTCCCTCAAACGCCCGCAGCAACGAAAGCAGCCCCCCCGCCCAAGGCTCAATTTACCTTGCAAGTTGCGGCCTTGAGCAATCCCGAGGAGGCCCGGGATCTGGTGAGCCAATTACGGTCCAAAGGATATGAGGCTTACCAGGTCACGGGCACCGCGGCGGCCAAGGGAACGCTCTACCGTGTGCGCATCGGGCAATTTCATTCTCTGGCGGAAGCCAGACAATTTGCCCTGGCCTTCGAAAAAAAAGAAAAAATTAAGACGATCATCGCGAGCCTGCAATAGATGGGCGCCAGCGATCGGCTATATCCCCAAAAAGCTCGAAAGCGGAATACTGCCGGGGGGGTTAGCGAAAAGCCCAGGAGGCATTTATAATCGTTTATTAAAATCTTGTGATTAGCCGATGAATATGTTAACATTTCAAAAAATTCCGGGGATTTGAAAGGCATCGAATTTACGCAGGCGGCATTTCTCTCTCGCTTCTGAGAACCAGCGCTGGGAAGAACAGGGTCGTGAAGAACGGAGGGTTTCTTGCCGGAGCAAAGTTACCCGCGATGATCGAGATGGTGCATGTAAGCAAGGCTTATGACGTAAGCCCGCAAGCGCTCTTGGACATTACCCTGAAGGTGGAGAAAGGAAAATTCCTCTACCTGACCGGCCCGAGCGGGGCCGGAAAGACAACGTTGCTTAAATTGCTCTACGCCGCCGAGCCTCCAACTGAAGGGGAGATCCGGGTAAACGGGTTCGACGTAGTCCGGCTAAAGCCGCGGCAGGTCCCGTACCTGCGGAGAAGCCTGGGGGTAGTTTTCCAAGGGGCGAAACTTCTTTCCCACCGTACCGCCCTGGAGAATGTGGCCTTTGCCCTGGAAGTTTTGGGGGACCGGAGGAGGGAGGTATTTAAAAAAACAACCCAGACCCTGCACCTTGTAGGGTTAGACAGCAAGGTCCATTGCTTTCCTTCCCAGCTTTCGGCTGGAGAACAGCAACGGGTGGCCATCGCCCGGGCCATTGTCAATGATCCGTTGTTGCTGCTCGCCGACGAGCCGACGGGGAATATTGACCCAGGGTCGGCGGAAGAGATTATGAAACTTTTCGAAGAGATAAACTTTCGCGGAACCACCGTGGTGTTAGCCACGCACAATGATGGGCTGCCGCTGACTGCGTCCAAAGAGCGGATCGTCCTCGAACGGGGCCGAATCGTAGAAAGCTCGTTACCGAATCCGCCGGCTGGCGATTGAGAGGCCTGGGTTTCCGGATGCGTCGATATTTTTTCCGCCAGGCTTGGCAAAACCTGAGTCAGAACCCCTGGATCAATGTCATCACCCTGGGAACGATCACCGTTTCATTCCTGGTCCTCGGACTCTTTCTCGTTATCTTCCTCAATGCCCAAGAGTTGATGGCGGAGTGGGGGAGGCGGATTCGAGTGACGGCTTACCTTGCGGATTCCGTGAATGGGGAGCGCGTAAGACGCTTAACAGAAAAAGTCCGCGGGTTCGAGGAAGTACAGGAGGTGCAATACCGTTCTAAGGATGAAGCCCTGAGGATTTTAGAGGAACGGCTGCAAGGGCAACGGGGAATGCTCAAGGGTTTGCCCCGCAATCCGCTACCCGCCTCCCTGGAAATTCGTCTCAAACCGGAGTATCGGAATTCCCTTGGCGTGAACAAACTTGTGGAAAAGTTGCGGGGGGCGAAAGAGATTGCGGACCTGCAATTTGGGTCCGAATGGGTGGAACGGTTCTCCGCTTTCATGGTCCTTTTTCAGGTTTTGGGTCTGGGCCTGGGCGGGCTGCTCCTTTTGACAACGATTTTCGTCATATCCAATACGATCCGCCTGAACATTTTCGCCCGGCGGGACGAGATCGAGATCATGCGGTTAGTCGGGGCGACGGGCCTATTTATCCGGGCCCCCTTCTATATTGAAGGGATCCTGCAAGGTCTTCTGGGGGCCGGCCTGGCCCTGGCGATCCTTTTTGTTTTTTTTCAATTGTTTTTAACCAAGGTCTACGAGCCGCTGAAGTTCGTACTGGGAAATTTTCCTCTGCATTTTCTCACCTCGGAACAAGCAGCTGTACTGGCGCTGGGCGGGTTGACCTTGGGACTTCTGGGGACACAAGTTTCCGTCGGGAGGTACTTACGCGTCTAAAGCTCTTTCTCGGTTTTGCCATCCTCTGGGCCGTGAGCGGAGCAGGAAGCGGGTTGGCGGAGACTGACGTGCAAAAGATGCAAAGCGGAGTTGCCCAAAGCAAGAAGGAGCTGGGGGGGCTCAAAAAAAAGATCCAAGAAGAAAAGCAAAAGATCACAGAAATCCACCGCAAAGAGGCATCGGCCATTTCGCAGCTCAACAACCTGGATCGAACCCTGTCCAAGAACGAGAAAGAGCTGAAGGTATGGGATCAACAGCTAAGGGCGGTGGCCCGGAAAGTGCAGAAGGCCACCGAAGATCTAGAAATCCTCAACCAGACGATTTCTTCTCAGGAGGATTTTTTGGAGAGCCGGCTGGTGGCCTTGTACAAATTTGGAGATGAGGGAGTGCCCCAAGTGCTTTTTTCTTCCCACTCTTACGGCGATTTCCTGAACAGCCGTCTCTACCTGGCGCTGATTGTCGGGCAGGACCGCCAATTGATCGAAGATTTCCACAAGCGTGAAGCCTACGTGGAGAAATATCGGGAGGACTTGAAAGAAAATGAGCAAGAACTCCAGCGACTGAAGAAAACGACGGAGCAAAAAAAGGCGGAGATTCAGAAGGACCGGGCCCAGAAGAGCCGGCTGCTCAAAGCCGTTCGCGATGAGAAACTCACCCACCTGGCGGCTCTAAAGGATTTAGAGGCCGCCTCGGCGCAACTCCAGGCTCTGATCGACCGGCTCGAGAAGGATATGCGGGCCAGAGCCAGGGAAGAAATTTATTCTCCCCCCGGCAAGGGGTTCGGAACTTTTCGGGGAAAGCTGGGTTTCCCGGTGGAGGGCCAAGTCTTGAGCACCTTCGGGAAGAATGAAAACCCCAAGTTTAACACTTTCACCGTGCAAAAGGGAATTGAGGTCGGGGCTCCCCTCGGCGCAGAGATTCGCGCGGTCTTCTTTGGCCGGGTAATTTATTCCGATTGGTTTAAGGGATACGGGAAGATTCTGATTATAGATCACGGGGATGGCTATTACACCCTTTCCGGCCACGCCTCGACCCTCCTGAAGAATGTGGGCGAAGAAGTCCGCCGGGGGGAAGTTGTGGCTTTGGTGGGAGACACGGGTTCCCTCAAAGGACCCTGCCTTTATTTCGAAATTCGCCAGAGGGGGAAACCCTTAAACCCTCTGGAATGGCTGGCCCGTCCGCGGGCCCGATAAAACCACCCGGGAGGGAGTCCCGGGTGGGGAGGAGAGACCGATGCGCAACTGGATGACCCAGAGAAAAATTCTGGCCATTACCTTCCTTTTTCTCGTCTTGGGCGTATTCATAGGCTGGGGCAAGGTCCACCGTGTGGGCGCCGATATCGATTCGACCTATGAGAAATTGAAGGTCTTGGCCGATGTCTTAGCCATCGTGGAGCGAAATTATGTTGAGCCGGTGAACGCCAGCAAGCTGATCAACGGGGCCATTAATGGAATGCTGGAGACGCTGGACCCCCATAGTTCCTTCATGAACCCGGAGGTCTTCAAAGAAATGCAGACCGAGACGCGGGGAACTTTCGGGGGAGTGGGGTTCGAGATTACCATTCGCGACAAAGTTCTCACGGTGGTGGCTCCGATTGAGGACACCCCCGCCTCCCGTGCCGGAATCCAGCCGGGAGATCAAATCTTGCGCATCGATGGCAAGTCGACCAAAGACCTGAACTTAATGGAGGCCGTAAAATTGATGCGCGGCCCCCAGGGGACGCAGGTGACGATTACCATTATGCGCTCCGGGTTCACCGAGCCCCAAGACTTCACGATGACTCGAGCTACGATCCCCATCCGCAGCGTGCGCTCGAAAACGCTGGAAGAAGGGTACGGCTATATTAAAATCAACCAATTTAT